>Ga0207701_10004899_pt1 | contig 13543 bp, 12 predicted proteins | sample KBSSwiSSwithPhiX_FD_184294 | JGI IMG/M metagenome (GOLD analysis project Ga0207701, IMG submission 184294) | Switchgrass rhizosphere bulk soil microbial communities from Kellogg Biological Station, Michigan, USA, with PhiX - S5 (SPAdes) (version 2) | ecosystem: Environmental > Terrestrial >... | reverse complement strand
TCCCATCCCGCACGGCGGTGAGGCGCTGCCGGTGATCGGGCTCGGGACCTGGCAGACCTTCGACGTCGGCGCGGACGCTGGCGAACGCGCGCCGCTGCGCCAGGTGCTGGATGACCTGCTGGCGGCCGGCGCGCGCGTGATTGATTCATCGCCCATGTACGGCCGCGCCGAGGGCGTGGTCGGCGATCTGCTGGCGGCGCGCGGGGCGGGTACGCCGCGTTCGTCGCTGGCTCCCTTCCTGGCCACCAAGGTCTGGACCAGCGGCCGCGCCGCCGGCGAGGCCCAGATGCGCCGGTCGATGAAGCTGCTGCGCGCCGAGCGGCTGGACCTGTTGCAGGTGCACAACCTGGTCGACTGGAAGACCCACCTGGACACGCTGCGCGGCTGGAAGAAGCAGGGCCTGGTGCGCTACATCGGCGTGACCCACTACCAGCTGGGCGCGTTCGCCGAGCTGGAGCGGATCGTGGCCAAGGAAGGCGTCGACTTCGTGCAGCTGCCCTACTCGATCGTCACCCGCGAGGCCGAGGCGCGCCTGTTGCCGGCGGCGGCCGCCGCGGGTGTGGCGGTGCTGGTGATGCGACCCTTCGAAGAGGGCGAGCTGTTCGCCCGGGTGCGCGGCAAGCCTCTGCCGCCGTGGGCCGCCGACTTCGACTGCGGCAGCTGGGCGCAGTTCTTCCTCAAGTTCATCCTGGCCCACCCCGCGGTGACCTGCCCGATCCCCGCCACCGCCAACCCCCGCCACCTGGCCGACAACCTGGCCGCCGCCCACGGCCGCCTCCCCGACGAGCCCACCCGCAAAAAGATGATCGCCGTGCTGGATTGAGCCAGCGTGGGGCGCGCCTTCACTTTCGTTCCTTCTGAACTCCTTCCGGTCCCCTCTCCCCGGCAGACCGGGGCGAGGGTGACTGGTGGTTGAAGGAAGTGGCAACCGGAAGGCGGACAGGAGCGGTCCTGGCACCCTAGGCCCTAGCCACTAGCCCCTAGCGGGCGAAGACCACGGCGCCGGCGGTCAGGCCGTAGTACATCTCCGAGGCCGAGCGGTAGGTCAGGTTCTGGCCGCTGAACTGGTAGCTGTAGCTGACCAGCGGCAGGGCAGCGCGCAGCGCCAGCCAGTCGAGGAGCTGCCAGGTCATCGCCAGCTCGCCGGAGACGCCGCGCGCGCTGGCGGCCGATTCGACGCCGAGCTGGCCCGTGCCGCGCGCCACGCCGAAGGCGGGCAGGAAGGCCGCGGCCAGCGACAGGCCCAGCCGGCTGGTGATCGCCAGCCGCGCGTCGACCCCCAGCGCCAGGTGCGAGACCCCGACGTCGGGGATGCACACCTGGGTGCTGTTGGCGGCGCAGGCCGACGGTGCCGGCTGTTGCCCGCGCCGATCCAGGTCGTAGCTGGATCGGCCGTAGCCGAAGCGTGGCACCAGCAGGAAGCGCTGGCCCAGCGGCAGCGCGTAGCGAAGGTCGATCTCCCAGCGCCGCTCGCTGACCGGGTAGCTCAGGGTGGCCCCGTCCGGCTGCGCCACGCCGCTGCTGCCGATCTCGGTGCCGAAGCTCGCGCCCACGCCGAAGCGCGCGTACCAGCCCCGCGCGCGCAGCAACGGGTACGATTCCAGCGCCGCCACCAGCCCGCCGCGCGGGAAGCTGCTCTCCGGTTGCAGGGGCGCGTCGAAGCTGAAGCTTCGGCCCATCAGCGACGTGCCCAGCCCGAAGGCCACCAGGTGGGGGGCGATCACCGCCGGCAGGGTGATGGCCGCACCCCGCGCGGGACGCTCGTCGTCCTCTTCCTCGTCGCCGTCGCCGTCCTGGTCGTCCCGGTCGGAGGCCTGGGCGGGTGCCGCCGCCTTGCGCACCTGCGGGGTGGTGTCTTCGCCGAAGACCTGCGCCTCCAGCGCCTCGGTCGAATTGCGGCGCGGGTGCGGCGCGGGATGCTCCGCGGGCACCGGCGGCCGCTTGCGGGCGCGGCGCGGGGCCGGGGTCCCGGACCCGGCGGTCCCACCCCCGGGCGGGGCCCAGAGCGGCGCCGTGGCCACCACCAGCGGGCTTCGGGCGGGCGTGGCCGCAGCCAGCACCAGACCCAGCGCCGTGGCCAGCGCCGGGGAAGCCAACATCACCAGCATAGAAACTGATCTCTAGGCGGGCTCCCCCGCAGGCGCAAGGGGAGAATCCTGCGCGCAGGCGCCGGGCGCGCCGCGGTGATTCCTTTTCCGCGGGTCGGACGACGCTGGTGCTAGCCGTCGAACTCGACCGTCACCGGCGCGTGATCGCTGGTGCCGATCTCGCGCGCCGACGCGAAGCTGACCGCGCGCGCGGCCAGCGCCTCGCTGGCCAGCACGTAGTCGATGCGCCAGCCCAGGTTGCGCTGGCGCAGATTTCGCCAGGGCGCCCACCAGGTGTAAAGCTGCTGGTCGTCGGGGTGAAGGCGGCGCGCCACGTCACTCAGTCCGTGGCCGATCAGGGCTTCGATCAGCGCGCGCTCCTGCGGCAGCTGTCCGATGGCGCGCGGATTGCGGTCGCGCGGGTGCACGTCGATCTCGGTGCGGGCGACGTTGAGATCTCCGCACAGCACCAGCGCGGCCCCGGTGGCGCGGAACGCCGCGGCATAGTCGGCCAGCGCCTCGAGAAAACGCAGCTTGGCGCCAAAGTCCTTGCCCCCGTTGGGTACGTAGACCGAGGCCACGGCCAGCGGGGCGCCGGCGCGCGGAATCTCAGCCGTGACGATGCGCGTCTCGTGGTCGAAGGGTGGGTGGGAAAAGGCCGGACGCTCGGGGCTCAAGCTCCGGGCGACGTGCAAGCCCACGCCCGAGTAGCCCTTGCCGCCGTGCCAGTAACACCAGTACCCGTCGAGCTCGGCGATCTCGGCGGGGATCTGCTCGGGCGCCGCCTTGATCTCCTGCAAACAGACCACGTCGGGGCGCTCGCGAGCGATCCAATCCGTGAATTCGGCCTGCCGCTTGCGGATGCCGTTGACGTTCCAGGTCGCGATCTTCATCGGAAAACCTCGTGTTGATACCGCGGCGCGCTCGGCCGGTCACGAGTTTCGGTCAGGTTTCCCTTTGGTCAGCGAGAAATGTTAAAAGCGTCGCATGAGTGGCATTAAGCAGCGCATAGCCCATCCGGCCCTCTGGGTTCCAACGTCGTATCTGAGCGAAGGTATCCCGTTTGCGATGGCCATCTGGGTCACCGGAACGATGTTCAGCAACCTCGGTCATTCGGACAGCGAAACCGCGCTGGTCACGGGCAGCATCGGGATCGCCTGGTCGCTGAAGCCGTTCTGGGCAGCCTTCCTGGACATGTTCCGCACCAAGAAGTTCTTCGTGCTGACCATGGAGTTGCTCATGGCCGGCCTGCTGGTCGCCATCGCGTCGGCGCTGCGCTTGCCGAACTACTTCACGGTGATCGCCGGCATCTTGTGGGTGCTGGCGTTCTCTTCGGCGACGCAGGACATCTGCGTCGACGGCATCTACATCACCGCGCTCGACAAACCACGCCAGGCGGCCTGGATGGGGATGCAGAGCGCGTTCTGGAACGCCGGGCGTTTCTTCGGCACCTGGGCCATCGTAAGCGTGGCGGCGTTGCTGATCGACCGCGGTCACGAGAAGCGGGAGGCCTGGTCGTACGCGATCGCGGCCAGCGGCATCACCCTGGCGGCGCTGGCGGTCTATCACTACTTCATGCTGCCGACCGGCAGCGTGGCGCGCCGGCCCAAGGACGCGGCCGAGGTCGTCGGCACCTTCCTGGATTCAGTGCGGGCGTTCTTCCAGAAGAAGGCGATCTGGGGGATGTTGATCTTCGTCTTTCTCTACCGCGCCGGCGAAGGGTTCCTGCTGGTCGAGGCGCCGCTGTTCATCCAGGCCCCTCTGGCCAAGGGCGGCCTGGGGCTGTCGCTGGCCAACAAGGCGTTTCTCGACGGCACCATCGGTACCGTGGTCAGCATCGTCGGCGGATTGCTGGGCGGTCTGTTCGTGTCGCGCGTGGGTTTGCGGCGCGCGCTGCTGGTCCTGGCGCTGTCGATGAACGTCCCGCACATCTGCTACATCATCCTCAGCCATTCGGTCACCCCGACCACGGCGCTGCCGATGTGGTCGATCTACCTGCTGGTCAGCGTCGAGAAGCTTGGTTACAACTTCGGCTTCGTCGGCAACATGCTGTACATGATGCAGCAGATCGCGCCGGGTAAGTACAAGATGACCCACTACGCCTTCGCGACCTCGCTGATGAACCTGGTCCTGGTCCCCACGCAGTCGATCAGCGGCCATCTGGCTGACTGGATGGGCTACAAGCACTTCTTCATCTTCGTGCTGATCGCATCCATCCCCAGCGTGATCGCCGCCTGGAAGGCGCCCTTCCCCAACCCGAAGGACGTCGAGGAAGAGCAAGAGGGCGAGGCCGCCGTTCAGGTCGTACCCGCGTAGGGCGTAGACGGGTCCCCCGTCGGAGCCCATCTTCCACCTTAATTCTTCTGATTTTCCAGGCGGGTGAGCCAGTAGTCCACGTCGAAGCGGGCGTCGCCGGTCAGGTGGCGCCAGAGCTTGATCCGGTTCACCACCTCCAGGCGCGCCTCGTTGCCGTGCCAGGGCTCGGGGCTGGCCAGGATGCCCGCGACCGCGGCCGACACCTCCGGGTCGGCCAGGTCGCGCGCGTCCCAGAGCAGGCGCTGGGGGCCGGCCGGGTTCAGGCGTAGCTTGAGCATGGTGCGCGGCGCCGCGCTGAGGTTGGGCTGCCCGCAGTGCCACAGGCCGTGGTGGCACACCAGCAGGGTGCCGGCCTTGCACACCGTCGGTTGCTGCCCGACGAAGTTCTGGTAGCGGGCGATGTCGCTCTCGTTGACCCGGCGCAGGTGGCTGCCGGGCAGGATCATGGTGCCGCCCATGGGGCGCGGGGTGTCCTCGAAGAAGAAGCACAGCTGGATGTCGAAGGCGGTGCGCGGGTCGACGATGGCGTCGGCGTGCCAGGGCTGGCTCCAGCGCTGGCCCGGCTGGATGGTGTGCGCGTAGTGGTGGTCGTACAGCGCCCCCGGGCCCACCAGGCTGCGGATGATGCCGGCGATGGCCGGCGAGCGCAGGATCGCGGCCAGGCCCACGCTGTCGGGCCAGATCTCGTCCAGCGGCCGCCCGGGCCAGCGCGCCGCAGGCTCGCCGCGCTTGGCCTGGTAGGCGCTGGGCCGCGTCCCGGCGGCGATCTCCGCCAGCCCCTCCTCGCACAGCGGCCGCGGCACGATCTCATCGAAGCGCAGGAACCCACGCGCCACGAACGAGGCCACCTGCTTCGAGCCGAGCAGCCGGGCGTCGTCGCTCATGCTTGAACCATGCGCTCGAGCACGTACTCGAAACGGAGATGCGAGGTCTCGTGCTCATGTCCGGCCGGCCGCGCCGTCAGCGTCGGAAACTGGATCACCCGCCACCCTTCCTTCATCGCCGCCAGCACGGAGGGAAATGGCGGGGTCTCGCTGTCCCCCGACATCCCGGTCGCCCGCCCGGTGCCGTCATAGAAGGACCAGGCCAGCACGGGACTGCCCAGGTCCGGCGTCGCCAGGCACAGGATCAGGATCTGCTGCCGCACCGATCAAGTCTAGCGCAACCCCGGGCGCGGCTGGATCGGGTCAGCCCTGCTGCTGTGCCTCCACCAGCTTCTTGGCGCCCAGGGTGCCCAGGGCCAGCAGGGTCAGGATCGAGGCCACCGCGAAGGCGGCGACCATGTTGTACTCGTTGTAGAGGATCTCGACCTGCAAGGGCACGGTGTTGGTCAGGCCCCGGATGTGACCCGACACCACCGAGACGGCGCCGAACTCGCCCATCGCGCGCGCGTTGCACAGCACTACCCCGTACAGCAGACCCCAGCGGACCTTGGGCAGGGTGACGTGGAACAAGATCTGCCAGCCGCTGGCGCCCAGGGTCAGCGCGACCTCTTCCTCGTCGTTGCCCAGGTCCTGCATGATGGGCAGCACCTCGCGCGCCACGAAGGGGAAGGTCACGAAGGTGGTGGCCAGGATGATGCCGGGCACCGCGAAGATGATGTGCAGATCGTGCGCCTCCAGCCAGGGGCCGAGCAGGCCGCGCGCGCCCAGCAGCAGCACGAAGACCAGCCCCGAGATCACCGGCGACACCGAGAAGGGGAGATCGATCAGGGTGATGAGCGCGCTCTTGCCGGGGAAGCGATACTTGGTGATCAGCCAGGAGGCGGTGACGCCAAAGACCAGGTTCAAGGGCACCGAGATCGCCGCGGTCAGCAGGGTGAGGCGGATGGCCGCCCGGGTCTCCGGCTCGGCGATCGCCGCCCAGTAGCCTCCCAGGCCTTTGCGCAGGGCCTCGACGAAGACCACGGTGATCGGCAGGGCCACGAAGATGCCCAGGAAGGCCAGGCTGAGGCCGATGAGCAGCCAGCGAATCAGCGGCGGATCGGCCAGCGCGGCCCGGTTGGTGCCGGCGGCCCCCGGGTGGACGCCGGGCGGGATGGGGGCGGGGGGGGCAGGGGAGGCCATCGCGCGCGCCCGCTACCGGTGCCCCCCGCGCCGGGCCATCCAGCCCTGCAGCGAGTTGATGATGAACAGCAGCGCGAACGACGCCAGCAGCATCACCAGGGCGATCGCGGTCGCGCCCGGGTAGTCGTACTGCTCCAGCTTGGTGACGATCAACAGCGGCACGATCTCGGTCTTCATCGGCATGTTGCCCGAGATGAACACGATCGATCCGTACTCGCCGAGAGCGCGCGCGAAGGCCAGCGCGAACCCGGTCAGCAGCGCCGGCATCACCGACGGCAGGATCACCCGCCGCAGGGTATAGGCGCGCGAGGCGCCCAGCGTGGCGGCGACCTCTTCCATGCTGGGATCGATGTCCATCAGCACCGGCTGCACCGTGCGCACCACGAAGGGCAAGCCCACGAAGATCATCGCCACCACCACCCCGGGCGGGGCGAACGCCACCTTGATGCCGTGCGGCTCCAGGAACTGCCCCAGCCAGCCGCCCTCGGTGAACAGCGCGGTCAGCGCGATGCCGGCCACCGCGGTGGGCAGCGCGAACGGCAGGTCGACCATGGCGTCCAGGAAACCCTTGCCGGGCAGCCGGTAGCGGGTCAGCACCCAGGCCAGCACCAGCCCGAACACCCCGTTGACCACCGCGGCGATCAGGGCGCCCAGGAAGCTGATGCGATAGGCCGCCAGCGCCTGCGGCGAGCTGATCGCGTGCCACAGCTCCGCGCCGGTCAGGGAGGCGGTCTTGATGGCCAGACCGGCCAGCGGGATCAGCACGATCAGGGCCAGGTAGCTCAGGGTCAGGCCCAGGGACAGCCCGAACCCGGGCAGCGGGCCGCGGTTGGCCTTGCGGCGCGCGCGCCCGCCCAGCGCCGGCGGTGCCGCGATCTCGGCCTCAGCTGCCAAGGGTGACATGGCCCCCGGGTCCGCGTCCGACCTTGGCGACGCGCGCGCAGACGTCGGCCAGGGTGGTTCCGTCCAGAATCTTGGCCATGGCGTCGCGCACTTCCTTCATCACCATGCGGGTGCCGCAGTGGGCCTCGCTGACGCACTCCTCGCAGCGGGCGTAGGCGCGCTCGCTGACGCAGGGGATGGGCGCCAGCGGGCCGTCGACGACCCGGATGACCTGGCCCAGGGTGACCTCGCCAGGGGGGCGGGCCAGCGCGTAGCCGCCGCCCTTGCCCTTCTTGCTGCGCAGGATGCCGGCGTTACGCAGCTCCAGGAGAATCAGCTCCAGAAACTTGTGGGGGATCTGCTCGCGCGCCGCCAGGTCGGCGATCAATACGGGTCCGCCGGTGGCATCGTCCGCCAGCGCGTACAGGGCTCGCAGCGCATAACGCGCCTTGCGCGACAAAGTCTTCATGGCCTATGGAGCCTATGGAGCAACTAGGGATATCAAGCGTCCTGCCAGCGGTCAAACCCCGCCAGGGGTGGGGAGGCGCCGTCCGCCTAGAACTTCAGGCCCAGGCCGATGTTGCCGTCGACGTTGAAGGTGAAGCGAGGCACGCCCAGCTGGGTGTTGACCGACAGCACCAGCGCCACCGTCTTGTTGATGTCGAAGGTGAACCCGACGTTGGGTCCCAGCAGCAAGGGGCCGGATTTGACGCTGTCGACGCACTGGGTGCCGCCGTTGCTGCCGCCGCAGCTGGTGTCGTCGGCGAACAGGCTCACGTGGCGGATGGTGCCCACGCCCAGCGAGCCGCCGAAGAAGGGATGAAAGTTGCCCTCGAGCATGAAGTAGGTGGCGCGCGCGAAGCCGGCCAGCGCCGTGGTCTTGGGCACGCAGGTCATGCTGGCCCCCCCGCTGGCGTTGCAGGTGGTGGGGCCGGGGTTCAATCCGGTGACGTACTGGAAGCGCCCCTGCAGCGACAGCAGGAGGTGGGAGTTGATGAAGTAGCCGACCTCGGGCGAGATGTGTCCGAGCTGGGCCGGCGCGAATCCGGCGCTGGCCAGGGTGTGGCGGTTGGTCATGTCGGCGTCGCCGCTGGCGATGCCGAAGCCGCTGCCCATGGTGATGCCGATGAAGATCTTGCCGGCGTTGTTGCCGCCACCAGCCTCGTCCTCGTCTTCCTCTTCCTCGTCGCCGGACCGCTTGGCGACCGCCCCGCCTTCATCGTCGTCGTCGCCGCGATGCTTCTTCTTTCTGGGCGGCGCGGCGCGACGGCGCGGTGATCCTCCCTCGTCGCCGCCGGCCTCGCTGCCGCCCCCCTGCGAGCCACCCTCGGCCTGCGGTTCGCCGCCGGCCCCGCCCTCCTGATCGGCGCCACCGCCGGCGCCGCCGCCCACGCCGACCATCGCCTCCTCGAACGCCTCCTGCAGGGCCGGGGTCGACACCGTCTTGGTCAGCTGGATGTCGGGCTGGATCTGCAGCGCTTTCTTGAAGTGCTGCATGCCCGCGTCGCGCTGCTTGAAGCCGTTGATCAGCACGATTCCCAGGTGGATGTGGGTGCGCGCCTTGATCGGGTGCTTGCCCAGGCCCGAGTTCGCGCACAGATCCAGCGCCTCTTTCAGCATGGCGCGCGCCGCGGTGTAGTCCTTCTTCTGATAGGCGCCCAGCGCGCGCTTGTTCAGGTTGGTCACCTTGTTGAGGACGTCGGGGCTGGCGTCTTGTGCCTGCGCCGGAGCCGGGTGCGCCGCGGAGAGAGCGACAGCGGCGAAAAACGTCAGAGCCAGAACGGACCAGAACCGGGAGAAACGTCGGTGGGCGTCCATGCGCGGGCGATTAAAGGACAATTCCAGGCCCGAGCGCAACGACCTTGCGGCGCCGCAGGCGATATTTCCGCAAAAACCGCCGAGATCCCTGCGGGATCGATCGAAATAGGTGCCCCCAGCCCGGCGCGGCGGCTCACCAGTTTTGGGGCGCCTGCCCCTACGGCAAGATCAGGGAAAGATGCCGCGTTCGGAGTAGGCCTTGGCGATGCGGTCCAGCGCGATGCACATGGCCGCCATGCGCCAATCGCACTTGTGCTGGTGGGCAAACTCGCTCACCGCCAGGTAGGTGCGCTTCATCCGCTTGGCCAGCCGCTCCTCGACCTCTTCCAGCTCCCAGCGCTCCGAGCGCTTGTTCTGCAGCCACTCGTAATAGCTGACCACCACGCCGCCCGAGTTGGCCAGGATGTCGGGGATGAGGTCGATGCCCTTCTCGGCGATGATCGGCTCGGCGGCGGTCTCGGTGGGACCGTTGGCGCCCTCGACGATCAGGCGCACGCTCAGGGCCTTGGCCTCGTTGACGCCGATCTCCAGCTCCAGCGCGGCCGGGATGAAAATGTCGGCGTGGGTGGCGAAGAACTCTTCCCGGGTGATCGGGTGGGTACCGGGGTAGTCGACCACCGATCCGGTGCGCTGCACGTGCTCGGACAGCTTGAACGGGTTGATGCCGTTGGTGTTGGCCACGTAGCCCTTGTAGTCGCCGGCCGCCACCAGCGAGGCCCCCGTGCGCGCCAGGATCTTCGAGGCGTGCGAGCCCACGTTGCCGAAGCCCTGCACGGTATAGGTCGAGCCGTTCAGGTCGAAGCGCCGGTCGCGGGCCCACTCGGTGATGCAGTGGACGATGCCCTGGCCGGTGGCGGTCTCGCGCCCGTGCGAGCCGCCCGAGGCCAGGGTCTTGCCGGTGACCACCCGCCGGTTGGCGTTCTTGTCGGAGAATCCGACGACGTTCATATAGGTGTCCATCATCCAGACCATGGTCTGGCCGTTGGTGCCGACGTCGGGCGCCGGGATGTCGTACTCGGGCCCGATGTTGGCGCCCAGCGCGTGGGTGAAGCGCCGGGTGATGCGCTCGATCTCGGCCATCGAGTGCTGGCGCGGCATGAACTTGATGCCGCCCTTGCCGCCGCCGAAGGGGATGTCGTGCAGCGCGCATTTGTAGGTCATCCAGGACGCCAGCGCCTTGACCTCGTCCAGCGAGACCAGCTCGTGATAGCGGATCCCGCCCTTGTAGGGGCCCAGGATGTTGTTGTGCTGGACCCGGTAGCCCTTGAACATCTTGTACTCCCCGCTGTCCATGCGGACCGGGAAGTTGATGATCAGCTCGTTCTTGGGCTGCGAGAGGATGTCGCGCACCACCTGCGAGATGCCGCTCAGCTTGACCGCGCGATCCAGCTGCGAAACCGCGACCAGATACGGGTTGGGCTTGCCATGCGACGCCGGGGGCGACAAGGTGTCGGCACGTGACGGTTCAAGCATTGTGACAAGAATAGCAGCGGCACCAGAACTAAGAAAATTAGATCCAGCCCTGCGCGAGCTGACGCTGGAGATCGCGGCCGAGGCGCGCGCCGAATGGGGGTACGCGTCCGACATCATCGCACGCGCCTTTCGCGACCACCGCGAGCTGTCCAGCGGCGGGCGGCGCCGGGTCGCCGAGGCGGTCTACGGATTGATCCGCTACGACCGGCGCCTGGACGCCATCGTGGCCGCGCTGCCCGGCCTGCCCGACGGGATCTCGCCGGTGACCCGGGACGAGCTCAAGCTGCTGGTCTACGAGCTGCGCGAAGGCATGCCGGTCGCCGCCGCCGAGGGCGAGCTGGCGCGCCTGGGCCTGGGCAAGGGCAGCAGCGCCGGCGCGCGGCTGGACCTGGAAGCGGCGATCGCCGAGGACGCCGGGCTGGGTGCGCGCAGCGGAGCCGAGCGCGAGGCGCTGGCGCTGTCCTATCCGACCTGGCTGTACGATCGGCTGGTCAACGACCTGGGGCCGGGCGACGCCCAGGCGGCCTGCGCGGCCATGAACCGGCGCGCCCCGATGGCGTTGCGGGTGAACACCGTCAAGGTGTCGCGCGACGAGCTGATCGCGCGTCTGGCCGAAGAGAACGTGGTGGCGCTGCCGCTGCCGCTGGCGCCGGCCGGGGTGGTGCTGGAGACCCGGGTCAACGCCTTCGGTCTCACCGCATTCCGCGACGGCTTGTTCGAGGTCATGGACGAGGGCAGCCAGCTGGTCGCCGAGCTGGTGGCGCCGCCGCCGGGCGGACGGGTGGCCGACGTGTGCGCCGGCGCCGGTGGCAAGACCCTGGCCATCGCCGCCAGCATGGACGGCAAGGGCCGCCTGCTGGCCCTGGACACCGACGGGCGCAAGCTGGAAGAGCTGCGCCGGCGCGCGCGGCGCGCCGGCCTGTCCAACGTCACGGCGCGGGTGATCGACGACGGCGGGCAGCTGCCGCCCGAGGCGCGGCTGGACGGCTGGGACCGGGTGCTGGTCGACGCGCCCTGCTCGGGCGTGGGCACCCTGCGCCGCAACCCGGAGGCGCGCTGGCGCCTGACGCCCCAGACGGTCGCCTCCTTCCCCGCGCGCCAGCTGGCGCTGATGGTGACCTACGCGCCGCTGGTCGCGGTGGGCGGGCGCCTGATCTACGCGACCTGCACCGTCCTGGGCGAAGAGAACGATCGGGTCGTCGAGCGCTTCCTGGCCGAGCGCGGCGATTTCGTGCGCATGCCGGTCAAGGAGATCTGGGGCCGGGCGCGCGCCGAGCAGGTCGGGGACGGGCTGTCGCTCCAGACATTCCCGCACAAGCACGACACCGACGGCTTCTACGCCACGGTGCTGCGGCGGGTAGGGGGGTGATCATGCTACCCTGCGCCCTGGATGCGACAGCTCCCTGCCTGCCACATCAGCCGATTCGGCGCCGCCACGCTGGCCACCCTGGTGGCCGTTTGCTTGCTGGCCCCCGGCCAGGCCTTAGCCAAGCGCGCGCACAAGAAGCTGCACGGGCCCAGGGCCAGGGCGGCGGCGGCCCGGGCGGCAGCGGCCGCCGCGGCCAAGGCCGCCGCTCCCGCGCCGGCTGAGCCGGTCGCGGCGCCGGCCCCCGCCGCCGAGGTCGCGCCGCCTCCTCCGCCGCCCCCGCCCCCGGGCAGCGAGCTGTCGGTCTACGTGATCACCATGGGACCGGGCGATCACCCGTTCTTCAAGTTCGGCCACAACGCCATCTGGATCCAGGACCGCGACGCGCGCACCGATCGCGTCTACAACTTCGGCACCTTCCGCTTCGACTCGCCCAAGCTGCTGCCGGAGTTCATCCGCGGGCGGCTGACCTACTGGCTTTCGGTGTCCAGCATCCAGCAGACCATGCGCGCGTACATGGCCGAGAACCGCACCGTCGACGTGCAGGAGCTGGACCTGGACCCTCCCGCCAAGCTGGATTTGAAGAAGCGCCTGGACGAGAACGCGCTGCCCGAGCACCGCGCGTACAAGTACGACTACTTCCGGGACAACTGCTCGACCCGGGTGCGGGACGCCATCGACATCGCCACCGGCGGGCGGCTGCGTACCTCGGCGCAGGGGCCGGCGCGGCTGACCTTGCGCGCGCAGGCGCTGCGCCTGACCGCCGACGTGATCTCCGAGTACCTTGGCCTTTACATCGTGCTGGGGCCGTCGACCGATCGCGCGGTCGATCGCTGGGCCGAGATGTTCATCCCGCAGGAGCTGGCGCGCGGTCTGCGCGCGGTCACCCTGCCGGCGTCAGCGTCGGTGCCGGAACAGGGGGCGCGCCCGCTGGTCAAGGCGCAGCAGACCCTGTTCCAGGCCAAGCGCGCGCCGCCGCTGGAGCAGCCGCCGGAGCGCGCCGTGACCCTGCTGCTGGCCGGGCTGGCCCTGGCGCTGATCCTGTTCGTGCTGGGAGGTCTGGCGGCGGGGCAGCCGATCGCGCGGGTGATCTTCGGCGGGCTGATCGCGGTCTGGGGGCTGGTGACCGGGTTCATCGGCTGCTTCCTGCTGCTGGTCTGGATCGGCACCGATCATCAGGTGGTCTATCGCAACCAGAACATCCTGCAGTGCGCGCCCTTTGCCATCGCGCTGGTGGTGTTCGGCGTCGGCGTCGCGCTGGGCATGCACAACGCGACCCGCAAGGCCCTGATCGTGACCGCCGCCGCGGCGGCGCTGTCCCTGGCGGGCGCGCTGCTCAGCATCTCCAAGCTGTCGCCCCAGGACAATGGGCCGCTGGTCGCGTTCCTGGTGCCGGCCTGGATCGGGATCGCGGCCGGGCTCTACAACATCCGGAGGATCCAGACCTTCAGGTGACCGGTCTCGGGCACCCCGATCAGCTCGGGGTGATCGGAGCCCGCGCCCAGCCGCGCCAGCACCTGCCCGCTGCGGCCCGC
>Ga0207701_10004898_pt1 | contig 13545 bp, 10 predicted proteins | sample KBSSwiSSwithPhiX_FD_184294 | JGI IMG/M metagenome (GOLD analysis project Ga0207701, IMG submission 184294) | Switchgrass rhizosphere bulk soil microbial communities from Kellogg Biological Station, Michigan, USA, with PhiX - S5 (SPAdes) (version 2) | ecosystem: Environmental > Terrestrial >... | reverse complement strand
AAGACCGTCAAGATCGAGTACAAGCCGCAGGACAACAAGACCGGCTCGCTGCTCGCGACCAAGACCTACAACTGGGATATTCCGGCCGGCACGGCATCGCCGTCGGCCTGATTCGCCGCCGCGGCGAAAGCCGCCCGGCCCGTTTATGCGCCCGCTGGCGCACGGCCGCGAGCACTTGCTCGCTGCGGTGCGCCGGGTGTGAAACGCTCGTGCTATTTGTCTGACTCGCCGGGTTCGCGCACATGGCTAGTAGCGGTTGGTCCAACATCTTCCTTCAGCTGATGGCGGGTGACACGCCGCCGAAGATCGGATTGCCCGTCATCGGCGAAGGACGGCTCGAAGGGCCCTGGGCGACACAGATCGAGCTGCTGGGCTTCTCGTGGAGCTTCGAGATCGACCACAAGGCCAAGGAAGACAAGGGCACCCTGTTGGGCGCCGCGGCAGGGATGGCGGCCGGCGCGGCCGCGGGCAACGCAGCCGGGCTTCTCGGCGCAGGACAGGCAGGTCTGGCGGCGGCCGCGGCCGCTGCGGCCGCCGTGTCGGCGATCAAGGACTTCAAGGACATCGCGAAAGTCAAGAGCCTCGGCCTGCTCAAGATGCAAAAGCGATTCGACATCGCCTCTTCGCGAATTCAGGCGTGTGTCGACTGGAACCTGCCGATCCACTCGGCACTGATCTCCGTCCTGCACATCAAGCAGGGGGCTCGCTTCATCCACGAGCCGGGCTTCACGATCCTGGCGACCGACGGCCGCTTCGAGAAGGTCGACATCAAGATGGAGAAAGGCGACAAGGGGGTCGAGGTCACCGAAGACCTGGAGTTGCGGTTCAAGAACATCGTCGTCACCTACTCGAAGAAGCTCGGCATCGACAACATTCCGATGCCGCCCTTTGTCTATTTCTCGCCCAAGGACCCGAAGGCCGGCGGCCTGCCTGGTTTGTGAGTCGCTAGATGTCCAATTCCGTCGCCGAGGCCTATCTCCTCATCGTCCGGGAATCGAACGTCCCGATCATGGGTGAAGCCGTGCCGTTCCCGTTCACGGGCCAGATCGAGCTCGACTCCTGGTCCTGGAACCTGAAGAACGACGTGGCCGTCAAGCAGCGCGAGGACGCCGAGAAGCGCTTCGATGATGCGGAGGAAAAGAAGGACAAGGAAAAGGAGGCCAGGGCCGCCTCCAACTCCGGCGGCGCCAAGACCAAGGACAACACGCCCCCCTTCAAGGCGGACGGCTTGATTCGTCAGGTCACCGACATGCAGACCAAGGTCGGCATGTCCCAGGAGATGCGCGACAAGAAAGTGCAGGAGCTGATCAAGAAGGCGGTGGCGGGCTACGCCGAGGCGGCGACGGCGGACTCCGACGACGACGCCAACAAGGACAACAAGGCCGACAACAAGATGATCCTGACCTTCGAGAAGGGTGCCGATCTGGCGACGACGCCCCTCCTGTTCGCGCTGGCGCGCGGCGACCTGATTCCCAAGGCCGTCCTGACGCTCTTCCATCGTTCGAAGGTCGTGCCGGTCACCTTGGCGATCACGATGGGCAACCTTCGGATCACGAAGTACGAGGTGAGCTGCGATCCCGAGGCAGCGATATCCGATATCAAGGAGCGGTGGGAGGCGACCTACGAGACGGTCAACTGGATCTACCAGAACCGCCCCGCCGCGGGCGGCCCGAACTTCGTCACTCAGGGCACCGCACGGGTGTTTGCCATGAAGTCGAAGTTGTCGAAGTACAGCCCCATCTGACGCTTCGGCTTCCCCTGCGATCTGCACCATGGCACTCAGCAACTACCGCGACATCAGCCCGCCGCTCGGCGATGTCGGCGCGGGCTTCCAGTTCGAGTTCTTCTGCGAAAGCTGCGGCGATACCTGGAAGACGCCTTTCAAGCCCTATCGCGCCGGCCAGGCGACCGGCCTGTTCCGTCGCTTCGGCTACCTGTTCAACGAGTTCGCGAAGATCAGCGTGATCAGCGAGTCGATCTATCGCCTCGGGCGCGCCGGCGGCACGTCGATCGAGGTCACAGGCGCCAAGGCGAAGGCGGCGGCGCTGGAAGAGGCGCAGGCGATGGGGGCGCAGCGTTACGAGAAATGCATCAATTGCCGGACCATGGTCTGCGCCAATTGCTACGACGAGGCGACCCAGCGCTGCCTGAAGTGCGATCGCGCCGAAGGCGTCGGCTCGCAGAGCGGCACCTCGGCCAGCGCGTCGTCGACCGTTTGCCCGAATTGCCAGACGCCGTCGCAAGGCGGACGCTTCTGCCACGAGTGCGGTTTCGACATGGCGAGCACGCACAAGAGCTGCCCCTCCTGCAGCGCGACGATGCCACGGCAGGCGCGCTTCTGCACCGATTGCGGACACAGCTTCTAGCCCTCCCGGCGCTGCCCGCATCCAACGACGAGCCCACGCATGTCCGATCCTCGAAGCGATGCCGAAGCCGCCCTGCGGGCCGGGGATCCCGCCACCGCGCTCAAGCACCTGACGGCGGCCGTCAAGGCCAAGCCGGCCGACGCCAAGCTGCGCATCTTTCTCGCCCAGCTCCTTTGCGTCGTCGGCCAGTGGGAGCGTGCGCACACGCAGCTCAACGTCGTGGCTGACATGGACGCGGAGACCGTCGCGATGCGCGAGACCGTGGGCCATGCGATTCGCTGCGAGCTGATGCGAGCCAAGGTCTTTGGCGGCCAGCGTACGCCGATGGTCTTCGGTCAGCCCGACGAGTGGCTGGCCCTCCTCATCGAATCGATGCTCCAGAAGGGGCGCGGCGAGGACGCGCTGGCCGACGACCTGGCCGCGCGGGCGTTTGACGCCGCGCCCGAGGTCTCCGGCAAGCTCGACGGGCAGGCCTTCACCTGGATCGCCGATGCCGATTCCCGGCTGGGCCCCGTCGTCGAAGCGTGCGTCAACGGCCGCTACTACTGGGTTCCCTTCTCCCGTCTGTCGGGCATCACGCTCGACCCGCCCGAAGACCTGCGCGACTGCGTCTGGACCCCCGCGAACCTGACGTTCTCCAACGGCGGCGAGACGGTCGCGCTCATCCCGACGCGCTACCCGGGCTCCGAGTCGAGCACCGACGGCGCGATCTGCCTGGCCCGCAAGACGGAGTGGCGAGGCGCGGGCAACGATCGCTGGTTCGGTCTCGGCCAGCGCGTCCTGGCCACCGACGCCGGCGAGCACGATCTCATGGCGGTTCGCCGCATCGAGCTCGACGACGTTCCTGCCGCTGCCGAGGCGGGATAGTGGCCGGGCTCACTTCGCAGGAGCGCCTTCAACCGTCCCTGCTCGACCGACTTACCGACCACGAGCCTGCTTCCGCCAAGGAGGCGCTCGAGGCGAAGGTGCTCAACAAGCAGCAGTTGCGGGCTGCCGTCCTCCGCGACCTCTCCTTTCTCTTCAACACGACCCGCGCCGAGCCCGACGGCGAACGGGGCGACCCGAGTGACGTGGACGCCTGGAAAGACGTTCCGCATGCCCGCACCTCGGTCCTGAACTACGGCATCCCGGCGCTGTCCGGGATCTCGATGTCGCGCCATCAGTTCGCGATCCTCGAGCTCTCGTTCAAGCAGGCGATCCTGCTCTACGAACCCCGGATCGATCCGCGCACGCTCTCGGTCGAGATCAACCATGGGGCCGGCTTCAATTTCCAGCACAACAGCCTGCGCCTGGTGATCAAGGGGCAGATGTGGAACCAGCCCGTTCCGCTCGAGCTGCTGCTCTCCGCCGACGTCGACGTCGAGACCGGCCTGGCCGCCGTTCGCGACCTGCGCAGCTGACCGGCCCCCCTCGATGGATCCCCGCCTCCTTCGCTACTACAACCAGGAACTCCGGTATCTCCGCGAGATGGGAGGCGAGTTCGCCCGCGAATTTCCCAAGATCGCAGGCCGCCTCGGGATGGAGGGGATGGAGGTCTCCGATCCCTATGTCGAACGCCTGATCGAAGGCTGTGCGTTCCTCGCGGCACGCGTCCAGCTCAAGCAGGACGCGGAATTTCCGGAGCTGGCCCAACGGCTGATCGAGATGGTCTCGCCGAACCTGGCGGCGCCGATCCCTTCCATGCTGGTCGCGCGGATCCAGTGCGCGAACGATCCGAACCTGCTCAACGGGTTTCGCCTGCCGCGCGGCAGCGCGTTGATCGGTTCCGAGACGGCGCTGAGCCGGACCCGGTGCGAGTTCCGCACCGCCCAGGACGTCGTCCTGACGCCGGTCCGCGTGGTCGGCGCCGAGTACTTCCTGAGCGCGGCCGACCTCAACCTCTCGAGCCTTCCTCTGCCGGAGCGACCCCGCAGCGGCGTGCGCGTCAAGCTGGAGCTCCCGGCGGGGATGTCCTTCAGCCAGCTCAAGCTCGGCAGCCTGCGCTTTTACCTGGGCGGTCTGGCCGACGTCGCCCTGCGCCTGCACGAGCTGCTGGTCGGCGCCTGCGTCGGCGTGCTTGCCGGCACCACCGGCCGGGGCGGCGATTCGAACCGCCAGTTCCTGCCCGGCAGCGTCGTCCGCGCCGCCGGCCTGCGCGACGAGGAGGCGATGCTGCCGGTCACGCTGCGGGGTCTCGGCGGCACGCGCCTGCTGCAGGAGTACTTCGCCTTCCCGCAGCGCTTCCTGTTCATCGACGTTGCCGACCTGGGCGGCGCCTTCGCCAAGGCCACCGGGAACACCTTCGAGATCGCTCTGCTCTTCAACCGGTACGTCGCGCCGCTGGAAGGCGCCGTCGAGGCCGCCAACTTCCAGATGCACTGCGTGCCGGCGATCAACCTGTTCGAGCGCCGCGCCGACCGCCTGCACCTGAGCGACGGCGCCACCGCGTACCACGTCGTTCCGGAGCGCACAGCCACGCTCGACTACGAGGTGTTCGACATCCTCAACGTGCGCGGCTTCCGTGAGGACAGCGAGGAGCTGATCTTCCATCCGCTGTTCGCCGTGCCGCAGGTCGAGCCCACCGCCGACGTCGCCTACTACAGCGCGGCCCGCGAGCCGCGCCTGCCCTCCGATCGCGGCAAGCGCGAGGGGCCGCGGTCGGGCTACATCGGCACCGAGGTGTTTCTCTCGCTCGTCGATTCCCGCGAGCTTCCCTATCGCAGCGTCGTTCGCCAGCTGGGGGTGCAGATCCGATGCACGAACCGGGACCTTCCGCTGTTCATGCCCACTGGCCAGGCGCAGGGCGAGCTGACGCTCAACAGCAGCGCGCCGATCGAGTCGATTCACGTCGTCGCCGGGCCGTCCCGGCCGCAGAGCGCGATGCGTGAGGGTGCAATCGCCTGGCGGCTGCTGGGACTGCTGTCGCTGAACTACATCTCGCTGCTCGACAGCGACCCGGAAAGCGGTGCGACCGCCCTGCGCGAGATCCTCTCGCTGTTCGCGATCGGCGCCGATGTCGGCCTGAAGCGGCAGATCGAAGGGGTGCGTTCCATCGGCGTCAAGCCCGTCGTGCGACGCCATCCGGTGGCAGGCCCGATCGCCTTCAGTCGCGGGCTCGAAATCCGCGTGACCGTCGACGACCTGTCCTTCGAAGGCGGCAGCGCGATCCTTCTCGGCACGGTGCTGCATCAGTATTTCGCGCGCCACGTCTCGATGAACAGCTTCGCGCAGACGGTGCTTTCGTCGCTGACGCGCGGTGATGTGATGACTTGGACGCCGCGCCTCGGGGCGAGGTCGGTGCTGTGAATTCGCCGGTCGAGCACCCGTCGCTGGCGCAGCCGGAAACGCCGGCCGAGGTCCTGTTCCAGCGTCTCGCGAAGGAGTCCCCGTCGTTCGACCTGTTCCAGGCCATGCGCCAGATCGAATGCGCCTTTCCCGACAAGCCTCGCCTCGGCGACGCGACGCGCCCGGTCGACGAGCCTTTCCGCTTCGCGCAGGAGGCCTCGCTCGTCTTTGCCCCCGCGCCGGTGGCTGCCTTCGAGCGGACGGCGGCCGCCGGTGCACGACCGCGATTGGTGCAGCGGGTGTTCGGCTTCCTCGGTCCGAACGGGGCCCTGCCGACGCACCTGACGGAGTACGCGCGCGAGCGAATGCTCTACAGCGGCGACCGCACGTTCGGGCGTTTCCTGGACATGCTGTTGCACCGCTTCGGCCTGTTCTTCTACCGAGCCTGGGCGCGGACGCAGCCGGTCGTCGCCCTCGACCGACCGAAGGACGCGCCTATCGTCCGCCACATCGGTGCGCTGTTCGGGCTGATCGAGCCCGAGACCCGCCACCGCGATGCCCTCGGCGACTTTCCCAAGCTCTTCTTCGCCGGTCGACTGGCTCGCTCGGTGCGCGACGCCGACGGCCTCGAGGCCTGGCTCACCTTGCAGTTCGGCGGGCCGGTCCGGGTTGACCAGTGCCAGGGTCACTGGATGCCCCTCGGTCGCGAAGAGCGCACGCGGCTGATGCGCGACGGGCAGCCCGCCCTCGGGCGGGGAGCGGTGCTGGGCAAGACGGTCTGGGACGTGCAGCACAAATTCCGCATCGTCATCGGCCCGGTCCCGTGGAAGCGGTTCGCTGCGCTCCTGCCAGACGGCAGGCTGCTCGACCAGCTGCGCGCCCTGGTCCGTCAGTACGTCGGCTTCGAGTTCGCATGGGATCTGCGCCTGATCCTGAAGGGCGACGAGGTGCCGGCGTGGACCTTGGCCGGCAACCGCGACCGGCGCGTCGGCCGCCTGGGGCGGACGGCGTGGCTCAACGGCGCAAAGGGCTATCGCCGCTCGAGCGACGCCGATGATCTGGTGATGAATGTCGAGAGCATCCGCCTCGGTCCCGACCCTCATGCGGCCGTTGCCGCCTGAGCGGGGTCGTCGTCGAAAGCCCATCTTTGAATTCGGAAGGAAAGTGGCATGAGTGAAATCAGTCGGGTGGCGCTCTTCGGCAAGCTGAACCCCCTTGTCTACAAGACGATCGAGGGTGCGACCGTCTTCTGCAAGCTGCGTGGCAATCCATACGTGGAGCTGGTGCACTGGATGACCCAGCTGCTCGAGAACAACGCGTCCGACGTGCACGCCATCGTGCGCCACTACGCCCTGGACGCCGCGGTGCTGGCCCGGGACGTGACCGCGGCGCTCGACCGGCTCCCGCGCGGCTCGACCGCGCTCTCCGATTTCTCCGAGCATATTCCCGACGCCATCGAGCGCGCCTGGGTCTACGGCTCGCTGCAATTCGGCGACGGCGCGGTACGCAGCAGCTACCTGCTGCTTGGCATGCTGAAGACGCAACACCTGCGCAACGCTCTGCTCGCCATCTCGCGCGAGTTCGCAAAGATCAAGGTCGACGACTTCTCCGAGGAGCTCGAGTCGGTGGTCGGCAAGACCGGCGAGCAGGGCCTGGGCCCGCAGGACGGCAGCGGCCTTTCCGGCGGCCAGCCTGGCGAGGTCTCGGGCGCGATGGCGCCTGCGGCGATGGGCAAGCAGGAGGCGATCAAGAAATACACGATCGATCTCACCGCCAAGGCCCTGAAGAACGAAATGGATCCGGTCACCGGGCGCGACGAGGAGATCCGCCAGATCGTCGACATCCTGATGCGGCGGCGCCAGAACAACCCGATCCTCACCGGCGAAGCGGGCGTGGGCAAGACCGCGGTGGTCGAAGGCTTCGCGCAACGCCTGGCCCGCGGCGACGTGCCGCCGCAACTGCAGGGCGTCTCGCTGCTCTCGCTCGACCTCGGCCTGCTGCAGGCCGGAGCCTCGATGAAGGGTGAGTTCGAGCAGCGCCTGCGCCAGCTCATCGACGAGGTTCAGGCCAGTCCGAAGCCGATCATCCTGTTCATCGACGAGGTCCATACGCTGGTCGGCGCGGGCGGCGCGGCGGGCACAGGCGATGCCGCCAACCTGCTGAAGCCGGCGCTCGCGCGCGGCACCCTGCGCACGATCGGCGCCACCACCTGGGCCGAGTACAAGAAGCACATCGAGAAGGACCCGGCGCTGACCCGCCGCTTCCAGGTCGTCCAGGTGCCTGAGCCGGACGAGCTGAAGGCGATCCTGATGCTCCGCGGCGTCGCCAGCGTGCTCGAGAAGCACCACCGGGTGCAGTTGCTCGACGAGGCGATCGAGTCGGCCGTCAAGCTTTCGCACCGCTACATTCCGGCCCGGCAGCTTCCGGACAAGGCGGTCAGCCTTCTCGACACTGCGTGCGCGCGGGTCGCGGTCAGCCAGCACGCGATTCCGGCCGAGGTCGAGGACTGCCGCCGCCGGATCGAGTCGCTGGAGATCGAGTCCGGCATCATCGACCGCGAGTCGGCTGTCGGGGTCAACGTCGGGGCGCGCCGCGGCGACGTCGACGAGAAGCTCGCCAGGGAGCGCGAGCGCCTGGTCGGCCTCGAGAAGCGCTGGCAGGACGAGAAGGGCATCGTCGACAAGGTCCTCGCCCTGCGTGCCCAGCTGCGCGGCGACGACAAGCCGGTCGACCGGCCGGCGGCTGGCGAGGGCGGCACGGTTGACGCGCCCGCCGCTGCCGCGGCCGAAGCGGCGCCCGCCATCGACCGCGAGAAGGTCCTGGCCGAGTTGCACGAGGAACAGGGCAAGCTCGAGACGCTGCAGGGCGATTCGCCGCTGATCATGCCCTCGGTGGATGCGCAGGCGGTGGCCAGCGTCGTCGCCGACTGGACCGGCATTCCGGTCGGCCGGATGGTGAAGAACGAGCTGCAGGCGATCCTGAAGCTCGGCGAAGCGCTGGGCAAGCGGGTCATCGGCCAGCAGCACGGCCTGGACATGATCGCCAAGCGCATCCAGACCTCGCGGGCGCGGCTGGACAACCCGAACAAGCCGATCGGCGTGTTCATGCTTTGCGGCACCTCCGGCGTCGGCAAGACCGAGACCGCGCTGGCCCTCGCCGAGGCGCTCTACGGCGGCGAGCAGAACGTCATCACCATCAACATGAGCGAGTTCCAGGAGGCACATACCGTCTCCTCGCTCAAGGGCGCGCCGCCGGGCTACGTCGGCTATGGCGAGGGCGGCATCCTGACCGAGGCGGTCCGCCGCCGGCCCTACAGCGTGGTCCTGCTCGACGAGGTCGAGAAGGCCCACCCGGACGTGCATGAGCTCTTCTTCCAGGTCTTCGACAAGGGGCGCATGGAAGACGGCGAGGGCCGGATGATCGACTTCAAGAACACGATCATCCTGCTCACCTCGAACGCCGGCTCCGAGCTGGTGATGAACATGTGCAAGGACCCCGAGCTGGCGCCGGATCCGGAGTCGCTTGCGACCGCGCTGGCGGAGCCGCTGCAGAAGATCTTCCCGCCGGCGCTGCTGGGCCGGCTGGTCGTGATCCCCTACTACCCGCTGTCGGATGAGATGCTCGGCCAGATCGTGCGACTGCAGCTCAACCGCATCAAGAAGCGCGTGGCCGAGAACCACAAGATTCCATTCGAGTACAGCGACGACGCGGTCAAGCTGATCGTCAAGCGCTGCAACAACGCGGAGTCCGGCGGCCGGATCATCGATTCGATCCTCACCAACACCGTGCTGCCGAAGGTTTCGATCGAGTACCTCACGCGCGCCGCCGAAGGCAGCGAGCTCAAAGCGGTGCGCCTCGGGGTCTCGGAGGACGACTTCACCTATGCCTTCGAGTAAGGCGAATCCACCGGAGAACCTCCCATGGACCTAGTGGGATCCGCCGCGGCGGAGGCGACACTCAGCATCGACGTCGAGGCGAAGGAGGGTGCCTACCTCGTCTTGAGCATGACCGGGCACGAGCACCTCGGGCAGATGTACGAGTACACGGTGGAGCTGGCTCAGGTCCAGGAGGAGTCGCTCAATCCCATGGCGGAGCCCAAGCAGCCCGACATGAGCAAGCTGATCGGCACCGCCGCGACCGTCAGCATGAAGCTGGCGGGCGACGACAAGCGCTATTTCCACGGCTACCTCTCTCGCGTCAAGCGCGGCGAGAAGCGCGGGCGCTACACCCTGTACACCATGACGCTGCGGCCGGGCATCTGGTTCATGACCCAGGCCAAGAACAGCCGCGTGTTCCAGGAAAAGAACGTCAAGACCGTCATCGCCGAGATCCTGAAGGAGTACAGCATCGATGCCGACTGGCGCCTGGCCAGCGAAGCGGTGTATCCCAAGCTCGACTACTGCGTCCAGTACAACGAGACCGACTTCGACTTCGTGCATCGCCTCATCGAGGAAGTCGGCATCTACTACTTCTTCGAGCACAAGGACGGTTCGCACAAGGTGGTCTTCATCGACGCGATGGGCTTGCACAAGCCGAATCCGTCCAAGTCGACGCTTACCTGGCGCAACGCGATGACGTCGGCCCCCACGGTGATGTCGTGGCACGTGCAGCAGGAGGTTCGCAGCGCCAAGGCGATCCTCAGCGACTACGACTTCCTCGACCCCGCCACCAAGATCGAGGAGAACGAACCGGCCAAGAAGCCGCCGGAGATGCTGGGCAAGATGGAGTGGTTCGAGCATCCGGCTAAGGTCGTTCAGAACCGGATCAAGCCCGACAAGGATACGGCGTCCAAGGATGCTGCCAAGCAGCGGGCCAAGGTGCGGATCGAGGAATTGCTGACCCTGTACTCCTCCGCGACCGGCACGACCAACATGCGCGACTTGGCCATCGGCATGACGTTCGACGTCGAGGTCCCCGCGAACAAGGACGACAACGGCACCTACCTGATGGTGAGCGCCATCTATCGCATCGATTTCGGCGCCTATGAGTCGATCGACGAGCTCAAGTCGCCGGGCAACCACGAAGGCTATTTCTGCGACTTTCTCTGCATCAGCAAGGACGCGCCCGGCTACCGCACCCCCCGCATCACGCCGCGTCCGGTGATCGCCGGCCCGCAGACGGCCAAGGTCGTCGGCAAGAAGGACGCGGAGATCGAGACCGACAAGCACGGCCGAATCAAGGTGCAGTTCCACTGGGACCGGCTCGGCAACGGCGACCAGAACAGCTCGTGCTGGCTGCGCGTGGCGCAACCCTGGGCCGGCAAGGGCTTCGGGATGATTTCGCTGCCGCGAGTGGGCGATGAAGTCGTTGTGCACTTCCTGCACGGCGATCCCGACCACCCCATGGTCATCGGCTCGGTCTACAACAACGTGAACATGATGGCCTGGAAGCTGCCCGAGCAGGCCACGGTCACCGGCTTCAAGAGCCACAGCAGCGACAAGGGCGAAGTGGCCATGGCCAACGAGCTCCGCTTTGACGACAAGAAGGGCCATGAATACGTGTGGTTCCACGCCGAGCGCGACTTCCACCGCCAGGTCGAGTACGACGCCTTCGACTGGGTCGGACACAACGAATCCGTCAAGGTCACGATGACGCGCAAGGAGGCCATCGGCGAGAACTGGTTCTTGGACGTGACCAAGGACGTGATGCACAACCTGGGCAAAGACCTGCACCTCAACGTCGCCGGCGACATCTTCTATACCGGCGGTGCGACGTTCCAGCTCAAGCTCACCAAGGATTTCAGCGCCAAGATCGACGGCGAACTGGGCGCCACGGTAGGTGGCAAGGTGCAGATCAAGGCGTCGAAGGACATCGCGATCGAGTCCAGCGAGGGAAAGATCATGCTCAAGGCGCCGACCATCGTTCTCGACGCGACCACCGGGCTCACCCTGAAGGTCGGCGGATCGCTGGTCAACCTTTCGGCCGGTGGCGTCGATATTGTCGGCACCATGGTGAAGGTGAATTCCGGCGGCGCGGGGGGCTCCGCCTCGCCGGCTCAGCCGGGCGCCGCCGCCGAGGCTAAGAAGGAGGACTCGATCAACCCGGCGAAGAAGGACGACTACGAGAAGACCTTCGTCGACCCGATGCCCAAGGACGATGGCGGCACCGAAGTGATGAAACCCAAGGCGTCCTGATCCGGTGTTCCTGTCAGGGGTCCGATGAGCACCGCGTTTTCGCCGGCGCAGCTGCGTGCCTCGCTCTGGGCGCGACAGGGCTCGCGCGTGCATGCCGTGATCGACGGCCTGGTCGTGCCGGGCATCGCCGAGAAGCTCAAGAGCGCGAAGCTCGACGGCTGGGACTGCCTGCAGCGCGGGGCGCTGAGCGCCGAGGCGGCGGAGCGTGCACCGTATCTCGCCGAGCTGAGCGAAAGCTCGCCCTTCACCGACTGGCTGCTCGACGAGGCGACGCCGACCTACCCGGGCTGGGGCGTGCTCGCCATCTCGACCCGGCCGCTGCTCGCAGTGCGCGAGCATTGCCGCTCGATCGGCGACGTGATCCTGCCCAACGGCGAGCGCCGCCCCTGGCGCTGGTACGACCCCGAAGTGTTGCGCGCGATCCTGCCGACGCTGCTTGCCGGCCAGCTCGACGAGGTCTTTGGCCTCGACCAGGCGATCGTCATCCCCGCCGCCGATGCCTGGACGTGGCTCTCGATGCAGGATGGCGTGCTCGCCACCGACACCCGGCCGCTGATGGCGCCTGCCCGCTGACGACGCGATGCTGCGCCTGACCTGGGAACAAATCGACGCGCTCGAGCAGCTGACGCTGAAGCGCCACGCCGCGAGCATCAGCAGCGTCCTGGCGGAGACCTGGCCGGCCCTGACCGAGCGGCTCGGCGATCGCTGGCCGGCATTCGTCGAGGCCGCGGTCCAGCAGGGGCGCAAGCACGGCCTGCACGACGCGCGTGACCTGGCGCGCTACGCCAGCCTGTGGTGCATCTGGGGTCCGGCGTTCGACGGCAAGCCCTCGTTCGTCTGGGCGGCCGAGATCCTCGGCGATTCGCGGCGCGTCTCGGCGCTGAAGCTGCACCAGCTCGCGCATCGCACCCGCCTGGAGCTGCAGCAGCGCCAGGCGGCCGAGGGCGGCGCGGCGGCGGCGGGTGCGGCGCCGATCCTGACCACGGCGCAATTCGAGAGCGCCCTGGCCGGCGTCGACGCGCGCATCGGCCGGCTGGCGGCGGCGCGTTCGGTGTTCCCGTCGAACGCGCCGGCCGCGGCTCAAGTCAAGGCCTGCGATCTCGGCGTGATCGACATGATGGTCTCCGAGGCGGAGAACCTGCAGGAGTATCGGCACTCGCCCAACGGCTGGCAGCGATCTGCGGTCGGGAAGATCGCCGACGGCGCGGTCAAGTGGAACCGCGCGCCCGAGGAACCGGTGACGCTGGCAGTGGCGAGCCACGCGCTGCGGCGCGGCGCGCCGGCGCGACTCAACCTGCGCATCGAGCCCCATGCCGTCTGCGATGTGCGGGTTCATCCCGAGGTCGTCCACGTCGGCGCCGAAGGCCACCTGGCGTGGAAAGGGCGAGACACGGGGCGCCTCAGCCTCGCGCTCTATGCGCCGACGCCCGCGCCCGCCGAAGCGAATGCGGCACCGCCCGGAATTGCCGCGGAGGCGCCGTTCGACCTGCAGACCGTGCGGATCGCGAGCTGCGGCCTGCGCGACGCCGGCGCGCCGTTCGGCGACGTTGCCCTGGAGGTGCGCGTCTACGATGCGGCGCAGTGGCTGACCGAGGTTCGCCATCCGGCCTGGGAGGCCATGGTCTGGCCGGCGCCGCCCGAAGCCGGGCCGGCGCCGAGCACCACCTGCAAGCTCGAGAAGGACGGCGTGCCGGTCGAGGCCGCCGCCTGGCAGCAATCGTGGCGTGGCCTGCACGGCGCCTTCCGCGCCGGCATGGAGCGGCTCTACAACGAGTGGGCGC
>Ga0207701_10004897_pt1 | contig 13545 bp, 9 predicted proteins | sample KBSSwiSSwithPhiX_FD_184294 | JGI IMG/M metagenome (GOLD analysis project Ga0207701, IMG submission 184294) | Switchgrass rhizosphere bulk soil microbial communities from Kellogg Biological Station, Michigan, USA, with PhiX - S5 (SPAdes) (version 2) | ecosystem: Environmental > Terrestrial > Soil... | reverse complement strand
TCCGATACTGAGATCTACTGGAATCATTTGCCAAATATCAAAGTTTGATACCGCAATTGTGCGTGGCCAGTGCAGACATCAACCCGTGGACGATTTGAGATCGACCACTACCTGGCCCATGTTGATTACCGAATAGCGCAAGGAATGCGACCTGGCGGTTTTGACATTCTTTTAGCACAACAGCTTGTCGACGAACTGATCTTTAACGAGCCTGGGAATGAAGTTATTCTGATTAAGCATACCGTCTAAATTGGTCTTAGAAGTAGAGCGTGAGCTTGAAAGATCTTTTCCAAATTCACGCTCTTTTCTAGTCTTATCTAAATCGCGTTGCCGTTTGAGTTGAGCAGGCTCGGAAGACTACGTTGCCGTTCGCGTCAAGAACTTCGAGCGAATCGGACGAGGTATACTCATTGCCGCTGTGACTGAGGCTGATAGCTGATCTGATCACATTTGTTCCTGCGAAAGTGCGGTCAAGATTAAAGTTGAGGAATCGAAAGGCGGCAGAGTACTGTCTCCCACTTTTACGCTCCCATATACCGTGACCGGGCAGGCGCACCAAGCCAGGACCACCAAGGTCAGTTTCCTGCATCGTGCCGCCCTGGGCATAAGTCACAAGCGCGGGAAAGCTAAAGGGGCCCGGCGTACCAGTTTCACAATCCCGACCCGTTATCTTCGCGTCCCACGACCCTACCAGGGATGGCTCGTTTCCGGCTTGCTCTTGCGCGGACACCCAAACTTGTGCGAAAACCGCCACCAAAATCGCTAGCGACACGCCGCCGATAGCTTTCAGAATTTGTCTGTTCATCTTTTTGCTTCTTTCTTTTTTATTTCAGCCGAGATATTTCAATTTGCTGGCCGATGAATGTCACGATCACAAAAAACAGTTCTGAAAAGCCTTAGAAACCTGCTGAAGATTTTGTGAATCTTCTGAAAGCCCCTATGAATCAGTCTCAACTGGAAATTTACGAGTTCGACCAGTTTCGCGTTGACGTTGCTAAGCGCTCGCTGACAAAAGGTGGCGGCGAGCAAATTCCGCTGACGCCGAAAGTCTTCGATACACTTCTTTATCTTGTTCGGCACAACCGGAAGGTGATTGAAAAAGACGAGTTGATGCGCGAAATATGGACTGACTCTGTTGTCGAGGAAAATAATCTCAATCAAAACATCTCAATCCTGCGGAGAGTTTTTGGCGAAAAGCCCGGCGAACAGCGCTTCATCGTTACTGTTGCGGGACATGGTTATCGTTTCGTTCCCGAAGTCAGAACAATTTTGAGTTTTGGACCTGTTGAAGCAGGGAAAACCGAAGATCAAATCACAAACGATGCTGCGCAAGACGTCGATGTCAAGAATCCAATCCAAAATCGGAAAGTACAAAATCGCAAATGGCTTGCCGGTTTTGCGGTTTTGAGTATTTTTGCACTTGGCGCATCCGGATTTTATCTACGGAAGTCAAAGGACAAATCGATTGATACGCCGATAAGGACCATCGCTGTTTTGCCGTTCAAGCCGCTCGTTTTGGAAAACCGCAACGAAGCTCTGGAATTTGGGTTGGCGGACGCTTTGATTTCAAAACTCTCCGGCGGCGAAGAGATCGTTGTGCGCCCTTTGAGCGCGATTCGCCGATATAACTCAGTCGAACAGGATTCTTTGACGGCGGCGCGCGAGCTATCCGTTGAATCGGTTTTGGATGGAACGATTCAAAATTGGGGCGACCGGATCAGAATCTCGGCAAAACTCCTACGCAGCAGTGACGGTAAGCAATTGTGGGCGGCGCAGTTTGACGAAAAGTTTACCGATATCTTTGCAGTGCAGGATGTGATCGCGGAAAAAGTCGCGGCGGCTTTGAAGATCCGGCTCGGAGGGAATGAGAAAAAGCATCCGACGGAAAATGTCGAGGCTTATCAGCTTTACATGAAAGGACGTTACCACCTGGCCAAAGGAACTCCGCCGGACACCCGAAATAGTATTTCCTATTTCCAACAAGCGATTGAAATTGATCCGGGATGCGCCCGCGCCTACCTCGGACTCTCGCAGGCATACGGCGTACTTGGCATCTTCGGCGAAATGCCCACCGCCGAAGCTTTTCCTAAAGCGAGGGCCGCAGAGCAAAAGGCGCTCGAAATTGATGATACGCTTGGCGAAGCTCATGCCTCGCGCTGTATGGGATTATTTTGGTCTGACTGGGATTGGCCTGCCGCCGAAAAAGAGTGTCTCAGGGCCCTGGAAATTAATCCTAACAGCGCTGATTCCCATGGATATTACGCGATCGTATTATCCAACACCGGGCGACACGCGGAAGCTCTCGCCCAAGCGAAACTTGCCCGCGAACTTAACCCAGTCGATCTGGGAATAAGCGCGCTCGAAGGACAGTATCTGTTGCACGCCGGACGCGCTGATGAAGCATTAATTCAGTTGCAGAAAACATCAGAACTGGAACCGAAATTCCCGATGTCGCATCTTTTTGCTGCTAGCGCGTATATCGAAAAAGGAATGTTCGCCGAAGCGATCGCTGAATCACGCAAAGAATATGAACTCTCCGGCAGAAATGATATCCCGTTCGGCACGTATGCGCTGGCAAAATCGGGCAAACGCGATGAGGCGCGAGCGGCGCTGAAAGAACTTTTAGACTTATCCGCGACGAAATACGTTCCGCCTTATAACATCGCGTTAATTTGCAACGCCTTGGAGATGCGCGATGACGCGCTTGGATGGTTGGAAAAAGCCTTCGAACAGCGCGACCCCAAAATGACGTTTCTCAAAGTCGAACCGAAATGGAACAATCTCCGAAACGAACCGCGTTTTATTGATTTGATGAAACGTATGAAACTTTAAGAATAAAATGAGAAGCCCTGGCCATCCTTCCTCACTCAACCGAAGCGAACATCAATCGCGCAACCGCGCCGCCGACTATGTTGCCGCAGCCAGCGGCGAGCAGATACGCGAACTAACGCCCATCATTCGTAAAACAGCGGTCTTTTAGGCGGTCCGTCCAACACTCCTTGCGCTAAATTCAGCTGCGCCATCATGCGTACGCGGAACTAATGATCGCTGATTCCGATGCGCCTTCGAGCAAGGTTGTTTTATGAGGACCATTCAAGAGGTAGACGCACTTGAAAACAGGTATCGCCAGGTTTCGATTCAAAACGGATATTGCCTCGGTGTTTTCGCACGATGCGGGCGACCGTGTCCAACCCCAGCCCAGTTCCTTCGCCGACAGGCTTCGTAGTAAAAAACGGCTCGAAAATGCGCGACCTCAAATCTGCGGGTATACCTGAGCCGTTATCTCTGATTTCCACCAGAATATCAGTCGGCTCGCTTTTCGTACGAACTTTCAACTTCCCACCTTCGGGCATGGCGTCTACTGCATTAACGATCAAATTAGTCCAAACCTGATTGAGCTCGCTCCCGTATGCCTTGATGTGCGGCAACGTGTCGGCGTAGTCGCGCGTCACCTCGATATTCTTCCTTTTCAATTTGTACTTCAGGATGAGAAGTGTACTTTCCAACCCCTTATGCAGGTCGACTTCCTGAACCGACGCCTGGTCCATGTAACTGTATTCTTTAATCGCGCCCACAAGTTCGGAGATGCGAGCAGTGCCGGCCTTGATTTCACCAGCGAGTTTCGCCGCAGCGAGTTGTGCATTGACTCGTGCAAGCACATCGTCAAATGCATCTTTCCTGAGAACATCTGAAATTCGCTGCAGGCTCGCCGCATCAATCCCGGCCTCAACTAGGTTGGCTGAAAGTTTCCATGGGTCGGCGACGCCCTGGTCCTCAAGCCATGAAGTGACTAGATCTTCCCTATCGCTTTGCTCCAGCGAATTCAAATGCTCGTTTGTTGCAGTGTGTTCGAGCGCGACCTCTTCGAAGTCACGTATCGCATTCTCTTGTTCTTCAGTAAGGTCATGGCGACAGAGCCGTAAGTCTGCTCGACGCAACTCCGCCAGGGTAACGATAAGATCGTTCGCCGCGCGAGTTGCCGCGGCTGCCGGGTTGTTCAACTCGTGAGCGAGTCCAGCCGAAAGTTTACCCAGAGCCATTAGCTTGTCCTGTTGCTGATCAGCGGTGGTCATCTCACGCACACGATCACTCATGATGCCGACAAGACGTTTGGCGAGAATCGGCATTCGTTGTAGCAGCTCAGGAAACAAACTAACCGGAAAGCGAAGTATGCGACTTGGCGTAGCAGCCCGACCGGTAACAGTGAACTGTGTCATACGCGAGAAAGGCAGCACCCCAGTTACTTCGCTCGCCGGATCACCGGCTCTCGAAATATATACATACCCGTCGTGAGCGTTATCGTCGCGATAAGCATGCATTTCTCCTTCAAGGAAGATCGCCATCCAATCAGGCGGGTCTCCTTTGCGGAACAGAATGTCGCCGGCCGCAAATCGCTCGTCCCGCACATTTTCCGCAAACCACTCCAATTGATCATCAGGGAGATCAGCAAACACGTGGACACGTCGAAGTGCCTCAACGGTGTCGGCAGGTGAGGTATTTGTTGTAATAACTGACTCAACGACGCCTGACACTGGCACTGGTACACCCACACCTTCTATTTTTGTCTCGCCCATCGTCAAACCACCTTACTCAGATATTGATGTACGAATGAAATCGCAACGGAGCCTTCGCCAACACCTGAAGCGACTCGCTTGACCGAGCCATGTCGGACGTCACCAACTACAAAGATGCCCGGCACGTTTGTTTCCAAAAGCCCGGGGTCTCGATCGGCAGGCCATCCTTGGGGCCGCTTCCCTTCCCGCATCAAGTCGGGGCCGGAAAGAATAAAGCCGCGCTCATCGCGTTCTACGATATCCGCCAGCCACTTGGTGTTTGGAGCCGCTCCGATCATTATGAACAGCGAGTTGGCAGCTACTTTGTTTACTTCGTTGCTTGAGGTGCAGTGGACGGAAATTGCTTCGAGATGATCTTGGCCGTGCGCCTCCACAACCGACGAGTGGAATTCGATTTGCACATTTTTAGTTTGCTTCAGTTGGTTGATTAGGTACTGAGACATTGACGCCGCGAGCGAAGCGCCCCGCACCAGCATTACTACTCGACGCGCGTACTTCGAGAAGTACATGGCAGCCTGGCCCGCGCTGTTCGCGCCTCCAACAATGAACACGTCCTCGTTTCTCGTCGACAGGGCTTCAGTCATCGCAGCGCCGTAGTAGATTCCTGCGCCGGTCAGACGCTCCACGCCTGGAGCGTCCAGTTTGCGCCACTGCACACCGGTCGCAACCAACAAAGCGTGACAACTGAGTTCCGATCCGTCTGCAAGTGTTAGCAAGCGGTAGGGACCATCGAGGCGAATGGCGGTAGCTTCAGCCGAAAGGATCTCAACTCCGAACCTGCGCGCCTGAACGACCGCGCGTCGCGCCAGGTCACCACCACTGAGTCCGCTCGGAAATCCAAGGTAGTTCTCAATGCGACTGGACATGCCTGCTTGTCCACCTGGAGCCTCACGTTCGATCATGACCGTTCTTAAACCCTCGCTGGCTCCGTACACTGCGGCCGCGAGCCCCGCGGGTCCGCCACCTACAATCGCGAGATCATAAAATGTTTCTGCGGCCCTCGTTTTGAGACCGGCATGTTCGGCAAGTTCTCCTGTGGTGGGCTGATGCAACCGCAAGCCGTTAGGAAAGATCACGAGCGGCAAGTCTTTTTTGTCTTGCTCCTCTAGCAGGTCCACTACACTCCTCACGTCGACGTCAGACTCGGCAGTCTCTATGTCGAGCCATTGATATGGGACATGATTGCGAGCCAGAAAGTCTTTTATGTTGTGCGAAGCAGGAGACCAGCGATTCCCTAAGACTCGAATGCCTTCAAACTGAGGTGGAAACTCCGCTTGCCAATCCTCAAGCAACTCGTCCAGCACTGGATAAAGATTCTCTTCAGGCGGATCCCAGGGCTTTAATAGATAGTGATTGACGCCTGCTTCGTTGATTGCGGCGATGGCTGCGTCAGTGTCCGCATAAGCTGTTAACAGCACTCGCTTGGCTTCGGGATAAAGTTTGATGGCTTGCTCCAAAAACTCGACACCAGATAAGCCAGGCATTCTTTGGTCAACGAGGAAGAGTGCAACGGTGTTACTCCTGACCTTCAATTCCCGAACAATCTCCAAAGCCGCCGACCCTGATTCGGCCCGCAGCACGCGATAGTTACCTGCATAGTTGCGTCGCAGATCGCGTTCGATTGCACGCGAAACTTCTCGATCGTCATCGATCGTGAACAGTACAGGTTTTGCCATAATTGGACTCTATTCTCGCATTAGCAGCAGTCGATCAAGAAATTGCGGCGAGGGCAGAGTGTGCTACCGGTTATTGCGGCGTTGGGAAAATGGGGAGACGATCATCAAGAGCATTTAGGTAGGGTGATTGGCAAAATCCCGCGATCACAATTCTTCAACGACAATTCTAAAGTACCACGGATTCTGGTCCACAATCGTTGCGCGTAAGAAGCCATTCCTATGTGCAGTGCAACTAGTTGATGTCTCCCCATAAACCCACTTTCGGTTCGCGAAACGTATTGGTTCATCAGGTTTGCCAAGGTCTCCATGCGGACACCGTTCACTGCGGAATCGATGTTGAGTATGAAAGATCGCTTGTCATCAAATATTGGGCGAGTTGTACTAGGCGAAACTCCAGGTGGCTTTTCGGGAAGTGGGGCTGGCCGTTTACTCGGGATAACTTTGTCGAACGCTTCCAACCACTCCCTGACTATTAACTCATCGTCGGCACTGCGATGCTCTTGAACGTAATCTCTCCAAGCTTTAGGAGTTACACTCAATGCTTTGGCAAATTGATTTCGTGAAGGTAGTCGGCCGGTGCTCCTGCAGTTTGGCAGGAACGCCATCACTGCGGCATCAATACTAAAGTATTTATTTTCGGTTTACGGGACTTAGAGATTGGTCCAAATCGTCGTCGCATTTTGTCGGCGATTTACTTGAAGTTCAGTCGCCAGTTTTGTGTCTATGCGTACCCATTGGTCTGGTTGAGATTTTGCGGCCAAGTTACTTGTTGACTCACTACTTTGCATGTTATTTTTGGCGCGTTCCGCTGTTCCATTTTGAGTTCCTCTACTCGGCTTAGCGATTCCTGTAAACACAATATTCGATTCTGCCGTCACAACAAGGTTCATCAGAAGATCTCTTGCAGGTTGTGTTGATGATCTCCTCCGGTTAGGGATTTCTGTCTAAGCGCTCGAGTCTATTCGGGTTAAAAATTAAAATGAAAAATCCCCCATGCCTCCCAAGTCACCGTCTCGTGAGAATCTTTTTGCCGCTCGCGCTCATATTTATCACAACGGTCGTGGTCATTTCGGTCAGGTCAGCTGGCCTGACGGAGTCGACTCACCGGCTTAATAGCGCAGGCCAAATGGTGAAGGCTGCGGCCAGTGTCACCACTCCAATGGCAAGCATCATTGTGAATACCACCGACGATGCACTTGATAGCAATGATGGAAAGTGTAGCTTTCGAGAAGCACTTATACACGCGAATTTCGACGGAGGGCCTATTGGTATTCCAGGTGAGTGCGCGCCAGGGAGTGGAGATGACACGATTTCGATTCCCGTAAGTGGGACTATCAACCTATCGAGTGAGTTACCCGCGATCAGCACCAATATGACGATCATTGGTTCAGGCTCTGATCGGCTGACGATAAGGCGAGACACGGGTGGCGACTATCGAATCTTGACAATCGACAACCTGACAACGGTTTCTATCTCTGGAGTTACCCTCAAAAATGGCCGAGCTAGCTCACCCAGTAGTGGGGGTGGCATCGGAACTGGAGGCATCCTCACCTTAACTAGCGTCATAGTTACAGAAAACACTACTACTGACGGTGTTACAGGGAGCCCCTCTGCCGGGTCAGGCGGGGGTATTTGTAACTGCGGAAGCGGGTCCCTAACTATGATCGATTCCGTGGTGAGTAACAACACCACCGGGAACGGTGTCGTGGGTGCGTCGGGCAACGGCAATGGCGGAAGAGGTGGCGGTATCGAGAGTTCAGCTCCCATAACCGTAATTAACACACTAGTGACCGGCAATACTACTGGCACCGGACCGGGAGGTAGTGGAAGTGGCGCAGGCCTTTTTGTGGGGTTTCAGGCGACGATCATAAACAGCACTTTCAGTGGGAATATGACGGGCGCAGCGCCTGCTGATGGCGGTGGCATCTGGATTTCAGGTAACTCGACCATCACCAATACAACGGTAACTGGAAATTTGGCTTCAGGGAGTGGTCATGGAATTTTTGCTGGATTCACGGGAACAACTGTCAGGAATACTATCGTCGCCCGCAATGGAAGTAATGGACCAGATATCGGTGGTGCTTCATTCACAACAGCAGGCCACAATCTAATCGGCGACGCGGATGGGAGCACAGGTTTTACAAATTCTCTAAACGGGGATCAAGTTGGCTCAACCACTAATCCGATCAACCCGCGGCTTGGCCCACTTTTGTTCAACGGGGGCATTTTTGAGACACATGGTCTATTACCAGGTTCACCTGCAATCGATGCGGGAGACAACTGTGTCTTGACCAACTCATGCTCGCCGGCACTGGGTTCGTCGATCAGTAATGATCAACGTGGTGCTGGTTTTACTCGCAGTGCTGACGGTGATGGAGACGGGACGGCTGTCGTCGATATTGGATCGTTCGAAGTTCAAAGTCTGCTGGTGACGAATCTCAATAACATGGGACCTGGAAGCTTGAGACAGGCAATTACGAATGGACAGGCTAACCAATCACCAAAGTCAATAAACTTTCAAAGTGGACTTACGGGGACTATCGCACTATCAAGTGAACTTCCCGTCATCTTTACTTCAATGTCGATAAATGGACCTGGCGCTAATGTAATAACGGTTTCTCGAAGTTTGGCTCCGGGAACTCCGCAGTTCCGCATCTTCACGATACAAAACATAACTACTACTGTGCTGGTCCGAGGCCTAACTATTACTAATGGGCTTGCCGCGAGTGGTGGAGCAATATTTAATGAAGGAGATTGCACTTTAACGCTCGAAGCCTGCGATCTAAACAATAACGTCGCCACTGACGATGGTGGAGCGATTTTCAACCGTGGGGCACTGACTGTTCGAGATAGTCTAATAAGTGGCAATTCTGTAAATAACTTCGTCGGAGGTGCACTAATAAATCGAGGTACTGCGCCTTCCGCAACTCTCATCAATACCACAATAACCGGCAACCAGGCAGTTCAGGGTGGTGGTGGGATATGGGATGGCCTCAATTCAAAACTTACGTTGCTGAACTGCACAATTACGAACAATACAGCCCTTGTCGAAGGGTCTACGAGCGGTGTTAGAACCTTCAACTCGCCGAGCGGACAAAACGCTAAGATCCGAAACACAATTATTGCTGGTAACGTTGGGACGACAAATCCGGATATAGGCGGATTCTTCGTTTCTCAGGGGCATAACTTGATTGGTAGATCTGACGGCAGCAATGGCTTCACTAACGGCGTTAATGGAGACTTCGTTGGTACAGATAGTTCGCCGCTCAACGCGCGTCTTGCTGAGCTAAGTAGTAATGGTGGATCGACAAGGACTCATGCCCTCCTCGCTGGGAGTCCCGCACTCGATGCCGGCGATAACTGTGTCTTCAATTTCACTTGTGTACCGACTTATAGTTTCGCATTAACCACCGATCAACGAGGTGCGCTTTTCAGCCGCAGCGTCGACGGGCCAGACGCAGACACAACTGCCACTGTTGATATCGGAGCCTTTGAAGCACAAGTTTCGATACCTGATTTCGCCGATCAGACGATCAACGAGGATGCTTCGCTGTCGCTTCCATTCAATGTTGGTGGATCAGCTTCCATCACAAGCATCACAGCGACCTCCAACAACACGACGTTAGTTCCGAACAGTGCTTCTAATATTTCGATCTCGGGAACTGGCTCAACGCGCACGCTTCTCATTAACCCTGTTGCGAATCTCTCCGGCCTTGCAACGATCACGGTCACCGTTAATGGCAGTAACAGTCAAACGATGTCAGACACATTCGTCCTAACGGTAAACTCTATTAACGACGCGCCGTCTTTTACGAAAGGGGCTGACCAAACGGTTAATGAAGACAGTGGAGCACAGACGGTCTCCACGTGGGCGACATCAATTTCCGCCGGCCCAGCGAATGAAGCTGGCCAGACTTTGACTTTCCAGGTAACAGGAAATTCCAATTCAACTCTGTTCGCAGTTCAACCTACGATTAGTTCCAGCGGAACGTTGACCTATACGCCTGCAGCCAATCAAGCTGGTTCTGCAAACATTACAATCGTTTTGAAAGACAACGGCGGTACAGCACTAGGCGGATCAGACACTTCGGGCTCGCAGTCGTTCACGATCACCGTTAACGCCGTTAATGACGCACCCTCATTTATCAAAGGCGCGGATAAAACCGTCAATGAAGACAGTGGGGCACAGTCGATCTCTAACTGGGCGACGTTAATTTCCCCCGGACCAAATGAGACTGGCCAGACTCTCACTTTTGAGGTTACAGCTAATTCAAATCCAGGCTTGTTCGCGACCCAACCTGCGATTAGTTCGACTGGGACACTGACCTATACACCGCAAGCCAATCAGTCTGGTTCTGCAAACATTACAATCGTTCTGAAAGACAACGGCGGTACTTCACTTGGTGGATCAGACACTTCTGGCGCGCAGTCGTTCACTATCAATGTCAACTCGGTTAATGACGCACCTTCGTTTACCAAAGGCGCAGATCAAACGGTCGCCGAAGATTCAGGAGCGCAAACTGTTTCCAACTGGGCAACTGCAGTTTTGAGTGGGCCACCAGACGAGGTTGGCCAAACAGTAACGTTCACAACAACTAATGACAACAACTCGTTGTTCTCAGTTCAACCGGGCATTAGTCCAACTGGAGCATTGACCTACACATCTGCGGCCAACGCGAACGGAAGTGCGGTCGTTTCAGTTAGTCTGAAAGACAATGGCGGCGTAACAAACGGTGGGCAGGACACTTCCGCCGTTCAAACATTCACGATCAATGTGACCGCTGTAAATGATCCGCCAGTAAACACGGTGCCCGGACCACAGGTGATCACCGCTGTCCAGACGCTGATGCTATCAAGTGGCACCGGCAATGCTATCTCCATCGCGGATATCGATGCGGGCAGCAATGCGATTCAAGTAACTCTTACTGCAACCAATGGAACGGCTTCGTTGAACGGCATTGGCGGTTTGACCTTTACCTCCGGAGATGGCACAGACGACGCTACGATGACGTTCTCTGGAACGATCGCTAACATCAATGTCGCGTTGAATGGAATGACGTTCAAACCTGCTTCAGGCTTTGTTGGTTCAACGTCACTCCAAATAGCTACAAACGATCTTGGAAACACCGGTTCGGGCGGACCGCTTTCAGATACCGATGTGATCAACATCACTATTACACCTGCCGGTGGAACCATAAGCTTCCTGTCATCGACTCTAGTTACGGAGGAGAATGCGGGAACTGCGTTTGTTACGGTCCAACGGACAGGCGACACATCGCAAGCAGTTTCGGTTCACTACGCGACCGCCGATCAAAGTGAATCGACTGGTGTCTTCCCGTGCTCCACAACTAACGGCATCGCATCGTCGCGGTGTGACTACACAACGGCAAGTGGAACGTTGACATTCCTCGCTGGTGAGACTTCCAAAGTTTTCAAGATTCTGATTAGTCAGGATTCGTACACTGAAAACCTGGAAGGTTTGCAAGTGACGTTGTCGAATCCAAACAATGGCGCGGCTCTCGGCACACCTTCAACTGCAACGTTGCAGATCTCTGACGATCCAATCGAGCCTAACGCAAATGTCATCGATAATCCCGCGAATTTTGTGACGCAGCAATATCACGACTTTCTAAATCGTGAACCCGATCCAGCGGGACTCGCATTCTGGACAAATGAGATCACCTCGTGCGGTTCAGACCCACAATGCATCGAGGTCAAACGGATAAACGTCTCGGCAGCATTCTATCTCTCGATTGAATTTCAAGAGACCGGATTCCTGGTCCATCGAACATACAAGTCGGCTTACGGAAATTTACCTGGTCTCCCTGTGCCGTTGAAATTCAATGAGTTCTTGCCGGACGCCAGACAGATTTCTGATGGTGTACAAGTCGGTATTGGAGCCTGGCAGGCTCAACTCGAAGCTAACAAGGTCGCGTACTTCTCCGACTTTGTGACGAGAGACCGATTTGTCGCCTCCTATCCCCTTTTGCTTGCGCCGAGTCAATTCGTAGATATGCTCTTCCTAAATGCAGCTGTCATCCCTACCGCCGTCGAGCGACAGTCCGCGATCGACGAGTTTGGCGGTGCCGCAACCAGCGCCGGCACTCTGGCTCGAGCGCGCGCCTTACGTCGCGTCGCTGAGAATTCAAGCTTTACTCAGCAAGAGTTCAATCCAGCATTTGTTTTGATGGAGTACTTTGGCTATATGAGACGAAATCCAGACGCCACTCCTGATGCAAACTTTAACGGTTGGCAGTTCTGGCTGAACAAGCTCGATCAGTTCCACGGAAACTTCGTAAACGCCGAAATGGTTAAAGCTTTCATCGTCTCATCTGAGTATCGTTCACGTTTCGGTCAACCATAAGACGGGTCGCACCAAAGCGATCGAACCGCCGACCTTGGGGTTAGGTGACTAGTCGGATTCCAACAACATAAATACAAATGGTTGCAGCTACAGCGGTTTTCCAATGGTTCTATTTGCTTCTATATGGACCAATATTGAGTACAAGCGCGCACCTGTCTAAATTCCCGTCACAATAGCGTCACAAGAGGCGAGATGTTCGATTAGCGATTGATGGTTAGACACGGCAGAACCTAGCGGCAAACGTTGAAAGGACACCTACGGTTCGCTCAAGCGGTCCCCAGAGCACATCGGCCTCGGAACCTTGTTGCAGTCCCTCCGCCAGACCAATCGCGCGATATTTTGTGATGCGAGCATGACGCGTTCATCAAACTCATCAAGATGATGATCGCACCAATCATCCTTTTATATATATAGAGACTCGACTTCTCCTTCGCCCTCACCTTCCAAAGCATTCACCGAAGATTCGTTGGAGTTGTACTACTTCACTCACGCTTAATGTTGAAAACCGTTTTGTCGTCGATCTGATTCCCTTCTCCAATCTGCCGTCGATGTTCGTCAGTTTTCTTGGCGTGTTCAGCGTAAAGAACCGGATGAGCGCTTGGGAGGAGCAGAATGAACTGGAGGTTCTAAGTGGATCGTTCTGGATTAGCGAAGACGGTGACAAACTCTTCGAATGTGCAGTTTTGCTAAAGAAAAATGTAGGCGCGTGGGGATTTGAACCCCAGACCCCTACCGTGTCAATGTAGTGCTCTACCCTTGGTAACTCGACATCCCCAACGCCGCCGAACTTCAATTGGCGCTACAAATCAATCGCGACGACTTCATGATCGAGGATTGAAGCCACCTTGACTGACAAGTATTGCCGGGACACCTCGGTGAGTGGGGCCTCGCCGGCGGCGAGGAGGCGGACTTTTCGTGGCTGCCGACCTTC
>Ga0207701_10004892_pt1 | contig 13552 bp, 14 predicted proteins | sample KBSSwiSSwithPhiX_FD_184294 | JGI IMG/M metagenome (GOLD analysis project Ga0207701, IMG submission 184294) | Switchgrass rhizosphere bulk soil microbial communities from Kellogg Biological Station, Michigan, USA, with PhiX - S5 (SPAdes) (version 2) | ecosystem: Environmental > Terrestrial >... | reverse complement strand
CGAGACCTTGCCGGCCAGATCGGGCGCCAGGGTCACCGTGCCTCTGATCGCACGCGGTTGTCCGGCCTGCCTCACTGGTTGAGCCGGCGCTGCTGGTTCCCTATCCATCCGTGCCATCTCTCGGCCACCGCCAAGTCGGCTTTTGGCCTCTTCGATCGCAGCGACTAATTGCTGTGTCATTTCCGGATCGACGTCCTCAGGAAGATTCGCGCGAGCAAGTTCCCAATCCTTCACCGCCCGGGCGAAATCATTCCGATTGAATGCCACGGTCCCTGCCAACATCAGCGCCTTCACATTGCGTGGATCGATCTTTAGCGCCTGTTGAATCAAGGCTTCAGGCCTCCCCTCCAACTTCCGACCATGGAGCACCCCCATGGCATCCGCATAATCGGCGAGTAATTGGGCATCATTAGAGATCAGGTTGGTGGCTTGCTCATAGGCCAAGGCTGCTTCTGCGTAGCGACCAACCCCCATGTACGAACGCCCGAGCAATGCCCACCCCTCACCATCACCGGGGTTCTGCTCCATCTTTTGTTTGAGTCGCTCGATCAGTGGATCGAGTCCGGCAGCGAACGGATCCCCTTCTTGTGATCCTCCCTGTGCAGACAACGAGGGGGCGGGTGACTCTGTTATTGCGAGTGGATTTCCAAGTTGCCAGTAGAGCAACCCACAGGCCGTTGGGATAATAATGGCAAGCGCGAACGCCACGGGCTTGCCATGCATCTGCTGTGGGGGCTTTTTAGTGGTCGTCTCCGTGGTACCGGTTTCTTCCAGCAGCCGGCGTTCGAGCTCCTGTCGCGCTTGCTGATAGAGTTCGTCGGTGAGTACAGAATTTGCCCGATCCTGTTCTAGCTCCGCAAACTGTTGCCGGAAGATCGACAGGGTCTTCTCTTGTTCTCTGACTGGTGCAGCAGCCGCTGTACGCTTCATCAGGGGCCACAACAGGAGACCCAGGACGAGAAGAGTCATCGTCGATGCGATAAGCCAGAACATGATGGTCAAGGGCGATTCGCTCCCTCGGAGAGCAGTTGTGCGACACGGTTGTGCTCTGCTTCCGTCAGTGCCACGGCGGCAAGCTTCTTTTGTCTCTTGCGGAGCACAAGAACCAAGGCCGTCGCGCCTCCGATCACCAGGAGGAATGGTCCTACCCAGAGCAATGTGGTCGTGGTCTTGAGAGGAGGACGATAGAGGACAAAATCTCCGTAGCGGCTGACGAGAAAGTCAATGATCTCCTTGTCACTCATATTTTTGACAATCATCTCGCGAACTTCCCGTCGCAAGTCTTCGGCCAACGGCGCATTGGAATCAGCCAACGTCTGATTCTGGCAGACCAAACAACGCAGCTCTACGGCGAGGGCTTTTAGACGGGCCTCAACCTGCGGGTTCTCAGCGAGCGGACTTGCCTCATACGCCGCCATAGCGTGACCAGAGATGAGAAGGATGGACACTAAGTAGAGCCACAACTTCATTGGTTCTGCAACTCCCTGACCAATGGCAAGATTTTCGTCTGCAAAACATCTTCGCGCAGCGGACCGATCTGTTTGTAGCGGATGACTCCCGCCTTGTCGATCACATAGGTCTCCGGCACACCATAGACGCCATAATCAATACCGACGCGCCCTGATTCGTCTACGGCAACAAGCGGATAGGGGTTGCCCCACTCTCTCAACCAGGCCAGCGCCTCCTCTCTACGATCCTTATAGTCCATACCATAGATGGGCACCTCCCCGGATTTCGCGAGGTGGATGAGGACAGGGTGCTCCTCCTTGCAGCCGCCACACCACGAAGCCCAGAAGTTCAGCAGCCACACCTTGCCTCTCAGATCATTCGAGGAAAGCACCTTTTCCTTTTCATGGAGCTGCGGAAGCGAGAAACTCGGCGCCGGCTTCCCGACTAAGGGAGACGGCAATTCACGCGGGTTGAGCGTCAGGCCGATACCAAGAAACGCGACCACGACTACAAAGATACCGAGCGGGATAAGAAACCGATTCATGAGACCGTCTGCCGAGCCATCTGCGTCCCTGCCGGCACCTCGACCTCTTTGCGGCGCCATGCGAGTCGGTACCGGCGATCACTGATGGCTAACACGCCCCCCACTGCCATAACCAGACATCCGCCCCAGATCCAATCAATAAAGGGCTTGTGATAGAGCCGTACACTCCAGGCTCCGCCTTCGAGTGGTTCACCCAGCGACACATAGAGGTCGCGCAGAAACCCGGGAGAGATCGCGGCTTCGGTCATGGTCTGGTTCTGAACGGTGTAGCGGCGTTTTTCAGGATACATCACCGTCACGTCACGTCCGTCCTGACTTACGTGAATCGATCCACGCGCCGCAATATAGTTCGGTCCCTTGTACTGCTCGGTTCCATCAAACCGGAACGTATAGCCACCGAGCGTTGCCGTCTCTCCTACGTTCATCCGTACATCCTGCTCAACTTCAAACCCCTTCACCATCGTCACGCCGGTGATGAACAGGGCAAGTCCGAAGTGGGCTATGACCATTCCCCAGTAGGCTCGAGGGAGCATGGCCAGTTTCCCTGTGAAGCTGCTTCCATCCGTATGGGCAAGCCTTTCACGCAAGTCAACGGCGATCGTTGTCGCAACCCAGAGCGCCAGTAATAGACCAAGGCTCACGAGCGGAGACCAATGACCCATGAGAATCGGCACCACCAGGGCGGTCGCAACACTCACCCCGAAAGCCCAACGCAGCCTCACCGCTAAATCCGGCAGACTGGCTTTCTTCCATTGCGCCAGAGGACCGATACCCATTAGGAAGATGGCAGGCGTCATCAATGGGACAAAGACTGTATCGAAATAGGGTGGACCAACTGAAATTTTACCAAGGTCCAGCGCGTCCAGGAACAAAGGATAGAGCGTGCCCAAGAGCACTGACCCCAAGGCCGCAACCAGTAATACGTTGTTCGCCAGCAACATTCCTTCGCGTGACACTATGGAGAAGCCGCCGCCCAGCCCCACGCGCGGTGCACGCCATGCGTACAATATCAGGGAGCCTCCGATGACCACGGCCAGGAACACCAGAATAAACAGACCACGCTTCGGATCAGTGGCAAACGCGTGGACCGAGGTCAAGACACCGGAACGAACCAAGAATGTCCCCAGGAGACTGAGTGAAAACGCCAGAATGGCGAGCAGCACACTCCAGGCTTTGAAGCCGCCTCGTTTATCCGTGACCGCCAGAGAATGGATCAATGCTGTTCCAGCCAACCAAGGCATGAACGAGGCATTTTCGACCGGATCCCAGAACCACCACCCGCCCCAGCCCAACTCATAATAGGCCCACCCGCTTCCCATCGCGACACCAATGGTCAAAAAGCACCAGGCCACCGTCGTCCAGGGGCGCGACCAACGAGCCCAAGCCGCATCCAATGTTCCGCCAAACAGCGCGGCTAGCGCGAAGGCAAACGCGACAGAGAATCCGACATATCCCATATAGAGCATCGGTGGATGTATCACCATGCCCGGATCCTGCAATAGGGGGTTCAGATCCCGTCCATCAAAGGCAGCTGGGATCAACCGTTCGAATGGATTGGAGACCGTCAGCATGAATAGAAGAAATCCCACGCTGACTAATCCCATCACAGCAAGAATACGGGCGCGCATCGCCTCGGGTAAATGTCCCGAGAAGAATGAAACAGCGACCATCCAGATGGTGAGAATGAATACCCACAATAGCAAGGATCCCTCATGTGCACCCCAGATGGCAGCGAGTCGATAGTGGAGAGGGAGTTGAGAGTTCGACGTGGACGCAACATAGAGTACGGAGAAGTCCTTGGCTGCAAAGGCATAGCCTAAGCAACAAAAAGCCAGCAGGACCAGAAGAAATTGTCCCCGCGCCGCCGGCTTTGCCACGGACATGAAGGAAGAATTCCCGACTGCAGCGCCGTAAATGGGAATAGTTCCCTGTACGACCGCCACGCAGAGTGCAAGGATCAAGGCATAATGACCGATTTCTGGGATCATGGTGGCTCCTAGCGTGGATTGACGACAAGCGTGCTGCTGGTTTGCGCTCCGGCGGCTGCTTTGGCTTTGGCCATCGCTTCAGCCGCTTCCGGCGGCATATAGTTTTCATCGTGCTTCGCCAGCACTTCACTCGCAAGGAAAGTCCCATCGGCCCCGAGTTGCCCCTGAGCCACCGCGCCTTTCCCCTCTTTGAACAGATCAGGCAGGATCCCTTTATATGTCACGGGTACGCGTTTCGCCGTATCGGTCATGACGAAATGGACGGTTAATCCATCGCCCTCCCGCGTCAGGCTGCCGTCTTCGACCATCCCGCCGATACGAAAGCCTTGGCCCTTCGGCGCCTCACCATTCGCCACCGCCGTTGGTGTATAAAAGAAGACGAGATTTTTCTGAAACGCGTTCAGAATCAACATCGATGCCCCTGCCAATGCGAGCAAGCCGAGGCCGATAAAGATAAACCGCTTGTGCCGAGGTTTCATCGTATCCCTACCCTCCTAGAGACCCGTCACGACTTTCTGCAACCGCGGCAGCATGTCGACGCCAGACAGCGAGGGCTTCCCCGAACATGCAGAGGGCTGTCACACCGAACGAGACCCACACGTAGAGGCCGTACCCCCCCATGGCGAAAAATTCACTCACGCTTCCCCACTGCATCAGCGTGCCTCCGCCACTTCTTGAATCGAGGTCTGGTTGCCCCACATCGGTTGCCGCTCACGATCGAGAATCACACAACGCATGCGGGTGAGTGTGACAGCAAAACTGTACATCCAGAACCCCAGCATCATGATCAGCATCGCCGCGACCATCGGCGTCGCCATTTTCGATTCCGTCATGCTGACAGACGCCCCTTGATGCAACGTGTTCCACCACTTCACGGAAAAATAGATGATTGGGACATTGACCACTCCGACCAATGCTAAGACAGCGCTTGCCCGGTCAGCTCGACGCAGGTCATCAATCGCCGCCCGTAGCAGGATGATACCGATGTATTGGAACAACAGAATCAATTCAGACGTCAGTCGGGCATCCCACACCCACCAGGCACCCCAGGTCGGTTTGCCCCACATAGCCCCGGTGAGCAGCGCAAGGAATGTGAACATCGCTCCGGTCGGCGCAATGGCCTGGGCCATCATGAACGAGGGACGCGCGTTCAGTCCCAACCCAACGCCAGCCCATGCAGCCATGATGACATACAGGAACATGGACATCCAGGCAGCTGGCACATGGACGAAAATAATCCGGTAAGAGTCGCCTTGCTGAAAATCAGTCGGTGCGACAAAGAACCCTATATACAGGCCAATGATGATCAACAAGCCCGCAGCGACGGAAAACCACGGAACCATTTTCCCTGCCAGGGGGTGAAAGGCCTGCGGTGACGAATACTTAAACCAGTTAATACCCATAATGATCTAGCTCAAGTTTCCGGACAGTCGACACATTAAACCTTGTCAGGCTTCCTTCTTATCACCAAACGGCAGACCGTCCGCAAGGACCCACCGGGGAAAATTGGGTGCTCAAATAGAATCTGTTATTCCAATGCAATTCGTAATGCAACAGCCGTGGCCCAGGGCGCAAAAGAAAATGACAGCAAAAAACAGGCTCCGAGTAGGGACAGATTCGCTTCGCTGCCGATTCCGGACACACTACTTGTAACGGCGCCGGCCCCAAATATCAACACCGGGATAAAGAGGGGGAGCACCAGAAGAGCAACCAGTAAGCCGCTTCCACGTAATCCAAGTGTCAGCGCAGCACCGATAGCACCAATCATACTTAACGTTGGCGTACCAAGCAAGAGCGATAACGTCAGTACCCCCAGCGTCACCCCATCCAGGCCAAACTGCAAGCCCAGAAGCGGCGAGAGCAGGACCACCGGCAGGCCAGAGACCACCCAATGGGCGAACACCTTTCCAATGACAAGAGCAGCCAACGACTGAGGTATCAGTGCCGTCTGTTCCAAGACACCATCAAGATAGTCAGCCGTAAAGAGACGCCCCAATGACAACAGGCAAGCCAGCAGAGCCGTAACCCAGAGCACGCCGGGGCCGATCATCCTGAGAACCGCTGCCTCAGGCCCAACCCCCAACGGGAAAAGACTCGCGACGATGATAACAAAAAACACTGACATCGCCACATCCGAACGGTGCCGCATGGCTAGCAAGAGATCCCGCCGGACCACTCCACCCAACGCCTCAGTCATGCTGGGCTGACTCATCGACTCAGCCTCAGGTGCTGGACCGAATCAGTGGGAAGGGCAAGTTCCTGATGGGTAGATACGACGACCATGCCGCCATTACTCAGATGTGACTGCAGGCGTTTGGTCAAATAGGTGGTAGCCAGAGCATCGAGAGAAGCAAAGGGCTCATCCAAGAACCATAGTGGACGAGTGGAAAGCCACAAACGCGCCAGCGCGACACGGCGCTTTTGGCCTTGTGATAGGACTCTCGTGGGAAGAGTGTGAATCGGTCGCCCTAGGCCGACCGCCTCCAACGCCTTTCGCACAATTTCGCTAGAGCTGTCATCGCCTGCCAAACCAGCAGCAATCTTCATATTTTCTGCTGGAGTTAAGTCATCCTTGATCCCGTTGAGATGCCCAATATAGATGAGTTGGGCGCAATACAATTCCCTAAGTTGCCGAATGTCTTTCCCCTGCCAAAGAACCGCACCTTCATCAGGCGACAATAAGCCGCACAGCATGCGGAGAAAACTGGTCTTCCCACTGCCATTCTCACCCGCCACAGCCAGCAATGTCCCGGGCTTGATCGTCACATTGATGTCCGAGAACAACTGTCGTTGTCCACGGCTGCCTCTCAGTGCGACGGTTTGGAGCATATCTGGAGAAATCCGTCCGGGACTAAAGAAAAAGACTCTCCTACCGGCATCTTTTGAGAAGACGGCATGATGGGCGCGATTGTCTCCCATCTGATACCGGCAAGTCAAAATCGAGCGGCACAGCTTCGAATGAATAGCGTTCATTCTCTCTCATCCTAGTCTGATCATATTGACAAAGGGTCTAGAGCAGATGGGTCCGGCGGCAGGAAGCATTTTTGTTTTTTGTTCGCTTGCGCCGTATGGATGGGAGGGGGGTAGAATCTTGTCCTATTTTAGTGGCATCATAGTAGCGGCATCTGCTATGAGATAACGGTTTGACACTGTCACGTGTTACCTAGTGATGTCGTTGAGCCACAGCGCTCAGCGACCTACGGAAGTTCCCGATAGAGGAGGGTTCGGCACAATATGAGGAAATGGCACGGGATAGGGGCAGGAGCTACGATACTCATGCTTGTAGTAGCCCTCTACCACCCCAACGTAGCCACAGCACACGGCGGCGCCGAGATGGAGCAAGACCCCTGTGTACGCAAGATGGGGGAGAGTGCAGTGCATTTCAGCGCCTATCAGCCGCAATACGAAATAAAAGATCAATACTGCACGGAAATTCCTCAGGAAGGCGATACGTTCCTGGTCGTGGATCTCGTGGACCCGGCATTGCGCAGCGAACCGGTTGGGATGAGGGTCACGAGAGGAAACGGGAAGAATGCAGCAGAGGGTGAGATTGTGGCGGACATCCGTCCGAGCACTCACCCGGACGGGGTGCTCAGGAGCGAAGTAAAGCTGGACGAAGGTCTGTATACCGTCACCATTGAGTCGGGACAGCGGAATCTGACACGGCACCCGCAGTACCTCTTGCGGGTACACATGATTGACTATCCAAAGGTTGTGATGTCCATCGCGGGACCGTTGATAGGGGTCCTGCTGTTTGCCTGGCTTGTCTATAAGCTCGTACGATCGAAGTGGCTACGGAAATGGTGGACTGCTGCCCCCAGTTCGTAGGGAGCCCGACGTTCCGGCCTGCGATCACAAATGGTTCACCATTCCAGAGGGAGGATCACGACAATGTCTGTGCAATTTCTAAGACCCGCAGGCCTGTGCCTTCTGATGCTGGCGATCGTGGTATGCTCCTCAACGCAGGCCCAGGCTCATGGGGGATTGGCTCTGGCAGAGGACATGTGCCGGCTCACCATCGGCCCCTACAACATGCACTTCACCGGCTATCAGCCTGACAACACCCGCAATAAAGAATTCTGCGAGGATATTCCAGCAACCGGCCGCACAGTCGTGGTGCTTGACTATATGGATGATGCCCTCCGCCCGCTGACTACCGAGGTTCGGGTCATTAAGGACACGGGTTCGGAACAAGATATTCAGGCCCTCACTGTCCTTCATTTGCCGCCCAAGGTTTACCCCAACGGAACGGTGAATTTTGAATATAATTTTGCGCAGCCCGGGAAATATGTCGGTCTAGTTACGGTGGGCGGGCCGCAGGAACATATCTCCCGATTCCCATTCTCGGTGGGTGCAGGGAGCACATGGACGCCTCCCTCCTACGTCATATACGGATTTGGCGGGGCTGCCATTGTCGTAGCAATTATATTTTTTGCGATGCGCGGACGGCGGAATACGTCAGATAGCGCCGCATAGTTGGGAACAGGCCATTCTGACCCTGCTGGACTATGTGCAGAAACGACAATGCCAAATGGCATGCCATTGCCGATGCGTACAATAGTCGGAGGACAGGACAGAGGCACTGAATCATGAGCTGGCCTCGCAGGATAGTACCGCTGAAATTGATAGACAAAAACGTACCCGAGTCGGAACGGCGCGGATGCGACTCGGGGACAGCGTAGGAATTGAGCGCGCCGAGATAGATGGTGAGGACACCGACGATGTCTTGGAAATATTTGAAACCTGCCGGCTTATGCGTTCTGCTGGTGACACTTGGAATGCCGCTTTCCGCACAAGCCCAACATACGCACGAATTGGAAAAAAACTTCTGCATCCTCAAGATCGGGCCCTATGGCATGCACCTTACCGGCTATCAGCCCGAACTCTCAGCCGGGAAAGAAAGCTGCGGAGAAGTTCCGGGGATTGGGCGCACGGTACTGGTGCTCGATTATATCGAGGGAGAACTTCGCTCTTTGCCCGTCGAGGTTCGGATCATCAAAGACACTGGTTCGGAACAGGATCTTCAGGCCATCACGGTCCTTCACGTGCCTTCTAAGGTGTACCCCAGCGGATTCATCAGTCTTGAACACAACTTCGATCAGCCCGGGAAATTCGTCGGGCTGATAACCCTGGGCGGGCCACATGAACATGTGGCGCGGTTCCCAATCTCCATAGGGGAATCGAACGTGGTTTCGCATTTCATGCATTACATTATGGTCATAGTCCCGCTCGCAGCAATCGCCGGTGGAGCGGTGATTTTCTTTGTCGTGCGCGGTCGACGCAAGCCTTCGGGCAACACAGCGTCATAGACAGCTGGCTATCAGGCGCTGGGGAATCCATGCATCAAGCCACGCAGGCCCAATAGTGACCACGCCACTCGAACAGGTCGTCTGGGAAAAGGAGGAGGTCTGAATGGAATCGTGGACGATTCATCCACTCAAGCACCTCGTGGTCAGCGCGATAGTGGCAATAACGATGTGCCTACACGTTGCCCCGGCGCTGGCTCATGCAGCCCTCGTCAAGGCAGAGCCGCCACGTCGGGCCGTCCTCTCCAAAGCGCCGACTCACGTGCAACTCTGGTTCAATGAGGAAATTGAGAGCGCCTATGCGTCGCTCACTGTGCTCGATGCCGGCAAAAACCCGGTTACAGCGGTCAAACCCCAACTTGCATCGAATGACCTGAAATCCATTGTCCTGCCGCTGCCTGAGTTGGCGCCTGGGAAGTACTCCGTAAAGTTTCGGGTACTATCCTTGGATGGTCATGTAATTCAGTCATCTTTCGACTTCACAGTAAAGGGCAACCGACAAGAGAAATGATCGAGGTCATCGCAGCGCTTATCCGCTGGCTGGCGCTTGCATCCAACATGATCCTGATCGGCGGCTGCGTTTTTCTTGCGATCGCCGGGCGCGAGAGAGCCGCATTCGACAACCCATGGTTCGCTCGCCTGAAGCGGACTTTACCGTGGCTCGCGATCACGCTCCTGCTGGGTCTGCTAGGCTTACTCGCCGTTACAACCGCCCAGGTCACGGGCAATGTCGAAAGTGCCTGGCACCCCGGGACTTGGCTTGAACTTTTACAGAAAACTCGCATAGGCCTTATCTGGACATGGCGCACAGCCCTTGCGCTCCTTCTGCTTGCTGCCGCCCTCTATGCTCGGCTTTCCTCCAGAACATCTTGGCAGTATGTCTTGTGCGCAATCGTCGCTGCGCTCACGCTGGCTGTGGGATCACTTGCAAGCCACTCTGCAGCCGAAGATCTCTCCGTATTATCTGTATTGCCCTACATGCTCCATATCGTGCTGGCAAGCGTCTGGGCCGGAGGATTGCCAGCATTTCTCACCCTCCTGTTCGCCGGCACAGGAAACCAGCCGGACCTGAAAGCAGATCGGTTCGGCATCCAGACTTTAAAGCGCTTTTCAGCAATGGCATTGCCCGTGATGCTCGCGGTGATTGTCACCGGCGGCGTCGTAACGTATCGGATGGTGGATACAAGCTACGCCGCATTGGCCGCAACGAGCTACGGCTGGTTTCTCAATTCAAAACTCGCACTGCTCCTGGTGATTCTTATCATCGCCGCCCGTGCGCACTTCGTCTGGGTACCGTTACTCGGCCGGAACAATGATATGGCTGATGCAGGTGAGCGAGGGCTTCGACGGTGGGTGACCGTCGAAGTCGTCCTCGCATCAGCACTGGTGTTGGCAGCGACATTTCTCGCGAACGCCGTACCTGCGAAACATGCTGTTATTGAAGATTGGCCTTATCCATTCCGTTTCTCTATCGACGCTACCTGGGGCGATGTCAGTGTGATGGTTCGTGTGGGGATCGGAATCACTCTCTTGTTACTGGCAGGCGGCGCAGTCGCGTTCGGTCGATACAAGCACTGGGGGGTTAAGTGGCACATTGTCATCCCATCTGTGTTGGCAGTTTGCGGGCTGGCCGTCGCACTCCCCTCCCTTGCCGTTCAAGCCTTTCCGGAAACCTATCGCAAAACGCCGGTCCCATTCGATGCAATATCCGTTCACAATGGCGCAACCCTATTCGCCGCAAACTGCGTACCTTGTCATGGACCCCAGGCCAAGGGCAATGGTGTGCTGGCCAAGACATTTGCGAAGAAACCGGTTGATTTGCTCACGGAGCCGCATACTGCGATGCATACCGCGGGCGACTTTTTCCATTGGCTGACTTACGGAATCCTGGAGTTTGGCATGCCGGCATGGGGCGACAAACTTTCGGAAGAGGATCGCTGGGATCTCGTAAATTTTCTCCATGCGATTTCCCGCGGCTATCAAGCTCGTCTCATCAACTTCTACGTCGCTCCCAATCAGCCTTACGTCGTCCCACAGAACTTTTCCTATTCCGCACATGACGGTGCAAGCGGTACTTTGAAAGACTTTCGTCAGAAAAAATCTGTGTTGCTGGCACTATTTTCATGGCCGGAGTCACGCGCGAGGCTCGATGAGTTGAAGCAGGCTTACCCCGCACTAAGCAACAGCAATACGATCGTGCTGGCGGTGCCTATCAATGACCTTAACCAACAGGATATGGCGGCGATTACCGCAGATCTGCCATTCCCAGTGGTGACTCAGGGTGCTCCGGAAATTGCACAAAGCTATGCCCTGTTCCGCAGAACTCTAAGTAATCCCGATTTGGCCGGTGAGGGAACAATGCCGAAACACATGGAGTTTCTGATTGACCGGTACGGTTTTTTGCGGGCGCGGTGGATCCCTGCAGTGGACGGAGCAGGGTGGACCGACAATAATCTATTGATGCAACAAATTGAGCAGCTCAATCGGGAAAAAGAGATTCGGCCGCCCCCGGATGACCATGTACATTGAGGTAAACGAGGAGGTGTGAATCGATGATTAGACATGGATTAGACTGTTTATCTAATAGAGAAGCTCCTCCGGGAATAGATAAAATTGATAGGTTCCCCGTAACAGGATGAGTTGCGGGGTGAGACCGCTCAGCTTACGAATTTTAGTACATAAGCTACATGAGCGAGTTCCTTTCTTACTCTAGTTTAGCGACAGCCCCACAAGAATAATTAATAAATACTATTAAAATCAATTACTTATGATGTACTTGGCGGTCATAGGAAGCCATATCTAATCCATCAGATCCCTGATTTCTTTAAATATGAAAGCAGCGGCTCGATGACGGCACGGATTTCGCTTGTATGGCTGATTCCTCTCCGACTTGACAGGTTGCACCATTATTGTTTATTTTAGCCCCTATGGACTATGCACTTAGCTCCAGTAATCTTATTTCTACTCTAGCTGCGTAAGTAAGATAGTGCCATTGTTTTAGTGGAGGGCTATTTGCGGACCCTCGCCGAATTCGAACAGCGCTTCGCCACAGAAGGTGCATGCCGTGCCTATCTGGCTCGGCTCCGGTGGCCCACCGGATTTCGTTGTCCTCAGTGCACAACCAACGGCAGCTGGACAACCACACGATCCCTCTTAATGTGTCGACAGTGTGGATACCAGGCTTCTGTCACAGCTGGGACGATATTCCATCGAACCCGCATTCCACTACAAGATTGGTTCCGAGCGTTGTGGTGGATGACTGATCATAAGAACAGGCTCAGTGCCTCCGGGTTGCAGCGTCTCCTAGGTCTTGGCAGTTATAGGACGGCATGGTTGTGGCTGCAGAAACTACAGCGCGCAATGGTGCGCCCTGGGATGGATCAGCTCGAAGGCCGAGTGGAAGTAGACGAAACATATATCGATGGCGTCGAGAGTAAAGGGAGTTCCCCATCCCTGGGAAACAAGGCCCTGGTTGCGATTGCCGCACAGGTCGATCGGAAAGGAATTGGGCGGATCAGATTACGGCGAATTCCAGCCGCCTCAGCAAGCCCTCTCATAGCCTTCGTAAAGCATGCAGTTGAAGCGGGCTCCGTGGTCATCACGGATGGGTGGGAGGCTTATGCTGGGTTGAGACAGGAGGGCTTCAAGCACCGACCCCGTGCAATCAACCCCAGCAGCATGACAGGGTCTAGTATGTTGCCACGCGTACAGAAAGTCGCCTCATTACTGAAGCGCTGGCTTCTGCGTACTCATCAGGGCCCGCTTTCCTGTGAACAGCTGGACTCTTATCTTGACGAATTCACATATCTGTTCAACCGTCGAACGTCGAAGTACCGTGGCAGATTGTTCCATAGGCTGGTGGCTCAGGTTATTGCAGTGGAGCCTTCCCCATTTTCCAGGCTGGCCACGGAAAGCTAAATGGGAGTGGGAGGACTGGAGTTAAGTGCATAACCGTTCGCACGTATTTTGCACTCAGAACCGGGTTTCAACCTTGGATATTCTACTTGACAGAAAGAAACCGTATCCGCTACTGTGCCGCCCGCAGGCAGAGGGTGGCAATGTTTCGCCGGAGTACATTTTCTCCGGAATAATACGTGCTGGGCTTTAATCAAGATGGGCCTCAATTACTGCAGCTGGTTTTCAATTTTTTAAAAAGGAGGTTCTGGTATGGCGAGTACAACGTTCGGAGGGAGCGACAAAGGGTATGACATGTCGCTCTGGTACGATTCGCGGGTCTTCAAGATCAGTTGGTTTGCGATGTTGTT
>Ga0207701_10004888_pt1 | contig 13554 bp, 11 predicted proteins | sample KBSSwiSSwithPhiX_FD_184294 | JGI IMG/M metagenome (GOLD analysis project Ga0207701, IMG submission 184294) | Switchgrass rhizosphere bulk soil microbial communities from Kellogg Biological Station, Michigan, USA, with PhiX - S5 (SPAdes) (version 2) | ecosystem: Environmental > Terrestrial >... | reverse complement strand
AGTTTTCCTGATCAAGGAGCGTGAAAACTTCTCGTAATAGGCTGTGACGATCCTTGCCTTCTTCGTTCCAATAAGCGAGGCGGCCCCAGCTTCGGCCAATTTTCTTACCGGGGGGCAGCTTCTCGTGCTGCGCAATAACAGAACCGGGAGTGCGTTTGAAATGCAGCCAGGTAAAATAACGGGACCAGCCACGGACGAGTGGTTGCGCGAAAGCCAGGAACATGACCAACAGGCGGGATTGGATGGTATCGAAGCGCGGCTCGATGCGCGCACGCACCATATAAGAGAGCGCGACACAGAGCGTGCCGCCCAGCATCAAATACGGCACAATCCGCAGCGGCGGAACAAACACACCCACGCCGAAGAGAAAGATGGTAAGGGCGAACCATTCGATACTGCTGAGATAAGCTGCCACTTCTGACTGCGGAGTGGGATAGATCGATTGGAAAAATCCGTCCGCGAAAATTCCGTGATAAATAATGGGGCGGCCAAGGAACCAACTGAAACGCGGGGTTCCGTAAATTTGTCCACGCCATTTCGCCGTCCCGGTTGGCCCGAAGAAAATGAGATGTTTAAAACGTAAAAGCGATTCCGCTTCGCCGTAACCTTCCTGTTGTTTGCGAAACGCGCGCAGAGTAAATCGACGATGGTGCCAGACGATGGCAGTAGGGCTGAATGCGATCACGCCGCCGGCCTGCTGCAAACGCCAGCAAAAATCCACGTCGTCACCCGCTGCGTGATACTCCGGATCGAACCCACCGGCATTTTCGAAAGCCCACCGCCAAAACGCCATGTTACAACCAGGAATGTGTTCGGCGACGGTGTCGGTTAAGAGGACGTGACTCGGCCCACCGGGCGCAGCGGCGACACAAGCCTGGATCCAAGTTTTTGCCGGAGGCGGAACATTCGGACCACCCACGCCCGCGAAGTCGCCGTTGGTGAGTGTGCCAATCAAATAATAAAGCCAATCGACGTCCGCCATACAGTCCGCATCGGTATAGGCGAATACTTCGCCGCGTGCGGCGGCGGCGCCGGTATTGCGCGCAACACTCAGCCCGCGATTGGGCTGATGAACGTAACGCACATTTGAGAATCCAGCGGCGATCTGCGCGGTGTTGTCGGTCGATCCATCATCCACCAGGACAATCTCAAACTTGGGGTAATCGATTTTGCCGAGCGACTCTAGGCAGGGCCGCAATGTTGCGCCGGCGTTATACGAACAAACGATAACTGAGACTGACGGCGTTTGATTAAGATGACGATGCGGAAGAACGGCGTCGTCTTGCCCGAGCTTTTCGCGCAGGGCATGAAGCGCTTTTTTTGGCTGCCGATCGCGCGTGACAAGTCCGAATGCCCAATCAGTGACCTCCTGTTCGCCGGTGTACCATTCGTCGGTCCAGGAAAAGAAAACGGTGCCAGCGAGTCCACATTTGATCACGCTATCGACATGCCAGCTCAGCATTTCGGCCTGCTCATCCTGGCTGTGTCGAATTGTGTCCATTCCGAATTCGCCCAGGATGAGCGGACGCTCTTCGACGAGATTTTGCAGACGGAAGAGATAACGCTCGAAATCGCGCTGCTTATGCAGGTAAACGTTAAAGCAAAAAAAATCGACGTTTTGCGGGAGCAGAAATTCTGTCGGCGGATAAGTGGCGTAGGAAAATAAAACGCGGGGATCGAGGCCGCGACCCAATGCGATAAGATGCTCGATGAACTCCGTGACGCGGCGCACGCCCAACCACCGCACCATCTGCGGCGCGATTTCGTTGCCGACGAGATAGGCAAAAATGGCGGGGTGACCGGCGTGCATTTTGATGGCGTCGGAAACGGAGCGGGTAATTTCATTTCGGGCCGATCGTTCACGCAGGAATTCGATGTGTTTGGCCCAGGGCAGAGTGATGAGCGCCCGGACTCCGGCTTCGGCGCAGGCATCAAGAAACCAGCGCGGGGGGCAGTGATAAACCCGAACAACGTTAAACCCGGATGCGCGAATCTGGGCAAGATCGCGCGTTGCCTGATCTTGTGTTCCAAGGTAATTGCCTAACGCGTCTGGTTTGAATGGGCCGTAGGTGACGCCTTTGACGAAGAATTTGCGCCCACTTTCGAAGAAAAATTTTGCGACGGCGCGGATTGGTTCCGCCGGAGAAGCGCTCACAGCGGGCTTTCCTAGACCATGCCGAACACCGACGCAAAAACTAAAGCGCTGCCAGAGCTTCGCCTACAACGCGAGCGGTTTGCTCGATGTCTTCGTTGCTGTGAGCCGCGGAAATAAATGCGGTCTCGAATTGCGACGGCGGAAAATAGATGCCGCGCTCGAGACATGAGTGAAAAAACTGCGCGAACTTTTTGGTATCGCTGCGCTGCGCGGATTCCAGATCGAAGATCGGACCACTGGCGAAAAAGAGACAAAACATCGAACCGATGCGATGCAAGGTGAGCTCCTTTCCTGAGATCGCGTTGGCCAACCTGCTCTCCAGTTTTGCACCGAGATCTTCCAGTAGTTTCCAGCCATCGATCCGATCAAGTTCCCACAATTGCGCCAACCCTGCCGCCATGGCCAGCGGATTTCCAGAAAGCGTTCCCGCCTGGTAAACTGGTCCAACGGGCGAGAGACAATCCATAATTTCCGCGCGGCCGCCGAACGCCCCTACCGGCAAACCACCGCCAATGACCTTGCCGAGCGCCGTCAGATCGGGCCGAGTTCCATAAAGCTGTTGCGCGCCGCCTCGCGCAACACGGAAACCAGTCATCACTTCATCGAAGATTAAGACCGCGCCGTTTTTCGTGCATTCTTCGCGAAGTTGGTGAAGGAAATCTTTGCGCGGGAAAAATAATCCGGCGTTTGCCGGAATCGGTTCGAGAATGATTCCGGCTATCTGGTCCTTATTTTCGCGAAAAGTGGCGCGAACCGCTTCGATATTGTTGAAAGGAAGAACAATTGTTTCGCCGGCGACTGCCCGCGGGACACCCGCGCTGTCTGGTTGGCCGTGAGTCAGCGCGCCGCTTCCAGCTTTTACCAGCAGCGAATCAGCGTGGCCGTGATAACAACCGGCGAACTTGATGATCTTGTCGCGTTTAGTGAATCCTCGCGCCAGCCGCAGGCAGGACATCGTGGCCTCTGTGCCACTATTCACCATCCGGACTTTTTCGATCGCCGGCATCCATGCGCAAATCAACTCGGCCATTTCGACTTCGAGAGGATTGGGAATGCCGAAACTGACGCCTCGCTGCGCCGCATCGCGGATAGCGCTAACGACAACTGGAGGCGCATGTCCGAGAATGGCGGGGCCCCAGCTGCCCACGTAATCGATTAGTTCGACGTCATCGACGTTCCCAATACGCGAGCCCTTCGCGCGCCCGACAAAAACTGGTTCGCCGCCCACCGCCCGAAAACCGCGCACAGGCGAATTCACACCGCCGGGGATTCGCCGGCGAGCGCGCGCAAAAAGGTCGCGTGAGTTCGTCATGCCTTCACGATATCCGGATTCGCTAAATCGTTGAATCGTTAAATCGCCGCGCGTTGACAGCGCTTGGCTGCACTCGATAGTCTCGCGCCGCGCGCAATGGCGGGGTAGCCAAGTGGTAAGGTCGCGGTCTGCAAAACCGCTATTCGCGGGTTCGATTCCCGCCCCCGCCTTAAGCAACACAGCTTAAGGCGCTTACGTCGAGATCGCGCATTGAAGTTAGCTACGTCACAACACAAGTCACAACAAATCTGATGGTTTCAATGCTGTTCTATGTTGTGCGCCAAAGTGTAGCTGCGCAATAAGCGAATGATTGGCTGCGTGGGTCCTTCGCGCGCGCGTGGAATGGTTTTATGAGCACGCTTCTTGAACGCGTCGACGAAGCGCTGCGTGGACACCGCTGACCTGAAGCTCGACACCCGATCCACGTTGAACATCGATCTCACCCTGGTTTTCGAGGGTCTCGACAATAGCTGCGACGATCAGTGGAGGTTGCGCGACGGCTCCAGCGATTTCCGACAAAGTTGAGTTCGGCTTCGCTACGATGGCTTTTTCAACTGCCGCTTGAATGGCAGGCCTTTGGCCATTCTCGTCCAACAGTTTAACGACGCCTCGGAAGGTAACCCAAAAGTTGGATGGTCGCCTCGCGAGCTTGCGACTCGTTTCAATCAAGCCGTCTACTTCCATTATCTCGAGACTAACATAAAAGTCCTCCTCATTAATTCCTCCGAGCTTGGAGCGAACAGCATCCGGGTTAAGCGGTTCATTGGCGGCAGATGACATTCCAAACGCAGTGTTCAGAACCTCTCGATCGACAGGAAACAGAGCCATGAGACAGCTCACGCGCAGCATAAACGACGCCAACAAATGACGAGTGAAGAACCGCTTCTTAAACCGCGGTGTTGCGCAGCCTGTTTTCAGAGGCGGATCCGGAGTAAACGGATTCGCGCGGCGTTTCGCTGAGTTGCGCAGTTTTGCGGCCAAAAATCTTGGAAGCGTAGAAAACAACCCTGAACGAATCCTCGCGCGCGCGTGGAATGGGAGACGGCGAAAAGGCCGAGAACCTAGCGGATGATCTCGATGTCGCCGGAGTGGTTGATATCAAACCCACCTAAGTCGCTCGTCGTCAGTCTAACTTTCCCGCTGAGTCCAACGTCGCCCGTATGATCCGGGGTCACAGTGTGATGTGGAATCGTTCCGGTAATCGTCAAAGCGATCCAGGCAAGCGAGAGCGCAAAATGCACTGGAAGGGCGGTGTGCTTCTCTAGCCCGCTGGCTAAGAGCAGTGCTATTTCTTCCCCTCGAACAGAGGTAGAAATTGGCCGTAGCCTTCTTCTTTCAATTTCTCGACCGGAATGAAACGGAGCGCGGCGGAATTGACGCAGTATCGAAGTCCATTTGGACCAGGCCCATCGTCAAAGACATGGCCGAGATGAGCATCGCTTTTCGCGCCGCGGACTTCGGTCCGATCCATTCCCAGGGTGCGATCGGATTTCTCGAGGACTTTTTCTTTTGCGATCGGTTTGGTGAAACTGGGCCAGCCGCTCCCGCTATCGAATTTATCAAGCGAAGTGAAGAGTGGTTCGCCGGTGACCACATCAACGTAAATCCCTGGCGTGTGATTGTTCCAATAGGCGTTGTTGAACGGAGGCTCGGTGCCACATTTTTGTGTGACGTAGTATTGCTCCGGCGTCAGCTTCTGCTTTAACTCTTTGTCGGTAGGCTTTGTTGTCGCTGCTGGTGCAACGCTGGATGATGGATCAGTAGTTGTTTGCACTTTTTTCTCCTCCTGTTTTTGTGCGCCGGCGCGGTTTAAAAACATCTGTGCGCCGATCAACCCCATCAGAACCATCACGCAAAAGACGAGCAGAAAGCGCGAGCGTGGCGCCGGTCGTTTAGGTAAGTTGATCATGGCGAACAAATGTTAGACAGCTCGATCAGCTCGTCTGTTCACGTCCCGCCTCGGGCACGCGAATGTAAGGACGGAACACGATTAATCCGATCGGCGCAATTGACGCGGCCAAGGCGAAAATCAGCCACATCGTCCCGGAATGTCGTGGGCCGTGTTCGGGACAAAATGCGGCCAGCAACCAACCGCCAGTGCCCACGAGAAGTTTACCAACGAGAAATGGAAGGTAGGCCAGCGAACCGTATGAAGCTTCCTGCCCCGGGGGCGCAATTGCCGCCGCGTACTCGTAGACCCGCGGTGAGTAAAAGGCCTCCCCGATGGAGAACACAATCAAGTAAAGTGCAGCCATGATGTAGTAGGGATGAATGTTCCCTCTCACGCCGAGATAGGCGTGCCCAAGCCACTGGCCGATTCCGCTGTTCGCCGCAGCCAGAAACCATTCCGTGGGCAGTGCCATGATGAATACTCCAGCCGCGCAGATTGCACCGCCGAAGATCACCATCCGATAAGCCGCGAATCGTTGGGTCAACGCGCCAACTACCGGGACGAGCAGAATGATGACGATCGAATTGATCGCCGACAGTTTTCCGACTGGCGCGTGAAATCCGAGCTCGCGATCGCCCCACTTCGGGAAGACGTAGTCCATCTGGAGGAAAATCGCTTTGAGAAAACCAATGAACAGGAAGAAGACGAGCAGGCGATAGAAACCCGACTGACTGATTAGCCGACGAAAGAGCCCGGCCGTGTCGGCCGCGCTTTGTCGCACAGTCCCGCCGATTCGCCCCCAGAAATTCGCGGTGCTTCGGCGAAGAACCACGTTGTCGCCTTTTCCGTCGGCGCTACGGCGGAGGAAATAAATTGCCGGGAAGAGCAGAATCTCGAAGACGAGGCTGACGATGAACAGTTGCTGGTGGGTGGTGGGCTCAAAGCCGCCGATGTTGATGTGAAAATCCAATTGGCGGACGTAATCAAAAATCCATCCTGCGGCGACATAACCGATGTTCATCACCATGTAGATGATGGAAAATGAAATCGAGCGCTGCGCCGTGGTTGAGTAGCGTCGTGTCGCGGCGAGCAACACCGGCGTCCCGAGCGCCTCGCCGACGGCCAGCGGAAGAACGCCGCACGCCAGCGCGAGTGCCGGATTCGTTGTCACCACCATCACGCTGCGCGCCACCGTGCAAATCGCCACGCCAAGAAAGAAGGTGCGACGCAACCCGATCGCGTCAGTCAATGAGCCGGCAAGCAGGGTGAACACGGTCATGGCCGGTGCCCAAACCCAACCGACCAGCGCTCCCGCGGCCTGGTCGCTGAAGCCAAGGTCCTTCGATAGCCAGAGCACCATCGTCTTATTCGTGACCGAATAGGCTGTGTAGATCAGGAATTTGATCAGGAACGTCAGCCAAAGCTCCCGTTGCGCGCCTTTCAGCACGGTAAACTTGGCCAGAAAACCGCTTAGCCCCGCGGCCGGAACAGGACCGACAGTCTCTTCCGGCACGGCCACCTCTTTAATTACTTCTGACACGCTCTTGAAGTTCTCGACTAGAGCATATTCCGGACAAAGTCGCGCCCGTCGAATTCCGCAAAGTCCTCCAACTTCTCTCCCGTTCCGACAAAGCGCGTCGGAATTCCAAGTTCATCTTGAATTGCGACAACCACTCCGCCTTTGCCGCTGCCGTCGAGTTTTGTCACGATCAGTCCGGTCAATCCGATCGCTTCGTGAAATTGTTTCGCTTGGGCGAGTGCGTTGCTGCCCGTAGTCGCGTCGACCACCAGCAGGATTTCATGCGGCGCATTCGGATCGTGTTTTGACAGGCTGCGTTTTACTTTGGCGAGCTCGCCCATCAGATTCGATTTCGTGTGGAGCCGGCCGGCGGTGTCACAAATCAGAAACTCGATATCGCGTTTGTCTGCCGCTTCATACGCCTCATAGCAAAGCGCAGCTGGATCGGCGTTGTATTGTCCGCGAATCATTTCGACGCCAACTCGCTCTGCCCAAATCCCTAATTGTTCGATTGCCGCCGCCCGAAAAGTATCGGCTGCCGCCAATAAAACCGTGTGGCGTTTCGTTTTGAAAAGATGTGCCAGCTTGGCGGTGGAGGTTGTCTTGCCGGTTCCGTTGACGCCAACGATCAAAAAGACTTTTGGATGCGCCGGGAGAGGACGAATGGGTGGGGGATTGATTGGAAGAACACGACCAATTTCTTCCTGTGCCACTTCGCTGATGTCGTTTGCGCTGATCCCCGCCCAGGCATCGCGCTCTTGCAGCCTTTTCAAGACGCGCAAGGTCATGGGCACACCAATGTCAGAACGTATAAGCAATTCTTCCAGCTCATCCCAATCGACCGGTTTGCCGGCAAAATGATCGATGATGTTTTTGAAAAATTTCATTTCAAAAGTTCGTCATTCGGAGCGTAATCGAGGAATCCCGTCACGAAACCTTTGAGGTAACTTCCACAGCATCCATCGAATTCGCGCGCTCCGCTCGGGATGACGGAATATCCGATCGCTATTCTACGCTGCTCTTCACCACCGCTTGGCGTGCCGGTCGCGTCAGCTCTTTCCGGACTCGGTCGAGAATTCCGTTGACGAAACGCCCCGATTCCGCCCCACCGAATTTTTTCGCAAGCTCGATTGCTTCGTTAATGGAGACGACAGGTGGAATGTCGTCCCGAAATAACATTTCATAAATGGCCAGGCGCAGGACATTGCGATCAACCGCGGCGATGCGACGAAACTCGTAATTCTCGGCATATCGCCGAATGCGTTCGTCGATTTCCGCCAGATGCGCATTCATTCCATCAATAAGCGGCTGGGCAAATTCGCGGACGCGCGGTTTGGTTGGAAGAAATTCCCAGAAATCTTCTATTTTTTCCGGGCTATCGCCGTGCTGCATGTCGCGCCAGAAATGATATTGCAGCGCTGCCTGGCGCGCCTCTCGCCGCCGGCCCATTGCTACGGTCGGGTGCGCAGGTCCGACATCACATTCGCGATTTCGATCGCCGCGCGGGCGGCCTCGGTGCCGCGATTGATTTTTTCTTCAAGACAACGCTCGCGCGCTTCCAGTTCGTTAGCAAAAGTATGAACGCAGTTGATGACCGGAACGCCATAATCCAGCGCGATCCGCTGGAGGGCATCAGTGACGGAACGGGACAGATTGTCCGCGTGATTGGTCTTTCCCTTCAAAATCACGCCAAGGGCGAGGATTACGTCCGCCTTTTTTTGTTGGGCCAGCTCGCGCACCACGATCGGAATTTCAAATGCGCCTGGTACTCGATGGAGCGCCACCTTCGCCAATAGCGTTTGTAAGTCTCGGGTGGCGTGATCGACCAATCCCTGCACGTAGGACGGATTGAATTGACTGGCCACAATGGCAAAGACGTGCTTGGCCGCAACGACGCGCGGTCGCGGCGGAATAAACTGCGACACGCGAGGATTAGCGGCGGGTCCGCTCATAGTAAGTGGCCCATTTTCTGTTTTTTAGTTTCGAGATATTTTTCGTTGTGCGGATTGGCCGGGCTGCGAATCGGTACCTGCTCGATCATTTGAATTCCGTAGCCTTCCAGTCCGATCACCTTCTTGGGGTTATTCGTCAGAAAACGAAATTGTCGCACACCGAGATCGAACAAAATTTGTGCACCCAATCCATAATCGCGCAGATCCATCGGAAAGCCAAGCCTGGCGTTCGCTTCCACCGTATCGAGTCCTTCCTCCTGTAATTTGTAGGCGTGAATTTTAGCTGCCAACCCGATCCCGCGCCCTTCCTGGCGCATGTAAACGAGGACGCCATCGCCTTCCTCCGAGATTTGGCGCAAGGCTGCGTGTAACTGATTCCCACAATCGCAGCGTCGCGAACCAAAAACATCCCCGGTGAGACACTCGCTGTGCACGCGCACCAGTGTCGGTTTATTCGGTGAAATCGTGCCTTTGACCAGCGCGAGGTGATGTGAGCCATCCAGTTTCGACCGATAAAGATGCAAATCGAAATCGCCGTAGTCCGTCGGCATTTTCACGATTTGTTCGCGCTCGACCAATTTTTCGCGGACCCGACGATGCGCGATCAGACTCTGAATGGTGCAAATGCGGAGGCCGTGTTTTTTACGGAACCGCATCAGCTCCGGCAAACGCGCCATCGTGCCGTCGTCATGCAGAATTTCGCAGAGCACCCCGGCAGGCTGCAGTCCGGCCATGGTGGCCAGATCAACTGCCGCTTCGGTGTGACCAGCGCGGCGCAAGACGCCGCCGTCTTTTGCTCGCAAAGGAAAGACATGGCCGGGTTGCACGAGATCATTCGGCTCGGAAATGGGATTGGCGATGACCTGAATTGTTCGCGCCCGATCGTGTGCGCTGATGCCGGTCGTCACGCCGTCCGCGGCATCGACTGAGACGGTGAAGTCGGTCGAATACATTTCGCGATTTTCCGCGACCATGCGCTTCAGACCCAGCTGTTCCGCGCGCCCGTTCGAAATGGGAACGCAAATCAGGCCGCGACCATGCTTGGCCATGAAGTTCACTGATGCCGCGGTCGCCTTTTCCGCTGCCATCACCAGGTCGCCTTCGTTCTCGCGGTCGGCGTCATCTGTCACAATCACGATTTTCCCCGCCGCGACGTCGGCGACAACGTCGTCCACCGCGTCGAATTCGAATGTTTCGGGGGTTGTTACCTGCGAAATCACAAGAACTAACTATTAGGCCAGAGGTCGCTTACGGCAACTTTTAGGAGTGCCTTTCCAAGCCGAAACAGGGGCCAATGTTGAAGCGCGCTCCTACGATTCTTCCTCCTACTCCTAATCGTAACCCGCCACAATGAATACGAATAGGATTAGGAACAAGATTACGATGGATGGATCAGCGCGGCGTTAGCTCGATGTCCCACTTACTCCCTCACTCCACTACTCCAATCCCTTCCCACTCGTCGCGACGATCGCTTCCGGCCGATACATATCCCGATTGCTCCCCTGAAATTCCGCTTTCAGTTTCACCTGAAAATGTGAAAGGTCGACCAAGTCCCAACGTGTGAATTTCCACTGCCGATCAGCCGCCGGTTTCTCATGTTCAAAGCCAACAATGAAGTGCACCGCGTCCTCGCGCACTTTGTTGGTCGCGATCTTCGGCTCGAAATAAAAAGTGCGAAACGAACTATCGCGACTTCCGACTGCGTAAAGTTTCGGATCGAGATAATAAACCCGATGCGATAATTGATCGACGAGTTCCAGATCGGGATAGCCAGAGCGTTGTTTTCCACCTGTAGCCGTCTTCGGGAAATCACAGGCGAGACCCGGCGTCTTGTTTAAGAGCTCGCGGATCAAATCCTCAAAATGACTGCTCACCTCGTTTATCCGCGGGATTCCCTGAATCGGGCTCTCGGGAGCATTCAATCGCGCCATCACTTCATCAAGCACACTACTCATTTGTTTCAGCACTCGCGCGTTGGTTTCGTCTTTCGGATTGCAGGCGAGGACGTGCTTTCCCGTGGAATCGAAAATCACTTCGCTAAACGGAATCCCACGCAGCTGCGCATCTTCCTGCAATAACCACGGAATCAACGCATCAACGGCCGCCTTTTCGGTACTTGAGGGCACCGTAGCCGTTTGCGCGTTCACGTTCGAAAGCGCAATCACACTCACCGTCATCCCGACGCCGCAAACCCGGGAGAGGGACCTCGCAAACGCCCATCTAAAGATCGCGTTCATCTCCAATCACCGCCGCCGTCCTCAGCAACGGCAAAACTTGTTCAAGAGCGTCGTTTGTTCGCGCATGCGCACGCATGAGCGGTTCGTCTCGTTGCACACTCTCGCCAATTTTTTTCAAATCGGAAATGCCGACGGCCAAATCAATTTTGTCGTCCACTTGTTGGCGGCCTCCCCCAAGCAAGAATGAAGCGCGTCCGATCTTTTCCGCGTCCATCGCAGTGATTTTGCCGGCGCGATCGGATCTGATTTCGTGGGTGATAGGTGCCTTATAAATCGCAGCGACTTCTTCAAGCACGCTGGCACTCCCATCCTGGGCTTCCACCAGAGAAATAAACTTCTTCCAGGCGCTGCCATCTTGGAGCCATTTTTGAAGTTGAGCGCGCCGCGCGTTCGCAACTTTGGTCGCCAGATCGAGGACCAGGTTAACCACATCGGGGGGGCCCCGGCCGTGCAGCACATCAATCGCCTCTGCCAGTTCAAGCGCGTTCCCGACCGTGCGACCCAGTGGCTCGTCCATCGCTGTAAGCAGATATGAGATCTGAGTGCCCGTTCCTTCGCCAACCCGCAGCATGGCTTCCCCGAGCCATTGTGCTTTGTCACGCGTTTTCATGAACGCGCCCTTACCGAATCTCACATTGAGCACGAGCCGATCGAGATTTTCCGCCAGTTTCTTGCACATGATGCTGGCGACGATGAGGGGCCGCGACGGGACGGTGCCGGTGACGTCACGCAGCGCATAGAGTTTTTTGTCTGCCAGACAAATCTCGGCTGTTTGTCCAATCATAAAAACGCCGATGCGCTCGAGTTGTTTGATCGCGCGCCTTCGATCCAGGTTCACATTGAAGCCAGGAATGCTTTCGAGTTTATCAAGCGTGCCGCCAGTAATATCCAGACCGCGTCCGGAAATCATCGGTACCCAAAGGTCATCACAGGCCAGCAGCGGTGCCAGAACGAGTGAAGTCTTTCCGCCAATTGCGCCAGTCGAATGTTTGTCGACCTTGGGCGGGGTGTTTGGTGGATACTCGAAGATCTGACCGCTCTCCAGCATCGCTTTGGTCAGATACCAGGTTTCCATGTCGCTCATGCCGCGAAAAAAAATTGCCATCGCGAGCGCGCTCATCTGGTAATCGGGGATTTCCCCACGAGTAAAACCAGATATGACCTGTGCGATTTCTTCGGAGCTCAATTCACCGCCATCACGCTTCTTCTCAATCAGCGATGGAACGTGCATGATCAAAACGCGGAGTGATGAATTCAGCGCCTGCTTAACTTCCGATTTATCATTACTCCATTGTCGTGGCTGCTAGAGTCCGATCGGATGCCACGCGGTTTTCATTTCAACAGTATCAAGAATCCAATACGGATTTTCCTCGTCTCGAACGAAGTAGTTTGCGACGCCGCGCCGGACGTAACGCTTGACGTTGATGGCGGAGCCGGCCTCCAATTCCTCACCGATCTTGTCGTCGCCGCTGGCATCGACAATTGCGTTGACGTCCATATGACTTGCGAAATGCGGCGCCAGCTCTTTGCGATCTCCTGCGAGAAGATTGAAAACGCCGGGCGGAAGGTCACTCGTCGCGATGATTTCGGAAAAGGTAAGCGGGGCGAGCGCATTCGCGGTCGATGCGAGCGCGATGACGCTGTTGCCGGTAGCGATGATTGGGGCAATGACAGACACCAACCCAAGCAAGGCGGGTGCATCCGGCGTCAGCGCAACCACCACCCCAGTCGGTTCAGGGATGGTAAAATTGAAATGCGAGGTCGCGACCGGATTTACCGATCCGAGAATTTGCGAAAACTTGTCCGTCCAACCGGCGTAATAAACCAGGCGATCAATCGTAGCCGTTACTTCGCGGCGCGCCCCCGCCCCAGAGCGGTCAACGCGGGCAAGCTCGCTTTCCAATTCGAGGCGGCGCCCTTCCAGCATTTCGGCTGCGCGATACAAAATTTGGCCCCGCGAATAAGGGCTGTAGTTCGTCCAGCCCGGGATTGCGCTTCGTGCCGCCCGGACCGCATCGCGAAAATCTTTTCGGGAGGCACGAGAGTAATTAGCCAGCACGTTTCCATGCCCATCACGCGCGGCAATGACGCGTCCATTTTCGCCGCGGGCGAATTTTCCGCCGATGAAAAGCTTGTAGGTTTTCTGCACCGCCAGCCGGCGCCTTCGTCTGGGCATGAACTCAGGATTGCGTGCGCAGCAAAAAAAGAAAATGCTAAACACCTATTCGGGGATGAAACAGAGCGATAAAATTTACGTTGCCGGTCACAGCGGACTGGTCGGCGCCGCCCTTGGCCGCCTGCTTCAAGCGCACGGTTTCACCAATCTGATCACTCGCTCGCGGGCGGAAGTTGATCTGCGAGACGAACGAGCAGTCCGGGATTTTTTCGCCGAGGAAGGGCCGGAAGTGGTGGTTCTGGCAGCGGCGAAAGTTGGCGGAATAAAAGCCAATATGGATGCGCCCGTCGAATTCCTGATCGAAAACTTACA
>Ga0207701_10004886_pt1 | contig 13556 bp, 10 predicted proteins | sample KBSSwiSSwithPhiX_FD_184294 | JGI IMG/M metagenome (GOLD analysis project Ga0207701, IMG submission 184294) | Switchgrass rhizosphere bulk soil microbial communities from Kellogg Biological Station, Michigan, USA, with PhiX - S5 (SPAdes) (version 2) | ecosystem: Environmental > Terrestrial >... | reverse complement strand
AGGACGCGGTCGCCCTGATGTTCCGCCTGATGAAAGAGAAGGGCATCACCCACACTACGTCGGAGTGCACGCTGCGAGGATTCACGTGCGCCCAGGCGAACGTCGACCCCAAAGTTGCCACACCGGCTGAAATTGCCCGCATGAGAAAGATCGCGATCGGGCACCAGGTGGAGGGCATCACCGGCGGCCTCGAAGTAAAGGATGCGAAGTAGCCACACTCACTTCTTCGGGGGCCGGTTGAACATCACAAAGCAGGGCGCGTCAGATCGCGCGACCACGACGTCCGGCCACTCGTCGCCATTCAAGTCGCCGACAGCCATCCCGTAGATCGCGCCCTTGCCGTCGCCGAACGGCACCGGCTGATACTTCATCCCGGTCCCATCGTTGAAATACGCCACGCCCGGTGCCTCGACATAGCCGACGAGGATTTCCGGGCGGCGGTCGCCATTCAGATCGGCGGCGATCATCGAATAGGGCAGCGCCTTGTGCGTTTGGAACTTGATGCCGCTTCGGAAGGTAGCGTTGCCGTCGTTGATGTAGACAAAGCACCCCAACTCCTCCGGGCAAGCGGCGATGTCCGGACGGCCATCGCCGTCGACGTCGGCGACCGCCATGGCGCGCGTGGATGATTTCGGCGGTCCCCAGGGCTCTTCGCGAACGAAGTTCCCCTGACCGTCGTTGAAATGCACGACGCTCTGACACGAATCGCGGCAGGCATACACGACGTCATTCGCGCCGTCACCGTTGACGTCCGCCACGGCTACAGTCGCAGCGCTGGGCGAATCCTTCAATGGACGGCAGTCGAAATTGAGCTTGCCATCGTTGAAGCACACAAAACTCGTCATCTCGCGATTGGCAACCGCGATATCCGGATAGCCGTCGCCGTTCAGATCCCCGACGGCCGCGTTTCTCGTCTGCCACTTCGGATCGCCGTAGTGGCCGCCAACAACGAAGTGTCCTTTACCGTCGTTGAGCAGAACCAACTTCGGATCCGGCTCGTCGTTGCTCAACACCATGTCCAGGTGGCCGCTGCGCGTCATGTCCGCCAAGGATGCCGAGTAGCTCTTGATGGCTTTGCTCGGGAGCGCTGGCGCTGGCGTGAAATGTTCCTTGCTGTCCCCGAAAAACACACGGCTCGTCACCTGCCAGTGCCGCCCCTTCACCAGCACGATATCCGGATGCCCGTCGCCGTTGAGATCGCCGATGCTGGCGTTTGAAGAGGTCTCGGAAACGGTCTCCAATGGCACGATTTCAAACGCTCGTATGCCGGCGTTGACCGATTTCGCGGTGGACTGGTCGCGCGCCGTCGCCCAAGTGTCCGCATGAAACATGACGAACGCGGCGGCGGCAAACGCCGCCAGCGGAAGCCCGCGATACAAACGTCTGCGAGTCATGTTGTCGATCCCGTTTTGGTCAGAAGAGCGCTAAGCGCGTCACTTCGGTCTTGCAATCGCGTTGGGCGCGCCTGGGCGTGGCGGACAAGACCCGAGGTAGGGCCGATTGAACGGCTCATAGACCTCGTGCGCGGTGTCGGGGGGCCGTGGCTTGGCATCCAACGCGACGAACCGCACGCTGCCGCCGTCCGCGGTCGCTCGGCAGATCTGAACCTTTGTCTTGGCGACGATGGGCTGCAGCATGTACGAGCGGAGGCTGTAACCGCCGAGGTCGTCAAACACACTGCACATCGGCTGCGTCGTCGTTTCGCGGTTGATAAACCAATTGCCGACGCCCTGTTCGTAGGGGGCGCTGTCCACCTGTTTGACGATGCGGTGATCTTCGTGGATGGTCCACCCGGCCGCTATCTCTTCGGCACTGGCGACGTTCTCGAGGGAACACTCCGCCCGCGCTGCAGCGGGGAAGGCACCCGCAGCGATCAAAATGACAAAGACGATCGTCGCTCCACTAACCCTCGACATCCCTCTATAATTCCCCGTCGAATCCGACTCGCCAAGGGCGCCGCCCCAGATATCCCGGCAAGCGAGCGTCGAGGCTAGCACCGTGCCGGAATCTCGTCAAACGCGGGAGCAGGTGATGAGAACAAACAAGACAGTAACCGCGACCGTGATCGTTGCGCTACTCCTGATCGCGGTGATCGCCCGAGCCGCCGGCGACGAGAAAACGATCACGGGAGTGATCACCAAGGTCGATCCCGCCACGCGAATCGCGACGGTGACGCCGGCCAGCGGTCCGGCGATATTCGTGCAGTTCGCATTCGACGCCGGTGGTCCATGCGACAGCTGTCTGGGGTCGGGCCGCCGAGGTCCCATCTTTGCCGAGACGGTGACCGTCGGCTCGACCTGGACGCTTACGTACACGTCGTCGATTCCCGAGGGCGCTGCCACATGGTTCCCGGGAGGCACAGTCAACACTGTGTACCGGGCAGTGCCCGCGAAGACGAAATAGTTGCGATTGGGTTCTTCGTATCGAGCAGCCAGCACGCGTCGGGTAGTGGACAGCCACACGAAAGGCGAGAGCATCATGGCGAAAAAACCACTCACTCTCGGAATCGTTATCGGGCTCGTAGTCTGGGCTGGAATCGTGACGGGTACAAGAGCCGCGCAGACAACGAGCGAGGCACCTGCGATTGACAGCGACGACCTGGCGGGAACCGTGACCGGGCCCTCGGGGCCTGAGGCCGGAGTGTGGGTCATTGCCGAAACCGGCGACCTGCCCACGCCATTCGCGAGGATTGTCGTCACCGACGATCGCGGACGTTACCTGGTGCCCGACCTGCCCAAGGCGAACTACCGGGTCTGGGTGCGCGGATACGGGCTGGTGGACTCGCCAATGGTTCAGACGACTTCAGGCAAGAACCTCGCGCTTCGTGCCGTGAAAGCAAGCTCTCCGGCAGAGGCCGCGCATTACTACCCTGCTGCACACTGGCTGGCGTTGATGGAGATGCCGGCGAAGAGCGAGTTCCCTGGCACCGGCGACAGCGGCAACGGCATCTCGCCGAACATCAAGAGCCAGGGCGATTGGATCCGCAGCGTGAAATCGGGCGGCTGCACCGCGTGTCATGCGCTCGGCACGAAGGCGACGCGGGAAATCCCGGCGGCGCTCGGTGTGTTTCCCACCTCCGCCGCTGCGTGGGATCGCCGCGTCAAGTCCGGGCAGGCTGGCGGTCAGATGACCGCCCAGCTGAATCAATTCGGCCGCGCGCGCGTCCTGAAGATGTTCGCCGATTGGACTGATCAAGTCCGCGCCGGTGCGGTTCCACCCGCACCGCAACGTCCACAGGGGATCGAGCGGAACGTCGTCATCACGCAGTGGGACTGGGCCGATCCCAAGGCATACCTGCACGATGTCGTGTCGACCGACCGCAGGAATCCGCGAGTCAATGCGAACGGGCCGGTGTACGGAGCGCTTGAACTCAGTGCCGACTACGTCCCGGTGCTGAATCCAGCCAGCAACACCGCGAGCCAGGTCCCGTTGACCGTACGAGACCCCAACACTCCCCCGACGAGCGCCTCGATGCCGGAGCCGTCGCCCTATTGGGCGAGCGAGGTGATCTGGACGAGCAAGAACAACGTCCACAACCCGATGCTCGATCACAAGGGGCGAGTCTGGCTCACGTCAGCGGTCCGGCCCGGCCAGAATCCTCCTGAGTGCAAGGCGGGCTCGAGTCACCCGTCCGCGAAACTGTTCCCCGTGGACAACGCCGGCCGCCACCTCGCCGTATACGATCCGGCGACGAAGAAGCTGACGCATATCGGCACCTGTTTTGGCACGCATCACCTGATGTTCGCCGAGGACGCGAATCACACGTTATGGACCAGTGGTGGTGGACAGGTGATCGGTTGGCTGAACACGAAGATGTTCGACGAGACTCACGACGAGATGAAGTCGCAAGGCTGGACCGCGCTCATCAGGGACGCCAATGGGAACGGCAAACGCGACGCGTACGTCGAACCGAATCAGCCGCTCGACCCGAGCAAGGATCAGCGAATCGGCGGCGCGCTCTACGCGGTTGCGCCGGCGCCCGACGGCTCCGTGTGGGGGACGCAGCTCGGGTACCCGGGCGCAATCATCAGGCTCGCGCCCGGCTCGAACCCTCCAGACACTGCGCTCGTGGAGATTTATGAACCTCCCGTCGATCGGGGATTCTCGCCGCGAGGCGGTGACGTCGACCGCAACGGTGTGTACTGGGCGGCCATGGCAAGCGGTCATCTAGCGAGCTTCGATCGCCGCAAGTGCAAAGGTCCGTTGAACGGTCCGAAGGCCACCGGTCAGCATTGCCCCGAAGGCTGGACGTTCTATACCGAGCCTGCGCCGCAGTTCAAGGGCGTCACCGAATCCGGGAGCACCGAGGGGAGTTACTTCACCTGGGTGGATCAGTTCGACACGCTCGGACTCGGGAGCAACGTACCGATCGATACCGGGAACGCGACCGAAGCACTGCTGGCGTTGAAGGACGGCAAGTTCATCACGATGCGTGTGCCGTATCCATTGGGCTTCTACACGAAATGGATGGACGGCCGTATCGATGACCCCAACGCCGGCTGGAAGGGTCGCGGTATCTGGACGACGGTGTCGACGCGGGCGCCGTTCCACATGGAGACGGGCAAAGGAACAACGAGCAAAGTGATGAAGTTCCAGATGCGTCCCGACCCGCTCGCGAAATAGTTACGTCCTGGTCCTGGTGTCAGGCAGTGAATCGTGAACGGCCGAAATGTCGATCGGTCGTTCAGGCACACGCGCGCAGCGCGCCGAGGCTGGATCTGTGACACTCCCAAGACTGAGCCAAATACTCGCGAGTTGTTTCGCACGCACAGTTGGACGATGCCGGCCGCGGATTCGGGCGCGGGCGGGCGCAGTGGCCGCATTTGCGGTGGCTCTTGCCCTTCCCGTGACCGTCTTCGTGCAGTCCAGCCCCGAGCCATCGAGCGGCCGCGGATGGTCCACGGTGATGGGCGACCTGGGAAATCGCTACTCCACTCTCGACCAGATCAACACGCAGAGCGTATCGCGGCTCGGCGCGGCCTGGATGTCGGAGCGGCTGACTCCGCCCGCAAACTCGCGATCCATGACGGTCGTGAAGAACGGCATGATGTACTTCACCGCCCCGCCCAACGTCCTGAAGATCAACGCCAGGACCGGCCAGGTCGTGTGGCGCTTCACCACCAACAGCGGTGGAGCGCGTGGCGGCGCCGCCGCCGGACCGCCGCCGATGGGCGCTCCCGATCGCGAGGGTGTGGCGCTCGGAGATGGTCTCGTCTTCGTCGGGACGTCCGACGCGCGGGTCGTCGCGCTCCGCGACGACACCGGCGAACCCGTATGGAACCGCTACGTTGGCGAGGACGCGCGTGACAAGGGACAGGGTATCGCCGGTGCCCCGGTGTATGCCGGCGGGATCGTGTCAGTGGGTCTGAGCGGGGACAACGGATGGCGCGGACAAGTCGTTGGACTCGACGGCAAGACAGGGCGCGAGGTCTGGCGCTGGTTCGCCGTGCCCGCACCAGGCGAACCCGGGAGTGAGACCTGGCCCAAGACCGCGCAATGGAAGTTTGGTGGCGGCGCGCTGTGGCTCACCGGCGTCGCGGATGAAGAAGCTGGCCTCGTCTACTACGTCACGGGCAACGGCGTACCCCAGCTCTCTGGTGAGAATCGCGACGGCAACAACCTGTTCATCTGCTCGATCGTCGCCCTCGACATGAAGACCGGGAAACTGAAGTGGCACTATCAGACGATCCGGCACGACATCTGGGAAGCCGACATGTCGATCTCGCCCGTGCTCTACGACGCACAGGTCGGAGGCAGGACGGTGAAGGCGATCGGCGCAATCCGGCCCGATGGCTACGTGTTCACCTTCGATCGAGTCACCGGCAAGCCACTGATGAAGCTCGAGGAGCGCAAGGTCCCGCAGGACCGCTTCCAGAAGACGGCGGCGACGCAGCCCTTCCCTGCCGGCGCCGAAGGCGTCCTCCCCGACTGCGAATGGTGGCGGAAGACACAGCCCATCCCGAAAAGCTTCGAGGTGGGCTGCTACTACCAGGCCGTGTCGATCGACAAGCCGAACGTGTTGATGCCGTACTACGGGATGCGCGTCGCACCGATGTCTTACAGCCAACAGACGAAATACTTCTATGCCGTCGGCGAACGTTCGCTCCGCTGGCTGCGCCGGGCCGAAGACGGCTACTTCTTCAGCACCGCCTTCAGCAATCGCGTACCGGGGATCGATCGGCTCGAGACATTCGTGATGGCGGCGATCGACGGCGAGACGCACAAGATCGTCTGGCGCCGCGAGTTCGCGCCCGGGGCCGGCCGCCCGAGCGGCGTGCTGACGACGGCTGGTGGTTTGCTGTTTCATGCGGCGCCGGACGGACATTTCAACGCGCACGATGCCAGGACGGGAGAAATCGTGTGGCAGTTCCAGACCGGCGCTCCCGCCGGCGGGCCGTCAGCGTCGTTCGAGATCGATGGCGAGCAGTTCGTGTCGCTCGTCACGAGCACGAATGTCTGGGCGTTCAAGCTCGGGGGCACTCTGCCGCCACGACCGGCGCCACCATCCCCGCGCGAGCCGGAGCGCATCACGGGGCAGGTCATGGAGACGAGGCAGATTGAGACGGCGGCGCTCCAGCGCGACAACGCGTTCACAGGCGCACGCTTCATGACCGACGAGTACCAGTTCGCCCCCTACCGTACGAAAGTTGCGGCGGGCACGACAGTCACATGGCGCAACAACGGCACCATGATCCACTCGGCTGTCGCCGAAGATGGTTCATGGTCTACTGGCCCAATCGATCCGGCGGGTGTCGCCGGCGTGAAATTCGATCGACCCGGCACCTACGTCTATATCTGCAAGGAGCACCCGTGGGCATACGCTCAGATCATCGTTGAATAGTTCGCTCGCTGACGTTCAAGGCAAAGGTCAACGTCGCTCCGTCAACTCGGCTTGCTTCGGACACAAGGAGAATGAGCCATGGAGCACATTATCAGCAGGTTGCTCGAGGAGTACGAACACGGAAAAGTGACCCGCCGTCACCTCATTCGAACCCTGGCAGCGGCAGCGGCGGCGACATCAACCGCCACGACAGCGCAGGCCGCTGCGCCAGCCAACGCCATCTCCATCAACCACGTTTCGATGCAGGTCGCCGATTACACGAAGACGCGCGACTTCTACGCGGGCCTGTTGGGAATGAAGATCTCGGAGGATGATGGAAAGACGCAGTGCCGCTTGACGTTCGGCGACAACATCCTCATTCCACGCAACGCCAGCAGCCGCCCGGGCGGCAAGGCCGGCGTCGATCACATCGCATACACACTGGCCAACTGGGACACCGACAAGACGGTCAAACCGGCGGTCGAAGCGGAGCTGAAACGTCGCGGGCTGAACATTCGGGTGACCGAAGGCAGCTTCCACGTCCAGGATCCGGACGGCTTCGAAGTGCAGATGGGTGGAAAGAAACAATGAAGTGGATGCTGTTCGCGGGTGCTGCCGTCACTGCGCTGTTCGCAGCGACGGCCAGCGCCCGACAAGCGGCGTACCCGAAACCAACCGAGCTCCCCAATCCGTATCGACTCGTCGCAGCCTGGCCGACGCTCCCGCCGAGCATGAATGGAGGCCGCTGGGGCGAGGTCATCAGGGTGCACGTCCATCGCGACGGCAACATCTGGGTCTTTCATCGCTGTTTCAACACCGTGCCCGCGGGCAGCGCCACCTGCATTGCCCGCGGAAACGCCAATCCGCCGATTCTGGAATTCGATCCGTCCGGCAAGCTTCTGAGAAGTTTTGGCGCCGGGCTGTTTGCCTATCCTCACGGATTCACCATCGATCAGAACGGGAACTTGTGGGTGAGCGACGTCAATGACGAGGCGACCGTGCTGGGCATGTCAGCCAAGAACTCCGACGGCGTCATCATGGGCCAGGAGGTGCTGAAGCTGAGTCCGACTGGCAAGGTTCTGATGATGCTCGGCAAGGAGGGCGTGGCCGGCAATGGCACCGATACTTTCGACCGGCCGACCGGCGTCGCCGTTGCACCCAATGGCGACATCTTCGTCACCGATGGCCACTATCCCAACAAGCACATGAGCGCCCGCGTCGTGAAGTTCTCGAAGGATGGCCGGTTCATCAAGGCCTGGGGACGCGAAGGCGCGGGGCAGGGCGAGTTCTCGGACCCACACGATATCTTCATCGGCGGGTCGGAGAATCGCGTATACGTCGCCGACCGCAGAAACAATCGTATCCAGGTCTTCGATCAGGACGGCAAGTTCATTGCCGCGTGGACGCAGTTCGGGACGCCGAGCTCTGTGTTCGTCGGAAAGGACGACACGATTTACGTCGGTGCTGCCTTTGCGGAGGCCACCGCCAAGAAGGGGGAGCTGCGGGGCATCGTTGTCGGCAGCGCGAAAGATAGCTCGCTCAAGGCCTTCATCCCCGATCCAGCCGACCTCGATAAATTGGAACGCGGCTCATCGGCGTCGGGTATCGCCGCCGATGAGGCGGGCAACATCTACGCGGCCGACGTCGCCGCGCACAATTTACGCAAGTACGTGAAGGTCAAATAAACTTGCGCGCCGCGGCCCTGTCTACGGTCGCAGCGCGAATGCGAACAGCGAGTTGCCCGCGGTGACGGTGATGTACTGCCTGCCGTTCACCGCGTAGGTCATCGGTCCGCTGTTGACCTGGCCGCCGAGCGCGATCTTCCACAGCAGATCACCGCTACGCGCGTCGAGGGCGAAGAAGTAGCCCTCTTTGCCGCCGCTGAACACGAGATCGGACGCCGTGGTCAGAACACCGGCCCAGGTGATGTCGTTCATCTTGAATTCCCACTTTTTGTCGAGCGTGTGGGGATCGAACGCGCGCACGGCGCCGAATCCTTCGTCCTCTTTCTTGGTGTTCGGAGTCAACGTGGATTGACCCATGGGCGTTCCGCCTGTCCCGGCGACGAGCCGCGGCGGCCCGCCCCGTCCGCCACCCGATACCGCGATCGTGCCGGTGTTCTCCCACACCGACACATAAAACAGACCGGTTCTCGGACTGAACGATGCCGGCGCCCAGTTCGTCGCGCCGAGGATCGTCGGCATGATCAGTTCGCCCTGGGGAGTTGGCTCCTTGCCGGGCACACGCTGCGGACGCCCGTTCTTGTCGAAGCCATCGATCCAGTTGACTCGCACGAACGGTCGCCCCAGCAGGAACTCGCCGCTGAGGCGATCGAGCACGTAGGCGACGCCGTTCCGGTTCGCCCACAACATCACCTTGCGGGGCCGCCCCTGCCACTGCAGATCGGCGAGGATCGGTACCTGCGTGGAGTCGTAGTCCATCTGATCGTGCGGCGTGAACTGATAGTGCCACTTCAGTTTTCCCGTGTCGGGATCGAGCGCAACGACACTATCGCTGTACAGATTGTCACCAAGCCGCACGCCGCCGTCGCGGTCGGGCCACGGGTTCCCTGTGCCGAAGTACACGAGGTTCGCCTCGGCGTCGTACGCCCCGCTGTTCCAGACCGCGGCTCCGCCGGTCTTCCACGAGTCGCCTGACCACGACTCGTTCCCGGGCTCGCCGGGTCCGGGGATCGTGTAGAAGCGCCACAACTCTTTTCCGGTTCTCGCGTCGAAGGCGGCGATGAACGCACGTATGCCGCGATCCCCGCCCGCCACGCCGACGATGATCTTGTCCTTGAGGACGAGCGGCGCGTGCGTGATCGAGTACTTGTCCACGGCCCTGGCGGCCTCGACGTTCCAGAGGATCCGGCCGGTCTTGGCGTCGATCGCGAGCAGGTGCGCGTCGATGGTCCCGAGGTACAGCGTGTCGCCGAGAATCGCGAGTCCGCGGCTCACGCGCCCGCAGCACGGACCGGCGTCCATGCCGGGACGATACTCCGTCGTCCAATACGGACGGCCGGTGACGCCGTCGAGCGCGACGACTTGATAGACGCCCCCGACGGGTGGTCCCTGCACGGTGTACAACACGCCGTCGACGGCCAGCGCCGTGGATTCGAATTTCTCGAGCGACCTGGCTTGCCAGATCCACTGCAGCTCGAGATTCTTGACGTTCGCAGGTGTGATCTGCGTCAGCTGACTGTATCGCTGGTTCTGGACCGTGCCGGAGTAGGAGAGCCAGTTCTGCGGCTCTTTGTCGGGGCGCATGATGCGGTCGAAGGTGACATCCTGCGCCAACAGCGAGACGCCGAACACGGCAACCGAGACGAGCGTCGCGAGATGCTTCATGGGTTAGCCTGTCCCTTCAACGACATGAGGTAGCTCACGACGTCGGCAAGTTCCTGCGCGCTCAACGTTTTGTACGACGGCATCGGCGATTTGTCGGCAAACCCGTGGTCGCGCAGATCCGACTTCACAAACGATCGCAGCCGTTCCTTCGAGTCGAGCATCTGCACGGTGAACGTGTCGAGGTTCAGGAGCCGTCCGGTCGTCGTCGCGCCGTCTTTCGTCGTGACGTGGTAGAAGCGGTTGTTGCCGAGGACTTCTGCGTCAGGCTCGAGCAGTGAGCGCTCCAGATCGACGGCTCGCCGAAGCTGGCCGACGTCACTGAGGTCGGGACCGAGGCGTGACCCCACGCCGTTCACACGGTGACAGGTGGCGCATGCACCCTTGCCGTCGTAGAGCGCTTTGCCTCGAGAGGGATCGCCGGTGGCATCGCTGTTGCCCTGAGCGAGCACGGTGATCCCGGCGGATGCAGATACACCACACACGAGCAGCACACCGAACGCCATTGCTGCTCGCACATGCGCGCGCATCTCAGACCACGTTGCAAGAGACCGAGGGCTCGACATGAAACGCCTCACCTGTGCTTCGTCGGATCGAACAGCCAGTGCGCGTCGGGATTTTCAGGTGGGATGACGGCGACTTCCACTTCGACGGTCATGTCGTCGCACACGTCGAGAACCTGTGAAGGCGCCTCGAAACCTGTTTTGAGTACGTCCAGGCTGTAGGTGCCCTGTGGCATCGCGACGTTCGCGACGCCATTTGAATCGGAATAGGCGAAGTACACGCCGAGTCGAACCTGGGCGTCCTCGACAGGGGTGCCCGCGTCCTTCTGAACGACCTTGACGGCAACTGAATACCGCGGCGGCTTGACTGTTTCGAATCCGAACCGGGCCGAGGTCCCGCCATGAGGCAGCCGCAATTCCGCCGGCGCGAACGCCACCGATCGCGTCGTCGGACCCTCCGTGGCAGGGGCAACAAGGTCGACGTCCGTCCAGTAGAGCGCTCGGGTTCCGTCCCACGGGGTTTCGCCGAGCGTTGCCTGCGCGATGCTGGCGCCTGTTTCGTCGAGGATCTGGATCTCTTTGCCACTGAGATTGCATCCCGACGAGCACGTTGCCCCAACCTGAATGCGAAACGGATGATCGATCACAATTGGCGAAGGCACGCTCCACACGGCCAGGCTGGTGTCGTGAGCCAGTGTCCTGACCGTAATCGGAAGCACGCCTTCCTGGTGCGCGACGTCTTCGAGGTCGTGCTTGGCGAACACGACTGTCCACGCATACTCGCCCACTTCTTCGGGTGCCATGAACGCGAATTCCGCGGTCTCGTTGACGTTCTCGGAGAACTCGACGAGTCGACCGCTGCCCACGACGGCACCATCGGGCGCGACGACGTCGATCACCTGTTCGCGCAGGTCACACCCGTGAGCACATGACACTTTCACTTTCAAGACGATCTCGGTGCCGGCATCGACCTCCGCATCGAGCGAGCGGCTCAATTCGACAGTGATCGGGTGCACGCGCAGATCTTCGCGCGCGCGCTCGATGTGGCCCTCGCTCATGCGATCGTCCTCGCAAACGAAATCGCAACGCCGACGACTTACGTCGAGCTCGGCGACGATTTGCCGGCGTGAAGTCCAGCCAGGCGACCGGAGACGAGGTCTCTACCCAGGCCGTGCTGGGCCAGCCCGCCCATGGATTCTCCACCGGTGTAGAGACCCGGGATGACTTTGCCGAAGATATCGATCACCTGCTGATCGGCGTTGACCCTGAGACCGGTCAGCGAATCGTGAAGGATCGGAGTCGCCCATGCCGCATAGAAGGGCGGCTTCTCGATCTTGAACCCGGGCTTCGGCTTCTTGAAGTCGCTGTCGACGCCAGCGGTGACAAACGAGTTGTAGCGTTCGACGGTCTCCTGCAGGACAGTGCCCGGCATCGGCCTCTTCTGGTACGGGTTGTTGATGTTGGCGGCCAATTCCTTCAACGTCGCGCCGCTCGCGAAGTAGAGCGGGTCCACGTTCGGCGGCACTGGATTCCATCTCTCGCGGACCACGGCATCGGAATCGAAGATGGCCCAGATGGGCCCGCCTCCGTTCAACTTACTTGGATCTCCGCTGTAGGCCATCGCGGCAGCGATGAAGTTGTAGCTTCCATCGAGCTCGTTCCAGAACCGCTTGCCGGCCTGGTTCACCATGATGACGTCCTGCCAGCTCGACACGGTGAGTCCGGTTGCGCGGGCGAGATGAAAGATCGGGCTGTCGGTTTCGATGACGAGCTGACCGTAGCCCCACTGGCACCCGATGTGTGCCGTCTTGGTGATCGCGGCGCCGCTCTCGGATGTCTGCAGCGCCGTCGCCCAGAGTGACGCTCCGATCGCCATTGCCAGCACTTCCGCGTCGCCGCTCTGACGCGCGTATGGAGCGCAGGCCTGCTGGTATTCCTCGGTGAGCCGAGGGTCGAACGTCCGGCGGAAGTTCACGTTGCCACAGTTTCCACCGGTGCCGACGTAGACGCCCTTCTTCGCCCGGACGTTGATGTCCTTACCCCCAGTTCGCGCGGTGACTCCGAGCACGCGCCCCGAGAGAGGGCCCTCACGAATGATCTTCGTCATCGAATGTTTGAGCAGGATCTGCACGCCCGCTTTGCGCGCGCTTTCCTCGAGCCTGCGTACGAGTCCCGACCCGTTCCGGCCGCGATGAGGGGCGACGAGTTGACTGGGGATGTGCCATTCCACCGTCTGGTACGTCCGGCCGGCGTTCGTTGACGCTCCGCTTCCACCTTCTTCGCGGCCGGTGAACTGCACGCCGTGGGCCAGCAGGAACTCGAACGTCGCCGCGTTCTCGTCGGCGAACTTACGGACGATATCGCGATCGCTGTAACGCGAGGCGTGGTGATCGTGCCGCGTCCAGTCCGCGAAGATCATGTCGGCCGAGTCGACGGTGCCGTATTTCTTCTGAAGGCTGTGGCCGCCGCCAAGCTGAATGCTGCCACCACTCATGATGCCGCGGCCGCCGATGTCGAAGTTCTCTTCGATCATGATCACGGAGGCGCCGGTATCACTTGCCGCGCAGGCGCACGCGAGCCCGGAGACTCCTGCACCAACCACCACGACATCCGCTGTCCGATCCCATTTGATCTCGGCTGCCTCGGCCTCCTTCGAGTGCAGGCCAACCGCTGCCGCAGCGGCAATACCCGCCGTGCCGTTGGCAACGGTCGTCTTGAGGAAGCGTCTCCGGCTGACGGGATTCGGCCCTGTGGGATTACTGCTCATGGCCTTCTCCTTGATGGTGATAACGCGCTAGCTGTCTCAGGGCTTCGGCGCGAACACGATCGCCTTCGCCGTCTCGGGTACTAACTCCTGATTCCCTGCTGGAAACTCGTTGGACTGAAGAA
>Ga0207701_10004883_pt1 | contig 13558 bp, 14 predicted proteins | sample KBSSwiSSwithPhiX_FD_184294 | JGI IMG/M metagenome (GOLD analysis project Ga0207701, IMG submission 184294) | Switchgrass rhizosphere bulk soil microbial communities from Kellogg Biological Station, Michigan, USA, with PhiX - S5 (SPAdes) (version 2) | ecosystem: Environmental > Terrestrial >... | reverse complement strand
GGCTCGGCGCACAACCTGATGCGCGCCGTGAGCAGCATTGAAATGGCGTTGTGGGATCTCGCGGGGAAGATCCTCGCGGTGCCGACGCACACGCTGCTCGGCGGCAGATTTCGTGACAAGGTCCGCGTCTACCACCATGCGGCACCGAAGAACATGCTCGACAAGGCGGCGGTCGCCGATTGGGCTGCGAAAGCGAAGGCGCACTCGAGCGGCTTCACCTGCCACAAGTTCGGGTTCGCTGAGAGCGATCCGGCGACCGACCGGGCACGCGATCCATCCAATCGCGTTCTGACCACCAAAGAGCCTGGTGGGGGTAGTCTCGAGCCGTCTATCGTTATCCCAAGGGTTTCCAGCTCATGGCCGCTTGTAGGGAATGATGTTCTGCCATTCGCTCGGATCCGAGCGCGCGACGACGGCTACGACTGGCTCGGTGTCGCTGGCGTTGAAGACTTCGTGCGGCACGCCAGGCTCGATGAAGATGAAGTCGCCGGCGGTATTCTCGACGGTCTGTTGCAGTCCCTCGCCGTACTCGTGCCGGACGCGGCCCGCGAGAATGTAGAGCATGACCTCGAAGCCGACATGGATGTGCGCGTAGGCGACACCGCCCGGCGGAATCGTCGCCACGTTCATCGACAACGCCTTGGCGCCGACGTTGTTGCCCGACAGGCCCACCTGGTAGTGGATGCCGTTCCAGTCGCGGCAGTTCTTTCCGGCGCGAACGACGAAGATGCCGCTATGCCCCTCAACCGCGGCACGCGGGTCTGTGGTGTCGCTCATTTTGAGCGCTCCTTTTCGATCCAGAGCCGGTAACGTGTCGGCATGAAGGCCCAGAGGGTTCGGCTCGCGGTTGCTGCCGGCACAGTCATTCTTGCCGCAAGTGTCGTCGCCAACGGCCAGCCGCCATCCTTCGCCGGCGATTGGGTGCTCACCTCCATCAGCCCGCAGCGCCAAGGGTATGACCAGTTCTGGTTCGGGACGGAGGCTCGGGTCACGCAAACCGACACGACGCTGGTGATCACGCGTGTGAGCCCACCACCCCTGCGCGAGGCGCGATTCACCCTGGGCGCCGAAAGCCAGAACGAGTACGTCGTCAACGGCCAGAAGCTGGTGCGGGATTCGCGCGCGACGCTCAGCCGCGACACCCTGCTGATCAGCACGGACACCACGCCTGCCGATGGCCAGCGCTGGCTGTCCAACATCCTACGCTGGTCGCTCGACCCTGACGGAACGCTGATCGTTGGAGACACCGAGATCTGCGGCAAGGGCGAGTGTCCGAGCGTGGTGACGACGTTGAAGTTCAAGAGGAAGTAGCCGCTGTCAGCGTTTCGTCGTCGGGCGCGGGTCGCCCACGGGCCTGTTCCGTCTGCGCTCGCCGATGGCGTAAAGGAACTTGTTCGTCCGAATGAAGAGTTGTCCGTCCGACACGGCTGGCGAACTGAGCGTGTACTCGCCGAGATCGTTTTCGGCGATGACTCCGAAGTTCGGCCCAGCGCGCACGACGCTCGTCAAGCCGTCTTCATTGGTGACGTAGATCTTGCCGTCGGCGAGAATCGGCGAACCGGTGTACGTCGATGGACGCAGCCGCTGTCGCTCGTAGATGGCTGCGCCGGTCTTTGCGTCCAGGCACGACATGATGCCGCGGTCGTTGATGACATAGACGTAGGTGCCATCCGTCACGGGTGTCGGCACATCGGGTCCGTTCATGAACCGCCACAAAACGTGCGACCGGGTGATGTTACCCCGACCTCCGGCTTTCATCGCCAGCATGGGCCGCTCGCGGCTCGGCGCGTAGACGATCCCGTCGCGTACGAACGGCGACGCGATGATGCGATAGATGCCGTCGCCTGACGGGTTCAAGCCTTCGGCGCGCCAGACCTCCGCCCCGGTGGCGGGATCGTGCCCGGTGACCACGTCGGCGCCCGAGACGACAATCTCAGCGCGGTCGTCGTAGCGGACCAGCGTCGGCGTCGTGTAGGCATCGGGTGATTCCTGCCGCGCGTTTGTGAGGCGATCCACACGCCACACCGTTTTACCGGTCGTCTTGTCGATCCGCAGCAGGTAGGACGGCTCGGCGGTCTGCGATCCGTGCAGGACCTGCACATAGAGTGAATCCTCGAACAAGAGCGGCGACGAACCGTAGCCATAAAGCTGTCCGAACATGCCGTAGTCGTGCTGAAGATCGCGGGTCCAGCGTTCGTTGCCTTCGAAGTCGAATGCCTTCAGCACGCCGGTCCCGGTCATGACCCACACGTGCGTCCCGTCGGTGACCGGCGACGGCGATGACATGTTCTGTTTACGTATCTGCCGGTTACCTGCGGCGGTCGGCCGCTTCCAGACGACCCGGCCCGAGTCGCGATCCACGGACCACAAAAACACCTGCGGTCCCTCAGCCACGTTGAGGAAGATGCGATCGCCCCAGATGATGGGCGTCGAGCCAGACCAGGCAGGCAGCGGCAGCGTCCAGGCCGTGCCTTCAGACTTTGACCAGCGAATGGGCAGATTCGTCTCGACGCTGGTGCCGTTCAACTGCGGCCCGCGCCACTGCGGCCAGTTATCGGCGAGCAGGTGGGTCGTGATGCTGCTCGCGACAATGAGGCTGACGGCGAACCCGTTCCGGGAGACGCCAGCCTGTGGTTTCATCGGACGTCCGCGTCGGCGCCGATCGACGCGTAATACGCAGCAACTCGGTCGCGTGCCCCTGGCAGCGTGTAGACGTCGGGAGCGCGCGTCGCAATCACCTGCGCAATCACCGCGGCGACTTCCTCTGCACTCTGCGAACCCGGAAATTGCCGCGAGTCCGGGCCGCCGTGCATCGCGTTGAGACCGAAGTCGGTCCGGACGACTCCGGGCGACACGAGAGAGATCTGGATGCCTGGGTGCGACTCCCGGAGCTCCTCGCGGAGCATTGCGGTGAGCGCGTTCAGAAAGTGCTTCGCGGCGCTATAGGCGGAGCGGACCATCGCGAACGGAATCCGCCCGAGCATCGACGAGACGTTAATAATGTGCCCGGCGTTGCGCTCCTTGAAATGCGGCAGCACTTCCTGCATGCCGTACAACGCGGACTTCACGTTCGCCTGGATCATGGCGTCGATATCGTCATCAGTCAGCTGCGACGGCGGCCGGGTGATGCCAATGCCGGCGTTGTTGATCCAGACGTCGATTCGACCGAAGCGCGAAACGGTCTCATCAACGATCCGCCGCACGTTGGCGCGCACGGTCACGTCGGCCACGACAGGCAACGCGCGGCTGCCGCACCTGGCGGCCACCGCCTCGAGCGCGTCCTTGCGTCGCGCGGCGACCGCGACGGACATCCCCTGCTCGCTTACCAGCTCGGCCACAGCTGCGCCAATCCCACTGCTGGCGCCGGTGATCACAACGATTGTTTCTGACATGAAGTCAGCTTATCGCTTCATGACGTCTGAGCGACGAACAACTTCTTCGCTGCAGTCCAGATCATCCTTGTTGGCCGCTGATGATGCGGAGATAGGCTGTCCAAGGACCGACCTCAGTAGCGTACTGCCGGGCGAGCACCCGTGAAATCTGGACGACATGATCGAGGTCGTGGGCCATCCACGTGGCGAGGAGTTGCCGCAACGTCACAGCGCCGAACACGGGGTGTCGGCCGCGGCGATCGAGATCGGCTTCGGTCAAGCGCAGGTCTGACAGCGCGCGCAGGTTTTCTCGGCGCAGCGACGCGAACTCGTCGAGCAAGCTGTCGAGGGGTCGTCCCTCGGACTCGGCGAACTGCGCAAAGCGGTCGAACGTGTCGAATGCGCGCGATTCACCGTGGTCGAGAATGATTCTGACGCGCGGCACCCAGTCGGTCCGCTCGCCGTGGATTAAATGGCCGACGACGTCGAATGCGCTCCATGTGTTCTCACCCTCGTTTGCCGTTATCCATCCGTCGCCAAGGCCGCGCAACATCGCGTCGAGTGTGCCGGGCGTGCGCGCGAGGACGCTTACCGCTTCTTCCAGTGCGAACGAGCGTCGCGAACGATCGGCCGGTGTTCTCGTCATGTTGACCTCTCCAACCTCGAGCGTTGATCGATCATATGTCGGGATTGACGCGCCGCTTGCGAAACGACGGGCCTGTCAGCAAGTACACTACGACGATGAGCGTCGTGCTGTGGGTCGTCGGCGTGCTGCTGGTGATCGTCGGAATCGCCGGCATCATCTTCCCGGCGCTGCCTGGGCACGTGCTGATCTTTGCTGGTCTGCTCGTCGCGGCGCGGGCGGACCACTTCACCAGGGTGGGGCCATGGACGCTGACCCTCATCGGCGTGATCGGCGCGCTCAGCTATACGGTGGATTTCGGTGCCGCCGCGCTCGGCGCCAAGCGTGTCGGTGCGAGTCCGCGGGCGGTTGTCGGCGCAGGACTCGGCACGCTCCTCGGCATCCCGTTCGGACTTCTTGGTGTGCTGATCGGTCCGCTCGCGGGCGCGCTGATCGGCGAGTTGACCGTCAATCGGCAGCTGGGGCGCGCCGCGGGCGTCGGTGTCGCGGCGTGGATCGGATTCCTGATTGGCACGGCGGTGAAGATCGGGCTGGCGTTCGTGATGATCGCCATCTTCATCGCCGCGTTCTTGTGGCGTTGAGCCACGGAACAACACGGAAGAACACGGACGATCAGATCCCCGTGTACCACGCCCAGCCGCTCTGGATATTGCCCTTCTTGCCGCCGTCGTCGAACTCGTCGGTGACGACGATCCGGTGCAGGTATTTCATGCTCTTGTAGCCCAGCTGCCGCTCCACGCGGAGTCGAACCGGCGCGCCGTGCGGGATCGGAAGGTCACGGCCATTCATTCCGTAGGCAAGCATGGTCTGCGGGTGCAGCGCGTCGAGCAGGTCGATGCTGTCGACCCAATCGTCGAAGGTATAGAACACGACGAAGCGGGCCGTCGGCAGGACACCCGCAGCATCGAGCACCAGGCTCAACGGCACGCCGGTCCACTGGCCGATTGCGGTCCAGCCCTCTTCACACGTGTGCCGCGTGATCTGCGTGCGCGAAGGCAGTTGTTTCAGCTCGGCAAGCGAGAATGTTCGAGGCCTGGCGACTCGGCCCTCTACCGTTAACCGCCAGTCGGCAAATGATCCGCTCTGCAACTTTCGATAACCATCAGCGAACGGTGACTTGTCGCTGACAGCCGGGTTCGTCGTGCCGGTAGCCGGAAACGAGGTGATGTCCTTCGGACGGTATTCCTTCACCAGCGATTGTCCAGGCAAGAGTGTGCGATGAGCCGTATACGTGAGCGTGTCGCCCATGCGGAGCAGATTGCCATAGGTAGGCGGCAGATCTTTCGGCGAGCGGGTGAGGATAAAACCGCCGGCGGCGGCAAACCCCGTGATGATCGCGCGGCGACGGGTGATGAGACCGGTAGTCTTCACGTTCATTCCCCCACGGTCATCGCTCGAATCTGGCGTGTGAATCCGGACTTGATGACCATCACAAGGTGCACGGCGACGAATAGCAGGAGCGCCACGAAGGTGAAGAAGTGGATGGTACGGGCCGACTGGTACCCGCCGAACACGCCGAGCAGGAACGGAAATCCCGCGGTCACCGCCGGCGCCATCGTCAGACCGCTGACAACCATCAGCGGCGCCAGCACGAAGACCACCAGCGAATACGTGTACTTCTGCAACAGGCCGTACTGTGGACCGCCTCGTGTCGCTGGAATCCGAAGGCGCATGTGATCGACGACGTCGCGCCAGACGAGGCCAGGCGCGAGCTCGTTCGCTCCGGGCCAGATGTGAGCGCGAAAGTGTCCACGGCCAATACCGAGCAGCAGATACACGGCACCCGGAACCACGAGCCACCAGGCCGCGAGGAAGTGCAGGCTTCGTCCCCACCCGTTCTGGTTGAAGATGTCGTAGGTGCGGTCGGCGCTAATCACCCCCGGTGACTCGGCGACAAGAGGCGTCGGCTTTTCCCAGCCGCCGTGCTTGTAGTTCCGGCTGATCGGCAGTTCGAGGAGTGCCGGCGTGAGGTCGTTCCCGGCTTCTCCCCAGTAAAGGCGCGGGTGAGCCATCAGGATCACAAACCCGCTAAACGCCAGCGTGAGAAGACTGAGCGCCAGTACCCAGTGAGAGATGCGAACCCACCGGGCATGACGTTCCGCGCCAGTTGACGCTATGGGTTGTTCCAGTACTTCAGTCATCTGCGTCAGCCGCGGCGACACGTTAGCACGAATGCCCGCAACAATCCTTTCGGTGTCTTGGCGGGCTATCCTATGCGTTTCAAGCGTTGATGACACAAGCCGACGCACCCATCGAGCTGGTTCCGTACGACGCCGCGTGGCCGGCGCGGTTCGAGGAGGAATGCGCGCAGCTTCGCCGGGTGCTGGCACCATGGCTTGGCGGGCCTATCGAGCACATCGGAAGCACCGCGATCCCCGGCTTGGCGGCCAAACCCGTCATCGACATCATGGCGGGCGTCGACACGCTCGAAGGCTCCAGGCCCGCGATCGCCGCAGCCACCGGTCTTGGGTACTGTTACTTTCCCTACCAGGCTGAACTGAAACACTGGTTCTGCAAACCCTCACCAGCGTTTCGTACACATCACCTGCACCTCGTCCCGATAGGGAGTCCGCAGTGGATCCGGCCGATCGCGTTTCGCGACTACTTGAGGACAAACCCCGACATCGCGGCTGAATACGAGGATCTCAAACGACGGCTGGCCAGCGAGTTCCGCCTCGATCGCGAAGCGTATACAAGCGCGAAGGGCCCCTTCATCGACGCCGTCACTGACAGGGCGCTGGCGAATCGTTCCTATTGACATTCCAAAGGAGCCGCGCTATTCCTTTGGTATGTCCAAAGGAGATCCGCGGGCCAAGACCGACGTCCTGCAGGGGACGCTCGATCTCATGGTCCTGACGACGCTCGACAGCATGGGACCGTTGCACGGCTACGGCATCGCCCGCCGTATCGAGCAGGTGAGTGAAGATGCGCTCAAGCTGAACGAGGGCACGGTCTACACCTCGCTGATGCGGCTGCAGCAGCAGCGCTTCATCTCCGCGAGCTGGGGCACCTCCGACAACAACCGGAAGGCGAAGTTCTACGCGATTACGCGCGCGGGCCGGAAGCAGCTCACCGCCGAAGCCAGGAACTGGGAACGCATCGCGACCGTCATCGCCCGGCTGCTTCGCACCGCGACGCAATCGTAAGGACGCGACATGTTCGAGCGAACTCGCGCCGCCGTTTCACGCCTGCGTTGGGTGATCCAACGGCGCCCCGTCGTTGACGACCTTGACGCCGAATTGCAGGCACACGCCGAGCTGCTGGTTGAACGGTATGTCGCCTCGGGCATGCCCTCAGACGAGGCGAGGCTCGCAGCGAAGCGGCAGTTGGGCAACACGACGCTCGTTCGCGAAGACGTCCACCACATGAACACCGTCGCGTGGCTGGAGGCGATTGCTGCGGATTGTCGCTATGCGGTCAGATCGTTGCTCAAGGATCGCGCCTTCTCGCTCGTCGCCATCGCCACACTGGCGCTCGGTCTCGGCGCCAACGCGGCCATCGTCAGCGTGGTCCATGCGGTGCTGGTAAAACCGCTCCCGTACAGTTCGTGTCACGCCCAGCGATTCGATGGCTCTCGGATCTGTCGTGTTCGTCCTGGTCGCCGCATCCACCGTCGCGTGCTTCGCGCCGGCCCGTCGCGCCGCCACGCTTGATCCCCTCGTCGCGTTACGGCACGAGTGACGTTGGTCTTAGGCACCGAGCGTCGACAGCCGCTGCAGCAGCCATGCCTTGGCGACCGTCCAGTCCCGCTCCACCGTCGCCGAGGAGACGCGCAGCGCTTCTGACGTGTCGGCGATGCTGAGCCCGGCGAAGAATCGCAGTTCGACAACGCGAGACAGACGCTCATCGAGCGCCGCGAGATCCGTCAATGCCGTGTCCAGGGCGAGCACGTCAACGATGGCGTCCTGGCCGCTTGACGTCACGCCTTCCAGACCGACGACGGTCAGGCCACCGCCCCGCTTGATTGCATTCTTGCGGCGCGCGTGATCGACCAGGATCTCGCGCATGAGCCGCGCGGCCATCGCAAAAAAGTGCGTCCGATTCTCGAGCGTCATTCGCTTGAGTCCGACCAGCCGCAGGTACGCTTCGTGAACGAGGGCGGTCGTCTGCAGCGTGTGGTCGGATCCTTCACGCCGGAGGTGCGCCCGCGCGACGCGGCGCAGCTCCTGATAGACGACCGGAATCAGCCGGGCGAGCGCGTCATCGTCGCCGCCGCGCCAGTCGGCCAGAAGCTGGGTGACGTCCAGATCGTCGGAGGGTGTAGACACTGCGCGTCGACAGCGTACTACGGTTCAGCTAGAATCCCCGGCATTCACCCATGACGGCACCGCGTCGGGAAGACTGGAGGCGCGTCCGGGAAGTCTTCGAGGCGGCCCTGGCGCAGCCCGCGGTGTACCGGCAGCCGTTCGTCGCCGAAGCCTGTCGCGGCGAGCCCGGCATCTACGACCAGGTGATCGGCCTTCTGGCGTCGCACGATAGTGCCGCCACCTTTCTTGAAACGCCCGCCGCCAGGCTGCTCGACGACGGTCCCTGGGCAGATCTCGCCGGCCAACGCATCGGCCCGTATCACCTCGAGGCGCGGATTGGCGGCGGCGGAATGGGAGAAGTCTTCCGCGCCCGCGACACGCGACTCGACCGCCTGGTCGCCCTCAAATTGATCGCATGGCCTGCCGCTCCTGACGCCGAGGTTCGCCGCCGGTTCGAGCGGGAAGCGCGCGCGATTGCCAAGCTCAATCATCCGAATATCTGCGTCTTGTACGACGTCGGCCAGCACAAAGACGCCGATTTCCTGGTGATGGAGTACCTGCAGGGCGAGACGCTCGCGGAGCTCCTCACACGGGGACCGCTCGCACCGGAGCTGCTGCGTCAGTGTGCGGTCGGGATCGCGGACGCGCTGGATTTCGCGCACCGGCACCACATCATCCACCGCGATCTGAAGCCGTCCAACATCATCGTCACCGAGTCAGGGGCAAAGCTGCTCGACTTTGGGATCGCCAAGCTGCTGCACCGCGACAACGAGGCGGACACCGATGCCCCCGTCGTTGCGGACGCGACGTTGACCCAGCGCGGCCGAATCGTCGGCACCGTCGCGTACATGTCACCGGAACAGGTGCGCGGCGAAGCGATCGATGGACGGAGTGATCTGTTTTCGTTCGGCGCGGTCTTGTACGAAATGGCCACAGGGCGTCGGCGGTTTCCGGGGGCCCATACCAGCGCCGTCTCCGAAGCGATTCTCACAGGCGCTGAGGATGGCGCGGACCCGACCGCGGTTGTCTCAGGGCCGATCGGCGACATCATCCGCAAAGCCCTGCGCGCGGAACGGACACAGCGATATCAACGAGCGCGCGAGATCAAAGCGGACCTGTTAGCGCTCGAACCTGAGGACCGCGCACCTCTTCGAGAGCAGCGGAAGCCCTCGTGGGTTTCGAAAGCGGCGGCCGTGCTCTTGGCAGCGCTTGTCCTGGTGGTGAGTCTTTGGCTGGCGATTGACCGACGGTCACCCGTCGCAACCGTAACGGCGCCGCCATCGGTTGCCGTGCTGCCGTTCAAGCCGCTCGTGCCCGGGGCACCAGACGACGCGTATCTCGGTCTCGGCCTCGCCGAGGCGCTCATCACCGAGTTGGGCACCTTTCGGACGATTGCGGTGCGTCCGGTGACCGCGACCAGCCATTACGGCCCGAATCGGAATCCAGTTGCAGCAGGACGTGAGCTCGGTACCGACCTGGTACTCGATGGCGCGCTGCAACGCTCGGCCGACCGGTTACGCATCAACGTCTCGCTCGTTCGGGTCGCCGACGGCCTGACCGTCTGGGCAGATCGGTTCGACGTCCAGTGGACCGATGTGTTCCGAGTCCAGGACGCGATCGCCGAACAGGTGGGCCGCGCGCTTCCTGCGGCGCTGTCCGGCGAGGATCGAGAGCGAATGGTACGGCGCCGTACGGACAATGCCGCCGCGTATGAGGCGTATCTCAAGGGGCGCTATTTCTGGAGCATGCGGACGGTCGACGCGCTGCAACGCGCCCAATCCTATTTTCAGCAGGCGATCGCACAGGATCGAGCGTATGCGCCCGCGTATGCGGGGCTGGCCGATACCTTCCAGCTGCTCGGCTCAATGCCGTACGCGGTGATGCCCGCGTCAGAGGCCGCCGACAAGGCCAGGGACGCGGCTCACACGGCACTCGAGATCGACGACACGCTGGCGGAAGCCCACACCTCGCTGGCGTTTGTGACCTACGCGTTCGACTGGCAGTGGGCCGCCGGCGAACGCGAATTCCAGCGGGCGATCGCGCTCGATCCAACGTATTTGACCGCACGTCTCTGGTACGGGGGATACCTTGCGCTCGTCGGACGCGTGGACGAAGGGATCGCCGAAGCGGAGCGGGGGCGAGCGCTCGATCCGCTGTCGCTCATCGGCACCTACCAGGTCGGGCTGGTGAACTACCTCGGACGACGGTACGACGTCGCGGCGGAGTTTGCCAGAAAGTCACTGGAGATTGACCCGAGATTTCCCTCGGGACGCCGGCTTCTCGGGCAGGTCTACGCAGCTCAGGGACGTCACTCGGATGCGCTCGTCGAGTTCCAGCGCCTGAACGAGACGTCGCGCGGAAACTGGCTGCACCTGGCGCTGCTGGCGCAGGCGTACGGCCGCACGAACGACAGCCGGAAGGCGCGCGAGATGCTCGACGGAATGATCACCGCGTCCAAGATGCGGTTCGTACCGCCGGCGCAAATCGCGATCGGCTATCTTGGCCTTGACGATCGTGACGCCGCGTTTGCCTGGCTCGAACGCGCGTACGCGGAACATTCGCAGGTTCTGACATTCTTGAAAATGGATCCGATGTTCGACCCGCTGCGCTCCGACCCCCGATACGCCGATCTGATCCGGCGTATCGGGCTTACGCCCTGACCGTCGCGGTCCCTCCGTGAGGGAACTCTGCCGCTCCTTGCGCCTATACATGTGGAGGGTTCATCCGCATGTTCCGCGAATCACGCATCCATTACGTTTCGGTCGTCGTCTTGGCAGCCGCCCTCGTCCTTGCGCCGCTTTGCCGCGAAGCACTGGCTCAGGCCCCTGCTTCTGCCACGCAGGCGTCGGGGCGGCTGTCCGATGGAATCGAGGTGCACGGCCACTGGAAAATAGATGTGAGGAATGCAGACGGCACGTTGGTCTCGCACACGGAATTTCACAACGAATTACTTCCGTCCGGTGGGAACGTGCTGGTCAACGTCCTGGCTGGCACCGAGATTCCCGCCGGTTGGCTAATTTCCCTGTCGGGAACGCCCGGAGGCGCCATTGCCTTTGGAGCAGCATCGGTATCGCCCGTTGCTGACGGAGCCGCGACTGCCCTTCGGCTGACCGCAGAATTGCGAAACGACGGGTTCACATTGCCGCTGGGCGGATCCGTCCCGCCACTCCAAGCCATCGGAAGCGTCGCCACCGTACTTCGGTCCTGCTCCGACGCGACTGTCTCGCCGACGGCTTGTCGGTTGAGCTCCCCGAATCAGAACACCTTTTCGTCCCGTACGTTGAATTCGCCGATTCCCGTGGCCGCAGGCCAAATCATTCAAGTAACCGTCGACATCTCCTTCCGCCCGTCCACGTAGACGCACCTCGATCCCACTTCAACGAGGTGATGCTATGTCGGGAAGGCTACGCACTCTCGGCTTCATTGGGCTGGCGATCGTTGCGCTCGTCGCCAGGCCCGAGGGGACGGCCCCGTCGGGATCCGACGCAATTCCAGGCGTCCGATCTTCGAGTGGATCGCCGGCTTTGTTGTTTGCCAGGAATCTGGGTCAGGCCGGTGCGCAGGTCCGATTCGTCGCGCGCGGGGCCGGGCAGTCGCTGGCGCTCACAACAAACGAAGCCATCGTGGCCGTCGGAAACGGCTCGGCCGAGAATCGGACGCTGCGGCTACGGTTTCTTGGCGCCAACGATCAGGCTGCGATCACCGCCACCGACCCGGCAGCCGAACCACTGTATTTTTCGCCCGCGCACGCACACGGACCCGCAACGCGCATTCCGCAATTTCATCGCGTCACCTATTCGGATCTCTATCCAGGCGTCGACGTCGTGTATTACGGCAACGAACGGCAGCTTGAATTCGACGTCGCGGTGGGACCTCATGCTGATCCGGCAGTCGTTCGATTCGCGCTCGACGGCGCTGACTCGCTCGACGTGCTCGAAAACGGTGATCTCTCGGCCCACATCGGCAACGAAACGATCCGCGTCCAGCAGCCGCTCGTCTACCAGGAGCGAAACGGCGGTCGTACCGCGATCGCGGCCCGTTATGTCGTCGAGCGGACCGCGAACGGACCGGAAATCGGTTTCGACCTGTCAGCCTACGACCAAGCGCTTCCAGTGGTGATCGACCCCGTTGTCATTCTCCACTCCAACGGCGACGACACCACCGCCGGCATCGAAGTGAACGCCGATTTCCAGACCTACGTGCTGGCCGAGACCACGAATGCGGCAGGGCTCATCGCACAGCGTGTGGGGTCCAACACATTCCCGAATCCAAGCTGTTATCTGACCAAGCTCTCGCCGTCGGGCGCAACGATGTACACGTTGTTGTTCACCGACACGACGCTCTGCAGCGCGATGGCGATGTCACCGTTCGGTACGGTGTATTTCGCCGGGTACGAGCGTCCTCTCGTGCCCAACCTCAACGTGGCGACCGTCCTCACCATCGAGGACAGATTCGGCGCACCGGTTGTGCAGAGGATGCAGGCCGACAACTATAACCAGTTGGCCAACCGGGTCGCAGCGATGGAAGTCGACATCACGGGCAGCGTCTATCTAATTGGACTGTGCCGTGTCGTCAACTACACGACCGGCCAACCGGGGCCCGAGTTGAACGGCTTCAACGACGACCCCAGCGCGGGCACGTCGAATCCGGCACCCGTCTGCTCCACCACAAGTGCCGCGCAAGGTGCCCACCAATACCAGACGATCTTCACGAAGCTCGACTCCGGAGGAGGCGTTCAGTACGGAACGTTCCTGACTCCTGACGATGTCGGTGGAACGAGCGGGCAGTGGGGCCTTGCCATCGACGGGTCAGGCCGTGCATACGTGACCGGGTTGGACCGCGGGTCGCTGACCCCCACGACGAATGCCTTTCGGAATACGTGCGGGATCGGCAAATCGTGCGCGTATCTCATGGCGATCGACACGGCGCTCACTGGTCCCCAGTCGCTCCGTTACGCGAGCTACCTCTGGCGGATTTCAGCTATGAGCAAGCAGTTGCTGCGCTACAACGGTCAGTCTGTATACGTGGCGATGGACGGGATCATCGAGAGCGACTTACCCGAAACTCCACGCAAGCCGTACGAACCATTCCGCGGCTATGACGCGCCGGCCGGTGACGGCGTCGAGCTCGCGCGTTTCAACCTCGAGGTCGACCACTTGCCTTCTCAGCTCGCGTACGCGTTACAGACGACGCCTGGTCGAGCGACGACCGGGGACGCCCCTCTCTTCACGAACATCCATGCGCTGAACGATCTACGGATCCTGCCGTCAGGCGCTGCGGCGGTCACCAGCGTGCTC
>Ga0207701_10004882_pt1 | contig 13561 bp, 12 predicted proteins | sample KBSSwiSSwithPhiX_FD_184294 | JGI IMG/M metagenome (GOLD analysis project Ga0207701, IMG submission 184294) | Switchgrass rhizosphere bulk soil microbial communities from Kellogg Biological Station, Michigan, USA, with PhiX - S5 (SPAdes) (version 2) | ecosystem: Environmental > Terrestrial >... | reverse complement strand
CTTGGGAGCATGTCAGTGCCAGTGGGAAGCGCCATCGTTAGGCGGGATCGTACTCAGGCATCTTGCCGCTGCAGTTGTGGCTGGCATCGCTGATGCCGGTCGGTTGTTTGCCTCCCTTGGAGGGCACCGCGCTGTCGGCTCGCGAAGCCTTTCGGAGTCGGAACCTCTGGCCGTGGTGGCTAGGATCGGTCCCTCGACCAAAGCTCGGGATCTTGAGCCTGCTGAAAGTCTTGAGCTTGTTTGAAATTCCGAGCTTGTCGAATGAGTCGAATTGGTCGAAACGATGATGCCAGCGGGACTTCAGTTGCAGTGTGCGCTGTCCTCAGCGCATCAGTTGTGGCTGGCATCGGTTGAGCGTGGCGCGACCGGTTTGAAGTCGCCATAAATCCATGTCAAAGAACTCGATGGCTAACCAGACGATGCGGTGAACCGCGCGGACCGTCCTTATGCCAAGATTGAGAGCATGCACACTTCAGTTTAACTCGCGCCTCGTTAGTCTTGTATCTCGTTAGCCGACAATCCACAAACCAGTGGTATGAAGATCATAGATGGCGGACTTGACGATTCTCGTGTCCAGAGGCTACTGGCTCATCACTTTGCTTCAGCACGAGCAGAGACTGCTCCGGGTAGCGCTCACGCGCTCGATTTTAGTGGGTTGAAATCACCAGACGTTCGTTTCTGGTCCGCATGGGATGGTGAGCGTGTCATCGGTGTCGGTGCTTTGAAGCGATTGTCAGAGTCGCACGGCGAGATAAAATCGATGCATACCGAGCAGGCATATCGACGGAACGGAGTGGCCAGCGCACTACTGGGCTACATCATTGCCGAAGTCCGCCAGATGGGATTGCAGCGTTTAAGTTTGGAGACGGGTTCGTGGCCGTATTTTGCTCCTGCTCGCGCACTGTATTCGCGGCATGGATTTGTCGAGTGTCCGCCGTTCGGCAGCTACGTAGCTGACCCGAACAGCGTCTTCATGACGCTCGAGCTCGAAACAGAATCGTGATACATAGACATCCGTCGCCTAGCCAAGCGCTGGAACGAATCGCCGCCCGTCGTGCAACTTAAATTTCAGATGATTAAACAGTGGCACTCAAAGCGACGCTTCCTTTCGGCGACGGTCGCTCAGCTTCGTCTCGTTAGGCCTATGCAGCATTGCCGCCAGAATTAGCCGAATACGCCAAATGCCTACAAAACCAATTCCTGAAGGATTCCACACCATTACGCCCTACCTATTCGCCCAAGGCGCAGCGAGTTTGATCGAGTTCGTCTCCGCAGCGTTCGAGGGAGAGTTGATCTCCCACGAGAAGCGGCCGGATGGCGCGGTCATGCATGCAAGCATGCGAATTGGAGATTCGATGCTCATGCTTGCTGACCCCCCTCCAGAGTTTGGGTCGATGCCCAGCTCAATTTATTTATACGTCACTGATTGCGACACAGTATATCAGCGTGCGCTGAGCTCTGGCGGGGTTTCCGTTTTTCCGATGATGACATTGCCTTCCGGTCAGCGATATGGCGCTGTCAAAGACCCATGCGGCAATATTTGGTGGGTTGCCACGCAGGTCGAGGATGTTCCACCACACGAACAGGAACGACGCTGGAAAGAATTCAAAATGCCAGAAATGCCCACCAATAAGGCCTAACCAGATTAGATGAGAAGGCGAAGAGTGCTGAACGCACGAGCGTTCGGGTAAGCTCTTGGCCTTATGACAACGCAAGATAAGAACAGCATCACGATAGGATTGGATCTGGGGGATCGGCGGCATCGGTTCTGTGTACTGGATGGCAACGGTAAAGTGACGGAAGAAGGGACGCTAGCTAACAGTCGAGAGTGTTTAACCGAGCTGAGCAGCCGTTATCCCGGCGCGTTGATGGTAATGGAAGCGGGTTGTCATAGTCCGTGGATCAGCCGGTATCTGGAGGAAGCAGGTTGTGAAGTGGTGGTGTCTAATCCGCGGAAGACTCGCGCGATTTACCAGCACGAGCGCAAAAGTGATCGGCGCGATGCATTGATGCTGGCGCGGATTGCACGGATGGACCGGGCGTTACTGTATCCGGTGCGCCACGGAAGTGAGCAAGCGCAAGAAGATCTGCTGCGCATCAAGTTGCGCGACAGCCTGGTGCGGGCGCGGGTGGGGCTAATCAATGCAGTGCGCTTCACTCTTAAGAGCCTCGGTTACAGGATAACCAATCCGTCGACGGAACGGTTTCATAAGGTGATCGAAGGCCAGATCCCCGAGTCGGTGAAAAATGTCATTGCTCCGAGCGTGCAAGCGATCGAAGAGCTTTCGTTGCGCATCAAGGTGCTCGATCGCGAGATCATGACCCTGGCGCACAACTATACTGAGACTGCCTGGCTGCAACAGATACCCGGAGTGGGGCCAATCACTGCGCTCTACTTTGTTTTGAAGATCGGAGAGCCGGCTCGGTTTGAACGGGTACGCGACGTTGGCGCCTTCCTCGGATTGTGCCCACGTCGAGACCAGAGTGGCGAGAGCGACCCGCAATTGTGCATCACTAAACGCGGCGACGTCTATTTGCGCCGGCTGCTGGTCAGCGCCGCGCAATATATTCTTGGACCCTTCGGACCACCGAGCGCGCTGCGTGAGTATGGATTGACTCTGGCGGCCGGCGGTACGGCTCGAGCCAAGAAACGCGCGGTGGTCGCTGTAGCCCGCAAACTGTCGGTCTTGCTTTTGACTCTGTGGAAGAATCAGAGTGCCTACGAAGCCTTTCCTGGACACGAGGACAAAATGAGGACTTCTGATCGGGAACGATTGCGATCCATCGTCTGAAGCATGTAAAGTTCGGTAACCAGATGGCAACGTTCCTTCTTTAGAAAATATGATTGCGAGCCTTGGATCTAACCCTGGACCGAATTTCGAGTCCGCATGGAAGCACGATCCCAATCTTCGCAACCCGACGAAATGAACTTTAACTTGAATGCCTTCTCATGGAAGCGATGGAGTGAACGGCGGACCGCTGTTCGCTCTAATTTTGAGATGACTGCTTTAGTTTGGTATGGTCGCGCTGTTCATGCCCTTCGGGCTTCCCGTCTATGTCACGGCTTGGCAGTCCGTTCCATTGATGAACTCGCGCGACTCGTTCAGCCTTCGGCCCAGGTCTTTGTCAGGGCTTGCCAGTCCCTTCGATTCACTCCAAGCGACGCGCGCTTTGATTCGTTCGCGCCCTCACTGAGCCTCCGGCCTTCCCGTCTATCCCGAGGCTTGCCAGTCCTCGGTGTTCGTCCGCCGTCGCTCACCTTGTTGATGAGCTCGCGCGACTCGTTTACCCTTCGGGCTTCGTCTATGTCGTGGCTTGCCAGTCCACTCCATTCTCGTTAGGTGGTTTTGTTGGCGCGCCGACCAATGGCCGCGCGAAGAGATGTGGTGAGCCTTTCGTAGAGCGCGAGCTGAATTTGACGATCTTCCTCGGTGATCTCGTTGAACCGAAGTTGGTCCACGGTCATGCCGCGGAGACTGTCGCGCAGCGCCTCAATCCGCTGCAATAACTCCTCGCGCGAACCCTGTAGCAGATATCCAGGGGGAATTTTGGTTTCAAAGGAGTTAGCGAAGATTACGACCCAGATGCCGGGTTTGAGTTGATATTGTGGGCCTCCTTCCAGCATCGGTGTTTTCTCATCAAAACTGGAATATTCGACAATCGCGTCAGGCGCTTTGGTCGTTGGACCACGCAGGACAGCCGAGACGCTCACCACGGCCCGTGCCCTGATATCGAACTTTGTCCGACTCAGAATGTGGACTTCTTTGACAACGCCAACGTAGACGGCCGGGGCTTTTCTCCTTACACCCTCAATGAAGCTGCGGATATTTGCGGCCGTGACCTGACCGATAGTCAGCAGTAATGGGAATGATAGGACCAGAGTAAGTATGAAAAAGCTCTTTCTCTTCATCCGATCGCTATGTTAGTCGTCGCCAACCCACGGGTCGGTCAACTCCGAATCCGCAACTTGCAAACGACGGCCCGCGCCGCAAAGGTGGGCGAATGGATCTGTTGCCGGCAATCGAGACCGCAGTCGCGAACGGAAAGCTGATCGAGTCCAGCGCGGCCAACATTCGACAGACGCTCGCTAGTACGAACTCGCCGATCGCAGCCCAATCGATCGCGCAGTTGGTCGAGGCGGAAAAATGGACGGAGTTGAACGACCGCTTCTATCGGATGCTCGCCTTCGGCACGGGAGGAATTCGCGGACGAACAATCGGCAAGATCGTGACCCGGGCAGAGGAGGGGACGCCTAACGACCTCGGTCGGCCACAATTTCCCTGCGTCGGCACGAACGCGATGAATTTCGACAGCGTCGGCCGCGCCACCCAGGGATTGGCAGAATATTTATGCGAATGGTTCGCGCGCGAGGGGCGGTCCGATCGGCCCAAGATAGTGATCGCGCACGACACGCGTTTTTTTTCCTCGGACTTCACCCGATTGGCGGCGGAAATTGCGGCCCGGAACGGCTGCGATGCATGCATTTTCGAGGGCCCGCGGTCGACTCCTGAACTCTCCTTTGCGGTCCGCTACCTACGCGCCAGCGCCGGAGTGGTCGTGACCGCAAGTCACAACCCGCCGCACGACAACGGCTACAAGGTTTATTTCGACGATGGCGCGCAGGTGATTGAGCCACATGCCAGTGGGATTATTGCGAAGGTGAACGCGGCCGGAGCGCCCAAACCTAATCAATCTCACGGCGAAATCATTACCCTCGGCCGCGAACTGGACGAAGCCTACATGGCGCGCCTTGAGACGCTCGTCCTCGATCCCGCACTGGTGCGGGCGCAACGAGATTTGCGCATCGTGTTTACGCCGATTCATGGGACTGGCGGGGTCATCATCAAGCCGATGCTGGCGCGGCTCGGGTTCACCTTCGACGTCGTCCCGGAACAGGATCAATTCGACGGACGTTTTCCGACGGTGCAATCACCTAACCCGGAGAACTCGGAGGCGCTCAAACTCGCTATTGAACTCGCGAAAAAGGGCAATGCCGATCTGGTCATCGCGACCGATCCTGATTGCGATCGGATGGGTGTGGCCGTGCGAAGCGGCGACGGCGCGATGAAATTGCTGACCGGAAACCAGATTGGTTCGCTGCTCGCCTATTACCGGGCGAAAAAACTTTTCGAACAGGGAGTCTTGACCGCGGCGAACGCTTCGCGGGGGGTGATCATCAAGACTTTTGTGACGACCGATCTTCAGAAAGCGATCGCGGAAAAGTTCGGCCTCCGCTGCGTCGAAACACTCACTGGCTTCAAATATATCGGTGCGAAACTCGCGAAATATGAGCGCGCCCTTCCGCCAGATGCGGTCGCGAACTACCGCGACTTGTCCGAGAAGGAGACACGCCGGCTGCGGCTAGAGCACTCGTCGTATTACATTTTCGGTGGAGAAGAAAGCTACGGCTACAGCGGCGCCGACTTTGTTCGTGATAAGGACGCAAACGGCGCCGCGATTATGTTCTGCGAGGTGGCGGCTTACGCCAAGTCGGTTGGCCTGACGATCGACGAGTTGCTCGATCAGGTTTATCGCGAGATCGGATTTTATCTGGAGAAAAACGGGGCGCTCACTTTCGAAGGCGCGGAAGGAGCAGCGAAAATTCAGCGACTCCTCGCCACCTATGTTAGCAATCCGCCTAAAGAAATGTTGGGGAGCAGGGTGGTCGGCGTGAAGAATTTTGAAACCGACACGATCCGCGACGTCGAGGGCGATACGATCCCGCGGGAGAAGATGCTGATCTTCGAATTAGCGGACCGAACGCGTATTGCGGTCCGTGGTTCCGGCACCGAACCAAAAATCAAATATTACCTGTTCGCGCAGCGTCGCCCCGAAGGCGCTGGGTTCACCAACGCGCAGCTGGCTGCTATTAAGACCGAGATTGCCGCGAAACTCGAAGAGCTATGGGGATGGTTGCAGACAGATGCGACGAATAGAATCGGTTCTTCATAACCGGCCACGGTCCGCGCGGACAATCCCTTCGCAAATTTTCCAACCGCGGCTCGACATCTTGCCAGACGTGGTCACAATTGTCCCGTGAGCGAAATCAGTGGTCTTAGCGGCGGTGAGATCTCGATCCTGAAAACGCTCGGCCTAAGTGGCGCCTCGATGGGGGGCGAGCAACTCGCCGAGCGGATGGACGATATGGAGAAGGCGGAATTTCTCGATACGCTCGAGGGTTTGATGTCGCTGGATTATGTCACCTCCAACAAGGTCAACATTCGCACCATGGAAGACGTCGAGAAGGCGGCTTTCCGGGTCAATCCCGCTCATGCAAAAGATTTGAAGGACGCGGTTTATCCGAGCCGGAAAAAGCCGGAGACGCGGCGCCGCAGACGCTCCTAAGATTTCGAGTGAGCGAAAATTCGCGCCTGGGAGGTTTGCGGAAGCTTTGGCCGTGGCTGGCGTCGGTATTGAGCGGGCTGCTCGCGACGATCTGCTTCGCGCCTTTCGAACAAACGTGGGTGTGCTGGCTCGCGCTCACGCCGCTCCTTGCGGCTGTCTGGTTTTCCGGCGCGGAAAGTAAGCGCCGGTGGCTTCGCGATCTACTCCTTGGCTACGTAGCTGGCGTTGTTTTTTTCTGGGGCGTTTTTTCGTGGCTGCACACGGTTACGGTGCCGGGGATGCTTCTCGTCGGACTCTATATGGGAGTCTATTTTGCGATCTGGAGCTGGCTCGCCGGTGTCTTTCGTCCGCGCGAAGTTTCGCCCGAGCGGCTTAATCTAAGGTCAAACGAAACGCCTGGCTTTTCCTCGCAGGCGCCTAACGAATCGCTCCCCGAAGCGCGTTCGCGATGGCTAAGCTCCGTCCACAATCTCGGGCTGGCGCTGGTCCTCGCCGCGGCGTGGGCAGCATTAGAATGGGTGCGCGGCTGGATGTTCAGCGGATGGGGTTGGAACGGTCTCGGAGTCGCTTTGCACAAGATATTGCCCCTCATCCAAATCGCTGAATTCACCGGAGTTTCGGGTCTTTCGTTTCTTGTCGCTTTCGCCAACGTCATCGCGCTCGCCACAGTCTGGCGTTTTGTTCTAGAGACCAAAGTACGGATTCGACGGCCGCATTACGATTTCACCCTGACGATGGCCGCCATCGTGGGCCTTGCCGCCTACGGAATTCGTGCCTTACAAATCGAAACTTCGGTCGAGCCGCTACGCGTCTCGGCCATCCAGGCCAATGTGCCGCGGGAGCAAAAATTCGATCGCCAGTTTCAGGAAAACATATTTCAACAATTTACCCATCTGACCCAAGTCGCGGTCGCGACCCGACCGGTGCCCCAACTAATCGTCTGGCCAGAAAGTTCCACCCCGGCACCGGCGTTGCTGGACACGGTGAACAAGCGCTTTGTGATGGAGCTTTCCGCTTCCACCAAGACCGACCTGCTCTTAGGGACGATCGACGCGGACCAAGAGGGGGATTACAACGCCGCGTTGCTCATCTCGAAGAGCGGTGAGGACGTTCAAGTCTATCGGAAACTGCATCTGGTTCCGTTCGGAGAATATGTCCCGGGGCGAAACACGGTCCCGTTTATCGGCGCGATCGTCGGCGATCAAGTCCCCGGCGATTTTACGCGGGGAAAAGAACCGGTGGTATTCCGCCTAACGACAGCTGGAGTGAGGGTTGCGCCGCTGATTTGTTTCGAGGATACGCTCGGCGAATTGACCCGGCAGTTTGTTTTGCGCGGCGCGAATCTGCTCGCCAACGTGACGAACGATGGCTGGTTTCTCCGCTCTGCGGGGTCACAGCAACATTTGGAGAATGCGATTTTTCGCTGCGTCGAAACACGTCGACCGATGGTGCGCGCCGCCAATACGGGCGTGACCTGCTTTGTTAATCGTTTTGGCCGCGTCACCCAGGTTTTGCGTGATAGCAAAGGCAGCCAGTTCACGGAAGGAGTGCTCAGTGGCACGGTTGAGGTGCCGACGAATGGCGCGCTGACGTTTTACGTCCGGCACGGCGAGCTTTTTGCCAAAATCTGCGGCGCCCTGACGCTGCTCTTTTTGGTTGTCCGATTGCCGCAGTTGATTAGAGAAAGGCGCAAGAAAACCAGTTGAAACGCGGCGACCGCTAACAATGAACGACTCAGTGATTTATGCGCGTGGTTTGCGCAAATCTTACGGGCCGCTCGAAGCGGTCAAGGGGATCGACTTCGAGGTGAGCGCCGGCGAAGTCTTCGGTCTCCTGGGACCCAATGGTGCCGGCAAGACGACGACGGTTGAAATTCTCGAAGGGCTGCGTCCGCGCAGTAGCGGTAACGTGACCGTGCTCGGTTTTGACCCCGACCGGCAAAAACAAGCGTTGAAGGATCGAATCGGTGTCTGTCTGCAAGCGACGAATCTTCCCGACAAGATCAAGGTGCACGAAGCGCTCGAACTTTTTGGGGCCTTTTACACCAAGCAGGTCAACGGCGACACGCTTCTGAAGCGTTTGCAGCTCTGGGAAAAACGCGACGCCGGATACGCGACCCTTTCTGGCGGACAGAAACAGCGCCTCGCGATCGCGCTCGCCCTGATCAACGACCCGCAGATGCTCTTTCTCGATGAGCCTACCACCGGCCTCGACCCGCAAGTGCGCCTGGAGATTCGCGACCTGATCGAGGAGTTGCGCGCCGAAAAACGCACCATCCTGCTGACGACGCATTACATCGAGGAAGCGGAGCGACTGTGCGATCGCGTCGCCATTATCGACAACGGAGTCATCATTGCGATTGGCTCGCCGCGCGAGTTGCAGGAAAAAAGCGCGACCCAGTCGAGCATCGAGATTTCGTTAGGCCAACCATTGCCGCCAGGAGAATTGCCAGCCTGGCCACACGCGTTTCGCACGGTTGTGAGTGATGATCGACGACATTTTTCCGTCAGTTCCAGCCGGCCGCCGAAGACTTTGGTCGAGCTGATCAAATGGGTCGATGCACAGGGCTTCGAGCTTGAGGATGTGCATCTTAATCGGCCGACGCTGGAGGACGTTTTCATTGAACTGACCGGCAAACGTCTGCGGGACTAACGAGTGAAAGCATTTCTCGCTCTCCTCAAGATTGACCTCAAGCTGGCGATGCGGAATCGAGCCGTTCTCTTCTTTAATTATTTTTTCCCGCTCACTTTCTTTTTCATCTTCGCGCAGCTCTACGACGCCCAGCAAGGCGCGGCCATTCTCCAGGTGGTGGCGATGGTGATCGTCCTCGGCATTCTCGGGAACGGATTATTCGGCGCCGGGATGCGCGCGGTTCAGGAGCGCGAAGAGAATGTTCTGCGTCGCTACAAGGTGACGCCGATCACGCCGGTGCCGCTACTCGCAGCGTCGATGATCACGGGGGTCGTGCTTTTTGTCCCGAGTGCCATCCTGATTGTCTTTCTTGCTCATCAATTCTACGGCATGCCGGTTCCGGGACAGTTGGCGTCGTTTTTCATTTTCGTTTGTCTCGGCTCGATCGCCTTTCGCTCGTTAGGCTTGATCGTCGCCGCGGTCGTCAATTCTTCGCAGGAAAGCAATATCCTGATCCAGCCGATCTACATGACGATGCTTTTCCTGAGCGGTGCGACCATCCCGATCACCTTCATGCCGCACTGGCTCCAGAACGTCACCCAGTTCATCCCTGCGACTTATCTGATGACCGGCATCGGCGGCATCCTGCAGCGTGGCGAGACACTGCTGGCTAACTGGCAGTCGGTCATCGTTCTCATGGTCACGACGGTCGTGGCGACTTTTATCGCGACGAAATTGTTTCGCTGGGAGAAGGAGGAAAAACTGCGCGCCTCAGCCAAGCTCTGGGTCTTGGTCGTGCTGCTGCCCTTTCTCTTCCTCGGTGCTTATCAAGCGTGGAGCCAGCATGACCTCGTCAAGGCGAAGATCCTGGCGCGCGATCTGCGCCGTGGTCAAACGTGGCTGATTCAAAACGCGCGCATTTTTGTCGGTAACGGCAAGGTGATCGAGTCGGGCGCGGTGCTCGTGAAAGGTGGCAAGATTGCCGAGGTTTACGACGGCACATTTCCCGATGCGAAAACGCTCAAGGCCGAGCCGATCGATGCCGCCGGAAAGACGGTTCTTCCAGGGTTGATCGATATGCATGTGCATCTCGGCGGTCCCGGTGGTTTCTACGATGATTGGTCACAATACGACCCGAATAAAGCCTGTGAGCGCGCGTTGGAAGCTTACCTCTACTGCGGTGTAACCGCGGTTCGCAGCGCTGGCGACAAAGTGGACGACATGTTGAAGTTGCGGCAGCTCTTCAATAGCGGCGAAAAACTCGGCTCTGAACTTTTCCTCTGCGGCCCGCTCTTCACCGCGGAAGGCGGACACGGCACCGAGTACTCGAAGCGCATCCCGGAAATCGCGCGCGCCAGTTTTGATGCACAATTCCTGCGTATTCCCAAAACACCGGATGAAGCGCGCAACATGGTCGACGAGTTGGCGGCCAAGGGTGTGAACGCGATCAAGGGCGTTCTCGAAGCGGGTGTTCCCGGTCACAGCTTTGAGCGGATGAATCTCGACCTTTTGCGTGCCGTGGTGGAAGCGGCGCACACTAAGAAATTACCGGTTGCGATCCACACGGGCGAGAGTCGCGACGTCATCGATGCGGTGTCGTTAGGCGCTGATTCTGTGGAACACGGTTCTTTCCGCGATGAAATCCCGGATGCGACAATCGCCGAGATGAAAGGGAAAGGCATCGCGTTCGATCCGACGTTGAGTGTGGTGGAAGGACTTTCCGATTTTGCGAAAGGAAAAACCGATCTGCTCAAACGCTCGTTAGTTCAGCAGGTGACAACGAAAGAATTGGTCGTCGGAACGGAGCACGCCGCCACGAACGACGAGATGAAATCGATGCGGGAGGGCCTCGGCCATTACCCGCTCTCGATGGATCTCGGTAATCGCAATTTGCTGAAGGCGTGGCGTGCGGGTGTCCTGCTCGTAACCGGCTCCGATGCCGGCAATTTGCTCGTCCTGCATGGACCAACCGTGCAACACGAGATCGAACTCTGGGTCGCCGCAGGAATCCCGGCCGAGGTTGCACTCGAATCCGCGACTTCACGCGCAGCCAAGCTCCTCCGGGCTGATGATCGGATCGGTACGATCGAGAAGGGGAAGGAGGCGTCACTGCTCGTGGTGGACGGCAATCCGTTACAGGATGTGCGAGCGCTCTCCTCAATCTCGAACGTTTTCCAAAAAGGCGAACGCGTTCAGCGCAGCACTTTGTTTGAGCAGAAATAATGTGGGAGGGGCCTCCCACATTGCCTAACGATAGTGCAGACGAATGAGCCGTGGCGGTCGGTCCATGACGACCATGAAAAGATTATCGTACTCAGTTTCGGCTACCGTCACTCGGGAGGAGGCTCTGAGGGCGTTGATGATTTGCGGCAGAGTGTTGGAATGCCCAACGACAAGCGCGTTTCCTCGGAGAGCTTTCAACTTTGCGATTAACGTTCTGAAATCATCACTCTGGACGACTTCGGGCCGAATGCCTAACGAGAGAGCGAGCGGCTCGGCAGTCTCCTTCGTGCGTTTGTATTCGCTCGTGTAAATGGCGGTGATCTGAGCGTCCTTGAGCGCTTGTGCCAGATCCTGAGCCCTAGCCTTACCTTGTCGGGAAAGACCTGTGTCGGAGGGCACATGGCCGCTGATTGCGGCCCGTTCCGCGTGGCGGACGAGAAAAATCACCGGAGCCTTGGCCGAGGCGGCGTTGGCTAGGGCGAACGCGCAAATGAGCAACGGCCACAATTTGATCTTTTGGCCTAACGAATGGTCTTGGCAGCAAGCTTTCATTTATCGTCTGTCTTTTTGTTAATTGCCGCTTTTCGTTTCGCGACCGCTTGCCGCAAAATGTATTCGATCTGCCCATTCACGCTACGCAGCTCGTCGGCGGACCATTTCTCAAGGTCCTTCCACAGCTCCGGCGGAAGCCGAAGAAGAAACGGTTTTCTTTCGGCGCCGGCCATCCGGTTCAGGTATAAAGCGTACCTGTATTCACAACGGGAGTTACTTCGGTTTCGCCGCAAAGCACCACGAGCAGGTTACTCACCATCGCTGCCTTGCGCTCCTCATCCATCGTCACAACTTCCTTCTCCGAAAGTTCCTGTAACGCCATGTGGACCATGCTGACCGCGCCGTGCACGATCTTGGTCCGCGCGGCGATAACGGCCTCGGCCTGCTGCCGGCGCAACATCGCTTGCGCGATCTCCGGCGCGTAAGCCAAGTGGGTGAGGCGTGCCTCATCCACGGTTACGCCCGCCTTGGCCAGGCGCACCTGCAGTTCGTTCTGTAAACCGCGCGCCACTTCATCAGCGCTGTCGCGCAGGGTCGGTTCGCTGTCGTCCTCAGAACGATCGTAGCTGTAAAGACTGGCGATGTGGCGAAGGGCCGATTCACTCTGGATCTGCACGTAGCTTTCAAAGTTGTCGACATCGAAAGCGGCTTTGGCTGTGTCTTCGACACGCCAGACGATAACGGCGGCGATCTCGACCGGGTTCCCGCGCTTATCGTTCACCTTCAGCTTGTCGCTATTAAAATTTCGCGCCCGTAGTGAGAGCTTCGTGCTCGTTGTGTGCGAAGCGCCGGACGCGTTCATGCCCTTCCGTTTCGCGAGCTCAGCGAACACGCCGCCACTAGCACGGCTGCGGGAGTAAAACGGATTCGCCCAGGAGAATCCGCTCTTTCGGACCGTGCCGTGATAGGAGCCGAACAAGATCAGCACCCGAGCTTCGTTAGGCTGAAGAGTGAAGAAGCCGCCCATCAGGATAACGGCCAGGATCGGTAGCAAGACGCCAATGATAATGAGCCAATCAAAGCCGAACCGACCAACGCGCGGAGCGTCGTAAATGAAAAGGGCGATACCGCCGAAGAACAGAACGAGGGTCAAGCCGAGCATGAACCAGCCGTTAAAAGCGGACCGGATAATCTCACGATTACTGTTGTCGTTAGGAATTGCTTCAGACATAGGTTTGATAAGATATTGTGATGATATCATATCGATATAATCCGTCGTCAAGACAAATTTCGAAATCCATCTCCGGAAAACGGATCCTTAGCGTCTCCTGAAAAACCGTTTATCTTTCCAAAAACATGCTCGAAGGACTTGCTTGAAACCAATCGCCGGACTCCATCACATCACGGCTATCGCCGGTCCCGCTCAGGAGAACCTTGATTTTTACGCGGGCATTCTCGGGATGCGTCTCGTTAAGAAGAGCGTCAATCAGGATGACCCCGGCACCTATCATCTCTTCTATGCCGACGCCGAAGGCCATCCCGGAACCGACCTGACTTTTTTCCCTTGGGCGCAGCTCGCTCCGAGCCGCGATGGCTATGGACTGAGTACAGAGGTATTACTCGCCGTGCCGCCCGGCAGCCTGCAGTTTTGGAGCGCGCGACTAAAGCAGCACGGCGTCCGAGTTTTCGACCTCGAAGTGCGCTTTGGTCAGCGCATCCTGCCCTTGGTCGATCCCCACGGGCTCAAGCTCGCTCTGGTGGAAAGCGCGGATTCACTCGGGCGTCCGTTTGGTCCTTGGAAGCGCAGTCCAATTCCGGTTGAACACCAAATTCGTGGGTTGGAAAGCTCGAGGATGGTTGAGCAAGATCT
>Ga0207701_10004880_pt1 | contig 13565 bp, 8 predicted proteins | sample KBSSwiSSwithPhiX_FD_184294 | JGI IMG/M metagenome (GOLD analysis project Ga0207701, IMG submission 184294) | Switchgrass rhizosphere bulk soil microbial communities from Kellogg Biological Station, Michigan, USA, with PhiX - S5 (SPAdes) (version 2) | ecosystem: Environmental > Terrestrial > Soil... | reverse complement strand
TTAGAGTACAAGAGAAAGTTTCGACTCCCGAAACAAGAGCAAGTCTCTCTCTGATTTGATCGATTCATTTTGTTAATTCTGTTCATTCTGTCCAAATGAAGCGCAAACGGGTCGTTGTTCTGGGCGCCACCGGGTCTATCGGTGAGAGTGCGTTGACAGTCGCGCGCGATATTCCGGAGCGGATGGAAATCGTCGGGCTCGCGGCGAAAAGCAACGCACAAAAGTTGGCCGCTGCTGCAAATGAAGTCCGGCCGGAATCGGTTTGTCTGGTTGATGAGACCCAAATCGACGTTCTTCGCAAAGCGCTCGATTACAAGCCGCGTATTTTCTCAGGCGAAGCGGGGTTGCTCGAGATCGCCTGTCTGACAAACGCCGACATGGTGCTGGTGGCAATCGTAGGTACCGGCGGTTTGCGGCCTGCACTGGCGGCGATCAAAGCCGGCAAGGATCTTGCCGTGGCGAGCAAGGAAATTCTGGTGATGGCGGGCGAGATCGTAATGCGCGAAGCGCGCAACAAAAGCGTACACGTTTTGCCCGTGGACTCTGAGCATAATGCGATCTTTCAGTGTCTGGAAGGCAAACAACCCGCAGACGTCCGAAGGATCATTCTGACCGCGTCGGGTGGTCCGTTCCGCGAAACACCGCGAACAGGATTTGATTCGATCACGCCGGAGCAGGCGTTAAAGCATCCGACCTGGAACATGGGACCGAAGATCACAATCGATTCCGCGACGTTGTTCAATAAAGGGCTCGAAATGATCGAGGCGCACTGGCTTTTCGGGGTGGAAATGGAACGTGTCGAGGTGGTCGTCCATCCGCAAAGCATCGTCCATTCGATGGTCGAGTTCACGGACGGGTCCGCGCTAGCGCAATTGAGTTACTCGAACATGTGCTTCCCGATTCAATACGCCGTGACCTGGCCGGACCGGGTCCCAAACTCGTTGCCGCCGCTCGATTTTTCGAAGGTTTCCAAATTGGAATTTTCAACTCCGCGCTACGAAGACTTTCCGGCATTAAATCTGGCGCGCCGCGCGGGAGAGGCTGGCGGCACAACGCCGGCGGTAATGAATGCCGCTAACGAAATCGCCGTCGCGGCGTTTTTGGACCGCAAAGTACGGTTTCGTGAAATCTGGGAGATTGTCGAACAAGTGATGAACCGGCACACGCCCATTGCACACCCTGATCTCGATGCAATATTGGGAGCCGATCAGTGGGCGCGCGCGCAAGCACAGGGATGCCTTCAGTCGGCAAGACGTTAAAAGATTTTACAACGGCAGACAGAATGGCGTGTCCAAGGATTCACTGATCACCTGCTGACCACATGATTTTTCATATCGCTCGCGTCATCTTCATCCTGCTCGAGGTTCTAATCCTGTTTAATTTGCTCATCGTGGTGCACGAGCTCGGGCATTTTCTCGCGGCGCGGTGGCGCGGTCTCTACATCGAGAAGTTTGGCGTCTGGTTCGGTAAACCGCTTTGGAAGAAGACAATTAACGGGGTCCAATACTCGCTTGGGTCACTGCCATTCGGCGGCTTTGTTGCGCTGCCGCAACTTGCACCGATGGACATCATCGAGGGCAAAGCCGATTTGGACCGGGCGAAGCTGCCAAAGATTTCCGCGCTCGACAAAATCATCGTAGCTGTTGCCGGACCGGTGTTCAGCTTGCTGCTGGCCTTGTTTTTTGCCGGAATCGTCTGGGCTGTAGGCCATCCCGTGAGCGAAGGCGATTCAACCACTGTAATTGGCTACGTCATGCCGGGCTCGCCAGCGGAAAAGGCAGGCCTCCAACCGGGTGACAAGATCTTGTCAGTGGACGGCAAACCGGTCACGCGTTTCATGGGAATGAACGACAGCATAAGCTGGGACGTCGTGCGGAGCGAGGGCGACAAGATTGCGGTGAAGTTCCAGCGAGACGGCAAGGTGCAAACGGTATCGGTCGAACCTTACAAAGCCGAGACGCGCGGTTGGCGAAGAAAAAGTGTGCGGCAACTGCTTATCTATCCTGCAGAAACGCCGATCATCGAGAAAGTGGAACCCAAAAGTCCTGCAGCGGCGGCCGGACTGCGTCCTGGAGACATCATTCGCGGCTTTAATCAAACGCCCATCTACAATCCGGTCGCGTTGCTGGAATACATTAGCAAACATCCAAGTGAAGAGCTTGTGCTGCACATCGAGCGCAACGGGTCGAAGCTCGATATTTCGGTAAAACCGACCCCCCTGCCCACGGCCGGCGAAATGAAGCCGCGAATCGGAATTCAATGGGATACGAGCGGCATCGTGTCCATTCAACATCCGAATCCAATCGAACAAGTTTACAACAGCGTCACCAGCACTTTAAAGACCATCGGCGCAGTAGCCTCGCCGAAGTCGGATGTGAAATTGCAACATCTAAGCGGGCCGGTTGGAATTGGCCGCATTTACTATTTGCTTTTCCAAAGCGAACGCGGCTGGCAACTGGCGCTGTGGTTCAGTGTGATTCTTAACGTGAACCTGGCGATTCTAAATTTGCTGCCTATTCCAGTGCTTGATGGAGGCCACATTGTGTTGGCGCTGATTGAATCGGTCCGGCGCAAACCGGTGAATATGCGCGTGCTCGAGGTGATTCAGACCAGCTGTGCCGTGCTGATTATCGGTTACATGCTCTACATCACGTTCTTCGACGTGCAGGATTTGCCGTTTGTCCGCAAAAAGCTCGACAAACTCGAAGCGCAATCGGCAGGAAAGAACTCGGAATCGCCATAGAACGGCAACGCAATTGCGAGGTTGCCCGAGTCCTCGTACATTTCGGTTCCCGTGAACTATTGCAGTAATCCTCTTCAGTACCATCGCCGCGCCACACGCGAGGTGAAGGTTGGAAACGTCGGCATCGGCGGAGACAATCCGATCCGTGTCCAGTCGATGATCACCTGCGACACGATGGACACCGAGGCGTCGATCCAACAGACTGTCGAGCTGGCCGATGCCGGATGTGAAATCGTTCGGATCACCGCGCCTACGGTGAAAGACGCACGCAATCTCGAGCACATCGTAAAAGGTTTGCGTGCGCGCGACTGCGATGTGCCGATCGTCGCCGATATCCATTTCAAACCCGAGGCAGCAATGGAAGCGGCAAGATGGGTGGAGAAAGTGCGCATCAATCCGGGCAATTACGCGGATTCGAAAAAATTCGTCATCCGCGAATACACCGACGAACAATACTTGGCGGAGTTAAATCGGATTCGTGAACGATTTTCGCCGCTTGTCGAGTTGTGCAAGACGCGTGGAGTCGCCATGCGGATTGGCACAAATCACGGGTCGCTTTCGGATCGTATCCTGAATCGCTACGGCGATACACCGCTCGGCATGGTGGAGAGCGCTCTCGAGTTCGCGCGGATCGCGCGCAACCTCGACTATCACGATTTTGTTTTCTCGATGAAGGCCAGTAATCCGAAGGTAATGATTGCGGCCTATCGACTGCTCGTGGCGCGATTAAGTGGACTTGGTTCGGACTGGAATTACCCGCTTCATCTCGGCGTGACCGAGGCTGGCGAAGGCGAAGATGCGCGTATCAAGAGCGCGATCGGAATCGGATCGCTGCTGGCGGATGGAATTGGCGACACCATTCGCGTTTCGCTTACTGAAGATAGCCCCCACGAAATTCCCGTGGCAAAAGCGCTAATTGAAAATATTAAGAAAACGTCCAACGCCCAACGCTCAACGCCCAACGTCGGAATTTCCTTCGATCCGTATTCATATCAGCGGCGAACAACCGAGAAGATCGAGCGCGACGGATTCAAACTCGGCGGTGACGAATTGATTCGCATCGTAGTGCCACAGGCGAACTTCGATAAGATCGCGCACAAGATCGACCGAATGGGCGATTACAAACCGGAAATCGTTTTTGAGGATGCCGAAGTTCAGGAAATTGATCCGCGCGACGAGAGCGCCGTTGCGCAAATCAATCAAAACTCGACTCCAAAATTCGTAACTGTGCGTGATGATGTTGATCTTTCAGTAATCGCCGCATTCCGTTTACTGGCAGCGCGGTTGCAGCCGCGGCACCCGATTTTGTTGAAAGATGTTTTCCGTCATTCCGAGCGAACCCGAGGAACCCCGTCGAACGACCTTGGAGTGAATCAACGGGATCCTTCGACCCCGCTGGGCTTCGCTCAGGATGACAGCACTGATTTCCTCGAGACTCTTCTAACCGCATCCACCAACATCGGCTCGCTGCTATGCGACGGAATTGGCGACGCGATTTTGGTGCAAGGGGAAGAAGCGCCGGGGCAAGCGCTCCGGTTATCGTACAACATCCTGCAGGCAGCCGGCTCGCGGATTTTCAAAACGGATTATGTAGCCTGTCCATCCTGCGGACGGACGCTGTTCAATCTGCAAACCACGACGGCAAAAATCAAAGCAGCCACGTTACACCTGAAGGGTGTAAAGATCGCTATCATGGGATGCATCGTGAACGGTCCGGGCGAAATGGCTGATGCCGACTTCGGCTATGTCGGCGGCGCGCCCGGCAAAGTGAATCTTTACGTCGGCAAGACCGCGGTGAAATTCAACATTCCCGAAGCAGAAGCCGTCGATCGACTCAAAGATCTAATTCGCGAGCACGGCAAGTGGATGGAACCTGCTCACCAGGTAGCCACGCTCGAACCTGCTTAAAAGCGCAGCCTAACGAATCGACAGTCGCGGCGATCGGTCACCTTTCGGGGTCACTCGAGAGCGACTGCGTCGGTGTTTTGTGCCAGCACGCCTAACGACCTTACATTACGAAAATGTAAGAGTAAAAGGCTTGACCTAGTTTTTGTTGAGTCATCACACTACGTGTTATCGGGAAAGTGTGGGCAGTAACCAACTCCAACTCCAACTTCAGCTCAAAAAATATGAAAACACTCCGTCTACTTAATAAGAATCGTGCGTTTACGCATTTGCGTATTCTAGCTGCGGTTCTCCTTGTGCTAACCGCGGTAGCATTGGTGTTCCTAACGGTATCGCCACCCGCTGTTGCCCAGCCGGGTGCGCGCACGCGGCCTGTTATTCCACGTATTACTCCAAAATTCTTGAACCCGGTGGCATTCGACGTATCGGCTGCTCTTCGCGATTTGCCAAGGGTTTCGAAACTCTTGCCCTTGCCGCCCGGCGCGATGTTGGAGGTGCGACCGGAACGGCGAGGATCAGAAGGTCTACAGGCCCACCGAATCCGGCCCTATCGTGCCGATGGTGCACGTCAGCTGTTCAACCTGACTCCGACCATCCCCGCTCCATTACTTACTTTCGAGGGAATGTCGAACCAGGACAATTTGAACATCTTCGGCGGCCGGGTTAATCCGCCTGACCCAGTAGGCGATATTGGTCCGAACCACTATGTAGAGATGATCAATCTCCTGTTCGCGGTTTACAACAAAGCGGGAAATCTGCTACTGGGGCCGGTTGACACGGGCTCGTTGTGGGCCGGGTTCCCAATCGAAGATTGCACTGACCCTTCGGGGGACCCTATTGTGCTCTACGATCAGACTACCGATCACTGGATCCTGAGCCAGTTCACAACGCGCGGACTCGATGATCCATCGCTGCCTTTTTACAATTGCGTTGCGGTTTCGCAGACCGGCGACCCCACGGGCGCCTATTATCGCTACGCGTTCATCACCCAGGCAGATGACGTCGATGGTGGCTATTTCTTCCCCGACTACCCGAAGTACGGCGTGTGGTCGAATTCGTACATCCTAACGACACGCGACTTCGGGTTGATCGACAGATACGGAATCAGCGTCTACGCGCTCGAAAAGAACAAGATGGTGAACGGCGACCCGAACGCGCGCGCAGTCCAATTCTTTCTCGAAGCCAACGTGTCCCCGTCGGGTACCGTGCCACTTGAGCTCGTCGGCGACGGTCTCCTGCCACCTGACATGGACGGCAACCGCCGGCCCATTGATGGCGCCCCGGCACCGGTTATAGGCACACAGGACGATGCTGCCGGTTATGGCGCGACATTCGACGCACTCAACATTTGGGAGCTGAGCATCAAGTGGAGTGCGCATCCCACAGCTTCGATGACTCTCGCTGCACAGCTGCCCACCGCGCCTTTTGACTCAATCTATCCTTGTGCACCAACATCCCGCGACTGTCTGCCGGAGCCCGGGATCACTGACCCTGCGCAGTACCTCGACATCCTCTCGTACCGACAGCGGCCGACGTATCGACTCGCGTATCGGAACTTCGGCACATACGAATCACTGGTGACCAACCAGTCGGTCGAGGCAGCCCTCGGCGTTGCCGGCTCGCGATGGTACGAGATCCGGAGAACAGGCAGCCGACCGTCGCAAACGATAGCGTACAGTATTTACCAACAGGGAACCTACGCCCCAGGTGACGGCGTCCATCGCTGGATGGGTAGCATCGCACAGGATAAGAAGGGGAATATGGCGCTTGGCTATAGCGTCGTAAACGGAGTAGATGTCTTTCCTGGGATTCGTTACACGGGGCGGCTCGCCGGGGATCCGCTGGGCTTGATGACTCTGGGCGAGGGCCTAATCATCAATGGCTCAGGAGTGCAGACAAATACGAACTCGCGCTGGGGAGACTACACCTCTATGAACATCGACCCCAGTGATGACTGCACATTCTGGTACGTCAATGAGTACTATCAGATTACACAACCACCGCCAGACCGAAATTGGCAGACGCGCATTGCCAGTTTCAAACTGCCCGGGTGTCAATAGAAGTAATCACGCCACGCGACTGAAGCGCACACCAACTCTGGTAAACATATTTGGGATCGTCCGTTCCGGGCGATCCCAAATTTTTTTGGCGTGATCGTTTGTTCAATTGCTCCGCTGCGACTGACGGTGCTCACAGTCAGTTGCCATTAACCGCGATTTGCGAACATCTGGTTGCTGCACTTCTTTGCATCTGCAACCCAAATCCGACTAAGCAAGCGCACATGTCCCGTCAATACACACTGCAACGCGCTCCGATTTCGACGTCGGTCCATATTGATTACGCCGCTGAGCTGAATGAACAGCAACTCGCGGCGGTGACGGCTCCGCCCGGCCCGATCCTTGTAATTGCCGGCGCGGGCTCGGGGAAAACGCGCACTCTTACGTATCGGGTGGCGTATCTTCTCGAGAACGGAATCGATCCGCGAAATATTCTGCTGCTCACGTTCACGAACAAAGCCGCTCGCGAGATGCTGAATCGCGTCGCGAATCTGCTGCCTGTGGATGCGAGTGGGCTTTGGGGCGGAACTTTCCATTCAGTAGGGAATCGGATTTTGCGCAGACATGGAACGGCGCTCGAGTACTCGAGCGGTTTCACCATCATGGACCGTGAAGATCAAAAGGATTTGATCAACACGGTGGTGGCGAGCGCAGGAATTGATCCCAAGGAAATCCGGTTTCCGAAAGGAGATGTGCTCGCGGAAATCTTCAGCTTCGTCGTGAACACGGAGATGCCGCTGGAGGCGTTGCTTGCCGAAAAGTTCCCTTATTTCCTGCCGTTGCTCGACAAAATCCAGGACGTTCGGGAGCGATACGAAAAAAAGAAAAGGGCAACGAACTCGATGGATTTCGACGACCTGCTGCAAAAGACGTTATTGATGTTTCAGCACCACGAGCGCATCGCAGATGTTTATCGGCGCCAATTTCAATTCATTCTGGTCGACGAATACCAGGACACGAACAAAATCCAGGCTGACCTCGTTGACCTGCTCGCTCGCGACCATCGCAACCTGATGGTAGTCGGCGACGACGCGCAATCGATCTACTCCTGGCGTGGCGCAAACTTTCAAAACATTCTCGAATTTCCAAAGCGCTACCCGGATGCGCAGGTGTTCAAGATCGAAATGAACTACCGGAGTGTTCCTGAAATCCTGGAAGTGGCGAACTCGGCGATCGCCGCGAACGTTCAACAATTCCGGAAACGCTTAAGCGCAACCCGGGAATCAAAGACACTCAAGCCGGCGTTGGTCGCCCTCAATGATGGCTCGGAACAGGCGCAGTTTGTTGCCCAGCGCATCCTCGAGTTGCGCGATGAAAATATTGACCTGAACGACATCGCGGTGCTTTACCGTGCGCACTATCACGCCCTCGAGCTGCAATTGGAACTTTCGCGTCGGGGCATACCGTACCAGATCACGAGCGGCATCCGGTTCTTCGAACAAGCGCACATCAAAGACGTGACGTCGTTCATCCGTTTCGTGGCCAATCCGCGAGATGAAGTCGCCTTTAATCGCATGGTGAAATTGCTTCCCGGAATCGGCAACCGCACCGCGGAAAATCTCTGGCAAAGATGGGCAGGAGGCTCGGCTGAACCCGGCATGGAAAACAGATCAGTCTCTGACGGAATCACCGCCCCCGGCTACAGCTTTGGCGAGCGCCTGGCAGCAATGAACGTCCCGGCAAAATCAAAGAAAATGTGGTCGCAACTGGCACATACGCTTGATGAGATCGCACCGGGCGGCGAACCGAATCCGCCATCGGAAATGATCACTTCGGTGGTGGAGGCGATTTACGATGATTATGCCAAGGCGAACTTCGCGAATTACCAACTGCGCCGGGAAGACCTCGACCAGCTCGCAGCATTCTCCCGCCAATTCAAGGATGTACACGAGTTTCTGTCGCAACTGGCATTGATTAGCAATGTCGACGCGGAAGCGGCGGCTGTTCAGGCAAATGAGAAAGAAGCGGTCAATCTGTCCAGTGTGCATCAGGCAAAAGGTCTCGAGTTTCACACCGTCTTCGTGATTTGGCTGACTGACGGCATGTTCCCGAGCAGCCGTTCGCTCGATACCCGCGACGCGCTGGAGGAAGAACGGCGCTTGTTTTACGTCGCGATCACGCGCGCACGCGACGAGCTTTACCTCACCTATCCGCACATGCGTCTGAGTGGCGGCTATGGCGACGTCTTCCAGAGGCCATCGCGTTTTCTACAGGAAATTCCCAACGACCTTGTAGAAGACTGGCAAGTGCGGCGAGGATAATCATCCACAGATTTCGCAGATTCACACAGATAACGGAAAGAAGTTCTGCTCAAAATCATCTGCGAAAATCTGCGTAATCTGCGGACTCTATGAACCTATCGCCGGAAAAAAAGATCGCTGGAGTTCTCGTGCCGCTGTTTGCGTTGCGCGGGGACAATGATCTGGGAATCGGCGATGTCGGCGCGTTGCGGGAGTTTGTTGATTGGGTTGCGGAAATCGGATTCACCCTGGTTCAGCTTCTGCCAATCAACGAAACCGGTGCAGATAACAGCCCATATAATGCCATTAGTGCGATGGCGATCGACCCAACAACTCTGCACCTCGCTCCGGGTTTACCCGAGGATTTAACGCGGAGTGATTTCGAGGATGCACTCTCCGAGATCGATCTCACGGGGCTGCGCCGTGGCCGCGTGAAATATCGGCAGGTCAAAGAGCTAAAGGAACGAATTCTAGAGAAGGCATTTGCAAATTTCTCCGCTCACGCCCAGCGACAATCAGAATTCGAACGATTCTGCCAGGAAGAATCGTCCTGGTTGCACGATTACGCGTTGTTTCGCCTCCTAATCGAGCAAAACAACGGCAGCGCCGCGTGGAACCATTGGCCGCCACAGCATCAGACGATCGAAAACGCTCGCAATTGGCTGCGTCATCTTCAACCCGAGAAGCAGGCAGCTGTAAGGCGCCGTCTGGATTTCTTCTGTTACGTACAATGGATCGCACACCAGCAATGGCGAAACATCAAAGCGCATGCAGAGCGGCGGGGCGTGGCACTAATGGGCGACATTCCCTTCGGCGTTAGTTATTACAGCGCCGACGTTTTCTCGCGCCCCGATGAGTTTTTGCTCGATTGGTTCGGTGGCGCCCCTCCCGAGCCACATTTCAAGGACGACGCCTTCACGCAAAAATGGGGGCAAAACTGGGGCATTCCGCTCTATCGCTGGAGTGTCATGCGCGGAAAGAATTTTCAATGGTGGCGCGAACGAGTGCGCGCTACTCGACGGATCTTTCATCTGTTCCGGATCGATCACGTTCAGGGATTTTATCGCGTCTACGCATTTCCCTGGCGGCCCGAAAGGAACAAGGAATTCCTGCCTCTCGATCAACAGCAGATGCTGGAACGAACTGGCGGCCGTGCCCCGCATTTCGTTCCACGCGCCGACGACACACCCGAACACTGCGAAGCGAACAAGCGCGAAGGCGAAGAATACCTGCGCGCCATTTTGGAGGAAGCCGGCGCTGCGCGCGTGGCTGGTGAAGATCTCGGTGTGGTGCCTGATTACGTCCGGCCGAGCTTGCAATCACTCGGCATAGCGGGATTCAAAATTCCGCAGTGGGAAATCCGTGACGGAATGATCATTCCCGGGGAAATGTACGAGCGGTTGTCGGTGGCGACTTACGCAACACATGATCACGAACCAATTCGCGCTTTATGGGAGCGAGCGTTCGACCAGCCGAACTCGGAAACTGGACAACAAGCACGCGCTACATTGGAGAAGATCGCGCTTTTCGCCGGCGTACATCCAAAAAGCGACGGTCTCGATTTCGAGAGAGATTTTTACCCGGCGATGATGGACGCGCTTTTTATATGCAACTCCTGGATCGCAATCATCATGATCACTGATCAGCTCGCGCGCAGTTATCGCTTCAACGTACCTGGGACTCGCGCGAATTTAAATTGGACACGGCGAATACAGCGCTCGATCGCAAAACTCCGTTCCAGTCGCAAAGAGCGAAACCGAATGCAGGTAGTCCACGAGCTGCTGGAAAAAACCGGGCGCGTTTAAACAGCCTATCGAGAGTAAAAGCGACGCGAGGACGCATCGCTCTCCAACAGCATTGTTTCCCTGTCCGCTTGTAGCGCTGCGCAGAGCAAGCGCACCAAACCCATTGTTGTAGTCACCGGTTTGATGCTCGTGCAGCACAAATGCCCCGACTGCCGTATTGCGCGAGCTGGTATTATTACTATTGAGCGCCTCGAAACCGACGGCTGTATTGTCACCGCCGTTAACGTTGGTAAACAGCGCACCCGTACCGCACGCTGTGTTATCGGTGCCGAGATCGTTGAATCTCAGTGCGCCCTGACCAAAGGCACTGTTGAAACTGGCGTGATTATCGGCAAGCGCTAAATGGCCAAACGCTGTGTTGAAAGTGCCAGTGCTGTTCTGAAAGAGCGCAAATGATCCGGTGGCAGTGTTACCAGCGCCAGTCGTATTATTCAGAAGTGCTCCGCCACCGATTGCCGTATTCAGATTCGCCGTATTTGCAAAAAGCGTTCCCGCGCCAACGGCCGTGTTGAAACTGGCAGTGGAGTCGGCTCGGAGAGCGAGAAAACCAATCGCTGTGTTGTAGCCGCCGGTCATCAGATTGAGCAGGGCGCTCTGCCCTTCTGCCGTGTTGCCATTCGGATAGGCGCCGTCTGGCGGCGGATTAACCGCTGGCGCGTCGCGCGAAAACGCGACGGAGGCAACCAAGATCGTGATAAGAAGTTGGGGAGTAGGTATTTTCATAGCCGCGGAGTTTCCCAATCGGTAGCTCTACTGTCGAGAGCCAATTCTGCTCGTCTTGGCGGTGCGGCTAAGTGGCCGCGCGCCATCAAATTGCCGGACTTGTTACCGACCGATTCGGCGCTGTCGGCTATGTGCTCTTTTCAATCGGGGCACCGACCTTGTTGCCCCACTCGGTCCACGAACCATCGTAATTGCGCACGTTATTCAGGCCTAACAAGTAGGTGAGCACGAACCAGGTATGACTGGAGCGCTCGCCGATTCGGCAATAGACGACTGTGTCCTTTTCGGGGCTGACGCCGCACTGATCGAAATAGATCTTTGCCAGTTCGGAGGCCGGTTTGAACGTGGCATCATCGTTGGTGGCCGTCTTCCACGGCATACTCTTCGCACCGGGAATATGTCCGCCCCGTAGCACGCCTTCCTGCGGATACTCGGGCATGTGTGTGATCTCGCCTCGGTATTCGCCCGGTGAACGCACGTCGATCAGCGGTTTGCCACTTTTACTCTGCGCCAACGCCTCATCGAAGAATGCGCGGATCTCCTTATCGAAGCGCTTCTTCGGCACCGAATAATTTGTCTCCGCGTATTTCGGAATCTCACGCGTCATCGGGCGGCCTTCCGCTTTCCATTTGTCGCGACCGCCGTTGAGAATTTTCACTTTCTCGTGACCAAATAACCGGAACGCCCAAAGCGCGTAACACGCCCACCAGTTCGCCTTGTCGCCGTAGAAAATGCAGGTCGTGCCTGGCGTGATGCCGTGACGATTGCAAAGCCGCGCAAATTTTTCCGGTGAAATATAGTCGCGGATCAGCGGATCCTGAAGATCGGCGCGCCAATCGATGTGTACCGCGCCGGGAATATGTCCGGTGTCGTAAAGCAAAATGTCTTCATTCGATTCGATGATCCGAATCCCATCATCCTGAAGGTGTTTCTCCAGCCAATCGGTCTCCACCAGCGCTTCGGGATGCGCGTATTCAGTTGGTTGCATAGCCATAGGAAGAAAAATTTCAGGCTGCTTGCATGTCCTCGCAACCAAATTTACCTCGTGGTGTATTCGAAAAGTTTCGGTTCAAAAACCGACGCGGGGACGCGTGCGCACTCCGAAAGCTGCGCAAAACAGAGCCAAGCTTCGGGATAGATATCGCGCGAAGCCCTTTTGGAGTGCGATGCGTCCTCGCATCGCTTTCGTCATTTCAAAATCGAATCAGCTGGATACATCACACCACCTTTGACCACGGTGTCGATGTCCGAGGCGTGCGCGATGTCGTCCAACGGATTTGAATTGAGAATCACCAAATCGGCAAAATAACCGTTCTCCAGTTTGCCGATGCGCGCACCGGTTTCGCCGCCGAAAAGTTTCGCACCGTTCGCAGTAGTGCATTGCAGTATCTGCATCGGCGTCAGGCCCGCTTCCGTCATCAATTGAAATTCACGGAACAGCGCAGGCCCATGGATGGTTCCGATGTTCCCTGCATCAGTTCCCGCAGCGATAGTCACGCCGGCATCTTCGAGCTTCTTCAAATTTGGCAGCGCGACATCGTACGTCTTCTTGATCCGATCGAGCGCGGCCTTCGGATCAGCCAGGGCGTCCTTGACTCTTTGTGGCAATTTGTCCTGCGGAATCTTTGTCACGTCGAGTGACGCTATCACTTCGGGGTTACCCCACTTTTCTTCCTCTGGAGTGAGATTCAATTGGTGCGAAAACGTTCTGCCGTACCGTTCGAACACCACCAGTGTCGGACACAAAATCGTGTGTCGATCTTTCAAAAGCTTTACAAACGCGTCGTCGACCGGCTGATCAATCACGCTGTGCACGAGCACGTCCGCGCCTTCTTCCACTGCTGCGCGCGCGGTCTCGAGCTCGGTCGCGTGAACCGCGACGCGAATCTTGTGCGCGTGACTCTCCTCGATCGTGGCGCGGACGATCGGCCGGAAGGCATCGACGGGATGATCTTTGTCGACGATGTACCAGATCTTCACCAGATCCGGTTTTTGTTCCGCCAGTTTGCGCACGAACTCGCGTGCCTGCTGTGGCGTGTCGATCTTCACGATCGGCGGATCGCCGAGATCGAGTTTCTCGCGGGAAACGCTT
>Ga0207701_10004876_pt1 | contig 13572 bp, 7 predicted proteins | sample KBSSwiSSwithPhiX_FD_184294 | JGI IMG/M metagenome (GOLD analysis project Ga0207701, IMG submission 184294) | Switchgrass rhizosphere bulk soil microbial communities from Kellogg Biological Station, Michigan, USA, with PhiX - S5 (SPAdes) (version 2) | ecosystem: Environmental > Terrestrial > Soil... | reverse complement strand
GCGGGTGTCGGCGGCGTGACGGGCGCCGGTGGCGCAGCCGGCAGCGGTGGCGCCGCGGGCGTCGCCGGCAACGCGGCCGGTACGACCGGCGCGGGCGGCGTCGCGGGCGTCGGCGGGAGTGGTGCCGCGGGTGCGACGGGCGGCGCGGCCGGCGCCGGTGGCGCGGCCGGCTCTGGCGGCACCGGCGGCGCCGTGTGCCCCGAGGGTTTCACCGGCTCGAACTGCAGCGTGTGCGTCGTCTACGTCGATCAGGCCGTCGGCGCGAACGCAAACGACGGCCGAACCTGGGCGACCGCCAAGCTTGGAATCCAGGCCGGCATCGACACGGCATTCGCGCAAACGCCCGCGTGTGTGGTCTGGGTCGCGCGCGGAACCTACGTGCCGACCTACAGGCCCGACGCGTTTGGGGCCGCGAACACGGCCACGCTGCTGCTCCGCGCCGGCGTGGGCGTCTATGGCGGCTTCGCGGGCGGCGAGCGATCGCTCGCCGCGCGCGACGTCACCAACAACCAGACCGTCGTGACCGGCGAGATCGGAACCACGGCGCAAACGGACAACCTCATGGCCGTCGTGACGAGCGCCGCCACCGGCGCGACGCTGGACGGCTTCAAGGTGACCGCAGGATATGCGCCCAACTACGGGGGCGGCCTCGCCTGCACCGCCGGCTCGGTCAGCCTGGCCAACTGCAACTTCGTCAGCAACTCCGCGATGGCGGGCGGCGCGGTCCACGTCCGCAGCGGATGCTCCGTGACGATCGCCGACAGCGGGTTCTCCTCGAACACGACCGTCGGCACCAACCAGGCCTGGGGCGGTGCGATCTACGTCGAGAGCGGCGCTACCGCCGTCATCCAGCGCAGCAGCTTCTCGAGCAACTACGCGGCCTCGATCGGCGGCGCCATCATGAGCGGTGGATCGCTGCAGATCTCCGATTCCAGCTTCTCTCAGAACTCGACCAGCACCGAGGCCGGCGCCGTCTATGGGTCGGGTCAGCTGCTGAAGATCGATCGGTCCGCGTTCACCGGGAACGCGGTCTACAACCGCGCGGCGACGGGCGGCGCGATCTCGACCTGGGTGGCAGCGACGATCACGAACAGCCGGTTCGATTCGAACATGGCGTACGGGACACAGGTCTCCGGCGTCCCGGGCGGCGGGGCCATTCGGGCCCACGCGGCGCTGGACATCGACCGCACCACGTTCATCGGGAACAACGTCCAGGGCCAGGAGTACGGATGGGGCGGCGCCATCTACAGCGAGTCCCCCCTGCGTATCAAGAACAGCGCGTTCACCGGGAACCGCGCCCAGGCGTACAACAGCAACTCGGGCGGCGCCATCGTGTGCATGGGATGCACGCTCACCGTCGTGAGCACCACGTTCGACAACAACGCGAACGGCGGCTCGACGCTCGACACGAGCGCCACGGGCGGAGCGGTCGACGTGGAGAGCACCGGCTCCGCCACCTTCACGAACTGCCGCTTCGCCGGCAACACGACCCCCGGCATGGGCGGCGCGATCTCGTACCTGTCGAGCGCCGCCACCGACGCGATCCGCAATTGCACGTTCTTCGCCAACAGCGCCCTCGGCCGGGGCGGGGCCGTCTACAAGAGCGACAACAAGACGACGACCTTCACGAACACGATCATGTGGGGCAACCAGGCCGGGACCGGCGGCCCTCACGTCTATCTCCAGGGCACGAGCTCGAAGACCGTCGTGCGCTCCTGCGACGTCGGCGGCAGCGGCTTCGACGGCACCGACGGCAACATCGACGCCGACCCGCTGTTCGTGAGCGAGAGCGGCACGCTCGACCTGCATCTCAAGAGCGGCTCGCCGTGCATCGACAAGGGCGGCAACGCCGACATCGCGCCCGACGCGCTGGACCTCGACGCCGACGGCAACCTGACCGAAGCGTCGCCGTTCGATCTCGACGGACAGGCCCGGATCCAGGGCGCGTCCGTCGACATCGGCGCCTACGACCGGGCTCCCTGAGCCGCGATCACGTCTGTTCCGGCCTTCTCGACGCTGGCCGCTGAGCTTATTCTCCCGTGCATGCCCTACGTCGTGGACTTCGAGACCGTGTCGACAGTCGGGTTGGAGTCGTCGCCCGTGGCGAAAGCTCTGGCTGGTCTGCGGGCGAACGAGGCCCGCTATTTCAAGAACAAGTACGACCACGCCTTCACGGTCGAGCCCGCCAAGAAGGCGAAGGAGACGATCGACTTCGTGCACCGCGTCCTCAAGGAGGAGCGCGACATCGTCATCAAGTCCCGCCCCCTCGAGGCCACGCGCTTCCAGGTCGAGAACATCCGATGGGCCTACGTGTTCTATGAAAGCGGCCTCTCGATCAACGTGCTGTACACGATCGACGATCCGAAGAAGCGGGCCGTCGGGTTCAAGCTCTCCGATGGCATGGAAGTGCCCGAAGAGCTCGCGACGCGTTTCAAGTTCGCGCGCCAGAAGTCGAAGCTGGCCGGCACGATCCGCGGCTCGTTCTTCGTGATCAAGCGCGAGTACTGAGCGGCGTCCGACGCGCGGGACCCGAAGCGATACGGCGACGCTCGCCGGGGACGCCGGCCGGACGCGCCGCGCTCTGTAAGGCCGCTCGCCTGCCCGGCTCGCCGGCAGGGCTCAAGGCAGCATGATGCGGCCCGGTGCGCCGGTGGCGCCGTCCTGCGTGTGGCAGCCGTTGCAATCGCCGGAGGTCTGCGTGGCCGTCATGGCGCGTTCGCGCCCCATGTAGACGACCTTCGCCGAGAATGGCAGCGCGACGGTGGCGGTGCTGTAGAAGTTTCCGCTCGCGTTCGGCGTGAGCGTCAGGGTGCGACCGTCCGCGCCGGTGATCGTCACCTGCGCGCCGTCGACGCCATCGGCGCCGATGCACAGGTCCGGCTCGTGGAGGGTCGGGTAGACGGTTCCCGCGATCGAGAATCGCGGGCCTTCGTCGCGGCTGTGACAGTCGATGCAGGCCTTGCCAGGGTTCATCTCCGGCCCTTTCTTTCCGCTCCACGTCTTGCCGCTGGTGCAAACCGGACCACAGCTGGTCCCCGCGGGATATCCGGCGCCTATCCAGTGCGCGATGACCGTGACGTCCGCCGGCGGCGGGCGCACGGCCGGCGCGGGCGGCATTGGCGCGGTGTCGCTCTGCATGCGCAGCACCGCCATCTCCGCGACGGTCTTCGAAGGATCGAGGGTCGACGTCGTTTTCATCGTCGCGACGTTCGTCAGCGAGCGCACTCCGGCCGCGGGCGTCGGCCCATGGCAGCTCCAGCAGCGCGCGGCCAGGACGGTCTGCACGTCGCAGGGCAGGTCGTTTGCGGTCGAGCCGGGCGTGGGTGTGGGCATCGGCGTCGGCGCCGGCATGGGCGATCCGGACGGCGCGCCCGTTCCGTGTTCTGCGATCTGCCCGTTACAACCGCACGTCGCGATCGCGAGGATCAGCGCGGCCCGCAACGTCGCATCGTGCCGCCTCTGGGTCCCGGGGGATCGGATAGGCGGCATGGACCCGATGTACGAACCGCGTGCGGTAGTCGGATTGGTATTGCGGCAACGCAATCAACGGCGCGGGCCCGCGTCGGATGAGCTCTTGCGTTCGGGGGATGCCCGGTCAGGAACAGATAAGTTTTGCGCATCTGACTGATTTGCGCCGCGAAATGGTCGTCCCCACACTGCGGCTGGGGTCATCGAGCGAGCTGGGAGGGCTGCGATGCAACACGACCGGGTGGCAAGCGGCGAGGCGGCGGGCGGAGCGCGGCGGCCGCTCCGCATCTTCGTCATGTCTCAGCACCTCGTCGTGCGCGCCGGGCTCACGATGTTCATCTGTCCCGAGAGCGACCTCGATCTGATCGGTGAGTCCGGCGCCGACGCGAGCGCGCTACCGCTGCTCGAAGCCTGCGCGCCCGACGTCGTGATCCTCGATCTCGACGACGACAGCACGGTCGACCTCCTCGCGATCGTGGCGCGGACGGTACCGTCCGCGCGTCTGCTCGTTCTGATGGCGGCGCGGAACGTGGGTCGCCACCAGGCGCTGATCAGCGATGGTGCCGCCGGGCTGCTCTTGAAGGAGGCTCCCGTGCAGGTGGTATTGAAGCAACTCCGGCAATGCCAGCGCGACGACGCCCGCTCGCCCGAGCTCGCGCGCGCTGCGGGGCTGGTGCGAGTCGGCGCGCCGCTCGACGTGCATCAACGGCGCATCGCAGGACTTTCCGGAAGGGAACGCGAGATCGTCCGCCTCATCGGAGAAGGATTGCGAAACGAACAGATCGCCGTTCGCATTGGAATCTCGGAAAAAACCGTTCGCAATCAGCTTTCGTCGTTGTTTGACAAGCTGGGCGTCAACGATCGGCTCGGTCTGGCGGTGTACGCCTTCGAACACGGTTTGTTGCATCTGCAGCCGTGACACGGGGACGGATGTCCTCACCTCGTGGGACGTCCGTCCCGGTCACGCGGTGATTCGGATCGCTAACGTTGCTCGTTGAGGCTCACCGGGCGCGAAGCGGACGCGCCCGGCGATTTGAGGAGGGCGAACATGCGGCGATCGATGACGGGGATTGTGTTGACGGCGGCGCTCGCGGGAAGCTGTTCTCGCGGCGGAACAGACGCGGGCAGCGTCGAGACCAAGCAAGCGCGCTTGCTCGAGTGTCACGACCCCGCGGGCGCGCCGACCGAGTGCGAAGGACCGGGTGGGATCAGGCACAACGGTTCGCGGACCCAGCCGCCCAACGTCCGCGCCGACAGCGTGACCGCCGCGGGCGTCCCGCAGAACTTCTTCACGGCGCCCAGCTTCCTGTTCGAGCCCGAGACGCCGTACGCGTCCCTGAAGAGCGTGCCGACATGGAACGAGATCGAGCAACTCCTCGACAATCCGTACGCTGTCGCCCCGGACGCGACGACACCGGGTAACTTCGACGGGTACCCCTCGTATCGGTCGACGATCGTGCGGCGTCCCAGCTTCGCCGCGGCCGGATCGACGCTGTCGAATCCGGGGCCGGCGCTGCCCGACTTCCTCGTTCACCCGCTGAACTACAACCCGACCAACGGCGAGGAGATGCGCCTCCTGAATCCGCGATACCCAGGCGGAGAGTTCGATGTTCCGGACGAGCTGTTCCAGGATCTCGACACCGATCCGTCCGGAAACACCTGGAACTGGACCTTCAAGACCGTGGACGTCACCGCCGGTGACGAGCGCGTCGAGGACACCGAGATCGACTACAACGGCCCCGTTGCTCCCGATCCCTTCACCTGCGTCAACAACCTGGAGCTGGTTCCGCCCGAGGGCACGACCCTGTGCGGAAACGACCCCGGTGAGCCGAACTACTCCGGATTCGGCGTCTTCAACCCGCGCGGCTACTCGACACCCGTGATTCGAAACGTCGCGTCGCCGGCCGCCACCGTCCCTGCCGGCGCCCGGCTGTTCGATCCGACCCGCGGCGTGATCCGACCTCGGAACCCGGTCACCGGGGCGGGCGGTCTGCGCAAGCCATCGTTGCGCGTCCCCGCCGTCGGCGGCCGGCCGAACCGGCCCAATTATCTGGTGAATACCGACCCGAACGACGTGACGCCTTCGAACGAGAACGACTACGTGCGGGACCGGAACGTGGCGGCCGCTCTGGGCAAGTCGCTGTTCTGGGACATGCAGGTCGGTAGCGACGGCGTGCAGTCCTGCGGCACGTGTCACTTCACCGGCGCGGGGATCGACACCCGAACGCGGAACCAAATCAACCCGAACCACCTCGGCCCTGACGGCTTCAACGCCGCGTTCGATCTCATGGCACCGAACCAGCGCGATCTCACCGCCGCCGACTTCCCGCTGCACAAGCTGAAGAACCCTGACGTCGCCGGCGATCCGAAGTGCATGCCTGCGATCGTCGCCAACGTCAGCGCCGTGCCGGCGATGGACCACCCCGTCGCGGGCGCTCAGGTCGTCTGCGACGCCACGAACATCGAGCGTGACGTGAACGACGTCGTGTCGTCGATGGGCGTCGTGTTCAACAAGTTCAGCGACATCGCCGCCATCGGACAGTTCCAGCCGGCGCAGAACGGCGTCAGCGCAGTGATGCCCGACGTTCGTACCGCCAGCGGCAACGAGGTCGACCCCATCCCGGGTTTCCAGGGCTTCCGCCGCGTCGAGCCCCGCAACACGCCGACGATGCAAGCGGCGGCGTTCAACTTCGACAACTTCTGGGACGGGCGCGCGCGGCACGACTTCAACGGCGGCAGCGTGTTCGGCGCCGCGGACCCGCAGGCCCACGTCTTCGTGAGTGATCCAGACGCGGAGACCGGGCGGCTGACGCCGACGCGGCAGATCATCAAGTTCGCGAGCCTCGCGTCGCTGGCGACCGGCCCGGCCCTGAGCGAGTTCGAGATGTCGTTCCTGGGCCGCAACTGGGCGAAGCTGGGCAAAAAGCTGCTCCAGGCGGACGTGACGCCGCTCGCCAATCAACTGGTTGCCGCGACGGACAGCGTGCTCGGTCCCTACTCGAATCAGAACGGCGGATCGGCGACGTGCCGTGGTCTGGTCGGCGTCGAGCGATCGGGGAGCTGGTCGGGGACCAGCGTGCCCGGCAAGCCGGGCCTCTGCATCAGCTACCGCGGCCTCATCCGGCGCGCGTTCTTCCCGGCTCTCTGGCGCAACATGGGCAGCCATCTCGTCGGCTGCTACACGGACGGCGACGCGACGTTGCACACGAACCAATGCGATCCGGGCGCCGTGCACATCAGCATCCTGAAGGACGGCGCCGTCGTCGATTCGTCGACGGATCCGTTCGACAACTACGTGCTCACGGTCGCGGACGGTCCAGTGTCACGGACGGACACGAACCAGTTCACGCACATGGAGGGCAACTTCAGCCTGTTCTGGGGGCTGGGCGTCCAGCTGTGGGTCCAGCTGCTCGTTCCGGACAACACGCCGTTCGATCAGTTCCTCGAGACGAACCCCGATGCGTTCATGAGCCTGGGCGATACGTCGGAGCGGCTGCTGGTCGACGACCTGCTGAACTGCGCCACGCCCGGGCAGCGCAACTGCTTCACCGAGAACGGTCACTTCAAGCGCGATCCGAACGTCGTCGCGCTGACGAACGCCACCGGCGAGGGTGGCGCCGGCGCGACGCAGACGCCGGCCGGCGGCACGCGCAACCCGGCGATCGATCCGGATCCGCTGCTCGGCGCGGACATCTTCTTCGCGTCCAACCTGTCGCTGAAGAACCCGAACTTCCGGAGCGGCCGGTGCGGCGCTTGCCACAACCTGCCGACCCTGACGGACCACACGATGCCGTTCACCTTCAAGGCGCAGCTGCCGGACTTCTCGTCCGAGTTCAGCGCCACCGCGCCGGGCGTCGAGCTGCTGCAGGAACCGCTGGGCCGCTTGCGGATGATCTCGGGCTTCCTGCTCGAATCCGAGATCGCGGAGAACGGTCAGGACGCCGTCGAGCGGCGCTTCATCAACCAGAGCATCGTTCCGAACCCCACGGACGGCTACGCCTACCCGGACGGCGTCTTCAACCCGCCCACCTATATCGGGGCCGGACAGGCGTTCATCGACAACGGCGTCTACAACATCGGCGTCCGTCCGATCGACAACGACCTCGGACGCGGCGGGCCGGATCCGTTCGGCTGGCCGCTCTCGATCTCGACGCTGCTGATGAAGAACCTCGGCGGACCGGCCTTCACGCCCGGCACGGCGATGTCGACGTTCGATCCCAGCCTGGGCCCGGAGGGCGGCCTGTTCGAGGAATCCGCGCAGGATCAGAGCATCAACCCGGGCGGCAGCGACGAACCGATCAATCCGATGCTGCCGCCTTATCTGGCGCCCTTCATCAACGGCATCCCCGTCGGCGACTCGCAGCCCGAGCTCGACGAGCCGCACGCGGGCATCAACACGCTCACGGACGTCGCGATGCTGGAGGGCTTCCTCGACGTCCTCGGCCCAATCAATCCGGCGGCCGTCAAGAACGAGGGCCTCAACATGGCCGAGTCCGAGCTGGAGGGCACCTGGCCCACGCCGAACCGCGTGCTCCGCGACGGCGCGTTCAAGGCGCCCCAGCTGCGCGACGTGGAGCTGACCGGCCCGTACTTCCACAACGGCGGAACGCTGACGCTGCGGCAGGTGGTGGACTTCTACGCGCGCGGCGGCGACTTCCCGATCACGAACGCCGAGCACCGCGACTTCCTGCTGACGAACCTGAACCTCGAGGTGCAGTCGAACCTCAGCGAGGAAGAGAAGGTGGCGCTGGTCGACTTCCTTCTCGAGCTGACCGACGAGCGGGTCGCGCACGACGCGGCGCCGTTCGATCACCCGCAGGTGATCATCCCGATCGACGGGACCGCCGCCGACAACACCGGTGGGCGGGGCGTCCTGCTGGGCGACGCCAAGTTCCGCGACATCCCCGCGGTGGGCGCGGCCGGCTTTGCGACCCGCGAGCAGGCCTTCCTGAACCTGAGCAACGTTCGCCTCTCGGGCGACGCGGCGCGGACCGGCTCCGGCCCGCTGTGCACGCCTGTCGCGACCTCGCAGTACTGCCGGTGAGGCCATGACGATCAATCGATGGACGGTGACGCACGGCCTGCTGGCCGTGCTGGTGCTCGCGGGTTGCCACAGGTCGGCGGGGCAGAAGGTCGCCTCCGATCCGAAGCGGCGCGAGAGCTACGGCCTGGGCTACAAGCTGGGAACCAGCCTCAAGCAACAGAAGACGTCCATCGAGCTCGACGCCTACGTCCAGGGCCTGCGAGAGGCGATGGCAGGGATCGCCTCGCAGGTGAGCGACGCCGAGATGCAGGCGGCCGTCGCCAGCATGCGCGAACAAGCGATGTCGGCACAGAAGGCGGCAGAGGAAGCGACGGCTGCGACGAATCGCGCGGCCGGCCACGCGTTCCTGGACGCGAACCGCAAGAAGGAAGGCGTCACCGTGTTGCCGAGCGGGCTGCAGTACAAGGTCCTCAAGCAAGGGACGGGCCGCAGCCCGGCGGTCGGCGACGTCGTCGTCGTCAACTATCGCGGGACGCTGGTGGACGGAACCGAGTTCGCCAACACGTACAAGCGGCACAAGGCGACGGTCCTGTCGCTCGACCAGGTGATCCCCGCCTGGAAAGAGGCGCTGCCGTTGATGAAGGAGGACTCCAAGTGGCAATTGGTCGCGCCCGCCGAGCTCGCCTACGGCCGGCGGGGCGCGCCGCGCATCGGCCCCGAGAACACGCTGGTGTTCGAGGTGGAGCTCCTCGGCGTCCGGCCGGCAAATGGGGCGCCCATCGCCGCGCGCGTGAAGTAACGAGCGGGCGCGATCAGGGACAGCCGATCGGACGCCCCCCCGGGGAGATCGGCTCCTCCGTCACGAGGACCCTGCACCGCGCCCACTTGGTGCAGTCCATCGGCGTCGTCACGCGGACCCGACACGCGCAGCTGCCGGTGAGGGGCGTCGCCGAGCAGGTCGAACCGTTCAGGTCCGAGTTCAAGCCCGCGTCGCAGGTCCGCAGCACGAAGCCGGGCGTGCAGGCCCGCATGCCGAGGTCGTAGCTATGGTCGGTGCTTCCGCAGTCGGGGTTGTTCTGCACCTCCCCGTCGAAGAGCGTGAACGGCTTCGGACACGAGACGCACGTGCCGGCCGAACAGCCGCTGTCGGGCACGCAGTTGTTCCCGTCGCAACACGGCTGACCAACGCCGCCGCAGGCCGGGTCGCCGCACAAGCCGGTCGTCGTGTTGCAGGTCCCGCTCTGACACGCGTCGCCGCCGAGACAGCACGGCAGCCCGATGAACCCGCAGGTCACCCCGTCGACGAAGATCCCGATGCCGCCCGGCGGCGGCAATCCGGGCGGCGCGGTCCCCGACGCCCAGGCAGCGAAGACGTGGCCCGCCGCGCAGGCGATGCCGTTGTAGTCCCCGTATTTCGGGCACCCGCTGTTGCCGCCGTTGCCGAAGCATTTTTCACCCGGCGGGCAGACGGGCCGGTCCTGGTCGCACGCCGTCAGGGAGCCCGCGCCGCCGGCGTTCTTGCACGTGCCATCGTTCTGCGCTGTCGGACAGGTGTCGGCGTCGGCGAGATTTCGTTCACCGCAGGGGAAGCCCGTGTCGCACTGCCGGTCGGCGCTGCCCGAGACGGTGACCTGGGCGCCGCTCGTCAGCGCGCCGCCGACGACCGCGGCGCTTCCCCGAACGTATGTCGTGCGGTCCTCCTTGCCGGCGCTGGCGCCGCTGCGGTCGTACCACCCGACCTGCGCGGTCGCGCCCAGGGTGCAGACCCACGGCATGAACCGACGGCCCGTGACAGGGTTGTTGATGGTCACGGTGCGGAGAGTCGCGGGCCCGGTGGCGAACCCGTCGGTCGTGTCGATCACGCGGATCTCGTCGTTGGTGTGGCTCGTCGACTCCCCGTAGGCGATGTAGACGTGATTTCCATCGGTCTGGTCCACCGCGATCGTTGCGCTGGACAGCGACGGGCCCGAGCATCGATCGAGCCCAGCGACGGGGCAGACCGGATCGAAGAGCTTGACCAGCGCCTTGGGAAAGCCCGGCTGCAACCCGAGCCCGCTCTCACACGAGCTGACCTTCGCGACGCTGATCCACTCGGAGCTGCGGAACACCACCCACACCCAGCCGTCGGGACCGACCGTGACGCGGGCGTCGTCGCCGGCACCGAGAAGGAGCGGTTGCCCCCAGGTCGCACCGCCGTCGGACGAGCAGACGATGCGCGGTGTCGGGTGGACCGTCGCGTTTGACGTGCACGTCCCATCGTCCTGCTGCCCGTAGTTGCGGTAGACGACGTAAAGCTGGTCCGCGCCCGTCGTGCTCGCCTTGGGCGCCGCGGCCATGTGCGGTTGGTCCGGAATGCAGGGGGACGACACGTTGTTGCCGCTGGGACAAGCGACCGGATTGCCGGCGAACGTGAACGTCGCGCCGTTGGATGGCGGCGAACGCAGGACGCTCGTGTTGCATGACCCGCCCGGCGTCGTGAGCAGGCTGACGTAGAAGGCGTTGCTCGCGCCGAGAGCGGCGGATGGATCACCCTGGATGCCGAGCATCGGCGGCAGCGTGATCTTCGACGGGTTGAAGGTGACGCCGCGGTCGTCGGAGAAGAACGTGTTTCCCGCCTGTCCCGCGACGACGACGTGAAGGCCGTCGGCGGTGGCGGCGACCTCCAGCTCGCCCTTCTTGTTGTTGACGACGGTGGACGGCAGGCCTTTGGGCGTCGCACCCCGCTCGGGTTTGACCTTCTCCGGCAAGGCAGGCTTTGGCGCAAAGGGCGCCTTCTTGGCCGTCGCCCGCAATCGGGCCAGCTCGCTCTCGGATTCGGCCGCCGTCGCCCGCGCGGCAAACGTGAGGCTGCGGCCGATGGTCTCGACCTCCGGGACCATCGCGGCGCCGGCTTCGAGGGGTATCGACGTCTCGACGCGCGCGATGATGTCGCCGGCAGCGACGGCGGTCGTCACCTGCACCACCTGCCGCTCGGGCCCGCGCCCCGCACTCTCGGGCGCCGCTCGAGGCGGCACCACGATCGTTTGCCGCTTCTCCAGCGCGGGCCAACCGTCGATGAGCACGAAGGTCGCGGGCGCCTGGGTCTCCCTGGCGATCTGTAAGAGCCGATCCACGGCCTCGGCATGCGAGAGCCGCTTCTCTGTCAGCACGATCATGTACGCATCGAGGATCCGACCCGTTGATGTCTGACGTGAGTGCGTGAGCTCGACGGCCGTGTCACCGCGCATGACGGTCCTGGTCCAGGCGGCGGGCGCCTTGAACCGGACCGCGTCGTTCGCGATTTTCACGGTCTTTCCGCCGCGACATGAGGACGCGAGCAGGGCGCCGATCACGAGCGTTCCCCCTCGACGAGCCAGATCGAATCCTCGCATGACCACCTCCCCGGCACTGTTGCGCGCGTCCAGCCCGTGGAACGGACGCGGGTGCAGGACGAACGGCCACACGCGCCGTTGTTCCCCTTCACGATGCCCGCGGCGCGCGCGTAAACTCTTTCGCGCGTGCGTTTCATCGCGACGGGGTTGATCTTGGTGGTCGTGGCGAGCGCGGCGTGCTCGTGGACGTCGCAGTCGAGCCCCAACGCAGACCATCAGGTGTTTACCTGACGGCGGTGCGGCCATCCCTCGACGCCCCAGACGGGCGGTCGCCCCATCGGCCGCGTCGTGGGGCTGACCTACGACGCCCGACCTGACTTATCCGGTGCGCGTCAGCCCGTTCGGCGTGATGACGACGCGTTCGCCGGGCCGGAACGGCGAGACGTCCGCGTAGACGAACTCGCCGTAGCCGCCGTCGTCGAAGCGGACGACGACCTCGTAGGTGCGCCGCTCGGACGCGCCCGAGCTGGCCGCAGCACCGACCGCCGCGCCACCGGCCGCGCCGGCGACCGCGCTCGGCCCGCGTCCGCCGCCGAACACGAGCCCGCCGATCAGCGCGCCGGCGGCAGCGCCGGCGCCCGGGTTGCCCTGGGTGCGCTGGACGATCTCCTGCACCGAATCGACCGACCCGGAGCGTCCGTACCCGACGGCAACGGGATCCGTCCACGTGGTTCTCGTCGTGGTGGTCGTGGCGCATGCAGGCGCCAGCGCCGTCACCAGGACCATCCCGAGGTAGAGGTTTTTCATGCTCGTCACCTCCGGCTTCAAGATGTGCATCGCGATGCCGGATGCGAGCTAACGACCGATGAGGTCGCAGCGACCGCCGCTGTCGACGCCGGTCTCGTCGAAGTCCATGCGGCCGTCGGCGCAGTAGTTGCCATTGAACGGGCGCCCGCGCGCCCAGTGCGCCGAGAGCAGGTGCGAATAGAACGCGTCGCGGTCCGCGCAGGTCGAGGCGCCACACGTGGTCGCGTCCGGATCGGTCGTGCAGTCGTCGGGGAACGGGAACCAGCTCGTCGGGTCGGCGGCGCCGCGGCCGCAGGCGGGGTACGTGCCGGCGCCGACGCCCGCGAAGTCGACCACGTCGCGCAGCCCGAAATAGAACTGCGCGAGCCAGTGGTACATGAAGCTGCTCGACCGCCCGCACGAATCGCTGAGCGTGATCCACGTGAACGTGCTGCCCCCGAAGGGGCCTCGGTCGAGCCAGTTGGTGCCCGCGCACGGGCTCTTCTGGAAGAGGATCCCGCTGTCGGGATCGTGGTAGCCGGTGATCGCGAAGACGAAGTCCGTGTCGCGGTTGACGTCCGCCAGGCCAGCCGCTTCCAGCGGGGGCGGCTGCAGGAACGCCCCAGTCGAGTAGTTCACGAACCCAGCCTCGACGGGCGCGAGGTCGTGCGTGCGCACGTCCAGGTTGATGTCGCCACCGGTGAGCTGGAAAATCCGCGTGCGCAATCCGGCGATCAGGTCGTTGGCGGTGGCGACCTCGGCGTCGTCGAGCGCGAGCCGGAAGCATTGCGACTGCGCGGCCGTGCCGACGCGCGCGTCGCTGGGCGCCACGAGCTCGACGGAGCCCGGATCGAACAACATGCCTTTGCCCGCGGCGTCGGCGACCGCGTAGCACTGGCTGGTGTCGGCGAGCCGGCACGGATTGCCGATCGCGCAGGTCGACAGCGACCGCACCATCAGCACGTCCATGCGCAGGTTCGTTCCGGGCGGCATGGTCGGGTCGACGCGCTCGAGCACCTTGCC
>Ga0207701_10004875_pt1 | contig 13573 bp, 12 predicted proteins | sample KBSSwiSSwithPhiX_FD_184294 | JGI IMG/M metagenome (GOLD analysis project Ga0207701, IMG submission 184294) | Switchgrass rhizosphere bulk soil microbial communities from Kellogg Biological Station, Michigan, USA, with PhiX - S5 (SPAdes) (version 2) | ecosystem: Environmental > Terrestrial >... | reverse complement strand
AAATTACCCTCATTGATAAGGTCTCCCAATGAAAGACCTTGATTTTGATATTGCTTTGCAACCGAAACAACAAAACGAAGATTGGCCTTAGTCAGTTTCTCTAAAGCTATCTGATCACCTTCCTTGATACGTTTTGCCAATTCCACTTCTTCATCCGGTGTAAGAAGGTCAACCTTACCAATTTCCTGCAGATACTTCTCAAGGCTTGCAGATTCCCGGTTGGTAATAGACTTCGAGATCTTCAATTGGCGCATGCTCATAAGCGAAGACTTTTTTAGAGGGTAAATTGCCGTCTTTATGCCTGTACGGATTAATATCCTGTGTAAACGTGTTTTTACGAAGGATATTGCTCAAACCAATTTACGCATTTGACTGCTATTTTCAAAAAATATCTACTATAACGTGCTGATAGTAAATAAGTTAGCGGCAGTCGTTGTGTAAAAACTACTCATTTCACCGGTCTTTAGACATCATCACCACTGCTAAAAAATTATTTTGAGGGTGTGATTAATTTTCTATTATTGCAACAACCTGAAAAACATTCAGCTGTTATAACTGAAGAATCTGATGAGCAAACAATTATTTACACTGGAATATTCTGTAAGATGTTCACCCTCTATACTCTATGAGTTTTTATCAACTCCTGCAGGATTGCAGGAATGGTTTGCCGATAAGGTAGACGAAAGAGACCAGGTGTTCAGCTTTACCTGGAATGGATCAACTGACAGAGCACAAGTCCTTGAAACTGAAGTAGACAAATTGATAAAATTTCATTGGCTACACGGACCCAAGAATGAATATTTCGAATTCCGCATAGAAAAAGCAGAGGTCAGTAATCAAACTATTTTACTGATACGTGACTTCGCAGAAAAAAAAGAAATTCCCGATCAGAAACGTCTCTGGGATTTCCAGGTGAATGATTTATTTCACCGTCTCGGTAGTAATTAAGCGGATCAATTCACTATACGCACTGTTCAATTGAACCTGCATGTTTTCCCACGAAACAAGCGGGAATTGCTTTGCTATTTTTATATAGGGATGCTCATCTACGTATACACGAAATTCTGCTTTGTCCATGCTGCTGATTTTTTGATAATGGTCTTCACCAAGATCATGATGCCATTCTTCTTCAGAAATTGCTATCGAATAATCCCCATTCGCCAGTAGCTTATGGTGTTCGTAAATGAGTGTAGAAAATTGTTCACGATATTTTCCTTTAAGGTGAAGGGTGATGCTGAAAAAATTTCCCCACCAGAAAAAACATCTTATCGCCATGGTATGCTCTGCGGAAAAAAATCTTGGATAGTCCAGCATTACATAAGGAAGTCCAAGATAATTTTCACCTTTTGCAATCTTGGGTGAAATTCTTTCAACTTCTTCCGGCAATAAAGACTTGTCGCGAAAATCATCAGCCAGCAGTCCAAACAACAGGTAAACTTTCTGTATAATGGCATTCTTTGTTAAAATGAAAGAAGGGTCTGAGACCAACCTCAGTTCCTCTTCCGAAAGCCTTAATTTTGCGTTCTCCATCAGAGCAAAGTTACCCTTTTTGGGAAGTCCTCTTTTGGAATGTTAATCAGTATATGTGCTAAAAAAGCTCGATAAACTTATTCTGAAAGCCTTTATTGGCCCATTTGTGGCCACTTTCTTTATCACCCTGTTCGTGCTGGTGATGCAATTCGTATGGAAATACCTGGATGACATGGTGGGGAAAGGCCTTGACTTTTTCCTGATCATTCGGTTAATCGGCCTGGTTAGTATGACTGTTATCCCGCTGGCCCTTCCATTGGCTATTTTATTGTCTTCCATTATGACTTTTGGAAACCTGGGAGAAAGCTATGAATTGGTGGCTATTAAATCTGCCGGAATACCGCTTCTGAGATTTATGAGACCACTGATAGTGGTCACTGTTTTTGTCTGCGGATTTGCTTTTGTTGTCGCCAATTATATTATCCCTGTTGCCAATCTGAAATTTACCACCCTGCTCTATGATATACGTGTAGCCAAACCTGCTTTTGATATTAAAGAAGGTATTTTTTATGACAAGCTGCCTAATTATGCCATTAAGGTGGGTAAAAAAGATAAGGACGGAAACGGGATCTATGATATCGTGATCTATGAAAATGATTACCGCATGCAGGATAATATCATAGTTGCAGAAAAAGGAAGGATGAGTATTAGTCCGGACAAAAAATTCCTTGAATTTTATCTGCAGAATGGATGGCGTTACCAGGAGCGTGGTCCTTTCAATTCAAAAGAAACAGATTTTATTCGCATAGGCTTTAAGGACTATAAAAAAGTATTTGATCTCAGCAGTTTCGAATTATTGAAAACACCTGACAGTGCTTTTAAAACAAACTGGCAGATGTTGAATGTTAAACAACTCGACAAAGCATCTGATTCCATGATCAGGCTGATCAAAACGACTATCCCGACAAGGATAAGAAAAGAAGCAATGAATTTCCTGATTTCGGGTAAAGCCATTGACAGCGGGTGGGCATCTAAAAAAGTCATTATGCCTGATAGCATTACATCATATAAACAACTCCTGCCCGATTCTGTACTCACGTTGACCTATAACCGCAGTATGGAAAAATCGGGCCTGATAAAATACTCACTCGACCTGATTGATGCAGATTACCAAAAGAAAAGATCCGACCTTCGCCATCACCTCATTGAGTGGCATCGGAAATTTGCTTTGTCTTTCGCCTGCATGGTGTTATTCTTTATTGGGGCCCCTCTTGGATCGATCATAAGAAAAGGAGGGCTGGGTATGCCACTGGTCATTGCCGTTGTATTCTTTCTGATCTTCCACCTGTTGAATATGTTTGGTATCAAGTTCGCGGAAAATGACGTGACGACACCGTTATTGGGAATGTGGTTGTCGACCCTTATCCTGATCCCTATTGGTTTTTTCTTTACGTATAAGGCTATGCATGATTCGCAACTCTTCAACCAGGAATTCTATTTCAGGGCTTTCCGGAAAATGAAGTCCTTCGTCAAAAAATAATCTTCTTTAATTTTCCCTAACTTTAAGCAAATCTGTGAAATGGAAAGGAGAAAATTCATTGGTCATATTTCAAAAGCAGGATTGGCTGTAGCAGCAGCAGGTAGCTTAACCAGTATGGAGCCGTTCGGTAATTTCAAAAACAGTTCCGGCTCTCCATTTAAAACCTCGTTTGATCAGACTCCCCTGCCCTATCAATATGATGCGCTGGAAACCATGATAGATACCAAAACCATGGAGATCCACTACACAAAACACGCAGCAGCTTATTCTACTAATCTTAAAGAAGCAGCAAAAGCTGAAGGCGTGAGCGATACTACCTCCGTTGAAGAAATACTGGCTAAAATTTCCAAATATTCGGCGAAAATGAGGAATAACGGAGGCGGTCATTACAACCATGAAATGTTCTGGCAATGCATGAAACCAAATGGTGAAGGCAGTCCTTCCGGCAAATTATTAACGGATATAGAAGCCCAATTCACCTCTGTAGCAGCATTCAAAACACAGTTTTCTGATGCGGCCAAAACAAGATTCGGCAGCGGTTGGGCATGGTTGTATGTGGATAGCCAGAAAAAACTTAAGATTGGCTCCTCCCCCAACCAGGATAATCCATTGATGGATATTTCTGAGATCAAAGGATTTCCTTTACTGGGACTTGATGTTTGGGAACATGCTTATTATTTGAAATACCAGAATAAAAGGGCCGACTATATAGAAAATTGGTGGAAGATTGTGAACTGGGATTATGTTCAGAAAAGATATGCTGCTATTTAAAAAATTCCCGCTTGATCAATATCCGGATTATAGTTTTTCTTTTAGTCGGAACACTATTGTTTTTTCTTCTTTTGCGTTACCAGGGAAATAACCTGGTAACACCTTATTCACCTAAAGGCATCGTATCACTTGAACTTGCCGGAACTAAACCAGCAACCACCGAAATTATCTCTGGATGGAAACATGACGGTCGGGGTCACAGCCTGAGAAATAATCTTTTAATAGATTTTTGTTTTATCCCTTTTTATGTAATGCTGTTCTATACACTTTGTGGCAGTATTTCAGTAAGACTGGATTCAATTGCTGCAAAGCTTGGAGTGCTGCTGGCATTTTTTATCCTCATTGGCGGTGGTTTTGATGTTTTGGAAAACATCCTGATGATGTTGGCCTATCTCGAAATTTATAATACACTGACGGTAAAGGCCACTTTTAGTTTTGCTATATTAAAATTTATTTTAATAAGCTTGTCCATAATTTATGTGATCGTATTTGGATCTGTTGTAATACGAAAGAAATTAAGCAGCCATAAATAGATTTTTAATAATCATTAACAAATTATAAAGCAGCGTTCCCTTTATATTTGTAACCAGAATTGCAAGTCATATATCAGCCTTTGTCGATCCGACTAACATTTGAGTAGAAGGTTTCGGCAAAGGCTGAGCCTATTAAACCAATGTGTAAATTTGCAGATTTGGATATGCGGATATAATACAACTCTCTCTTTCAGTATATTCGCTCCATTAAATATTTTCCCATGCAGGTTTGGAAAGACTACCAGGACAAAAACAAGGAAAGGTTTTTAAATGAACTTCTTGACCTTCTCAGAATACCTTCAGTAAGCGCGAGAAGTGAGCACAGGAATGATATGGTAAAATGTGCTGAAGCCGTCAAACAACGGTTATTGGAAGCCGGTGCTGACCTGGCAGAGATCATTCCAACCGATGGCCATCCCATTGTTTACGGTGAAAAAATAATAGACCCCTCTAAACCAACAGTGCTTGTTTATGGCCATTATGACGTGCAACCGGCCGAGCCATTGGAATTATGGAATAGCGGTCCATTTGAACCCCTTATAAAAGATGGTAAGATTTATGCCAGGGGATCTTGCGACGACAAGGGCCAGTTCTATATGCACGTAAAGGCATTGGAGATGATGGTGAAGACCAATACACTTCAAACCAATATTAAATTTTGTATTGAAGGCGAAGAAGAAGTTGGATCTCCGAATCTCGGAAAATTTGTTGCCTCCAATAAAGAACAACTGAAAGCAGATGTGATCCTGATCAGCGATACTTCCATGTTGAGCATGGAAACACCTTCCATTGATGTAGGTGTGCGAGGCCTGAGTTATATTGAAGTAGAAGTAACTGGTCCTAATCGTGATTTGCATAGTGGCGTTTATGGCGGAGCGGTAGCAAATCCTATAACCATCCTGGCAAAAATGATCGCCAGCTGCCATGATGAAAATAATCATATCACCATTCCTGGTTTTTATGATGATGTAGTAGAAGCTTCCACAGCAGAAAGAAAGAAAATGGCTGCAGCACCGTTCAACGAATCTGCTTATAAAGAAGACCTTGGTGTTTCTTCGCTCTGGGGAGAAAAAGGTTATACTACAAATGAACGTACGGGTATTCGTCCGACCATTGAATTGAATGGCATTTGGGGCGGTTATACAGGTGAGGGTTCCAAAACGGTATTACCATCAAAGGCAACTGCAAAAATATCAGCCCGACTGGTTCCAAATCAATCCAGTGTCAAAACCACCGGGATGCTTTTGAATTATTTTAAAAGCATTGCACCTGCAGGAGTAACTGTTAAGGTTATGGAACATCATGGTGGGGAACCTTATATGACCCCAATTGATTCCACTGCTTATAGGGCTGCAGCTGCAGCAATCAAAGATACTTTTGGAAAAGAACCGGTTCCTGTAAGAGGAGGTGGCTCAATTCCTATTTGTGCTTTGTTTGAAAAAGAACTCGGACTCAAAATCGTATTTATGGGATTTGGACTGGATAGCGATAACCTGCATTCACCAAATGAAAAATATGACCTCTTTAATTTCTTTAAAGGGATAGAGACGATTCCATACTTCCATAAACATTATGCAAGTATGGAATCGTAACCCCAATCTCACATTAACCGCGGAGCGGTTTTATCTTCCTCCGGGCGGACAATTTTTTCTAAGATAATCTGAATACAATGTTTTCAGGTGCATGGTTGTTCCTTCGCCTTCAGAAATACTATGCGTTCTATTTGGATATGCCATAAACTGAAACTGCTTGTTATAACGAATTAGTTCATTCAATAGCATTTCTGCATTTTGATAATGTACATTATCATCCCCTGTGCCATGTATATAAAGTAAATTCCCGCGAAGATTTTTGGCATAAGTAATTGGCGAACCGATTTTATAATCTTCAAGTGAAACAGTAGGATCACCCATATATCTTTCCTGGTAAACATTGTCATAGGTCAATTGATTGGTCACTGCAGAGATCGCAATTCCTGTTTTATATATTTCAGGATATTGGAACATCAGGCCCAGGGTGGCATTCCCGCCTCCACTCCAACCCCATACTGCCACACGCGAAGTATCTGCAAACTTCCATTTTAATACCTGGCTCGCTCCCTTCGCCTGGTCACTAATATTCAACACACCTATCTTCCTATAAATAGATTTTCGCCAGGCCCTGCCTTTAGGAACTGGTGTTCCCCGATTATCGATACATACATAGAGGTAACCATCTTCTGCAAGATCACCTGTATAAAGTGGGTTCCCGGTAACACCATAAATATCTTTCACTTCCTGTCCCCACGGTTCCGTATAAACGAAAAATAGAACAGGGTATTTTTTCGAAGGATCAAAATTCTTTGGCTTCTGCATCCATCCATCCATTTCTATCCCGTCATCTGTAGTAACCTTAAAAAACTCTATCCCACCAGAACTTTTGTCCGCCTTCTTTATAGCATCAGCAACTGTGTTTTGTCCGCCAAGCCCTTTCCCATCAGAAAGCCTGATCCATTCAAAACTATAAGGAGTATAGAAATTGGTAAAAACATGAAATGCAAATTCCGCTTTGGGTGATAGCTTGTATTCATGTGTTCCTGGCTGGTCTGCAGCGGTAACCATTTCAGCTTCGCCTTTTCCATTTATAGCAGACCTGTACAAATATTTCTGCGTTGCATTTTTGGGCGAAGCGAGATAGTAAACAAAACCATGACTTCTGTCAATGCTCACAATATCGATGACATCAAAACTTCCTTTCGTGATCAGTTGTTCCGATTTTCCATCCCTGCTCACGGCATAAAGATGTCGCCATCCGTCTTTTTCTGAAGGCCAGACAAATTGTTTTCCATTGTCCAGCCAATCCCATCCGCCATTTGCATAGTCCTGGTCCCAGAGAGATATTAAATCAATCCATGTACTATCTTTTTCTTCATAGATCAGTGTAGAATTGCCGGTAATTTTATTACACAGAAACAACTTTGACACCTGTTGTTTCCTGTTTAGCTGCTGCACAATAATTTCTCCAGCTGTATTTGCCCATTCCACCCTTACGAGATAATTGTTTTTGGGGTCACCAGGAATATTCATCCATTTTGTCTTCGCGTCAGCAATGTTTACAACACCTATCCTGACAGATGAAATGGGTTGTCCAACTTTAGGATATTCAATTGCTTTAACCTGGGAATAAATGGAATCGGTATTATTGATCAAATAAAAATCCCGTGTACCCGTAGCATTAACCTGCCAGTATGCAATGCTTTTACTATCGGGACCCCAACGAAAACCATCCCTGCAGAAAAACTCTTCTTCATATACCCAGTCGAATGTTCCATTAATAAGTTTATCCTTTCCGTCAACCGTAAGCGCTTTTTCAATATTGGTTGCCAGATCTTCGGCATAAATATTTTTATTGCTCACAAAGGCGATCATCTTGCCATCAGGTGATAACTTTGCAAACATCAATGATTGAGATGGACGTTTCTGTCCCATTTTCCGAAGCGAATTGTCTTTCAGGTTGAGTAGCCAGTAGTCACCCCTGGTATTATAACGCCAGACCTTAGCCGTATTAGTGAAAAACAAGACCAGTTGTCCATTTTGTGATACACTAAAACTTTCGGGAATGATCGGTTCCCGCTGTGATGCAGGAGTCAATTGGCGGGGAGAAACAAAGATCTTTTCTTCACCTGTCTCCAGGTTCTGTGAGATGATTTGTCCGCCTGTCAATTGCAGGAATGTTTGATCGTTAAGCCAGGTTATTTCAGGAAGTGCCTGGGCGCTAACCCTGACACAATATAGAATGCCAAACATCAGGCATATAATGATTCTCATATTTGAATTTGAGATAAATGTAGAATAAAATACATGTCAGATTTTTATATAACCTGCTGAAAAATATTTGATTGTGGATAGACTGGCAGCAAAATCCGTGAAATTGGTATCATAAACTAATCAATAGCTAGAAATCATGAACATTATTTTATATTTTTCGGACCCTAAACCCAGATAAACAGCAATTAATACATGCAGATCAGGACCCTATCTATTGTAATTCCCGCATATAATGAAGGGCACACAATTCAGCGAATACTAGACAAAATCAGTGCGGTTGACCTTAACGGAGGTATTGCCAAACAAGTGATCATTGTAAACGATTGTTCCACAGATCAAACTGATGAAGCAGTAAATAAATACATGGTTGAAAATCCCTGCCTGCCTATCATTTATTTAAAGCATGAAATTAACCGCGGGAAAGGTGCAGCATTACACACGGGGATTTCCAGGGCTACGGGAGAATATATAGTAATACAGGATGCGGATCTCGAATATGACCCACAGGAGTACAATGACCTGTTAAAGCCCATACGTAATGGTTTTGCTGATGTAGTGTATGGATCAAGATTTATGGGTGGATCTCCGCATAGGGTATTGTTCTTCTGGCATACGATTGGCAATAAATTTCTTACCGCATTTTCCAACATGTTTGCCAATCTCAACCTTACCGATATGGAAACCTGTTACAAAGTCTTCGATACGAAAATGCTTCAATCCATCAAACTTAATGAAAAGCGCTTCGGTTTTGAGCCGGAAGTAACCATCAAAATTTCCAGGATTCCTAAAGTCAGGATTTATGAAGTGGGTATTTCCTATTATGGCAGGACCTATGATGAAGGAAAAAAAATTGGATGGAAAGATGGATTTCATGCGCTCTATTGCATCATAAAATATGGCGTTTTTAAGTAGTATTTATGCAGGTTAAACTCTTTTTCCGTTTTTTGTTCATAACCTTCCTGACCATTACCTTCCTGGTGCTTTTGGGTACATGGCTTAAGGGATATATGGGAAGCATGGACACCATAGTTTCCCTTGTGGGAACAAAAAAAACCAGCCAGGAACTATCCGCCATTATTTCACAGGATCGATTCAGGTATATACAGATTTTACTGGCTGCATTTATGGCAGCAGTGTTTTTGCTGTTGTGGAAATTTAATGAGATATATACCACTGTTGCCGCATATATTTCTTCCCTTTACCAGTTCCTAAAATCAGCAGTAATTGCAAGTTTTCGCTCTGAGCATAAATTTCTATTGATGGTTCCGGTGATCGGTTCCTTTTATTATGCTATCGTTATGCCTATTTGCTACGACGAAGGACTAACCTATTTATATTTTACGTCTAGAAGCATGTTGGCGTCCATGTCATATTACCCGGAACCTAATAACCATATTCTCAATTCACTGCTCACCAATATTACTTACCACCTGCCCTTCGGTGATTCAGAATTCAGGTTAAGACTACCGTCTTTATTGGTTAGTCTGCTTACCTGGATCATTGCATATAAACTATTGATCACCTACTTCAATAAGCAGGTAGCCTTAATAGTTACCGGTATTGGTTCAATGATATTCCTGGTATTTTATTATAGTTACCAGTCAAGGGGTTATGCACTCGTAAACCTGTTTTTCATTTCAGCATTTTACAATGCTTTAGGCATTATTTACAAAAAAGATTCACTGAACAACTGGGTTTGGTTTGGCGTATGTTCTATTCTTGGCTTCTACACGATGCCATCATTTCTTTATCCTTTTCTTACCCTGAATCTCCTCATACTTATTTACAACCGGCCGAATATCAGAAGACAATTCGTGACCAATGCTATTGTTACCATGATCACCGTAATACTCTATTTACCGATAGTGGTGGTCAATGGGTTGAATGCTCTTACGAATAACACCTATGTGAAGTCGATCGACCGTGGTGAAGTGATCCGAAAACTTCCGGAATTCTTCAGCACTTCACTTAATGAACTTACCCAGTCTCCATGGTATTTTACTGTTCTTGCGCTTTTACCATCATTGATATACACCCTGGTTAAACGACAAGGTTTTAACATCAGTTTATTTCTGTTGTTTTTACTATCGCCCTGGGTTTTATTAGCAGCTCATGCTGTGATACCATTTCCCCGGACCTTTAATTACTACGGTTTTATTCTTCCACTACTTGCGGTCATTGGTTTTACTGCGCCACTTGAAAAGATATCTGCCCGCTGGCTGTTAGTCGGATTGTTGATTGCACAACTTGGATTATTATATCAATTCAGCAGGCGAATTATTCCTTATGAAGAAAGGGATCCTCAATTGAACTGGAGTTCAAAATCATATAACAATATGATGGTTGGAAACAAACGATATTTTTCAAGTGGTAACCTATTGGGCACTACCCTGCTCTATGAGTTAAAAACGCAGGGCTTCGATAAAGCGGAAGTGATATTCTATAATGCACCTGTAAATGCAGATACCTTACAAAACTTTGACTATATCATTATCGGGAAACAAAATGACTTTACTAAAAACAAAAAAGCCAGGATCACTACCCAATACTATCATATTTATTGACCACGTCAAAGATTCCCAAAACGAATTGTTACTTTGCAAGTGATGGCAGATAAAGAGAAACTGAGGCTGGACAAATACCTTTGGGCGATCCGCATTTTTAAAACGAGATCACAGGCAGGAGATGCATGTGATAAAGGAAAAGTAAAAATGCAGGGTAATTCAATGAAGGCAGCACGCCATGTCATGATTGGTGATGAATACGAAATAAAATCCGAAACCCGGAAATGGGTCATCAGGGTGACTGACTTACTGGATCATCGGGTGCAATTCCAGGAAGCAATCAAATATTACGCAGATATCACACCGGAAGAAGAAAAACAAAGGCTTGAATTTCAGGCTGCAGTATTTTATTCCGGAAAGAGACAATCAAAAATCGGCCGGCCAACAAAAAAAGACAGAAGAGAGTTAGATGATTTCATGGAATAACCCTAATCAAATTTTTCACATTACCATATATGCAAATTCATATTATCACTGTGATTCCTGAACTACTGAGTGGTCCATTGCAGCATTCGATCATGAAAAGGGCCCAGGAAAAAGGATTATTGAAAGTGGAATTGCATCACTTGAGGAAATGGGCGGTTAATGAATATGGTCAGGTAGATGATTACCAGTTTGGTGGCGGCGCAGGAATGGTGATGATGCCTGAACCTTTAGCCAGGGCGATAGATGAACTATCTGCTACAACTAAATTTGATGAAATTATTTTTCTCACGCCAGATGGCATTCGTTTTGATCAACGTATTGCAAATAAATTATCACTACGTGAGAATCTGTTGATGATATGCGGCCACTATAAAGGTATTGACCAACGCATTCGTGATAAATATGTGACCATGGAAATTTCCATTGGCGATTATGTACTGAGTGGTGGTGAACTGGCTGCAGCTGTAATCACTGATGCGGTTGGCAGATTATTACCCGGTGTATTGAATGATGAAACATCAGCACTTTTTGATTCTTTCCAGGATAACCTGCTGGCTCCGCCGGTTTATACACGACCGGCTGAATTTCAAGGCATGGCAGTACCGGAAATACTATTGAGTGGTGATCCAAAAAAAATTGATGAATGGAGATATGAGCAGGCTTTACAAATAACACGTTTAAAAAGGCCTGACCTATTGAATGATGATTTGGAATCGGCCTGAACAATAAAATAAAAACAAGTCAATAGTACGTAAATCGAACTATTGTTGCAACCTTTAATGAAGAATACCGCCTATGCCGCTTAGCTATGTAGTTTATGGATCTGTTGGTTTTATTGCAGCAGCGTTTTGTGTTTACTTAATTTTCCGCATCTCGCGTAAAGATGGAGAGTCAAGCTAACCATTCAAAAATTCTTTTCGCAATTCTTTCAACTTAATGATTTTATCAGGCTCATCCCGGTGAAGTTTTTCGAACTGCTGCTGGTTTATCCAGTCGCGGTAACGATCTGTCCACCATAATGCAAACCATGCGAGGAAAGGCGATAATATACAGATCACTGTTATCCAAACTGAAGAAAAGATAATAGCAATGGTTAACCACAACAGTATCCAGGCAAAATAAACAACGGCAGCAACAGCTACCAGCACACTGGTATAAAAATCTACCCTGGTTACTTTTTTATCTGCAGTTTTTCTTCCCACCAGGTAAGGCCAGATATTCAATATGATTCCCAAAGCAAACAATGGAAAACAAATAACTAATAGCAGAGGGGGAAGGGTGCGCAATGATTTTTCCGAAAATGATTTATCATTTACACCGTAAGCAGATAAAGTTGCCAGGTAACTTAGTTGCTTATGTTCTATAATTTTATACTCTTCTTCATTCAAAGAACTGAGTTGGCGGCAAATCCGTTTTTGCCTGCAAAAATCGGCTTCAGTAAATTGTTTTCCCTGATCATTATCCGCCATTTGCAGATTGTTTTCCAAAACTGTGGTTCGCTCCGGCTGATCAACATATAATACCACTTTTTCAAAATGTTCTTCCAATTCTTCTGTGAGCTGATTAATTGCTTTTGCCGGGTTGGACTGATACAATTCACTGAATGTATTAACTGGGACAGGATCGCCTGAAACGAGTTGCAGATCGGATCTGAATGCATGCCTGCTGTAATGAATACCTAAGGGGACTATATACAATGGTTTGCCTGGTGATTTCTGCAATGCCTGCATGACTATCCTCGACACGCCTTTTTTTAATGGAAGGAGATTTCTTTCCACCCTGCTGGTACCCTCAGGAAATATCAGCAGCAATCCATCATTTTTTAATACTTCTTCGCCCACGTTAAAACTATCAGCATTACGGTGCAATTCGGATTTATCTTTTTCCTTGCTATAGATAGGGATCATGTGTAACTGGTTTAATACAAACCTGGTCAACCTTCCCTTGAAAACATCACTTCGAACATAGTAATACATCGGCCGCCTTAGTTTAACACCCATGATCATGGCATCGAGGAAAGAAGCAGCGTGGTTGGAAATAATTACGACAGGTCCTTTCGCAGGAATTTTTTCGGCCCATAAAAAAGATGACTTCCTGAAATAAAGCCAGAGCGCAGGAGTCATGATGAATTTAGCGAGATAGTATAGCATTTATTTTTTAATACATGGTAAAGCGTAAATTAGCTTTTTCCCATAAAACCAAAACAATGTCAACTAACAGGAGAAAATTTCTACGCAATATAACACTTGGCGCAGGCGCACTCGCCACCGGAGTGGATGCACAGGCAACCAACCAACAACCAACAACTAACAACCAAAAACCAACATTCAATATGTGCGGTTATGCCGCACCGAAAATCGAAACGGTTCGTATTGGAGTGATCGGGCTCGGACAAAGGGGATCGGACGCTGTGGCGCGACTCAGTTATATAGATGGAGTGGAAATAGTGGCACTTTGCGATAA
>Ga0207701_10004873_pt1 | contig 13575 bp, 9 predicted proteins | sample KBSSwiSSwithPhiX_FD_184294 | JGI IMG/M metagenome (GOLD analysis project Ga0207701, IMG submission 184294) | Switchgrass rhizosphere bulk soil microbial communities from Kellogg Biological Station, Michigan, USA, with PhiX - S5 (SPAdes) (version 2) | ecosystem: Environmental > Terrestrial > Soil... | reverse complement strand
TCAGGGATCGCGTGCGCCGACGCGCGAGATCCTCGCGCAGAACGCGCCGGAAGCGGTCCTGACATCGCTCATGAGCGGCAAGATGTTTCAGCAGGGCGGCGCGCTGACCGAGGCCGAGCGTCGCGCGGTTGCGGCGTTCGTCGCCGGCCGTCCGCTCGGAGCCTCCACGCCGCTGCCCTCCGTCGGCCGCTGCACGGCGGCGCCCAAGGCGCTGACCGCGGCCAACATCAGTAGCGGATGGAACGGGTGGGGCGGCGGTCTGGCGAACACGCGGTACGCGACCGCCGATCGCGGTGGCCTCACGCCCACGATGGTGCCGAAGCTCACGCTGAAATGGGCGTTCGGCTTCGCCGGCGTCAGTTCCGCGCGGGCGCAGCCGGCCGTCGCCGGCGGCCGCGTTTTCGTCGGGAGCGACAGCGGCGCCGTGTTCTCGCTCGATATGAAGACCGGCTGCACCTACTGGACCTTTCAGGCCCAGCATGCGATCCGCACGGCGATGTCGATCGGCCCGTACAAGAACGGTACGGCCTCGGGCAACGCCGTGTACTTCGCCGACGGCGGCGCGGTGGCGTATGCCGTCGACACGGTCACCGGCAAGCAGGTCTGGAGTCAGCGCGTCGACACCCATCCCTACGCGACGTCCACCGGCTCGCCGGCGCTGTACAACGGCCGCGTCTACGTGGTGACCTCGGGACTTGGCGAGGAGGGACTGGGCGGCGCCAACAATCACGAATGCTGCACGTTCCGCGGCAGCATCTCGGCCCTCGATGCGAATACGGGCAAGCCAATCTGGAAGACCTACACGATTGCCGAGGAACCGAAGCCACGCGCCAAGAGCAAGACCGGCGTGCAGTCGTGGGGCCCGGCCGGTGGTGGAATTTGGGGAGCTCCGACGATCGATCCCGCGCGGCGCGCGATCTACATCGCCACCGGCAACGGCTACGCCGATCCGCCGCAGCTCACGACCGACGCCGTGCTCGCGCTCGACATCGACACCGGCAAGATCCGATGGTCGTTCCAGCCGCTCGCCAATGATGTCTGGGCCGGTGGATGCGGCCGCGGCGCCGCCGACAATCCGAACTGCCCGGCGAACATCGGTCCCGATCACGACTTCTCGATGTCGCCCGTGCTCGTGAAACGCGCCAACGGACAGGATCTGCTCATCGTGCAGCAGAAGTCCGGCATGGCGTATGGCATCGACCCGGCCAAAGACGGGGCGATGGTGTGGCAGTACAAGACGAGCGCGGGCAGCAGCCTGGGCGGTCAGTGGGGCGTGGCGGTGGACGACCGGCAGGCGTACTTCGGCGTCGTCAATCAGATGCCCGGCGGCGTGCGCGCGGTGAAGATCGACACGGGTGAAGAAGTCTGGTCGAAGCCGGCACCGGAACGCCTCTGTGGCACGGCACGCGGCTGCAGCGTCTCGACCGGCGCCGCCATCACCACGATCCCGGGTATCGCCTTCTCCGTCTCGATGGACGGCGGCATCCGCGCGCACGCGGCTGACGATGGCACGGTAGTGTGGACGTTCGATACGAACAAGGAATTCCCCACCGTCAACGGCGTCAAGGCGAGCGGCGGCGCAATGGACGGTCCCGGCGTGGTCGTCGAAGACGGCATGGTCTTCGCGAATTCCGGTTACGTGAGCCTGATCGGGCGTCCAGGCAACGTGCTGCTCGCGTTCGGGGTGGATTGATCACGTCAAGACCACGAAGGGCGGCTTCGCGGCCGCGGCACGAAGACCACGAAGAGGGACTCGCGATCCCGACTGGAATGGGCGCTTCAGATCGACAGCAGTATTTGCTCGGGACTGACCGATGGAGAGCGCTGGGCACGTTCGTCCACCGCTGGTACGCCCGACCGCTCTCCGAGGATGACGGTCATACGCCGCTCGAGATCGAGAGCGCTGCGAGGCGGCTTGGCACGCCGCTTCCTGTTGCTTTGGCCGAATGGTTCGAGTTCGTCGGACGCCGCCTGCAAGACGTTCAAGACGCTCCCCGCCTGCTCCATATCGTTTCTATCGAGAACGGAATGATGCGCGTGTGGACTGAGAATCAGGGCGTCTGGGCGATCGTGACCCCGGTCGAATCCGGCGACGACCCGTTATGCGAAGTTGACGAGCACGAGTTCGTATCCCCCGACGCCGTCGAAATTCTCCAGCCGTCGAATCTCTCGTAGGCCGGGTCTTCAGACGAGGCGTTGTCCCGTAACGGAACACACTTCCCGCCGCTCCCTAGCTGCGTGTTGTTCAACACTGATACGCAGCTCACCGCATCTTTGCACGCTGCACGGCCCCGCACTGATGCGGGCTTTCCATCCGATTTGATTGAAGACCGCGGCAGAGCGCGGAAGTTCGATCCTTGTTGCACCTCAGCAGACGCGCTGTAATCGAGCCCTCCCTACTGTGTAACGACGAAGGAGTGTTCGAATGCGGATCTCGAAGAAGGTGCTCTGCGCCGGGGCAGTGATCGTTTTCGGTACGGCGCTCCAAGCCAACGCGCAGACGGGCGCCGCGAAGATTCGCGCGTGCGTTCTGCCCACGGGTGGCACGCGCATCGTTACGGGTTACGAGTCGTGCAAGTCGAACGAGACGTTGCTCGAGTGGAACGTCTCGGGACCTCAGGGACCGCAGGGACCTGAAGGACCTGCCGGGCCTCCCGGATCGACCGGGTCAGGTAGCGGCGGCCCGCGCGTCGTGAACGCGTCGGGTGGCGAGGTCGGACCGCTGCTCGACAGAGGGTCGGCGGTGCTGTCGCTGCCGTCGGGCCGCAAGTCGTACGCGCAGCTGTTTCCCAACGGTCGTGGCGCCGGCTGGACGATGACCCAGTACTACTTGACGACTGATTGCTCGGGCGACGCGTACCTCGCGTGGAATACCTTCGAAGAGCTGATTCCCGAAACCATCGTCCTGAACGGTGGCGCGTTTGCCATCGTCCCCGGATCGCTGGCCTCTCGAGTGGTCAGAACCAAGAAGGTCTTCGGCGATGCGGGCCTGGGCGCGTGTCAGGCGGCGTCCGGCGTCTCCACGATGACGAGTCGCTTCGACTTCTACCTGCCGGGGGATCTGAATCTGTTCTATCCGCTCTCGGTACAGTAGACATCCGCCTTCGCCACGGCTACGGCGAGACAGGGCTGGCCAGGACTCGGAACTGGCCCAGCCCTGTTTCCTGTTTCCTGTCTCTCCTCACGCGTCAAGTGCGCGTCCGCGTGTTTCCGGACCGCTCCAGATAGCAATCAGCGCGCAGACGCCAGACGCAGCCATCGCGACCATCATGCCGGTCGGCAGATCGATGCCGCGATCCTTCAACGCGCCGAGCATCCACGGCATCATCGCGCCGATGGCCGCCCCGGCGTGATAGCAGAAGCCGGGACCCGCGCCACGCACCTCGCTCGGAAACCGTTCGACCGTGTACGCGGGGGCCATTCCCCACACGCCCATGCCGAAGAAGCCCATCATCAGCGCCCCCAGCACCATCGAGGTTGTGGTCGTGAAATGGAGATAGGCGGGCAGCGAGGCGATGCCGACGAGCACCGTGATCGTCGTGGCGCCGCGGCGGCCCAGGCGTGTCTGTGAAAGTGAGCCCCAGGTCAGCGTGCCGGCAATGGCGCCGACGTTGAACGCAACCAGATAGCCGAGCGGATCGCGTCCGGCCTCGCGCAGGAGCGTCGGATACCAGTAGTTGACCGAATAGTAGATGCACATGAACGAGCCGATGACCAGCGTGGTCTGCAGCGTCGTCCCGATCAGATCGCGGTGGAAGATGCGCGCGAGAGAAACCTGGGAGTCGGTAAAGGGTCGCCCGGCGAGCGCGGCTTCGCGCTTGAGACGCTGCCGTTCGAGCCACACGGGACTTTCAGTCACGCGCGAGCGGATCCAGAGGGTGAAGAGCGCCGGCACGATGGCCGCCCAGAACATGGTGCGCCAGGCGAAGTCGGGCGTACCGTTGAAGAGCGGATAGATGTAGTGAAACACCGCCGCCGCGAGCAGGTATCCCCAATACCAGCCGCCGAGCATCAACCCCGAGACGAAGCCGCGCAGTCGCGTCGGCCAGTGTTCGAAGACGAGCGGCATGCCCGCCGCCCATTCACCGCCCATCCCGAGCCCGAACAGTGCGCGCAGGCCGAACAGCATGGCGTAGGACGAGGAGAAGCCGCAGAGGAACGCGAAGAGCGAGAACCAGAGCACGGCCAGCGTCAGCGGAAGCTTGCGGCCCCACTTGTCCGCAGCTGTGCCGGCGAGTGACCCGCCGATGAGACGCATCAGCAGCGTCACCGTGCCCAGCGCGCCGGCGGCCGCATCGGTGACCGTGAAACTCTGCTTGATGTCGATCAGGATGAACGCGGCGATGTTGAAATCGAACGAGTCGACGATCCAGCCGAGGAAGACGGCCCAGAACGCCCGCCATTGCTCGCCCGTGACGTCGCGCAGCGAAACTTCGCGGGTGGCGACGTCAGGAACAGCTCGGGCGGCGGACACGGCGGGCGGTGGGGTCATCGACGGGGATACTACAGGAAACAGGAAACAGGAATCAGGAAACAGGGGTGGGCCAGGGACCGGGGATGAGGGAGCAGGGGACTGGGCTCAGGGATTAGGAATCAGGGCCAGGGATCAGGGCACAGGATGAGGGATGAGGGATGAGGGACGACGGTGGCTCGATGCAGGCCGTGGCGAGTTCCACCACGGCCTGTTAGGATCGCGCAACTGCCCCGCTATGACTCACACCATTCGCATCACGACGGCGACGACGCTTGCGGCGGTCCTGCTGACGGCGGTGACCTCCGCGCAATACCTGAAGCACCGCGACGCGAAACTGCCGCGCAACCCTGACGGCACGCCGAACCTGACGGCGCCGGCGCCGCGCCTGGCTGACGGCACGCCGGATCTCGGCGGCCTCTGGAACGCCGTCGACGGCAAGTTCCTCACGAACATCGCGCAGCGTGCCGGGTTCACTGCGCCGTTCACGCCGGCGGCGGCCGCCATCTTCAAGGAACGTCAGGACACCCAAGGCCGCGATCGTCCAGCCGGACGCTGTCTGCCGCACACGGTGCCGGACGCGATGCTGATTCCGGGCTATCCGTGGAAGATCATCCAGACGCCCGCACTGATGGTGGTCCTGTTCGAGAGCTTCACCGACTTCCGTCAGATTTTCACCGACGGCCGCGATTTCCCTACCGAGCAGGCGCCCACCTGGATGGGATATTCCGTCGGACGGTGGCAGGGCGACGTCTTCGTGGTGAATACCGTCGGGTTCAACGACAAGGGCTGGCTCGACGATGGAGGTCATCCGCGATCCGAGGCGATGAAAGTGACCGAGCGCTTCCGTCGCCGCGACTTCGGGCACCTCGAGATCGAGTTCACCTTCGACGATCCGAAGAGTTACACCCGGCCGTGGTCGGTGACCGTGCCGTTCGAGCTGCTGCCGGACACCGAGATCATTGAAAATTTCTGCGAAAACGAGAAAGACGCGCAGCACATCTTCTTCGACGGGCCGCCGAAGAACTGAATGATGCCCGGTCCGGAAGGGCCCGGCCTACGCCGCTCTGGCCGCTGAATGACCCGGGTCGAAACGACCGGGCCGACGAGGACGGCCGACCCCTCGCCCACCATGCCCGAATCCCCCTGAAGGGGCGCTATCCTTTTGACCGGGATAGGTATATCTTTTTCCGCTGCGGAGTATCGGCGGCCCGTTTTGGGAGTGTGATGAACCGAGGGTGGGGCGTCTCGGCGGTGGTGTCGCTGGCGTTGGTCGTCGCCGCTATCGGTGTGCCCGTGGCGCAGTCGCCGCAGCGGCAGGCTCCGACATCGAAGCGGTCCACGGCCGCATCTGCCGAAGACTACGCGCCGCTCCTCAATCAGTACTGCGTCACCTGTCACAACGCGCGCACCAAGACCGGTGGACTTCAGCTGGACACCGCCGATCTGTCGCGGGTGCCCCAGGCTCCCGAGTTGTGGGAGAAGGTCATCAGGAAGGTCGGCGCGGGGATGATGCCTCCGGCCGGCATGCCGGCGCCGCCGCCGGACGCGCGCAAGCGTCTCGTCACCTGGCTCGAGACGCGGCTCGATCAGGCCGCAGCGAATGCGCCGAATCCCGGACGCCCACTCGTGCACCGTCTGAATCGCGCCGAGTACGCCAACGCGGTTCGCGATCTGCTCATGCTCGATATCGATCCGGCGAACCTGCTCCCGGCCGACGATTCGAGCGCAGGATTCGACAACATCGCCGACGTGCTCGGGGTGTCGCCGGTCCTGCTCGAGAGCTATCTCTCCGCCGCCGATCGCATCAGCGCGCTCGCCGTGGGCGACCCGAAAGCGCCGCCGAGCAGCGAGGTCGTGCGCGTGCGTCAGGACGCGTCGCAGTCGCGTCACGTCGAGGGGCTGCCGCTCGGAACGGTTGGCGGATTGCTCATTCAGCGGACCCTGCCGCTCGATGGCGAGTACGAATTCCAGGTCAAGCTGTTTCGAACGAATCTCGGCACGATGCGCGGTCTCGAGCAGCCGCATCAGCTCGAGATCAGTGTCGACGGGCAGCGCGTGCACCTCGCCTCGTTCGGTGGCGACAAGGACGTCTCGAACTCGAGCGCCAACCCGACGCTGACCGGTGACGAGATCGACAACCGCTTCACGGCGCGCGTGCCGCTGAAGGCCGGCCCGCGCGAGATCGCCGTCTCGTTCATCGAGAAGACCAGCGCCTACAACACGCGGCGGCTTCAGTCCTACATCCGCAGCTCGGCCGACACGATCGACTTCAGCGGCTATCCGCACATCGACCAGTTCATCGTCACCGGGCCGTTCAAGGCGACCGGCAGCGGCGACACGCCGAGCCGGCGGCGCATCTTCGTGTGCCGCCCGTCCGGGGCCGCGGAAGCCGCCGGGTCCGAGGGGACCCGGCCTACATCCGGCTCCGCCCGTATCACGCCCGCGTCTCAAGGAAGCTCGTCATCGATCGACGCGAGCGAAGTCGGGTGCGCGCGCCGGATCATGAGCACGCTCGCCCGCCGCGCGTATCGCGGCGACGTCACCGCGCACGACATGCAGACGCTCATGGACTTCTATGCGCGCGGTCGTGCGGAAACGGGACGCTTCGAGGGCGGCATCGAAATGTCGCTGCGCCGGTTGCTCGCCAGCCCGAAGTTCGTCTTTCGCGCCGAGCGCGAGCCAGCCGCCGTCGCAGCCGGTTCCGTGTACCGTCTCGGCGATCTCGAGCTCGCGTCGCGCTTGTCCTTCTTCCTGTGGAGCAGCATCCCGGACGAGGAACTGCTGCGTGTGGCGGAGCGCGGCGGCCTGAAGTCTCCGGCGGTCCTCGAGCAGCAGGTACGCCGCATGCTCCTCGACCCCAAGGCGCACGCGCTGGTCAGCAACTTCGCCGGCCAGTGGCTCCATCTGCGGAATCTGCGTACAAAAGTACCCAACTCCTTCCAGTTTCCCGATTTTGACGATGACCTGAGGCGGGCGATGGTGAGTGAGGTGGAGCTCTTCTTCAAGAGCGTGGTGGACGAAGACCGTGACGTCCTCGACCTGATGACCGCCGACTACACCTTCGTCAACGAGCGGCTCGCCCGGCACTACGGCATTCCAGGCGTCTACGGCAGTCAGATGCGCCGCATTACCCTCACCGACGATGCGCGGCGCGGGCTGCTGGGCAAGGGGGCGTTGCTGATGGTGACGTCGCATGCCCACCGGACGTCGCCCGTCCTGCGCGGCAAATGGGTGCTCGAGAACATCGTCGGTGTGTCGCCGGCGCCGCCGCCCGATGATGTGCCTGCACTGAGCGACGAGGAGCATCCGAACAAGCCGCGCTCGGGGCGCGAGGTGCTCGAGCAGCATCGCGCCAATTCGGTGTGTGCGGGCTGCCATCGCGTGCTCGACCCGATTGGATTCGCGCTCGAGAACTACGACGCCGTCGGCGCGTGGCGCACGCGCGATGGCGGCACCCTCGGCGAGCCGATCGACGCGACCGGTCAGCTCGTCGATGGGACCAGGGTCGATGGTGTGGTCGCGCTGCGCCAGGCGCTGATTCGCGACCCGCAGGTGTTCGTGCGGACGATGACCGAGAAGCTGCTGACCTACGCGGTCGGTCGCGGACTGACCGCGACGGATATGCCGACGGTGCGCAAAGTGGCGCACGATGCGGCGGCGAAGGACTATCGCTTCTCCGCGCTGGTGCTCGGGATTGTGAACAGCCCGCCGTTCCAGATGCGGCTGAAGCAGGCGGACGCGCCGCCGACGCGAATCGCGGCGAATTGATCTCGTAGGCCGGGGCCTTTTGGCCCCGGCTACGACGGCGGGTCTGAAGGCCCGCCCTGCGGAGACGGAGAGACGAACGCTATGTTCATCACCAAGACGTCGTTGTCCCGCCGCGCCGTGTTGCGCGGCATGGGTGCCTCGCTGGCGCTGCCCTTCCTCGATGCCATGGTGCCGGCGGCCACGGCGCTCGCCCGGACGTCGGCGACGCCGACGATGCGCTTCGGCGCCGTGTTCATCCCGATGGGTGAACGGCCCGGTTTCTGGACGCCGAAGACCACCGGCGGCGGATTCGAGATGTCGCCGATCCTGAAGCCGCTGGAGAGTCTCAGAGACTCGCTCGTCGTGGTCTCGAATTGCGATCGGCCGAGCGGCGGCACGCATGCCGTCAGCACGGCGACGTGGCTGACCGGGTCGTCGCCGAAGCGCACCGAGGCCGAGGACTTTCTCGCCGGCATCTCGCTCGATCAGGTGGTGGCGCAGAAGATCGGCCGGGACACGGTGTTCCCGTCGATCGAGATTTCGACCGAGGACCAGGCCGGGTACATCGGCGCCTGCGACGTCGGCTACAGCTGCGCCTACATGAGCACGATTGCCTGGAAGGGCCCGACGACGCCGCTGCCAATGGAGCGCAATCCGCGCGTGGTGTTCGAGCGTCTCTTCGGCCGGCCGGGTACGACGGCCGAGCGCGTCCAGCGGATGAAGGGCGACCAGAGCATCCTCGATTCGGTGCGCGAGGACGTTGCGTCGCTCGAGCGCGATCTCGGTTCACGCGATCGCGTGCGCCTCACCGAGTATCTCGATCACGTCCGCGAGATCGAACAGCGCATCGAGCGCGCCGAGAAGCAGGCGAACAGCGACATCGCCATTCCACCGGCGCCGGTCGGCATTCCGCCCACGTTCGAAGAGCACGTGCACCTGATGTTCGAGCTCATGGCCGTGGCCTACGAGACCGACATGACCCGTGTCTTCACCTTCATGATGAACCGCGAGGCGAGCCAGCTCGTGTTCCCGAACCTCGGGATCAACGAGCCGTGGCATCACATCTCGCATCACGGCAACGACCCGGAGAAGCTCGCCAGCCTGGTCAAGATCAATACCTGGCAGATTTCGCTCTTCGGCAAGTTCCTCGAGCGGCTGAAGAACACACCCGACGGCGATGGCTCGCTGCTCGATCACTCGGTGCTGCTCTGGGGCAGCGGCATGAGCGACAGCAATTCGCACTCCGCGCTCGATGTACCGTTGCTGATCGCGGGGAAGGGCATGGGGCGCGTCAAGGGCGACCGGCACATTGCCGCCGCGAAGGGGACGCCGCTGGCCAATGCCATGCTCGCCGTGGCGCAGAAGTTCGGGGCCGAGATCGACAAGCTCGGCGTCAGCTCGGGGCGCTTGGAGATCTGATCGAGGCCAAGGCGCGAAGATCACGAAGGCACGAAGAAGAACCACATGAGACCAGGGCCGACACGCGCATCACGCCGGGCACATCTATTTTCATGCGCTCTGTGTTTCTGTGTCTCTGTGGTCTTCCTGATGCGGGCCGTCGCCGCCGCCGCTCCTGCCGTGACGCTGGTCGACGCGGTCAAGAGTGGTGATCGCGCGGCGGTTCGGCGTCTGCTGGCCCAGCACGTCAACGTCAACGCCCCCGACCCGGATGGGACGACCGCGCTGCACTGGGCGGTTCGCGCCAACGACCGCGAGACCGTCGGCCTGCTGCTGAAGGCCGGCGCGAAACCGACCACGCCGAATCGCTACGGCGTCACGCCGCTGCGACTGGCGGCGCTCAACGGCAGCGCGGCACTGATCGATGCGCTCATCGACGCCGGCGCCAGCCCCGATTCGACCAACGCCGAAGGCGAGACGGTGCTGATGACGGCGGCGCGGGCCGGCAGCATCGACGCCGTCAGGCTTCTGGCCAAGCGTGGCGCGAACGTCAATGCGCGCGAAGACTGGTTCGGCGAGACAGCGCTGATGTGGGCGGCGGCCGAGAACCATGCCGACGTCGTCCGCACGCTGGTGGCGCTCGGCGCCGACATCAACGCGCGGTCGGCCAGCAAGGAGCCGCCGGTCCTCGAATTTCCGCAGAGCGGCGGTCCCAACATGCCGTTCCCGCGTGGCGGGTGGACGGCGCTGATGTACGCGGCGCGTGAAGGCGCCATCGATGCCGCCCGCGCCCTCGTCGACCTCGGCGCCAATCTCAACGTCGTCGCCCTGCCGATGACCGACGTCGTCCTGACCGACGAGGTGCGGAAGAATGCCGACAAGGTCGGCACCACGGCGCTCGTCTACGCCATCATCAACGCCCACTTCGACCTGGCTGCCATGCTGGTGGAGAAGGGCGCCGACCCGAACATCGAGGACACCAGCGGCATGGCCGCGCTCTATGCGGCCGTGGAGTGGAACACGCTGCAGTGGGTGCAGAGCCGGCCGGCGCCGATCTTCCGCGACAGCATCGATGGCGCCGGGCTGGCGAAGGTGCTGTTGAAGCACGGCGCCAATCCGAACGCGCAGCTGAAGGCGGCGCCAATCAAGATCTCGCTCGATCCCGGTGCGACGCTGAACTTCGGGCGCGGAACCACGCCGCTGATGCGCGCCGCGCGCACCAACGACGTCGATTCGATCCGGAATCTGCTCGAGGGCGGCGCCGATCCGAATGCGGCGCTGCCCGACGGGACCACCGTGCTGATGCTCGCCGCCGGTCAGGGCCTGGGCGCTCCGCGCGGTGATGGTCCTCGCATCCGCGTGCCGACGGAAGAAGGTGCGGTCGAGGCGTGCCGGCTCCTGCTCGATCACGGTGCCAGGATCAACGCCACGAGCAATCAGGGGGCGACAGCGCTGCATGCCGCGGTCAATCGCGGCGACGCGGTCGTGAAGCTGCTCGCCGAGCGCGGTGCCGACCTCGCGGCGAAGAATCGCGCCGGGCTGACGGCGCTCGACGTGGCGTCCGGGGCAGGTGGTTTCGGCCGGCGCGGCGGCGGCGCTCCCCCCGGCGCCGGCGGCCCACCGCGGAAGGAGAGCACCATGGCGCTGCTGCGTCAGATGATGGAGGCCAAGGGCATTCCGATCACGCCACCGACACCGTCGGCGGCAGGAGCTGGCGGACGGGGACGGGGTGCTGTCGCTGAACCGTGAATTCGAGATCTTTGATCTCTGATCTCTGAATCGTTGTTGATTGGCGATTGGTGATTGTTGAAGTATTCCGGTGATTGACGGTTTGCGCCTTGCGGCGCGTGACATCGTTGATTGAATCAGCCCGGGGTGAGTCTCCGATTTGCGATTCCCCGGCCCGCGCCCCGTCGGTGATTGACCGCATCCAGGACAATCCCCCATGCCAAATCACCCCATAAATCGCCGATCCCCAATCCCCAACCAACAACGATTCACAGATCAGAGATCAGAGATCTCCAATTCGAGTGTCCCGTCCCGCCGCACTTTCCTGGCGTCACTATCGGCTCCGGTCCTTCTCTCTGGCGTGACCTTCGCACAGGATCGCCCTGCCGCCCTGAAGGGGCGCATCCGTCAGGGAGTCACCCGTGGTGTCTTTGCGCGCGGCGCGAGCCTCGAGGACTGTTGCCGTGAGGCGTCGCGGCTCGGGATCACCGGCTTCGATCTGATCGGTCCCGCCGACTGGCCGATGCTCAAGAAGTACGGGCTCGTGCCGTCGATGTATCCGCTCGGTCCCGGCGGCACCATCGCCGACGCGCTCAACCGCCGCGAGAATCACCAGAAGCTCGACGCCTCGCTGCGCGCAGCGATCGACGAATGCGCCGCCAGCCAGGTGCCGAACATCATCACCTTCTCGGGCAACCGCCGCGGCATGGCCGATCAGGAAGGCGCCGACAACTGCGTGACGTTCCTCAACGCCATCAAGGCGCATGCGGAGGACAAGGGCGTCACGATCTGCATGGAGCTGCTGAACAGCCGCGTCAATCACCGCGACTACATGTTCGATCACGTCGCGTGGGGCGTGGATGTGATGAAGCGCGTCAACTCGCCGCGCGTGCGCATCCTCTACGACATCTACCACGCCCAGATCATGGACGGTGACATCGTCCGGACGATTCGCGACAACATCCAGTGGTTTGCCCATTTCCACACCGGCGGCAATCCCGGACGCAACGACATCGACGAGACGCAGGAGCTGAACTACCGCTACGTGATGCAGGAGATCGCCAGGCTGGGGTTCACCGGCTTTGTGAGTCATGAGTACTCGCCGAAGCAGGGGAGCGATCCGCTGGCCGTGCTGAAGAAAGCGGTCGAGATCTGCGATGTCTAGGAAGCAGGAATCAGGAAACGGGACACAGTGCTGGGCCAGATACGAAGGGTAGAGGGCTCAGGTCTGCAACGTGTAGGCCGGGTCTTCAGATTCGGCATTGTCAAATGAAGATATCGCTGTCTCTCTACCTTTGTCTCCCGCTTGTCATGGCGGCCGCACTGTCGGCCGGTGCGCAGGGCGGCCCCTACGAACGGCAGAGAGTCGACGCCGCCGCGGCGACGCGCGGCCGTGCCGTCTACGCGCAGCACTGCATCAACTGCCATGGGAGCTCGGCGAAAGGCGGTGAGCGGGGGCCCGACCTGATTCGATCGGCGGTCGTGCTGCGCGATCGGCTGGGCAACGCGATCGGCCCCGCGCTGATGTCGCCCGCTCACCAGGCCTCGCTGACCGCCGCGCAGCTGATCGACCTGTCGCACTTCCTGCACCAGCGTATCGAGTCCGTAGCCACCAACCGCACGGCGCGTGGCCCGATCGACGTCCTGACCGGTGATCCGGAGGCGGGTCGCGCCTTCTTCAACGGCGCGGGGAAATGCAGTACCTGTCACTCGCCGACGGGGGATCTCGCCGGCGTGGCGAGAAGAATTCCCGACACGGTGAACCTGCAGCAGCGATTCCTCTTTCCCTCTTTGCCGCGCGGGGGCAGCAAGCAGGTGGAGGTCACCGTCACGACGGGCGGGAGCAGCGTCAGCGGTGTGCTCGTGCGCCAGGACGACTTCACCGTCGCGCTCCGCGACGCCTCGGGCGAGTATCGTTCGTTCGCGCGCGGTCCCGGCGTCGAGGTGATTGTGCGCGACCCGCTCGCCGCGCATTACGAGCTGCTGGATCGCTACACGGATGCGGACATGCACAACATGACGACTTACCTCTCGACATTGAAATGAGCCGCGATATTTCGGACGCTGGTCCGGCTAAAGCCGGACGCTACGTTGTCGCTGGTCCGACTAAAGTCGGACGCTACGTCTTGATTGTGCTCGGGCTGCTAGGTGCCGCGCTGTCGGCGCAGGGCACGATAGCGCCGGCACAACTCGAGGCGCCGCTCGGCCGCGAGTGGCTGATGTACAAC
>Ga0207701_10004872_pt1 | contig 13575 bp, 10 predicted proteins | sample KBSSwiSSwithPhiX_FD_184294 | JGI IMG/M metagenome (GOLD analysis project Ga0207701, IMG submission 184294) | Switchgrass rhizosphere bulk soil microbial communities from Kellogg Biological Station, Michigan, USA, with PhiX - S5 (SPAdes) (version 2) | ecosystem: Environmental > Terrestrial >... | reverse complement strand
CAGCACGGTGTTGGTCGACCCGCCCATGGCGATGTCGAGCGTGATCGAGTTCTCGAACGCTTCGAAGGTGGCGACGCTGCGCGGGAGCACCGTGGCGTCGCCCTCGAGGTAGTAGCGGCGCGCCATCTCGACGATCCGGCGCGCCGCCGCGTCGAACAGCTCCGCGCGGCGCGCGTGGGTCGCCAGCAGCGTCCCGTTACCGGGCAGCGCCAGGCCCAGGGCCTCGTTGAGGCAGTTCATGCTGTTGGCGGTGAACATCCCCGAGCAGGAGCCGCAGGTCGGGCAGGCCGAGCGTTCCATCTCGCCCAGCTCGGCGTCGCTGACCTTGGCGTCGCTGGAGGCGATCATCGAATCGATGAGGTCCAGCTTGCGCACCAGCGGCTTGCCGTCGCGGCCGTGGGTGCCGATCATCTTGCCCGCCTCCATGGGGCCGCCCGACACGAAGATCGTGGGGATGTTCAGCCGCAGGGTGGCCAGCAGCATGCCCGGGGTGATCTTGTCGCAGTTGGAGATGCAGACCAGGGCGTCGGCGCAGTGGGCGTTCACCATGTACTCGACGCTGTCGGCGATCAGCTCGCGGCTGGGCAGCGAGTACAGCATCCCTCCGTGCCCCATGGCGATGCCGTCGTCGACCGCGATGGTGTTGAACTCGACCCCCCAGCCGCCTGTGGCGTCGACCACACTTTTAACCCGCTGTCCCACGTCATGCAGGTGCACGTGTCCGGGGACGAACTGGGTGAAGCTGTTGGCGATGGCGATGATCGGTTTGCCGAAGTCGGCGTCCGTCATGCCGGTCGCGCGCCACAGCGATCGCGCGCCCGCCATGTTGCGGCCGTGCGTCGAGGTACGGCTGCGGTATCCGGTGCTCATGACCGGTTAAGCTAGCACGGACCCCGAAGGACAGGCGCGCCCCGGCGTGACCAGCCGTGACCGGGGCCTCCCCGGGGCCAATAAAACCGGACCGTAGCGCCGGAATAGAGATATATTCCGCGAATATTTGCAGGCTCCCGCTTTCCGGCCGTTTCCCCCGGCGGCAGGGTGTCTGCGGTACAACCCTCGCGTAGGAGCAGAGTCTATGAAGTCACTTCGGCGAATGACGCTCGCCCTCAATGTCCTGATTGGCCTGACTGCGAGCGTGCTCGCCGTTGGATGCGCCGGCGTCAAGCCGGTCAGCTCCGGCACCGGCGGCAGCGGCGGCACCATGGTGCCGCCCTCGATTCCGGGCCTGGTCTCGATCGAGGTGTCGCCCGGGTCGCAGTCGGTCAATCTCACCGCGACCGGCACCGTGCTCAGCGCCAACGCGTCGTACACGGCGACCGGCCACTTCATGGACGGCCACTCCGAGGACGTCACCGCGCGGGTGGGTTGGCCCAGCCAGTTCCGCTCGCTGCGGGTGAACGCCGGCATGGCCAGCGTCAGCGCGCCCGGGACGTACACCGTCACCGCGCAGAGCGGGTCGGTCATGGGGACCGCGACGTTGATCGCGTCGTTCAGCGGCAACCGCTACGCCCCCGGCTTCGATCCGGGCGCCGCCCCCGCGCTCGACGCGGCGCCGGCGGGGCCGGCCATGATCGCCTACCCGCTCGACAAGGCGCTCTTCCCGCCCAACCTGAGCCCGCTCACCGTGCACATCACCCGCAGCACCGCGCAGCAGAGCCAGGCGCGCATCAATTTTTCTTCCGAGAACGTGGTCAACGTCAACTACTACGCCCTGTGTACCGGTGCGGTGGGCAACGGTTGCTACGTCGACCTGCCGCTGGAGATCACCCAGCTGTTCATCGCGGTCAGCGAGAGCCATGACATCAAGCTGACCGCGCGGGTCGGCGGACCCGGCGCGCAGCTGCTGGAGAGCGCGCCCATCAACGTGGCCTGGGCCAACGTGCCCCTGTCGGGCGGCCTCTACTACTGGACGACGATCTCCACCGGGATCGTGCCCGGATACGTCCCGCCCCCCAACGCCGACAACACCCCGGGGACCCGGGGCACCGGGATCTTGCGCTACGACTTCGGCAAGGACGGCGCGGCTGCCCCGCAGCTGGTCTACACCGACAAGGGGAAGGGACCGCTGTTCCAGGGCTCGCCGCCGGCGACCGCCGACAGCGCGCAATGCGTTGGCTGTCACGCCATCACCAACGACGGCAAGACCATGGCGCTCACCATCGGGGGCTCGGGCGCCTCGGACTTCGCGCTGCTGGACCTGACCACGCTGAGCATGGCCGTGCTGGATCCGACGGCCTCGAACGGCGCGACCAGCCTCACCGACATCAACTACTACAAGCAGTTCCGCAAGAGCGGCGTGGCCACCATGACCACCTTCGGCCCCAACGGCGACGTGATGGTCAACATGTACAAGTCGCAGCTGCGCCTGCAGGGCACCAACTCGTCGCTGGTGTTCCAGGGCATGGTCGTGCCGTCCTGGCCCGAGTACAAGAGCGACCCCTTCTGGAGCCAGAGCGGCAAGTACCTGGCCTTCACCTCCTTCACGCCGATGAACGTCGGGGTTTACAACCCCACCGGTCTGAACGGCGACATGAAGCGGAACGGTCAGATCGTGATCGCCACCGCCGAGGCCAACCAGATCCACGACGACGCGCACGTGCTGGTTCCGCGCGAGCCCAACATCACCAAGTACTATCCGGCGATCAGCAACGACGACAAGCTGCTGGTCTACAACCAGAGCAACTGCACCGGCGAGGTCGACCTTTACACCAACCCGGTCACCATGGAAGGCATCTACGGCCAGCAGACCTGCGACGGCTACGACGACTCGTCGGCCAGCCTGTGGCTGACCAGCCCCGACGGTTCGTTCCGGGCGGTGCGGCTGGATATCGCCAACGGCGGCCCCACCTACGACAACTCCTGGCCGCGCTGGAGCCCGGACAACGGCACCTTCCGCGGGCGGCGGCTGTACTGGGTGGCCTTCTCCTCGCGCCGTCCCTATGGAATGCAGGTCAACCTGGGGGCTCCGCTCAGCACCAAGCCCCAGATCTGGTTCGCCGCGATCCTGATCGGCGGCGAGCTGTTCGGCGATCCCAGCTACCCGCCGGTGTGGTTGCCCAACCAGAACCTGACCGCCCCGGGCGCCCTGCTCAACCAGGTGCCGACCGGCAACCACGTTCCCCAGTGGGTCAAGGTCGCGGTGCCCATCCCGGGCTGATCATCCCCTGCCGCCGGCGACCGGCCAGGCGGTCAGGCTGGGCTATCGCAGCGCCAGCCTGACCGGTTCGAACGAGCGCCGGTGCACGGCGCAGGCGCCCAGCCGCTCCAGCGCGGCGACGTGGCTCTTGACCGGGTAGCCCTTGTGGCGGGCGAAGCCGTAGCCGGGGAACTGGCGGTCGAGCTCCAGCATGCGGGCGTCCCGCGCGGTCTTGGCCAGGATCGAGGCGGCGGCGATCGAGACGCTCTTGGCGTCGCCGCCGTTGATGCGCTGCTGGGGGCAGCTGAGGTCGGTCAGCTGGCGCCCGTCGATCAGGAGATATTCGGGGCCGGGCGCCAGGGCCTCGATCGCGCGCCGCATGGCCAGCAGGCCGGCCCAGTAGATGTTGAGGCTGTCGATCTCCTCGACCTCGGCGAAGGCCACCGCCCAGGCCAGGCAGCTCTGCTTGATGACCGGGACCAGGCGCTCGCGCTCGGCGGCGTCCAGCTTCTTCGAGTCGTCGACACCGGGTAGGCGCGCGCCCGGCGGCAGGATCACCGCGGCCGCCGCCACCGGTCCGGCCAGCGGGCTCATCCCGGCCTCGTCGACGCCGGCGATGCGGGTCAGGCCGCGCGACCACAGGGTGGTCTCGAAGCGCAGCAGGAAGCGCACGTGCTGGCCGTCCGCGCGGTTGCGGCGGCGGCGCCGCTCGATGGCCTCGAGCAAAGCGCGCGCCCCCGGCCGCTGGTCGGCGCGCAGCGCATCCTCGACCACGGCCGGCAGCGGGCGCCCCCGATCGAGGTGGCGCTCGCGCAGGATCGCGAGGGAGGGCAGGGCACCGCGCGGCACGAAGGAAAAGCTGCCACCAGCGCTGTGTCGGCGCAAGCGTGAGCCAGGGGACGGTACGCGCTGAGGTTGACGTCAACGCCTAGGTCAACGCTTGCGTCGACGCTAGCGCGCGACCAGGAAGCCCGCGCCCGCCGCCAGCAGGCACCCGACCAGCGTCACGCCGAGATTCAGCGCCGCCAGCCCCGTCGCCCCGGTGCGCAGGAGCTGCACCGTCTCGTAGTTGAACGCCGAGTAGGTCGTGAACCCGCCCATGACCCCGGTGGCCAGGATCACCCGCAGGTCGGGCGAGATGGTCCCCTTGACCAACCCCAGCTGCATGATGACGACGATCAAGAACGACCCGATCAGGTTGACCCCGATCGTGCCGTAGGGAAACCCGCCGCCGGTCAGCCGCTGCGCGCCCACCCCGAACAGATAGCGGGCGCCGGTGCCGACGGCCCCACCCAAGCAGACCAACAGAAAGCGAGCCACGCGCGGCAGCTTCGCAGAGCCGCGCGCCGCCGACAAGCGTCGGTGGCGCGCGTATTCTCGCCGGCGCCCTAGCGCCGGCCGCCGCGCGCGGGGCCGCGCCAGCGCGATCGGCCGCCGCCGCCGTGCGCGGCGCGCGGGCGCTCGCCGCTGCTGTGGCCGCCGCCGCCGTCGCCGGCCGGCATGGCTCCGCCGGCGGCGCGGAAGGGGTGCTCGGCGACCACCTGCAGCGGCTGCTTGGTGAGGCGCTCGATGTCGCGCAGGTAGGCGCGCTCCTCGCGGTCGCAGAAGGACAGGGCGACCCCGCGCGCGCCGGCGCGCGCCGTGCGGCCGATGCGGTGCACGTAGCTCTCGGGCTCGTTGGGCAGCTCGAAGTTGATCACGTGGGTGATGCCGTCGACGTCGATGCCGCGCGCCGCGATGTCGGTCGCCACCAGCACGCGGGTCTGTCCGCTGCGGAAGCTCTCCAGCGCCGCCTGGCGGGCGCCCTGCGACTTGTTGCCGTGGATGGCCTGCGCGCGGACCTGGATGCGCGCCAGCTGCTCGGTGACCCGGTTGGCGCCGTGCTTGGTGCGGGTGAAGATCAAGGTGCGGGACATCTTCGGATCCTTCAGCATCTCGGCCAGCAGGTGGCGCTTGTTCTCGCGGTCGACGAACAGCACCCACTGGTCGACCTTCTCGGCGGTGGTGGCGGGGGCGGCGACCTCGACCTTGACCGGGTTCTTCAACATCGAATCAGCCAGCGCCGCGATGTCGCGCGGCATGGTCGCCGAGAACAGCAGCGTCTGCCGCTGCGCGGGCAGGGTGGCCACGATCTGACGGATGTCGCGGATGAAGCCCATGTCCAGCATGCGGTCGGCCTCGTCCAGCACCAGCACCTCGACGCCCGAGAGCTTGGCGTGGCCCTGGCCCATCAGGTCCAGCAGCCGGCCGGGGGTCGCGATCAGCACGTCGACCCCGCGCGCCAGCGCCGCGACCTGCGGGTTCTGGCCCACGCCGCCGAACACCACGGCGCGTGACAGGCCCAGGTGGCGGCCATAGGCGCCGAAGCTCTCGCCGATCTGCAGCGCCAGCTCGCGGGTGGGCGCCAGCACCAGCACGCGCGCGCCCTTGCGCGGCGCCGGTCGCTTCTGGTTGGCCAGCCGCTGCAGGATCGGCAGCGCGAAGGCCGCGGTCTTGCCGGTGCCGGTCTGGGCGCAGCCCAGCAGGTCGCGCCCGTCCAGCAGCGGCGGGATGGCCGCGGCCTGGATCGGGGTGGGAATCGTGTAGTTTTCGGCGCGCAGCGCGCGCTCGATCGGCTCGATGAGAGCCAGCTCGGAGAACGACGTCATGGATCGGACCTCTTTCAGTTGTGTGCTGTCCCTACAGAAGACATCCGGTCAGCAACAACTGGCCCGTCATCGACATGGCGCCGCGGCGCGCTCAACGAAACGACTCGTGAGAAAGGACAAACGTTCCGCGAAGTGATGCGCGGAAACGGGCCGAAAGTCAAGAAAACCGACGGGGAGGCCGGCGGCGGTGCGGCAGTCCCACCTGCGAGTCTTCGAGAGAACTATTGCTATATTTCCCCCTGGCGTTGGTAAGGTAGCGCCCGTATGCAGGCAGCTTCGCGAAACCCACGCGCCGCGCGCGCGCGGACGCTGGCATGGATGATGGCCCTGGGTTCGTGCGGAGGGTCGACCGGTCACGGCGCCGCGGCGCAGTCCGGCCATCCCGCCGACCAGCAGAGCGCGGCGCCCGCGGGCCCGGCCGGCGCCGCGGCGACCCCGGCGCCGCCCGGGACGCGCCCGCCCGCGCGCGTCGTGTCGGAAGCCGAGGCCCTGCGCCCGCGTGACGACCTGCCGCCCGCGCAGCGCGCGCTGGCGGTGGTGGACGGCAAAGAGCGCTGGGTCGACGCCGGGCTGGCCGAGGCGGCCGGCTTCACCGTGGTCGATCTCGGCGACGACTGGACGCCGTACATCTTCGCCGAGCAAACCTCGGCCGAGGGCACGCCGCTGCCCAACCGCTACCGCCGGGTCTTCCTGGGGCTGGCCAACGATCGGCTCGACGAGGACGGGGAACCCCTGCCGCCGGGCGAGAAGAACTACCTCGAGCTGTACGGCATCCCGCCCTCGCTGTCGGTGCTGCGCGCGCGCTTCCTGCAGGACGCCGAGCACCCCTGTCATGATCAGGAGAGCGTCGAGGCGCTGGAGGCGGTGGAGACCGTCTCCTACGTCGCGCCCGAGGCGGTCCGGCGCGAAGAGCACCGGCTGGCGCGCATGCGCGTCGAGCTGGAGGTCGCGCGCCGCAAGGCCAAGGTGGCGACCTGGGAGGAGCTGGCCGAGAAGCAGCCGGCGCAGGCTCCCAAGGTCAAGCTGCTGGCCAAGCGCGCCGCCGAGAAGCCGGCCATGGCCGCGGTCGAGCGCCGCCTGGCCTGCGAGGGCCTGCTCGGCGGCAAGCAGAAGCACCTGACCGGCATCTACGACGACGCCATGCGCCTGGCGGTGCGCCGCTTCCAGCAGAAGCACATGATCTACGAGTCGAACTACCTGCGCAAAAAGACCGTCGACGCGCTGGCCAAGCCGCTGATCGACAACGACTACGAGGGGGTGGTGCGCACCATCCGCGAGCGGGTGGTGTCGGCGGCCGCCATCGTCGAGGACGGATCGACCGGCACCCAGAAGAACCCGGTGCGCAACCTGGTCGACGAGTACACCCAGGCGGCGATCCAGCAGCTGGGGCTGACCAGCGGCGAGGCGGCGCTGGAGTTCTTCAAGCGCCACTCCGCCGAGGAGCTGCGCACCTTGCGCGCCGTGGTCAAGCTGGCGCCGCGCCCCGACTACTACGGCGACGCCATGGATCTGTCGATCGTGGTCGACCGCGGGGACGTCTGGTACGACTTTCCCGTCGAGCCCGACGGCCACTGGCGGCAGCAGCCGCGCAAGCACTTCCCGCACCTGACGCTGTTCGCGCGCCACAACGGCCAGCAGATCCCGCTGGCGCGCTGGCGCACCACCATCGGCGGCTGGCGCGCCGAGCAAGCCAGCGACGGCTACGAGTACTACCGCTACAAGATGTCGGACATCGGCCCGCGGGTGATCCGCCAGGTGGTGTCGGGGCCGGTCTGGATCGCGCCGGCGTCGACGCCGATCCGCAGCCTGGTCAAGCCGAAGACCATCAACAACGCCTGGATGAAGGTGGTGAACTACGACGAGCTCGGGCCAGGCTTTCTGTCGGCCTACGGGCTCATCGCCGGCTACTTCGTGACGCCCGGGCAACCCGGGCGACCCGACGTCGACAACGGGGTGCGCGCCCACGGGTCATCGGACTACCTGTCGATCTACAGCTCCAACGGCTTCTCTCACGGTTGCCACCGCCTGCCCAACCACCTGGCCATCCGGCTTTACTCGTTCATCTTGCGCCACCGCAAGATGCGCGTCGCCGGCGATCAGCCGATGGGGTTCGCGCGCCAGTTCCTGTTCGGCGAGACGGTGTTCGAGATGCGCCTGCCGTCGCGCGGCTACGCCTACTATCTGGAGCCGCCGCTGCCGGTCAACGTGCTCGAGGGACAGATCATGGGCGAACAGAAGAAGCCGATCATCGGCTACGTACCCAAGCCGCTGGTGAAGTACCCGGGCCCGCCGCCGCCCGCGCCCGACAGCCCGGAGGCCAAGGCCGGCGGTGGCGCCGCGTCGGCACCCGCCGGGGGCGCGGAGCCATGAAGACCAGCGCCATGAGGACCATGACCTGGCGGCGCCTGTTCGTCGTCTGCGCGGCGTTCCTGGCCTGCGGGGTTTTCCTGTGCGGCTGGGATTTCCTCGAAGCGGCGGAGCCGGCCGCCGCGGGGGCGCCCGACGCGGGCGCGGGCGCTCCGTCGGCCGCCGCGCCCAAGCCGATGAGCGACAAGGTGCGCATCACCTTCACGGTGGTGCCCGGCCAGACCAAGGCCATGGTCTTCTGGGGCCGCAAGCGCCTGGGCATGATCGCCCCGCGCCAGCCGCTGGTGGTCGAGCGCCCGCGCGACAGCGGTCCGCTGGACGTGATCGTGCGCGCGCAAGGCTTCCTGCCGGTGCAGACCCGCGCGTACACCTTCGCCGACAGCAAGGTGGGCGTGAAGCTGACCCCGCCCGATCAGAAAAAGGCCCTGCTCGGGTATCGGGAAGCGCCGCCCGACGCGGGCGCGCCGCCCGCGACGACCGAGACCCGCCCGCCGGACGCCGGGTTCTTCTTCCGCTAGGGAACGGGAGCGAGCTCCGGCGAGCAAGCCCGAGTGCGGCGTCAGTGACAACGCTGAGGTGAGGGGGCGGCTGCCCCCCCTCCCTGGACGCGAGCGGCCGGATCGGTTATCAAGATTCTGAGCCGCATGAAGAAAGCGCGCGTTCTCATTCTCTTTGACACCGATGCCGAACCGCCGGTGCAGCAGGAGTGGAAACGCCAGATCGAATCCGGCGACGAGGCCGAGTTCGACGTCGCGCGCACCTTGATCGAGCGCGGCCATCAGGTGCGGCTGTTTGGCTTTCGCGACAGCCTGGATCAGCTGATCGCCGGCCTGCGCGCCGAGCCCTGCGACGTGGTGTTCAATCTGGCCGAGCGCTTCCGCGGGCTGTCCGCGCTGGACTACAGCGTGGCCGCGCTGCTGGAGATGGTCGACATGCCCTACACCGGCGCTTCGTCGGAGGGCCTGATGCTGGCGCGCGACAAGGCGCTGACCAAGAAGGTGCTGGCCTACCAGGGGCTGCGCATCCCGCACTTCATGGTCTGCCGCCACGGCTCGGACGTGCAGCGCCCGAGCGACCTGCGCTATCCGCTGATCGTCAAGCCGCTCGACGAGGACGCCTCGGTCGGCATCTCGCAGGCCTCGGTGGTGCGCGATGACGACGCCATGAAAGAGCGGGTCACCTTCATCCACGAGCGCTTCCAGACCGACGCCATCGTCGAGGAGTTCATCGCCGGGCGTGAGCTGTACATCGGCGTCATGGGCAACGAGAAGCCGATCGCCTTTCCGCCCATCGAGATGGTGTTCGGCAACGAGCCCAACGTCGAGAGCCGCATCGCGACCTTCAAGGCCAAGTGGAGCGTGAAGTATCGCGAGAGCCGCGGGATCCAGAACATGATCGCGCAGGATCTGTCCAAGGAAGTCCGCGCGCGCCTGGCCGAGGTCGCGGTGCGCACCTACGAGGCCGCCGGGCTGCGAGACTACGGCCGCATCGACGTCCGCCTCGCGCATGACGACGAGATCTACGTGGTAGAAGCGAACCCGAACCCCTATCTCGCCGACGGCGAGGATCTGGCCTGGGCGGCCGAAGAAGGAGGCTATCTTTATGGTGACTTCATCGAACGGATCGCGGAGATGGCCCTCGGACGCGGGAAGGCGGCGCGCAAGAGCCCGTGACTTTGCCGCGCGCGGCGCCTGCGGGTGGTTCGCCGCGGTGGTTCTGGTCGCCGCCCTGGGTTGCAGCAGCAGCACCAAGAACACCGACAAGTTCACCGGCACCTGGACGTTCTCCCAGGGCACCTTCACCGCCGCCTGTCCGCCGCCCGTGGGGACGCTGCCCAACAACCTGGCCGGCGACATGATGACGCTGAGCAACGGGACCAGCTCCGATCTGACCTCGACGCTGCACACCTCGTACGGCGACTGCATGCTGCAGCTGTCGGTCGATGGATCCGTGGCCAGCGCCAGCCCGAATCAGACATGCGCCCTGAACGTTCCGTTCGGAGGGGCGACGGTACCGGTGACGCTGACGGTGACCTCCTGGACGCTGACCAGTAGCAGCAGCGGCGGCGTCGACACCTTGACCACCTCGGCCATGGGCACGGCCAACGCCGCGGGGCTGGACTGCCCCGTGACCGTCAGCGGGGTGGCCAGCAGGGCCGGCGGCCCGGCCGACGCAGGGCCAGGCTAGGCTCGAGCTCGGCTCAGATGATCTGAATCTCGGGATTCAGGACGCTGGTCAGGAAGCTCGCGCGCTTGTCCTGCGTCATGCCGGTCAGGTCGCGGATGAACTCGAAGACCGACTCGTTGATGTCCTCGAACAGGACCGCGAAGCCCTTGTAGGCCGTGGTCCGGATGACGTGGCCGCGCGCGCAGCAGGTGTTGCCACGGCTGAGCGAGAAGACGATGGAGATCTTGCGGTCGACGTCGACCTTGGCGGAGGACTTGAAGAAGCAGCCCCCGCGCGAGATGTCCTGCAGCTCGCCCCCGACCTCGATGCCGCGGTCGGAGAACAGCAGCTTCACCGGGAGCCCCAGACCAAAGCGCGGGTATTGACGCTGCTCCCCACCATCCATGAGGTCAGCATGCCACAACTCGGCCCTCGTGGTATCAGTTAACCCGCCATGAACCCGCAGCACCCCGGCCCGTCCGGACCGACCACGTCCGATCGGCCTGGCGGCGCTTCCCCAGCCTCCTGGACCCTGGTTTCCCCGGATCGGGTAGCTGCCTCACTGTTTACGCGCCGGAAGTACTGGGCCGAGCGCTTCGGGATCGCGCCGGTGCTGCCGACCTCCCGTCAGGAGATGGACGCGCTCGGCTGGGACAGCTGCGACGTGGTCCTGGTGACCGGGGATGCCTACATCGACCATCCCTCCTTCGGGGCGGCCCTGGTCGGGCGCCTGCTGGAGGCGCAGGGCTTCCGGGTCGGCATCATCGCGCAGCCGGACTGGACCAGGGTCGATGCTGGCACCGACCCATTTGGCGAGCTGGGACGGCCCAACGTCATGTTCGGGGTCACCGCCGGCAACATGGACTCGATGGTCAACCGCTATACCTCGGACCGCCGCCGGCGCTCGGACGACGCCTATTCGCCGGGCGGAGCGGGCGGCCTGCGGCCCGATCGGGCGGTGACCGTCTACGCCCGCCGCTGCCGCGAGGCCTTCGGCGACGTCCCGGTGGTGATCGGCGGCATCGAGAGCAGCCTGCGGCGCATCGCCCACTACGACTACTGGGCGGACCAGGTCTACCGATCGGTCCTGGTCGACGCGCGCGCCGACCTGCTGGTCTACGGCAACGCCGAGCGCGCCATCGTGGAGATCGCCCACCGCCTGGCCGCGGGCGAGGCGCCGGCGACCATCACCGACCTGCGCGGGACAGCCTTCTTGCGCGCGCCCGCGACGCCCGCCGGCTGGAGCGAGATCGATTCGCGCTCGGTCGAGACGCCGGGGGTGGTCGAACCACCCCGGGATCCCTACGCCTTCGAGGAGCCGGCGGCGGGCGCCGTCGCGGGCTCGGGCGGCGGCGCAGGCGCGCGCGCCGGCGGCGAGGTCCTGGTGCCGCTGGGCCGCGCGCGGCCCCGGCTGGACCGCGCCCGCACGGTGATCCGCATGCCCAGCTTCGAACAGGTCGCCGGCGACCCGGTGCTGTACGCCCACGCCTCCCGCCTGCTGCACGTCGAGTCCAACCCCGGCAACGCGCGCGCGCTGGTCCAGCGCCACGGCCAGCGCGACGTCTGGATCAACCCGCCGCCGCTGCCGCTGACCACCGCGGAGATGGACGCGATCTACGAGCTGCCCTACACCCGGCGTCCCCACCCGCGTTACGGCGACGCGCGCATCCCGGCCTACGAGATGATCCGGTTCTCGATCACCATCATGCGGGGCTGCTTCGGTGGTTGCAGCTTCTGCTCGATCACCGAGCACGAGGGCAGGGTGATCCAGAACCGCTCGGAGGCCTCGGTGCTGCGCGAGATCGAGCAGGTGCGCGACACCGTGCCGGGCTTCACCGGCGTGATCTCGGATCTGGGTGGTCCGACCGCCAACATGTACCGCCTGGCCTGCAAGAGCCCGGAGATCGAGGCGGCCTGCCGCCGGCCATCCTGCGTGTTCCCCGGCATCTGCCCCAACCTGGGCACCAGCCACGCGCCGCTGATCCAGCTTTATCGCAAGGCGCGCGCGCTGCCCGGCGTGAAGAAGGTGCTGGTGGCGTCGGGGCTGCGCTACGATCTGGCCGCGACCTCGCCCGAGTACGTGCGCGAGCTGGCCACCCACCACGTCGGCGGGTATCTCAAGATCGCGCCCGAGCACACCGAGGAGGGGCCCCTCGACAAGATGATGAAGCCGGGCATCGGCTCGTACGACCGGTTCAAGCAGCTCTTCGATCGCTACTCGAAGGAAGCCGGCAAGGAGCAGTACCTGATCCCGTACTTCATCGCCGCGCACCCCGGCACCACCGACGCCGACATGCTGGCGCTGGCGCTGTGGTTGAAGAAGAACGACTTCCGCGCCGACCAGGTGCAGGCGTTCCTGCCCTCGCCCATGGCCAGCGCGACCGCGATGTACTACAGCGGCAAGAACCCCCTGCACCGGGTGCGCCGCAAGGGCGGTGACGTCAGCATCCCCAAGGGGATTCAGGTCCGCCGCCTGCACAAGGCCTTCCTGCGTTATCACGACCCCGACAACTGGCCGGTGCTGCGCGAGGCCCTGCGCCGCATGGGGCGCAACGATCTGATCGGCAGCGGCAAGCACCAGCTGGTGCCCCTGTACCAGCCGCGCGGCTGGGTCGGGCCGCCCGCGTCGGGGCAGTCCCCGGGCGGCGCCCGCCCGCGCCACGGCGCGCGGCCGGGCAAGGGGCGCTTTTTGACTCAGCACACCGGGCTTCCGCCGCGCGCCCGATAGCGGCGGCCCCGGCGCTGCGCCTTTGGCGTTTTCGCGGTTCACGGGTAAATTTCGGCCCATAGCATGCTTCACGCCACCGACGACCTGCGCATCGAGCGCATCCGGCCCCTGATTCCGCCCGCGATCCTGATGGAGAACCTGCCCCTCAGCGAGGCGGCCTCGACCACGGTGGCGGAGGCCCGCGAGGCCATCACCCGCTGCCTGCGCGACGAGGACGACCGCCTGGTGGTGGTGGTCGGGCCGTGCTCGATCCACGACGTGGGCGCCGCGCACGAGTACGCCCAGCGCCTGCACCGCCTGCGCGATTCGCTGTCCGACGCGCTGTGCATCGTGATGCGGGTCTACTTCGAAAAGCCGCGCACCACGGTGGGGTGGAAGGGCCTGATCAACGATCCCCGCATCGACGGTACCTTCGCGGTCAACGAGGGGCTGCAGCTGGCGCGGGGGCTGTTGCTGTGGCTGGCGGAGCTGGGGCTGCCGGCCGGGTGCGAGTTCCTGGACACCATCACGCCGCAATATGTCGCCGACCT
>Ga0207701_10004871_pt1 | contig 13576 bp, 12 predicted proteins | sample KBSSwiSSwithPhiX_FD_184294 | JGI IMG/M metagenome (GOLD analysis project Ga0207701, IMG submission 184294) | Switchgrass rhizosphere bulk soil microbial communities from Kellogg Biological Station, Michigan, USA, with PhiX - S5 (SPAdes) (version 2) | ecosystem: Environmental > Terrestrial >... | reverse complement strand
TAGCGAAGCGATCATCGTCAACGTCGGCCGCGACGGCGTGTTGCGCTCGATCGCTTTGGTCAATCCTTATGATCGGCCGCTCGAAAAGGTGATCACCAAGGCAAAGCTGGCCGAACTTGCCGGTAAGGAATCAGTGGCGATCACCAGCAGCGATCGCATTGGAGCGCTGGTCAAACTGGATTACGTCTCGGGAACATATCTCTACGCAGCGCGCGTGTTCGATCCCCAGTTCCAGCAGCAGATCTCGCGGGCTGGAGAAGTCCAGACGACCTACCGTGAGTTGCTCGACCGCTCCCGGCTCTATCAGTTGCGGTTCAATGCGGCCTTGTTGCTCGGCGCGCTGATAATTGTCGGCTTGTCGATCTTCATCGCGCTCAGGATCGCCGATCGCCTTGTGCGCCCGGTTGGTCAGCTGGTCGATGCTGCTGGCCGTATAGAGAGCGGAGATTTCTCCGTCCGCGTGCCAGTGGCGCCAAAAACCGACGAAATCGGCATGCTGTCTTCGGCCTTCAACAGGATGACAGGTCGCCTTCAGGAGCAAACCGGGGCGTTGGTCGCCGCCAACGAGCAGCTGGACACCCGCCGTGCCTTCATCGAGGCGGTCCTGTCGAGCGTCACCGCCGGCGTCATCGCCCTCGATGAAAAACGCCGCATCCTGCTCATCAATCGGTCGGCCGAGGGGCTGCTGAGGCCCGACGGCGAGCACATCGAAGGGCGGACCATCGACGACGTGTCGGAAGAGCTTGCCGAATTCCTGAGCGCGGAGGCGAGGGAGGCGAATGTCATGGTCGCCTCCGACGGCGAGCAGCGGACTCTGGCGGTGAAGCGCCTGCGCTATTCCGACGGCACGGTGCTGACCTTTGACGACATCACTGACCAGCTGACGGACCAGCGCCGGGCGGCATGGTCGGACATCGCCCGGCGGATCGCGCACGAGATCAAGAACCCGCTGACCCCGATCCAGCTGGCGGCAGAGCGGCTGCAACGACGCTACGGCAAGGAAGTGACGACCGAACCGGAGACATTCGAGCGCCTGACTGGGACCATTATTCGCCAAGTCGGCGACCTCCGGCGCATGGTCGACGAGTTCTCCAACTTCGCGCGAATGCCCAAGCCCGTATTCCTTGAAGAGAATGTGCACGAAATTGCGAGGGCGGCGCTGTTCCTGCACGAGGTGGCTCATCCGGGAATGAACTTCTCTATCGATCCGCCGCATGCCGACATCCGCCTGGTTTGCGACCGCCGTCAGTTGGCGCAAGCCCTTACAAATGTCGTGAAGAATGCCGTCGAGGCCATTGAAACAAGGCGTAATCGGGGCGATGTCAGCTTCGAAGGCGACAAGATCGAAGTCAAAGTCCGCGAAACCGAGGAACAGGTCGTCATCGATGTCATGGATACTGGCATCGGGCTGCCCGAAGAGCGCGAGCGGCTGACAGAGCCGTATATGACGACGCGGGTGAGGGGCACCGGCCTCGGCCTCGCGATCGTCAAGAAGATCGTCGAAGAGCATATGGGCGAGATCGCATTTCTGGACCGCGCCGGTGGAGGCACCCACGTCCGCATCGCGTTCGACGTCCACCGCCTCGCGGTTCTGGCCGACGAACATGTGACGGAATCGGAAGCCGGGACGGGACCGCGCCGTGGCGAAGACGGTGAATATGACGAAGAGGACCAGGGCTAATGGCGCTCGAAGTGTTGGTAGTGGACGATGAGGCCGATATCCGGGAACTGGTCGCCGGGGTCCTGGAGGACGAGGGCTATGCCGTCCGCACGGCTGCCGACAGCACCAGCGCGCTCGAGGCCGTAGAGGACCGCCGGCCGAGCCTCGTCCTGCTCGATGTCTGGCTGCAGGGCTCGCGCCTCGATGGCCTGCAGCTCCTGGAGGCGATGAAGAGCCGCGACCCGACGCTGCCGGTGATCATGATCTCCGGCCACGGCAACCTCGACACGGCCGTCGCCGCCATCCGCGAGGGTGCCGTCGACTTCATCGAGAAGCCGTTCGAAGCGGGCAAGTTGCTCCATCTCGTCGCGCGTGCCACCGAAACCGACCGCCTGCGGCGGGAGAATGCGGCGTTTCGCCAGCAATATGCGACCGACGATTATCTTGGTGGCAGCTCGGTCAGCATCAACACGGTGCGCGCCACGCTGAAACGTGTGGCACCGACGGGAAGCCGCGTGTTGATCACCGGGCCTGCCGGCGTCGGCAAGGAAATCGCTGCGCGCATGATCCACAACTGGAGCCCGCGCGCATCGGCGCCCTTCATCACCGTTTCGGCGGCGATGATGAGCCCGGAGCGGATGGAGGAGGAGCTCTTCGGCTCCGAGAACGAAGGCGTCGCCCGGCCAGGCCTGCTGGAGCAGGCACATGGCGGCACGCTCTTCCTCGACGAGATCGCCGACATGCCGCTCACCACCCAGGCGAAAATGCTGCGGGTGCTGACGGACCAGAGCTATACCCGGGTCGGCGGGCAAAGGCCGGTCAAGGTCGATGTGCGCGTCCTGAGCGCAACCTCCCGTGACCTGCAGGACGAAATCGCCGGCGGGCGCTTCCGTGAGGACCTCTATTATCGCCTCAACGTCGTACCCGTGCGCATTCCTTCGGTGAGGGAACGGCGCGAAGACATCCCGGACCTGGTCAACCAGTTCCTGACCCGCTTCGCCGCCGAGCGCCGCATCGTTCCGCCGAGCATTTCCGAGGAGGCGATTGCTGCGCTCCAGGCCCACGACTGGCCGGGCAATGTCCGCCAGCTGAAGAATATCATCGAGCGGACACTCATCCTGGCGCCGAGCGACCGCGTGGAGTGCATCGAGATCGACCTGCTGCCGCCCGAGATCGTCGAGGGACAGGGAGCAGGGAGTATCAACACCGCGTCCATCGCCATCATGGGTTCGCCGCTGCGCGAGGCGCGTGAGAGCTTCGAGCGCGAGTACCTCCGCATCCAGATTCGCCGCTTCTCGGGCAATATCTCGCGCACCGCTTCGTTCATCGGTATGGAGCGGTCGGCTCTCCACCGGAAGCTGAAAGCGCTGGGGCTTGGGGACAAGCGCGACCTCGACGAGTAGGAGATCAAGGTGGCCGAAAAGGCGATGAGCCTGCAGGACCAGTTCCTCAACAGCGTCCGGCGTTCGAAGACACCGGTGACGATATTCCTGATGAAGGGCGTCAAGCTGCAGGGCATCATCACCTGGTTCGATGCTTTTTCGATGCTGCTGCGCCGCGATGGTGGGGCGCAGCTGCTCTACAAGCATGCCATTTCAACAATTATGCCGACGGCCGTGCCCGAAGGGTTGCCGCAGCCGATGCCGGCGGAGGGCAAGAAGCCGGCTTTGCAGGACGTGTTCCTGGCCGCTGCACACCGGCAGAAGGAACCGATGACGATCTTCCTCGTCAATGGCGTGATGCTGCAAGGGACCGTCCAGGGCTTTGACCAATTCTCCATCCTGCTGGAACGCGGCGGGCAGGCGCAGATCGTCTACAAGCATGCCGTTTCGACTCTGCAGCCGGCACATCCGCTCGATTTGGCGGATCATGGCGACGACGGTGAAGGCGAAGGGGACACCGCCTGAGCGTCTTCAACCGTAGCGACGAAGCCGGAATCACCCGCGGCGAGCGCGCCGTGCTTGCCCTGCCCGACGACGGATCCGCGAAGAATTTGCGCAGCGCCGAGGCGCGGCTCGATGAGGCCGCCGGCCTTGCCGAGGCGATCGGCATCGATGTCGTCGACCGGCGGGCATTTCGCCTGCGTGGGGCGCGCCCTGCGACGCTGTTCGGCAAGGGACAGGCCGAAGCTATTGCCGAGATGGTCGGCGAGAACGACGCGGGGCTGCTGATCGTCGATGCTGCCCTGTCGCCGGTGCAGCAGAAGAGCCTTGAGGATATCACCAAAACCAAGGTGATCGATCGGACGGGCCTGATCCTGGAGATCTTCGGAGAGCGGGCAGCGACGGCGGAGGGGCGGCTGCAGGTTGAGCTGGCCCATCTCGACTATCAGGCCGGGCGCCTGGTGCGGAGCTGGACCCACCTCGAGCGTCAGCGTGGCGGTTTCGGATTCCTTGGTGGTCCCGGTGAAACGCAGATTGAGGCCGATCGTCGGCTGATCCGCGACCGAATGGCCAAGATCCGCCGCGAGCTGGAGCAGGTGAAACGGACGCGCGGGCTGCACCGCGACCGGCGGCAACGGGCGCCATGGCCGGTGATCGCCCTGGTCGGCTATACGAACGCCGGAAAATCGACCCTTTTCAACCGGATGACGCGGGCGACGGTAATGGCGGAGAACCTGCTGTTCGCGACGCTCGACCCGACCTTGCGGGAGATACGCTTGCCGGGATTCGACAAGGCGATCCTTTCGGACACGGTGGGCTTCGTCTCCGACCTTCCTACCGAGCTGGTCGCGGCATTCAGGGCGACCCTGGAAGAGGTGGTCGCCGCCGACTTGATCCTGCACGTCCGCGATTTGGCGCATCCGGACAGCGATGCGCAGGCGGCAGATGTCGAGGCGGTGCTGGAAACATTGGGCCTGGCCGGGCCGAATTCGCCGCCGAGGCTTGAGGTTTGGAACAAGATCGATGCCTTGGAGCCGGCCACGCGTGAGGCAGTGCTCAACGAGGCCGCTCGCCGTGACGATGTCGTCGCCATCTCCGCGCTGACAGGAGAGGGGCTGGACGGGCTTCGGAACGCCATTTCCCAGCGCCTGCAGGCGGGATCGGAAGTGCATCGGCTGACCTTGCCGGTTACCGATGGCGAACGGCTGGCGTGGCTGCATTCGCGCGGTGAAGTGCTGGATCAACAGGTTGGCGATGACGTCATGCAGCTGGCGGTGCGACTGTCGCCCGATAATTGGGCGCGTTTTCAGGCGCTCTGAGCCGCTTTCGCCTTTACCCAGAGCACTTCCATCTGATCGAGACCCATCTCGCTGAAACCCGGTTCGGCCTCGATGGCGCGGAAGCGGCGTTCGAACTTGCGATTGGCTTCGCGCAGGGCGGCTTCCGGTTCAATGTTGAGATGGCGTGCGAGGTTCACGACCGCGAATAGGAGGTCGCCCATTTCCTCGAGCTTGCGGTCATGGCCGGTTTCCGCTTCGAGTTCGGACAGTTCCTCGTCGATTTTGGCGCGCGGGCCGCTGGCGTCGGGCCAGTCGAAACCGGTGCGGGCGGCGCGGCGCTGCAGCTTGGCGGCCCGCTCCAGGGCCGGCAGCGCGAGGGCAACGCCCGCCAATGCGCTCTTGTCGGTATCCCGCGAGCGTTCCTCGGCCTTGATGATTTCCCAGAGGTGATGGCCGCCTTCGGCCGCGTCTCCGAAGATGTGCGGGTGGCGGCGTTCCATCTTGGCGCAAATGCGGTCGACGACGTCGTCCAGCGTGAAGAGACCGGCTTCTTCGGCCATGCGGGCATGGAAGACGACCTGGAGCTGCAAATCGCCGAGCTCGTCGGCGAGGCCGTCCATATCGTCGCGGGCGATGGCGTCGGCGACTTCGTAGGCTTCCTCGATCGTGTAGGGCGCGATGGTCGCGAAGGTCTGGACGCTGTCCCATTCGCAACCGGTCTTCGGATCGCGCAGCTGCCGCATGATGTCGATGAGCCGCTCAAGAGGCACGAAGGGGCCCTTTCTCTCTATAATCTAAAAGTCTGATAATATGCATTATGTAAAGTGTAGGAGCATTCAAAGGGGGTTTGCGGGGTATCATGGCTGAAGCACGAGCCACCGGCCCTCGACTCCCCACCGCTGCAATGACGACAGGAAGTTCATGCCAAGCACGTTCAAATCATCATCCTGCGTGACGTGGAGCCGCATTCCGTTGCGAACGATCGGACCGATCTCGACGGTTTCAGCGGATCCGCTGGCGACGCGGACCATGCCGTTGCCGGTGCGGACGAGCTGATCGCGGCCCGCACTAATCGCCACGTTCGCATCCTTCGCCGTCTTCAGCCCTATGGTCGTCATCGTCGCGCCGCTGTCGACCAGGAATTTGACGTCATGACCGTTGATACTCGCCGTGACCCAAAAATGCCCGTCGATCGCCATCGGGATGCGCACGGTCTGTCCCATTTGTACCGGTGTGCCGGTGGCTTCGGCGCGAAGCCGCTGTGCGACCCAGCCGAGATCGTCGCGGAATGTAAACAGGACGAAGCCGCCGGCGAAGATTGCGACCCATGCCAGGCCCATGACGGCGAGCTTGGCCAAAGGCTCCCGGCGCGACATCAGCCCGCCGAGGACCAGCATGGCGGCCATCAAGAGGTAAAGGCCGCCGAGCATGACGTCATTGGTCATGCGAGCAGGACCTCCTGCCCGTCATAGGCGGGCGCGGCCCAGTCGGGCAGTTCCGCCGACAAACTCTTGAAATCCATACTGTTATCGAGGTGTGTTAGGAGCAATTGTCCGACGCCGAGTTCCTTTGCCCAGCCGATGACGGCGTCGAGGTGGGCATGGGTCGGATGCGGTGCGCGGCGCAGGCAATCGCAGATCCACAGGTCGAGGCCGCGGTACATGGCGAACATCTCATCCGTCATTTCATGGAAATCAATGGCGTAGCCGGCGCTTCGGCCGCCTTCGTCCGCCCGAATGCCCAGCGAGGTGATGCCCCCGTGTGGCTGGTCGACGAAGCGTAATGTCGCCTTGCCCACGCTCAGCTCATCCTGGACTGGCGTCGATTTCATGACCGGCCGATAAAAGCGCGTCTCGACGAAGATGTAGCGGAAGCGCTGCTCCAGGCGGTCAAGGACGTCCTGGCGCGCGAGCAGCGGCACCGGACCGCCCCTGGACTGGGCGATCGGCCGCAAGTCGTCGATGCCGTGGCAATGATCGGCGTGATCGTGGGTCACCAGGACTTGGTCGATGCTCTCCACGCCAGCGGTCAGCAGCTGCTCGCGGAGGTCCGGTCCGCAATCGACCAGCAGGGTCTCGCCGCCGCTTTCTAGCAAGATCGAGGAGCGCAAACGCCGATTCCCGGGCTCTTGCGGGTCGCACGCGCCCCAACCACTTCCGAGCCGCGGTACGCCAGTCGACGTCCCGCAACCCAGAACGCGAATCTTCATGCGACCCCTCGACCTCGCTCGGGACAGGCTTTGTTGAAGAGTTTGAAGAAGTTGCTGGTCGTTTGTTCAGCAAGCGTCTCAATATCGACACCGCGCAGGCCGGCCACGAAACGCGCGGTGTCGGCCACGAACGCCGGCTCGCATTTCTTTCCACGATGCGGGACCGGCGCCAGGAACGGCGAATCCGTTTCGACCAGCAGCCGATCATCCGGAATGATCTTCGCCGTTTCCTGTAGATCCTGGGCATTCTTGAACGTCACGATGCCCGACAGCGAGATGCAGAAGCCGATATCCAGCGCCTTGCGGGCGAGCGATTGGCTACCGGTGAAGCAGTGCAGTACTCCCCTCACCCCGCCAGTGTTCACGGCCTGCTCCAGCATTTCGGCCGTGTCGTCCTCCGCGTCGCGGGTGTGGACGACGAGGGGGAGGCCGGTGGCCCTTGCCGCCTCGATGTGCGCTTGGAAGCGCTCCCGCTGCGCCTGGCGGTCGGACTTGTCGTAGAAGTAATCGAGCCCGCATTCACCGATAGCGATCACACGCTGATGTGATGCGGCGTCGGACAATGCCTCCATTCCGAGGTCGGGATGGGCGTCCGCCTCGTGCGGATGAACGCCGACGGTGGCCCAGACGTCGTCATTGGCCTCGGCGACGGCGATGACGTCACCCCACTCGCGTTGGCGCGTGGAAATGTTGAGGAAACCGGTAACGCCGGCGGCGCGGGCAGCATCGAGGACTTCGGTCTGGCGCTCGGCAAGTCCCTCGTAATTGAGGTGGCAATGGCTGTCGATCAGCTTCACGCGGCCTCCTCCTCCGGAAGCTCCAGGCGCGGGAAGAGTGGCGTGGGATGGGCCAACTCGAAACCGTTCTCAGCGAGTGGCGAGTACCAGTGGCTCAAGATTCCAGTGAAATCGCGCAGGTCGGGTGCGATGCCCATGGAATCGAGCAGCCGGTCGGCGCTCGTCGGGATAATCGGGCGAATTCCCACGGCGAGCACGGCAATGCAGATGTAGAGCGTCGCCAGGACCGTCTCCATGCGCTGCGGATCGGTCTTCTTGAGTGCCCAGGGCGCTTGCTCGTCGATGTACGCGTTGCAGGCGTAGACAGCTTGAATCCAGCTCTCAGTTGCCTTGGAGAAGGCGAATTCCTCATATTCCGCCGGCATCGCCTGCCCTACCGACTTGCAGACGACGTCGAAGAGGACGTTGTCGGCTCCATTATGGCCGTGGATCTCCGGCATACGGCCACCGCAATTGCGAACGATCTGGGTCAGCGTGCGCTGGGCGAGATTGCCGAAGCTGTTGGCGAGCTCGGAATTGACACGGCTGACGATCGCTTCGGCGCTGTAGGTGCCGTCCTGGCCGAAGGTGACTTCGCGCAGGAGGAAATAGCGCAGGGCGTCGACGCCGAAGCGGTCGGCGAGCTCGATCGGGTCCACAACATTCCCGAGACTCTTCGACATCTTCTCACCGCCGCGGGCGAGCAGGAATCCGTGACCGTAGACCGTCTTCGGCAATTCGATGCCGGCCGACATAAGGAAGGCGGGCCAGTAAACGGCATGGAAGCGGACGACGTCCTTTCCGATCAAATGGACGTTGGCCGGCCAGTAACGCTTCCAGAGCTCCGTCTCGTCAGGGTAACCGAGGCCCGTGATGTAGTTGGTGAGCGCATCTAGCCAGACGTACATGACGTGATTGTCGCTGCCCGGCACCGGCACGCCCCAATCGAAGCTGGTGCGCGAGATGCTGAGGTCCTTGAGCCCGCCTTCGACGAAGCGCACCACCTCGTTGCGGCGGCTCTCCGGCTGGATGAAGTCCGGATTGGCTGCGTAGAGGTCCAGCAGCCGTTGCTGGTAGTTCGAGAGGCGGAAGAACCAGCTCTCCTCGACAGTCCATTCGACCGGCGTTCCCTGAGGCGACAGCTTTGCGCCGTCATCGCCGTCGGTCAGCTCTTCGGCTTCGTAATAGGCTTCGTCGCGAACCGAATACCAACCTTCGTAGCGGTCAAGATAGAGGTCTCCCCTCTCCTCCATGGCCTTCCAGATCGCCTGGCTGGCGCGATAATGGTCGGCCTCGGACGTGCGAATGAAGCGGTCATACGACACGTCAAGAGTATCGCACATCTGTTGGAAAAGCGGCGACATTTCATCGGCAAAGGCGCGCGGCTCGATGCCCATGTTGCGAGCACCCTGGGCCATTTTCAGACCATGCTCGTCGGTCCCGGTCTGGAAGCGCACGTCGCGGCCCTGCGCGCGCTGGAAGCGGGCGATGACGTCGGCGGCAATCGCCTCATAGGCGTGGCCGATATGCGGCTTGCCGTTGGGGTAGCTGATCGCGGTGGTGATGTAGAAGGGCTCGGCCATTGCCGAAGCCCCTAGCCGCGCCCCGCCGAAGGGGCAACCGAGGCGAGGATGCTTCCGAGCTGGAAGACAGTAGCCGCCGCGTCCAGTGACAGGCGCGGAGCAATACGGCTGGTTTCGGAGGCGCGTTCATAAGCGTCGAGCGCGCGACGGCGGGCGGCGCCGTCGAGGCCGCGGGCTTCGCGGGCGATCAGGCTCGGCGCCATGTTGAGGAAGGCCGCGTAACGGTCGGCCGCTGCCTTACCGGAGAGGGACTGGGCAAGCTTGGAGCGCTTGGCATTGTCGCGGTCCCCTTCCCTGAGGATCGACAACGCCTGGCTTTCTAGCGGAGCCAAATCGAGGGCGGCATAGGCGAGCGCCTTGCTGACCGAGCCGCCCGCAAGCGGGATGAGCTTTTCGCGCTCGTCCGGGCTGAGATCGGGTAGCTCCGTTTCGAGGATTGACGTCATGGCGTCATCACCAAGTGATTGAAAATCCAGGCGACGGCAGCGCGAACGGATCGTCGGCAGCAGCCGGCCCGGCACATGGCTGACGAGGAGGAAGAGGCAGTTGGCCGGCGGCTCCTCGAGCATTTTGAGCAGTGCGTTGGCGCCCGAAGCCTCAAGCTCATCGACCGTATCGATTACGACCGCACGCCATGGTGACAGAGCGGGCGTCACCGAGAACAGTTCGCCAAGCTCGCGGACCTGGTCGACGCTGATATTGCGAGCAAGGCCGGTGCCGCTCTTGTTCTCGATACGCTCCAGCAGGCGAAAATCGGGGTGGCTGCCGGCGACGACCAGACGGCCGACGGGATGGTTTTCGGGCGTCTCAATCCCCGGGGCGTCGAACGGCGGGCCGGCGGCCTCGGCCAGAACGCGTTGGGCGGCTGCCATGGCGAAGCTGGCCTTGCCGACCCCGCGAGGGCCCGTGAGCAGCCAGGCATGGTGCATGGCGCCCGAATTCCATGCGCTGAGGAACTGATCGACAGCCTTGTCTTGTCCCAGGATCACGGCAGCAGGTCCGCGATCGCTTCAATGAGGCGCTCCGTCACCTCCTCGGGCTCACCCGACGCATCGACGATTCGCACGCGGTCGGGCTCTTCGCCGGCAATCTCTCGGAAGCCGAGATCGACCTTCTGGTGATAATTCTCCGGGCGGCCGCCGATGCGGTCTCCAGCATGATTGTCACGAGCGCGGGCCCTCGCTCCGCCCTCAGCGAGGGCCAGGACCAGGGTGCGGTCAGGGAAGCAGTCATCAATTCCAAAGGCATTGATCGCGCGCACCGCGTCGATGCCGAGGCCGCCAGCGCCTCCCTGATAGGCCAGGGAGCTGTCGATAAAGCGGTCGGAAATCACCCACTCGCCCGCTTCGAGGGCTGGCCGGATCGTCTTGTCGACATGGTCGGCACGGGCGGCAGCGAACAGCAACGCCTCTGCCCGTGCGCCCCAGCGATCCTCGGTGCCAGTCAGCAGGAGCTCGCGGATTTTCTCCGCACCCTCGCTGCCGCCCGGTTCGCGGGTCTCGACGACCTCCATGCCCCGATTGCGAAGCTCAGAGGCAAGGGCCTTGAGCTGGGTCGACTTCCCGGCTCCCTCCCCGCCTTCGAGGCTGATGAAGCGCCCCCGCTCCAAGATTTACGCCATTCCGAAGAGCTGTTTCAGCCCAATCCAGATGCGGGCGAAGAATCCGGCCTCATCGACGTCCTTGGCGGCGACGAGCGGCATGACCTGCTCGCCGGAGTCCGAGGTCATGACGACGAGGTCGGCGATATGCTGGCCCTTGGCGATCGGGGCCTTCACCGGCCCATTATAGCGGACCTTCATGCCCTGGACCTTCGAGAGGACCCCGGCGGGAATGGTGATGGCAAGGTCGCGCGGGGTGACGAGGTCGACTTCGCTGGAACCGCCCATCTGGACCTTGGCGGTGCCGATCACCGTGTCCTTCTTGAACAACGGCTGCGCCTGCCACGCATTGAAGCCCCACTGCATCAGGCGCACCGATTCCTCGATGCGCTGGCTGAAGCTGTCGAGACCGGCGACGACCATGATCAGGCGGCGTCCGTTCTGCACGGCCGAGCCGGTGAAGCCATAGCCGGCCTCATCGGTATGGCCGGTCTTGAGGCCGTCGGCGCCCGGCACGCGGCCCAACAGCGGATTGCGGTTGGCCTGGGTGATGTCGGAGCCCGAACCCAATGTCTTGCCGTGGGTGTAGGAGGCCAGGCTGTAATATTTCTTGTAGAGGTCGGGATAGTTCTCGATCTCCGCGCGGGCGAGGGTCGCGAGGTCGCGCGCCGTGACATAGGTTCGGCCCTCGTCCGGCCAGCCGTTGGAAGTCCCGAAGTGGCTGTTGGTGAGGCCGAGGCGCTTGGCGTTCTCGTTCATCACATTGGTGAAGGCTTCTTCGGTGCCGGCGATGCACTCGGCGAGCACGACCGAAGCGTCGTTGCCCGACAGGGTGATGATGCCCTTCAGCAATTCGTCGACACTGACCTGCTCACCGGGCGACAGGAACATGGTCGAGCCGGCCTGCGGCCCATGCCATTTCTGCCAGGTTTCCGGCCGCACGGTGCACATCTTGTCGGCCTTGAGATCGCCCTTCCGGATCAGCTCGAAGGCGACATTCGTGGTCATCATCTTCGCCATCGATGCGGGCGGCATGCGGACGTCGGCATTCTTCGTCAGCAGGACCGCGCCCGATGACAGGTCAATCATATAGGCGACCCTGGCCGGCGTATCGAAGGGGGGCGCCTTGGCTGGCGCGGAGCCGGCGAGAAGCGAAACGGAGACGGCGGCAAGCAGCGAAGCGCGGATCATGGATGGAGCTCGAATCCCTTGGATGCGTGGACTCGGAAGGCTTTAGCGGCCGACGATAGCGTTTGCGAGCAAACCCACGGACAAAGCGTAGAAATTCGAACAATTATATTTGAGGATCGCTTTGTAGTTGCCAGTCAGCAAATAAGCGGTCTGCCCCTGCCCGTCCGGTTCCAGCAGTGTCGCGGTTTCAGTATCGGGGATGCTCTGCCCGTAGGGTGTCACTCCAAGCGCCCGCCACTGGGCCATGGTCATCGAGCGGCTGTGTCGAGCGTGGACGCGAGGGCACTCGGTCGCGGCCACCGTGTTGCGGATGGAATTGCGATCGAGGCTCGAGGGCACGCTGACGGGGATTCCCCACGGAATGCCAGCCTTCCAGCCCGCGTCCTTCAGGTAATTGGCGATCGAGGCGAGGCCATCGACCTGGTTCGACCAGATTTCCGCTCTGCCGTCGCCATCACCGTCGGCGCGCAGGCGGATGACCGTGGACGGCATGAACTGTGGATAGCCGGTGGCGCCGGCGTAGCTGCCCTTCAGGCGCCAGCGCGGGATGCCCATGTCGATCAGCTTCAGGCCCGCGACAAACTCGCTTTCGAAGAGCGGGCGCCGCCTGCCTTCATAGGCGAGACTGGCCAGCGCCTCGATGATGTCGAAGCCGCCGGTGACGCTGCCGTAGCTGGTCTCATGGCCGTAGATTGCCATCATCACCGAGGCCGGGACGCCGGTCCGCTGCTCGACCCGCGACAACCATGGCCACAGGTCGCGATAGCGGCTCTGGCCCCTGCTGATCAGGTCGGAAGTCACATGTTCGCGGCGATAGGGCGCGAAGGGCGGCGTGTAGCTGGTGTTGCCGACGGCGCCGGGCTGTCCGCGGTCGAGGCGGATCACGCGATTGTTCAGCTCGAGGTACGGGATGATGGAAGCGATGGTCGCTTCGCTGATGCCCCCGCTCCGAGCGATGTAGGTAAGGCGCTGCCTATAGGCTTCGAAGCCCGTCGAGGGCTGAGGGATGACCGTTGTCGCAGTTGGCGGAACCGGCACGAGCTGCTGGGCCGGCTGAACCTGAGCTTCCGGCAGAGGAGCCAAGGGATCCATCTGCGCGGAAGCCGTCATCCCGATGGATGAGCCCACGACAGCCAGTACGCCACGCAACAACAAGATCCCGACCCGCTTCATTATTCAGTCTGCTAGCCTTTCAACGCTGCTCTTCGCCAATTGGTTCGCCGCACGCCTTGCACGGCCCGCCCCGACAAGCGATAGGCCGCAAATGATGAACCACGGGTTGGCGCTTCGTTTATGCCTTCCCGCCCGGAGAGGTGGCCGAGTGGTTTAAGGCAGCGGTCTTGAAAACCGCCGTGGGTTTACGCTCACCGTGGGTTCGAATCCCACCCTCTCCG
>Ga0207701_10004870_pt1 | contig 13577 bp, 9 predicted proteins | sample KBSSwiSSwithPhiX_FD_184294 | JGI IMG/M metagenome (GOLD analysis project Ga0207701, IMG submission 184294) | Switchgrass rhizosphere bulk soil microbial communities from Kellogg Biological Station, Michigan, USA, with PhiX - S5 (SPAdes) (version 2) | ecosystem: Environmental > Terrestrial > Soil... | reverse complement strand
AACGTGGGCAGTACCGCGGCCGCACGGTCGACGAAAAGACGCACAGCAGGGTACTGGCGCAGAGTCTCGACAGCGACCGATTCCTGCGACGCTGGTACCGCGAGCGTCGGTACTGGGAAGCTTGCCTCTCCAGACACGCGTAACGGCTCACGGCTGGAGGCGAGAATTCGCAATTGGGAACCCGATTTCAGCAGTTGCTCGGCTAGGGCGGCGCAGGCTTGCACCAGGTGCTCGCAGTTGTCGAGCACCAGCAGGAGCCGCCGATTGGCCACGTGCCTGACCAGTGCCTCGGTGACCGGACGCCCGGCCTCCTCCTTGACGCCGAGTACCGACGCGACCGCCTGTGGCACCAGTCGCTCATCGTTGACCGGCGCTAATTCGACGAACCACACGCCGTCGGGATAGTCGTCGAGGACCTCGGCGGCAACCTGCAACGACAGCCGGGTCTTGCCAATACCCCCAGCGCCGACCAGAGTCAGCAGGTGCGTGGCGCAGAGCGCCTCCCGGAGCTCGGCAAGTTCGCGTTGTCGCCCGACGAACGTCGTTGCCTGTTGCAGCAGGTTATTCGGCGTAGCCTCCAGCGAACGCAACGCCGGAAAGTCCTGCCGCAGCTTCGGGTGCATTACCTGATAAATCCGCTCGGGACTGGTTAGGTCGCGCAACCGTACCGCGCCCAGGTTGCGCAAGGACACGCCCTCCGGAAGGTGATCTCGCACGAGCACTGCCACCGTGTTCGACAGCAACACCTGCCCGCCTTGGGCCGTGCCCATGATCCGCGCCGCACGGTTGACCGGATTGCCGAAGTAGTCGTTGTCGCGGAACTCGACATTTCCCGCATGGATACCACAGCGCACTCGTAGGGGAAGACCTTCGGTTGCGGCAGGATCGCCCAATGCCTGCTGCAGTTCGAGCGCGGCGTTAACTGCGTCGAGAGGATCCACAAAGGCTGCGTGCATGCCGTCACCAATCATCTTCACAACAGTTCCTCGGTGACGCTCGACTGCCCCCCGCGCAAGCGCGTCATGCTGGGCCAGCGCCGGTGGCATCCGCACGGGCTCCCGTTCCCACAGGTGGCTGCTACCCTCGATGTCGGTGAACAGGAACGTAACGATCCCCGTGGGCATCGTGGTGTGCTTGCCAAATGCTGCAGCCATACGAGTATCCGGATCCGAATATCGTGTCACATATTCTGCGGATCGCTTCTCAAATTCGCAATCGGCAGCGAGATGCTGGCTACGTCGCCGGCACTGGCAGGGTTGGGATAGGCCGTGACGTCTCTAGGATCCAACACTCTACACAAACTGCGGATTGCTGGACCGCTGGTTGGCTGGAAAGGCGGCGCTTTCGCGCACCACGGTGACGCCGCTGTCCTAAGCGGGTAGTTCGGTCGGTCCTGAAGATCAATGGTTAGGGATACCGCCACCGGCCATGCTTGCGCTTTTTGCGTAACCGAAAGATGAAAAGCAGCCATTCAAGGGCCGTGTGGCACCGTCGGCAGTCGCACACAAGCGGGCGTGGCGCTTGGGCCTCCAAAGCGGACATCGTGTCCACCGGCGACGCTCGTTTTGGCACTTGCGCATGCGCAGGTCAACTGGCTTTCAGGAGTCGATGCTGCTTGCGGCCCCCCAAGGGGGTCGTCGTGCCGGCGGCCGACTTGCAGATCCACGCCAGCAGGCAACCCCGAAGCACCGAAAAGGGGCGCTCAAGCGCGCCGCGTTGCTATCATCTCGGCTGCGCCCACGCGAACGTATCTTATGTCGGGGCCTTTGCCAGCGCGGCGACGTGGGAGACGGGCAGGCATCACCGTCCGTTTCAGACGAGCGTTACGCGGTGGGTTTGCAAACTGGAGTCTGCGCGTTACCGACCCTACCGGAGCCTGAGTATGAGCCGTCTTAGCACATGGTCCATTGTTATGGGGTGCGCACTGTTCGCCAGCGCTGTCAGTTTGTCGCAGGCGCAACCCACGTGGCCAACCAAGCCGATCGTGTACGTCGTTCCGTTTGCTCCCGGCGGCAACACCGATACGCTTGCGCGGCTGCTCAACCAGAAACTCGCGACAGCGCTGGGGCAACCTGTAGTGATCGAGAACAAGCCAGGCGCGGGCGGCAACATTGGCTCCGATTTCGTCGCCAAGGCAAAGCCCGATGGGTACACGATCCTGGGAGGCACGATCAGCTCGCATGCGATCAATGCGAGCGTCTACCCCAACATGCCCTACGATGCGGTCAAGTCGTTCGAGCCCGTGATTCTCCTCGGCAGCAACCCGCTGGTGTTCGCCGTCAACGCGAGCACGCCATACAAGTCGCTAAAGGAGGTGCTCGACGCCGCTAAGGCAAAGCCCGGGCAGCTAGCTTTTGCCTCGCCGGGCCCTGGCACGTCGCCACATCTCGCGGGCGAGCTCTTGAAGACACTCACCCAAGTCGACCTGACGCACGTCCCCTACAAAGGCAGCGGCCCGGCCCTTTCGGACGCAATCGGCGGACAAGTGCCGATCATCATCGACACGACATTGGTGCTCGGAGCGCAGATCAAGGCCGGCAAGCTGCGCCCGCTTGCCGTTGCCTATCCGAAGCGACTCGCAACTCTCCCGGACGTGCCCACCGCCGCGGAAGCGGGCGTACCCGGATGGGAAGTCGTGTCGTGGCAGGCGGTGTTCGCGCCCGCAGGTACGCCGAAGTCCATCGTGCAGCGACTCAATGCCGAGATCGCCGGCATTATGAAAACGACGGATGTGCAGGCGCGGCTTGCCGAACTGGGTGTGGAGGTCGGCGGCGGGCCACCCGAGCAACTCGCGGAATTCCAGAAGGCGGAGATTGCCAAATGGTCGAAGGTGGTGAAGGCTGCTGGCGTGAAACCGGAGTGATGTTGACCTCGACGGCGACTGACCGCCATAGATCGCGCAAGCATCAGCGTTTATGCTTGGAACGCCATGCGGCAAAGTCGCTCAGCGACCGTGCTTCTGTAGGAGGATAGAGGCCAAGGATCGAGCGCCCGTTCTGCACCTCGTCCGCTACGAAATCCTCGAACGCGGTCATCTCGACGGCCTCGTCGGCTAGTTCGTCGGCGAGATGGGTGGGAAGTACTACCACGCCTTCTCCATCACCTACGATGATGTCGCCCGGAAAAACAGGCGCGTCGCCGCAGCCGATCGGCACGTTGATGTCGAGCGCTTGATGAAGCGTCAGGTTGGTGGGTGCAGCCGGCCTGTGATGGTAGGCCGGAATCGCAAGCTTGGCGATCTCGTGCGAGTCGCGAAAGCCACCATCGGTCACGATGCCGGCAACCCCGCGCTTCATGAGGCGCGTCACGAGAATCGCCCCTGCTGATGCCGCGCGCGCATCCTTGCGACTATCGATTACCATGACGGCGCCGGGTGGGCATTCTTCCACGGCCTTGCGCTGCGGATGATCGCGGTTTTGGAACACGGTGATCGGATTGAGATCCTCTCGTGCCGGGATGTACCGAAGTGTAAAGGCCTCTCCTACCATGTTCCCGGCACCGTAGTTCAGCGGATGTACGTCCTGGATGAACTGATGACGCAGGCCGCGTTTGAATAGCGCGGTGGTGAGTGTTGCGACGCTGACATGCTTCAACTTTTCGCGAGTTGTGTCGCGCATGAGTTTTGGCTCCAATGAAAATCTAGATTCTGGGCCTGACGATCGGCGCCATCAATCCCGCCTCGGTCAACCTGAACTGTGCGCGATGTAGCTACCCCAACATCGTATGCAAGATGGTCGCTGGGGGATGCGTCTTGACAGACCGGGGGACGACCGCGTCGGTGTGTTGCAATGTCCGCTGCGGGTCGACTCAACACCGGAATTTCAAAGGTCGATGTCGCAGGACTCCAGCCGGCCAACTCCTGCCATTCGCGGTCGCCGTGGAAATTTCTCGTGACCCGCCCTTCGCGCCAACACGGCGAAGTAGCGGTGGCGGCGACCGCGCGGCGGCGCACTAGGTGTGAAGCGTCAAAACGTTGTTTTTATCGGTGCTAAGGCGAGACATGGTGCGAATCCTCCGATACCTTGGTGTGGGCGGTGCCAGTTGTAGCGATGGGTCCAACGTCTGAGCATGGCAGTGCGCTCGGTGGAGCGATGGTGGGGGATGCCATAGGCCCATTTTGGCGAAGCGCTGGACGGTCCTGGCGGCCGAGCTGCGCGAGCTGGATGCGATGCTCGAGGCCAGTGCCAGGCGCGCCGCCCACCGGATGCTCGGTCGATTCGGCGTCGGTCCATACACCGCCGTCACGCTCATGGTAGTGGCCGGGGATAACCCCGAGCGTCTGCGCAACGACGCTGCACTGGCGGCTCTATGCGGTGCAAGCCCTTTGCCGGCATCTTCGGGAAAGAGTCAGCGTCACCGACTCAATCGCGGGGGCAGCCGGGAGGCCAACAACGCACTGTGGACGATCGCGATGGTGCGGATGAGAAGCGATGCCCGCACTCGCGCTTACATCGCACGACGGACCGCCCTGGGCCGGTCACCGAAAGAGATTCAGCGCTGTCTGAAGCGCTATATCGTGCGCGAACTGTATCCGCTGATCGTCGCGGATCTGAGAGACGCCATAGTCACCGCTTGACATAGGAGCGTCAATGCGCCGATGGAGAGCTTCTTCCATACCCTCAAGACCGAATTGGTCATGCACTGCGACTACAAGACCCGCGACGATGCGCGGGCCAGCTTGTTCGATTACATCGAAGTGTTTTACAACCGGCAGCGACGGCACTAATAGCACACGCTGTCCGTTTACGACACCTACACCGGGGCAGCCGGTACTACAACGCGGGCTTCATGCGACTTCATTCGGTGGTTCCGTTCTTTCCTTGGATGTTCGCATCCAGGCGAAAAAGCGTCACTCAGCTCATCGGTTCAGCAGGCTCTGGGACATCGCCGTGGATGCCGCCCGTGGCATGGCCCGCGTCCGTTGACGTCCGGCGCGACCACCCAAGGCGCCGGCCATCAACTTTCGAGGCCGGCGCTCTTGTAGTTGCTGGTCAGGGCGCGAAACAGTAGATCCGTCCCGCACCGCCACGCGGCGCGGTATTCGAGCAGTTCTGGGCCGTGTGCGCCGAGTTCCACGACGACAGCGGAGGGGTCGTGTTCTGGTTCGGTCCCATGCCGTCGGAGTGTCCTACCTGAGCCGTGACGGTGGTGGCGGCCGACGTCCAATCGGAGCACGTGGCTCCCGGGATCACCGTGCCGTCCCCGTTTGAACCGGTGAGGATGTCGTGTTCCACGGGGCTCGGCGAGCCGGTCCACTGGCCGTTGATCCGCTGTCCCCGTTCATCGACGAACAGGGCGGCGTCGCCGGTGCGGGAGTGGAGCTCGGAAAGATTGTTCGCGATCAATTGGAGGTTGGCGTTGTACCAAGGGCCGGACCCGATGCGGTCGCGGGCGTTGACAGGTTGTCCATTCGGACCCTGCTCGGCGCTCAGGTAGGCCCGCCAGGTGCGTGCGCCCTGACCGATGCTTGCGCCGAGCCGCTGGCACGTGGCATCGGCGCCCGCGAGGCCGCCGAGATTTCCCGTCACGCTCGTGGCGCTCGAGACGAAGAAGCTGACACTGGGGCCGGTTACATCGAATACCAGATTTACCGGAGACGGGCCGAACGATCCCCAGGTCACGACGGCCGTCTGATTTACGCCCGGCTTGGACCAGTCGCAAACGCCGCTCGGGAAAATCGTGTTCAGCCGAGTCATCTCGGCGGGAGTGAACGTGACCGAGTAGTCGGCCGGAGTGACCGGCTTTAGCTGGCACTTAAGGATGTTTCCCGTATTGGGACCTCCCGCAACGACTCGCGGGACCGTCCACGACGGAAATGCCGTATTGCACGTTGTGTTCGGCTGGCTGCTCAGTGTCTGCGGCTCAACAACGAACTGCGTGGCGCTGAGCCAACAACCATCGACCAGCGCGAAGGGCCGGTTTTTCAACACCTTCTGATGTTCCGGAATGGCTGACTTGTCGAACTTAATCTGCTGCACCCAAATGTTCAGCAACTGCCACGCCTTGTTGAACGGCACACTCGAGCCGCGCCACATCACGACGTTGCCGGCGTCGCCGTTCGCTTGAAGCATCCGCTCGCGGATCGCAAATCGGAACCACTGATAGTGATAGCCGCCGTTGTCGTTGTAAGCACGACCCTGTGCGATGACCGGAATGTCTCTGAGACCGCCGCCTCCGTTCAGGTACAAGCCGGCCTGATAGGCGCGCTTGATCGCGCCAGCGTCGCCCACAGCTCGGCTCGCCGTGTAGTTGTAGTTCTGGTCGACGCCGCCGATCCCCTCGTTCAAGTCGAGAAACTGCGTCGTCGTGATCGTTCCGGAGTTCAAAGCAGCAAGGCCGTACTGCACGCCGACGTTGTCGTACGTCCGCAGACCGAAGCCCGTTACGGGATCGCGCCCGTAGACATTTCGGACCCAGTCGAACATCGTCGCGCGGGCGCCGGAAGGATTGGTCACCGGGTCATAGCGCAAGGCCGCCGGAAGTGCCGAGTCCTGCGGCGCAGACTGGTAGCCAGGGAGGTCCACGCGACCGGGCACCGGGTCGATGCGCCCCGACTGGTTGGCCAAGTCGTACCACGCCTGCTGGCTTTGATGCCCCGAGACCGCGACTTGCTGAGCGACCGTGAACCCCGTCGGATTCTTGACTCTGAAGTAGTTCGCCAACAGGTGACCGTCGGCGCCGTTCATCGGAATGGACAGCGTATCGGGAAACGACTGTTGGTGAATCACGCCGTCGATGAGGCCTGGGAACGCGTCGGCGAGGCCCAGGCTCGTGATGGCGCCGCCCGAGCTACCGAACGAGAGCGTATACATCGGCACGCCGAAGGTCTCGATGAAGTGCTCCTTGCCCATGACCGCCGCTTCGCCAGCGACCGTGGCGTTGCAACTATTGGACGGGTGTTGCAGCGTATTGATGAACAGTCCCCAGCCCTCGGACAGACGTTGAAGACTGTCGCCGGTGAGGATGTTCACGCCCATCGAATCGCCCTGCACGTACCACCCGCCAGCGCATCCGGTGCCATGCTGAGCGAGCAGCCGACGGTTCCAGCCTTTGGGCGGAGTGAACGGGGTCGGTGGGACCTCGGATGTCGGATCGTGCAGTACGGCGTTCTGGTAGATGCCGCGGTCCATCGTGCCCGTCTCGACACGCACGACGAAGGGTACCAACGTGCCGTCGAGCGTCGTCGTCATTGAGACGTTGGCAGGCAGGCTCGACGTGCTCGGCAGCGCAACGAGCGCCGTGCCGCCTTGCGGCATGTACATGTAGGTGATCTTGGTCGGCGCAGAGCAATCCGCGTCCGTCGGCGCACCGAGGAACGTGCCGTCAGGAAGCCGGAAGGTCGCCGTCTGGCAGATGAACGGCTGCACGTAAGGGCCCGAAAAGATCGGCCCTTTGATCGAATAGTTGGTGATCACCAGGCTCTTGCCGTCCGCGGCAACGGTGTTCGCACCGAGATTGAGTCCGGTGACCAAGCCGACGAAGATGTTGGCAGCCGTCCCGGGCCTGAACAGGGTGGAGATGTTGACGCCGTTCAGCGTCACCGTCCCTGCGAGGCCAGCGGCGTCGGTCGTGAGCTGGACCAGCGCATCGCCGCCGCTGATCAGGTGGGGACGGTTCGAGAGAGTCGTAATGTCCAACACGGCCGCAGACGCGACCGATGCGCAAGCGGCGAGCCCGATGCCTAAAGCCGCGGGAACCGTTTTCGAAACGAATTTCATGCTGTCTCCTCTGCTGTTTATGCGCCTATCGAAGCAACGGCGCGCGCGACCCCGCACTGCATCCGCATCGGCACCCGCATCCGCGGCTGCCGAGGTATCAAGCGGGCAAGGCGCCGGTCTACACTCCTTGAGACGTGAATTAGCCAGATCTTCAAATGGGGCAAGCAAGCATGCTTCAATTTAGTCTTCTCAACAAGGCCTAGCCAGGCGGTGAACGTGGCACGTCGGGACAATCGCATCTTGTGCGAGCACTAATCCGCTCCGAGTACTTGGACGATACATTGCGGAAGTCAATCCGGTCCGCGCTGTCGATGCCTTGGTCGAGGACTTGGATCTCAAGGCGTTAGGGTTCGAAGGCGCCGACCCGGCGGCTATCGCACGTCCGTCCTACTACCCTGTAGGCCGCCAAGCCGGAGGCGTAGGCGTTCTGGCCCAAGAGAGGGTAGCTTCCCGTGAAAGATCGGTGCCCCTTTCGAAGCGACGTTCGCTCGATCGTTCAGGTCCTGGACAAGCTGAAGAGCTCCGACATGTTCGTTTCGATCGCTGGGATGACGTTTCCGCGGAGACGAGCCCAAAATGGTCCGACTACGCGCCGCGCGAGGAAGCTACTTCCAGCTCTTCAATGCCCTAGCCGCAAAGATCAGTTTAGGGCCCACAGACATGGCGCGCGAGATTGTGAGGTTCTATTCTTCCTTCGCGCGTCTCGAGATGCCGCCAAACCGTTGCAACCCTCACGACGGAGGATGCACGCAAAGGTAAGCATGTGGAGTTGGCGCTCAATGTTCGACTAGTGTTGGCGCAAGGGCTTCGTGCAGCCGATCAGGTTCTGGATAGAAGGTTTAGCTAAACTAATGTAAGCGAAGGTCAGGAGCCTGCCAGGGATCTCTATCTAGGAATCGACGGTGAGATTTCGAGGATTCGTTCTGAAGGTGTCCCGTTGCGCGATCGATCAAATCAGGGCGCGAATCCTCAGAATGGTTGATGCGTGCTGGTCGCGCGCTACCACACTATGTGTGCGCGCGGACGTGCGCACAATGCGGCTGTAAGCACTGGACGCACCCCTAGTCAACTCGCCAGCATTAGCACGACGAAAGGTCATTTGCACTCGACCGACCGCTTTCAGCGCCTTACCTGGAAGCCGCTCTTGGCGAAAGCAGCGTAGACGCAACAGGCGCTTCCCGACCCGGTGTCAACATCGGGCGGAGCGGTAGCGGACATTGAAAACGAAAGAACGCAGCCATTGGGGTCGCGCCGAAAAGGGGGCGCCTCAATGTTCATCAACAGTGAGAACGAGCCGGAGCAGTTCGAACTGGACCTCCAATTCGATTAGGGATCCGCGCCGCCCGCGGCCGGCGCGCTGTCACGCGGAAGGATCGGTGATAATCTGATACCGGCAAGCGTGGTCGGTCCGCCGTGCGCCGACCGACGCGCCCGCGTCCGCAATGTGGAGAACGTGATGGCGTCGATGCCTCCGCAAGCGCTCCGTCTGACCTTCGCGTACCAGGGCTCGCACATCCGCCTTGCCGGCGGCGAGCGGGTTTCGATGATCGTTCCGGCGCCGGCCACCGCGCCGCCAGAAGCCGGGCAGACCGGCTACTGGTTCACGGTGCAGGACGCCGCCGGACGGGTTATCTACCACCGGCCGCTGCATAGCCCAATTCGGGTCGACGTCGAGGCTTTTTCGCCGGATCGGCAACCCACTATTGGGCGCGTGCCGCTTTCGGAGCGCGAGGGATCGTTCACCGTGCTCGTCCCGGATATCGCGAACGCCCACACGTTTGCGCTGCACGGGCCGCTCGAACCTGGACGGCCCGACGAGCCGGCCAGCGAGCTGCTTCGGGTCAGCATCGACGTCCTGCGCCGAACGAAGCCGCCCTCCGCGGACGGCGCGAACGCGGCGCAGGGGAAAGGGAGGTGAGCACTGCGGACGGATCCGTGAACGGTGTGCAGAAGATCGTCGAACACGGGCCGGACGCGCAGCGCTACAACGTCGTCCTCCTAGGCGATGGCTATCGCGCAACCGAGATGGCCAAGTACCACGCCGACGTGCAGGCCTTCGTCGATATGCTCCATCAGACGGCGCCATTCGGCGACCTATGGTGCGGCATCAACATTCATCGGATCGACGTCGTCTCGACCGACAGCGGCGCCGACGACCCAGTCACGTGCGGTGACGGCAGCGCGGGCTCCGGCGCGATCGCGCGCACGTACTTCGACGCGACGTTCTGCGGCGGGAACCTTATTCGTCGCTTGCTCACCTGCGACAGCGTGAGCGCGCGCAACGTCGCGCACGCGCTGGTGCCGGCCACGCACCTGACGATGGTCATTGTGAACTCACCGCTGTACGGGGGCTCCGGTGGCGACGTCGCGACGTTCTCGACGGCAGCAGGCTCCGCCGAGATCGCGCTGCACGAAATGGGCCACACGGCGTTCGGCTTTGCCGACGAGTACGAATACTATGCCGGTTGCGCGAGCGGCGAGTCTGGCCACGACGTGTACACCGGCGGTGAGCCGGTCGAACCCAACGTCACGCGCAATGCCGACCTCGCCTCAATCAAGTGGCGATCGGTGCTGTCGTCGGCGACGGACGCGCTGCCGACGACGGCCAACGCTAATTGCGGCCAATGCGATCCGCAGGCGAATCCGCGCGCGGCGGATTATGTCGGCGCCTACGAAGGGGCGCGCTACATGCATTGCGGGTGCTATCGGCCGTCGTACCTCTGCCGGATGCGCACGCTGGGCCAACCGTTCTGCGGCACGTGCCGGAAGGCGATACGCGACACGCTGGCGCCGTTCCTGCCCGTCGCATACCAAGGCCTCTGGTGGAACTTTCCGGCGGGCTCGGAATCGGGCTGGGGAATGAACATCGCGCACCAGGAGGACGTCATCTTTGCGACCTGGTTCACGTATGACGGCGGTGGAAAGGCCTGGTGGCTCTCGATGACTGCGTATCTCGTCAGCGGCGGCAACGAATTCTCTGGCAGGCTCTTTCAGACCACCGGTCCGCCGTTTAGCGCGATGCCATTCAGCTCGGCGCTCGTCGTACCGACGGCCGTGGGTATTGGTACGCTAATCTTCACCAACGCCGACAACGGCACGTTCGCCTACACGGTCAACGGCGTGAGTCAGACCAAGGCCATCACGCGTCAGGTTTTCGGCGCGCTGCCGACGTGTAGGTTCGGCACGCAGACCGACCTTGCTGCCGCAACCAATTACCAGGACCTGTGGTGGAACGCGCCGCCCGGATCGGAATCGGGATGGGGACTGAACGTCGCGCACCAGGGCGACACGCTGTTCGTCACGTGGTTCACGTACGATACGGACGGTTCACCGCTATGGTTGTCCGCGACCGCGCCAAGGACCGGGCCGGGGGCATACGCCGGAACGCTCTACCGCACGACCGGACCCGCGTTCGATGCAGTGCCGTGGACGCCAGCGGGGGTGTCGCACGCGCCGGTCGGCTCGCTGGCGTTGACCTTCACCGACGGCAATCATGCGACGTTCACGTACACGGTCAGCGCTGTGACTCAAACGAAGCAGATCACGCGGCAGATCTTCCGCGCGCCGGGGACAGTGTGCGGGTAGCCACGCGTAACGATGAAGCCGGCGCCCACTCTCCCTGGGACTCGTTAATAAAGTGACCGAATGGACGAAGGACCGGATGCCCGGCTGCGACCGAAGAAGTTGAGATCGACTGCGACGACACGCAGATCGATCGCGCGCACAAAGGAGAGATCGGGTTTCTTGGGTGAGCGCGTGACCTCGCCGGACTCGGATTCGCGCGTCGACGCACGCTGGACTGAGCAATCGCGCAACGCGAACGTCCCCCGCCCGCGTGGCGGGGTTTTCGTTTCAGGACCGCGTAGAACGACGCAGGAGACGCGGTAGACCTTCGGGAGATGCGCAGATAGCGCGCGCTACTGCTTCGTCGGCTCGGGCCGTCGTGCGAGGACTTCGCTCGACTCCTGGACCAATCCGTCCGCACGCTCGCGACTCACCGGCGTGACACGGGACATCGCGCACGTCTTCAAATACCGCTCGTCGAAGCCGTTCAAGTCGAGCTCGAACGGATTGGGTTCGTCGGGCATGGCGTGATGATTCGGCCCGAAACAACAAGCCCCGCCGAAGCGGGGCTTTGTCGGCCGAAGGGCGTTCCGGGACTTCCAGGGCTTTAGTTCGGTATCAACAACGCGGTTGTCGCCGCCGCAATCATGATGACGAATATCCAGAAGATCAGGGCCCAAGCCTGACCGCTGAGTATCCAGAACCGCTCGCCGCATTCCTCGCAACGAAAAGGTACCTGAAGGAGGTGAAACTCACCCTCGTGTGGTTGAGAGGAAGATCGATGCAACTTCGAGCTGCCACAGCGGGGGCATTTCTTGGACATGGCGCTATTGCGTCGTCGGTTCCGGTCGCCCCGTCAACACTTCGGTCCATTCAGCGATCAAACTCAGCGCTCGCTCGCGCACACGGGATTGACGCCGGACCATTGCGCACGTCCTCAGGTAGCGCTCATAGAGAGAGCGACCAGGTCAAGCTCGGAGGCGTTGGGCGCGTCGGGCATAGTCGCCGTTACGTCCCTGGCAGCACGCGTGTTCGAATCGTGGACCGTTGCCGGCGCTGGCACGTCCCTTGCTCTATTGTTACATGGCGAGGGTGCTGCCATCAGCACCGCCGGGACAAATCCCGATCGGTCAAGCGTGCCAGTTTTCAGCGCACTCGCCACCTTCGTCACCCTCGTGCGCTGGAGATATGAAACGACCCGCCGCATTGAAGGATTGGACCTGGGGCGAGTGCATCGTCGTTGCGCTCGCGCTAGTCGTGTGCCTGGTTACCGTCCTGCGCTGATTTTTCTTTGGGTTGCTGTTGGCCGGCAGATAATGCCGCATGGCCCCGCGTCTGGAGCTCTTCGCCTTTCACTACTCCGACCGCGCACCGGAAAATGGGTGCGCGCGCGCTACGTCGCCACGCGAGAAGAAATAGCGGCGCGCTATGCCCAGTGGGAAATCCTCGGCCCGGCGGAGATCCGCGACGTCGATCCGGAAGCGCGCTACTTCACGCCGCACGCGACCCTGCCGCCAAAGGCTGAGTCGCGGCCCAACGACGACAGGCCGCCCGAGCTGCGGCCGATAGTCGATGCAGACGAGGCATTCCTGCTCGCGGTATTCCTTCTGCGCTACGTCACCTATTGCGCCAGGCGCGGAAGGTTCGCTGCGATGAACGGCGCGGCGCAACTGTTCCGCGAGTTGGACGCAGCCGGTGGATTGTGATCCGAAGCTTCAGTGCGTGGCCCCCATCGTCAAAATGAGTAGCCATGGCACAGAAATCCTAGGCACTGCGTTCTTCGTGACGACTTGCGGGACCATGTTTACCGCGGGCCATGTAGCCAAACAATGGGACGGGCCGTCCAGAGAGTGCGTCGCCCACTCTTTGATCAATCCCAGCGCGCGGTCGCGCGGCACGGCTCGATGCCGAGGCGGCGGCACGTTTCGAGATAGTTGAGATAGACGCGATCCGGGTCAAGAGCGTCAGCGGGGGTCGAACATGGCAGAGAGTGCAAACCCGCGAGGCGTGCGTGCTTTGAACTGCGTTTCTGGCACGCTGGCTGAGCCCCACCTGTTTGGGTTGGACTCGCATGGCCGGTGCGGTGGCGCACGGATTGGGGAGCGACTCCGAATGCTATATGTCAGGTATGTCCGCCGATCGGCCAACTGCCGAGCTTCGCGAAGCTGACATCCAAATCGGGAGCGTGCAGCTCAATCCTGCACAGGCGATCATCCTGCGGGTAGCTGTAACGGATCTGCTTACGCGGCTCGCCGTCGACCACGAGCTCCGGGATTCCCTCGGTGAAGTCTGGCA
>Ga0207701_10004869_pt1 | contig 13578 bp, 8 predicted proteins | sample KBSSwiSSwithPhiX_FD_184294 | JGI IMG/M metagenome (GOLD analysis project Ga0207701, IMG submission 184294) | Switchgrass rhizosphere bulk soil microbial communities from Kellogg Biological Station, Michigan, USA, with PhiX - S5 (SPAdes) (version 2) | ecosystem: Environmental > Terrestrial > Soil... | reverse complement strand
CGAAGACGAGCCAGGTCGCGACGGCGATCGCGATGGTGGTGACGTCGATCAGCGCCCGGCGGCCGAGGACGAAGGCGGCGCCCGCGATCGCGCCGGTGGCCGCCGCGGTCACGCCGTCGACGAACGCCTTGACGCGCGGGTTGTCCGCGAAGCGCCGGAAGTACGGCGCCGGCAGGATCACGAACAGGTAGCAGGGCATGAACACCCCGGCCGACGCCGCCGTCGCGCCCATCGGGCCGGCGACCAGGTAGCCGATGAACGCGACCGTGATGACGACGGGACCGGGGGTGATCATCGCGACCGCGACCGCGTCCAGGAACTGCCGCTCGCTGAGCCAGTGGAACTGGTTGACCACACCACCGTGCATGAACGGGACGATCGCCAGGCCGCTGCCGAACACGAACGAGCCCGCCTCGGCGAAGTAGAGGGCGATGCGGCCGAGCATCGGCCACGAGGCTGCGAGCGGCGCGGCAACCGCGACGGCGAGCGAGAGCTTCCCGCCCGCGAACGGCAGCAGCGCGCCCGTCGCGGCGGGCGGGCCCCAGCGCGGCGCCGCGCGGACGACCAGCACGACGACGCCGCTGGCGAGGAACAGCCAGATGATCTCCGACTCGGTCCAGGCGGTCGCGACCGCGCTGATCGCGAAGAGCCCCCACAGCAGGCGATCGCGCACCAGCGTCAGCTTGACCAGCTTGATCGCGCTGCGCGCGATGATCGCGATGACCGCCGCGCCGACGCCGTAGAACACGCTCTGCATCCACGTCAGCCCGCCGTAGCGCACGTACAGCGCCGAGATCCCCAGCACCATCACGAACGACGGCAGGATGAACGCCGCCGCGACCAGCGTCGCGCCCGTGACCCCGGCCCGCACCCACCCGAGGTAGATCGCCAGCTGCGCCGCCAGCGGACCGGGCGCGAGCTGCGCGAGGGCCAGCCCCTGCAGGTAGTCGCGCTTCGAGAGCCAGCGCCGCCGCTCGACCAGATCGCGCTGCATGTACCCGGCCAGCGCGATCGGCCCGCCGAAGCCGAACGTCCCCAGGCGCAGGAAGTAGAGCAGGAAGTCCCAGAGCGGGGCGGGCGTGACGCCCGGCTCCGCCTCCGCGGTGTCCGCGCCCGGGCTACGGGGCGCCGTCATGCTTCGTCTCCTTGAGCGCTCCGACGACGGCACCAGCCAGGTCTGCCGCTTTGCCGATACCCCAGTAGTGCAGGAAGAGGACGCGCGGCTGCTCGCCGGTCATGTGCTGGTGAATCGCGACAATGTTGATGCCGCTCTTGCGCAGCGACTTCAGGACGGCCTGCAGCTCTGACTCCTGCATCGCGAAATCACCGTCGATGACGGCCTGGTCGTCGGAGCCGGCGAGCGCCGCCCAGGTATTCACGCCCATCGCCTTGCCCATCTGGTGCCCGCCCATCTTCGCGGCGCGGCCGACCACGACCTTGTACACGCCATCCTTGTAGTCGCCGGGGCCGCCGTGGCCCGCGAAGACCGCGTCCAGCTTCTTCGGGTCCAGCGTGCTCTTCGCCGGATCGATGTCCGCCTTCGGGATGACGCCCTTGCCGCCAGCGGTCTCCTTGATCTTCGCGAACACCGCGCCGACGCCGGTGGCGAGCCTCTCCTCGTCGCCCATGCCGCCGATGTGCATGAACATGATCTTCGGGTTTTCCCAGAAGAAGTGGTTGTGGAGCGCCGTCACGTCGAGGCCACCGTCCAGGGCGGCGCTCATCACCGGGTTCACCTGATCCTCGGTGAGCACGATGTCGCCCATGACGGCGGTGTGATTGCCCGCGCGCGTGAACGCCGCCCAGGACGTCAGGCCCATGGGCGGCGTGATGTGCACGCCGGACGAGATCACCTTCAGGTCAGCGCGCGGCGCGCTGACCTTGAAGACACCTGCCTTCTCGTCCAGCTTCCCCTTCGCGCCGGTGAGCTGCTCGATCCGCGCCTGATCCAGCGCGGCCGCCTTCGGCGCCGGCGCCGCGCCCGCCGAAGCAGAAAGCAGGACCATCAACCCCGAGAGTGCACGTGCGCGCATGGGCAACACCTCCGTCTGGGCGTGAGCGCTCGGCCCCCCCAGACGCGTACCTTGTCGTAATTGCATCACCTGTGTCAATCCGATGATTCATGTGTACTATCGGGGCAACAGGCCGCCGGTGAGTCCGTCGCTGCATCGCAGGAAGGGAGAGATCGCCGAGCCCGCGCCGGAGGCCGACGCCCCGGCCCGCTGGATTCTCCTCATGCACACGATTCCTCCGCGGCCGGCCTACCTGCGCGTGAAGGTCGGTCGCCGCTTGCAGAAGCTGGGGGCCGTCGCCGTGAAGAACTCGGTCTACGCCCTCCCGCGGTCGGACGGCGCGCGCGAAGACCTGGAGTGGGTCGCGCACGAGATCACCGCCGACGGGGGAGAAGCGTCGCTCTGCGAGTCGCGGTTCATCGGCGGGCTGACCGACGACGCGATCGAGCAGCAGTTCCAGCTCGCCCGGCAGCGCGACTACCTGGAGCTGACCAAGGAGGCGCGCCGGCTCGTCGACGCCGTTTCGAAGACCGATCGGCTGCCGGCGAAGCGCCGCGCGCAGGCCGAGTCGGCGCTGCAGCGGATCCGGAAACGCGGCGAGGAGATCCTGGCGATCGATTTTTTTGGCGCTCCCGGGCGGGCCGAGCTGGACGCGTTGCACAGGGCGGCGGAGGACAGGCTTCACCCGCCCAGGCCGGCCGACCCGCAGAACACGCCGGACGTGCCGTCGCTGCGCAGCGTGCGCGGCCGAACGTGGGTGACCCGAAAGGGCATTCACGTGGATCGGATCGCGAGCGCCTGGTTGATTCGCCGGTTCATCGACGCCGGCGCGAAGTTCAAGTACGTCGAGGCCAAGGGCTACGTCCCCGCCGCGGGCGAGCTGCGCTTCGACATGTTCGACGCCGAGTTCACGCACGAGGGGGCGCTCTGCACCTTCGAGGTGCTGCTCGCCCGCTGGGGCGGCGAGGCCCCGGCGCTGCGCCGGATCGCCGACATGGTCCACGACCTCGACCTGCGCGACCGGAAGTTCGAGCGCGAGGAGACCGCCGGCTTCGCCGCACTCATCACCGGCATCTGTCTGCAGCACCGCGAGGACGACGCACGGCTGGAGGCAGGATCCGCGATGCTCGACGCGTTCCACCGGACGTTCCAGCAGCGCACCCGGAAGTAGTCCCCTACAATCCGCGGCATGGCCGACGCCGCACCGGCGACACCATCGCCATCACGCCTCGCGCGCAAGCTGACGACGGCCCTGGCCGCGCTGCTGGCCGCCGGCGTGTTGCTGGGCCCGTCCGCCGCGCGCGCCGTCGACCCGTTCGAGATCCAGGTCTACGACGGCACCGTCGGCGATCCCGGCCAGCCGGGCGTCGAGCTGCACGCGAACACGGTGATCGACGGCGTCCGGACCTCCGAGCCGCCCGAGCTCCCCGCGCACCACCAGTCGCACTTCACCCTGGAGCCGGCCGTGGCGATCACCCGCTGGTGGGAGCTCGGCCTGTACTTGCAGTCCGCGGTGCTACCCGACGGTGGCTTCACGTACGCGGGCACCAAGCTGCGCACGAAGTTCGTCGCCCCACCCCGCGCCGGCAGCCCGTTCCGGTGGGGCGTGAACCTGGAGGTGTCACGGCTGCCCGAGCGGTTCGAACGCGATCGCTGGGGCGCCGAGATCCGCCCGATCGCGACCTGGACGTCGGCGTCGGGCGCGATCTACGTGTCGGTCAACCCGATCCTCGACCTCGGCCTGGCGGGCCCGCAGCGCAACGACGCGCCATCGTTCGAGCCGGCCGCGACCGTCTGCTACGTCTTCCCGGGGCTGCTGTCGATCGGCGTCGAGTACTACTCGAACTTCGGACCGATCGGCAGCTGGCTGCCCGCGAACGAGCAGGAGCAATACCTCTACGAGGTGATCAACGTGCTCCGCTGGAACCGCGTCGAGCTGAACGCCGGCGTCGGTGAGGGCTTCACCGACGCCTCCAACGGCCTGGTCGCGAAGATGATCGTCGGCTACCGCTAGTCGCTCCGCGCCGCAGGCGCGGTGTGCGACTATTGTTTTTTCAGGTAGCCGCACTCCCGCGCCTCGCGCGGGAGCGGCTAGAGCGTGTTGATGCGGTGGTCGCGGGTCTCGCGGAGGAACAGGATGCCGATGACGAACGTCACCGACGCCACGATCACCGGGTACCAGAGTCCGGCGTAGATGTTGCCCTTGGCGGCGACCAGCGCCGCCGCCGTCAGCGGCAGCATGCCGCCGAACCAGCCGTTGCCGATGTGGTACGGCAGCGACATCGAGGTGTAGCGGATGCGTGCCGGGAACAGCTCGACGAGGAACGCGGCGATCGGCCCGTAGACCATGGTCACAAAGATGACCTGGATGAACACGAGCAGGATCAGCATCGGGACGTTCACGTCCTCGGGCTTCGCTGCCGCCGGGTAGCTCAGCGCCTTCAGCGTCGCCACCAGCTTCGGCTCGTCGACGCCCACGATCTCGACGTCATTGATCTTCGTGATCGGCTTCGCGCCCGGCGCGCCCTCGATGGTCTCGAAGGACAGGCTGCGCTTCGCCAGCAGGTCTTGCGCCTTGTCGCAGTCCGAGAAGACCGTCTTCGGGTTCGGGAACAGGTGCATCTTGCAGTCGGTCGCCGTGACGGTGATCTTCGTCTTGTCGGCGAACGCCTCCAGCGCCGGGTTCGCGTAGTGGGTCATCGCCCTGTAGATCGGGAAGTACGTCACCGCGCCCAGCAGGCAGCCCGCCATCATGATCTTCTTGCGGCCGATCTTGTCGGACAGCCAGCCGAAGAAGATGAACAGCCCGGTGCCCAGCGCGAGCGCGACGGCCAGGATGATGTACGCCGTCTTCCAGTTCACCTTCAGCGTCCCGGTCAGGAAGAACAGCGCGTAGAACTGGCCCGTGTACCAGACGACGCCCTGGCCGGCCGCCGCGCCGAACAGCGCCAGCAGCACGATCTTCAGGTTCGGCCAGTTCGTGAAGCTGTCCTTCAGCGGCGCCTTGCTGCCCTTCCCCTGCGACTTCATCTGCAGGAAGACCGGCGACTCGTTCAGCTTGAGCCGGATGTAGACCGAGATGACCAGCAGGACGAGCGAGATCAGGAACGGGATCCGCCAGCCCCAGCTCTTGAACGCGTCCTCGCTCATGTTCGCGCGGCACGCGCCGATCACGACCAGCGACACGAAGAACCCCAGCGTCGCCGTGGTCTGGATCCAGCTGGTGTGCAGGCCGCGCTTCGAATCGGGCGCGTGCTCGGCGACGTAGGTCGCCGCGCCGCCGTACTCACCGCCGAGCGCGAGTCCCTGCGCCAGGCGCAGGAGCACGAGGATCGTCGGCGAGAGCATGCCGACCGACCCGTACGTCGGCAGGACGCCGACGGCCGCTGTCGAAAGGCCCATCACCATGATCGTGACCAGGAACGTGTACTTGCGTCCGACGAGGTCGCCGATGCGGCCGAACACCAGCGCGCCGAACGGGCGCACCAGGAAGCCGGCCGCATAGGTCGCGAAGCTGGCAAGCAACGCCGCGGTCGCGTTCCCTTTCGGGAAGAACAGCGCCGCGAAGAACGGCGCGAGCGTCGCGTAGATGTAGAAGTCGTACCACTCGAACACCGTGCCGAGCGAGGACGCGAAGATGACCCTCTTCACGCCCTGCCCGCCGAGACCCACTTCGTTGTTTGCCGTCATGTTGCTCCCCGCCGTTTGGGTTGCCGTCATCTGGAACGCCCCAGGGTGCCTCAGTCAGCTCCTAGAAGAAATAGAGCTGCCACTGGACGTTGATCTGGCTGCCGCCACTCGGCTGGGCCTGCGCTTTGCGGTACGTGTAGAAGGCCTTCAGGTTCGTGTTGTGTCCGTAGGGCCACCAGGCGAGGCCGCCGCCGTAGTAACCCTCGTTGTTGTTCGCGCCGTCGACGGACAGGTACTCGGCGTGGAGGATCGGGCTCAGGCCGATACCGCCGATCAGGAAGCCGGCCTCGCCCATCACGGCGAGCGCCTTCGGGGTGACCGACGGAACCGTCGTGCCGCCGTTCCACCAGGCGACGTTGACCTGCGCGGTGAGGACGCCGGCCGGGCCCATCGGCAGATCGGCGATCACGTCACCCGCGAAGTACTTGTACGCCGTCGTGTTGGCGGTGTCGTCGAGGTCGAACGAAGCGCCGATCGACAGGACCTTCTTCGTGCCGAGGTACGTGCCGGCGTAGAAGAAGCCGGTCTCCGGATCCAGCACGTTGAACTGCACGCGGCCGGTGACGCGGAAGAAGTTCTTCGCGAGCGACTCGGTCGCCGTCTGCGGCGCCCGGAGGCCCTGGAAGAGGCCCAGGCGGTACTCGAGGTGGTTGGCGATGAGGCCGCGGAACTGAACGCCGGCGTCACGTCCGATCGGGTTGCCCGAGCTGTTGAAACCGTTGCCGCTGCGGAACGTGTAGAAGAAGTAGTCCCACATATACAGCGTCGTCGCGCCCTGGACCGCGTTGTGGGCCATCGGCGGCAGCATGTAGCCCATGTCGATCTTGAACACGTCACCGATCGGCTTGAAGGTGATGAACGCGTCCTGGATGTTCATGCCGGGCGTGCTCTTCACGCCCGAGATCGTCACCATGTTCCCCATCGCGTCCGTCGTCGTGACGTTCGAGGCGAGGAACAGGTTCGGGAAGTCCGTGTCGACGAAGTACTCGAGCACGCCGCCGAAGAGGCTGCCGCCCGCCAGGATGCGCGTGCGGCGGATGTAGAGGTTGTTGCCCCAACCGGTGAGGGCCGAGGCCGGCGCCCCGAACCGCGGCTGCGACGTCTGGAACTGCGGCTGCAGCAGCACGCCCAGCTTCAGGACGCTCTTGTTCGGCGTCTCGATCTTCATCGACGGCTGCGCGGGCGGCACGTACGCCTCCTTCGGAGCGGCTGCCGCAGGCGGCGGCGCCATCGGCGCGGCGGGCGCCGGCTCGGCGGCCGGCGGCGGCGGCGCGGCCTCGGCCGGCGGTGGGGCCGGCGGTGCCTCCGGCGTCGCTTCTGGCGGCGGTGTCTGCGCAACCGCAACGCCCGAAATCAACATCGCAAACAAGGTCATCGTCGTCCGCACTCGATGCATGTGGTCTCCCTCTGGTCGGTCCCGCGTTTACCGTCTTAGGGTTCGCTGAGCAGAAGTTGCCCGCGAATAGATCTCGACGCTCAGAACGCTAAGCTCGTAGGGAAATGCCCGACGAGTAGTGAATGCTTCACTGCGCGCCACAAATGAGAGTGATTAAGGAGAAACGCGATAACGCGGGCTTGCCCCGACCGGAATACAGACGATTCTGTAAATGCGAGGGTGAACTCGCTTACACGAACGACGCCGCAATCAGGGATCGCTGATCAAGGAACCATCGAGGCGTTCACCGTGAGCGCATTCGCGGTGAGGCCCGAGGAGCTCGCGCTGATCATGATCGTGCCGGCGCCGGTCGAACGCACGATCGCCAGCACCTTGCCGCTGAACGCTTTCCGGCTCGTGCCTTTGTACGACGACGTATCGATCGGATTTCCGTTATCGACGCCGACGAGCTGGCCCGGGCCGGACACGGTGAAGCTGACCGAATTCTCGGCGTTCGGAACGATGACGCCGTTCGCGTCCTGGATGTCGCCGGTGACGAACACCAGATCCTTCCCGTCCCCGTTGATCGTCGTGCGGTCCACGGACAGCGCCACGCGCGCCGCCGATCCCGCCGTCTTCATCTGATCGCTCGCGACGACGCTGCCGCCGACCTTGCAGTCGGCGCGCAGCGTGCCCGACGCCCAGGGCACGCTCCATTCGCCGCGCAGTGTGGTGGACGTATTCGACTTCGATCCCTGCGAGGTGTTGTTCAGGAACAGCTCGACGCTGTCGCAGTTGTTGTAGACGAAGACCGTGACCGTCGTGCCCGCGCTCCAGTTCCAGTGCGGCAGGATGTGGACCATCGGCGCGGCGGTCCAGCGGCTCTTGTAGAAGTAATAGACGTCCTTCGGGAAGCCGGCCGTATCGATGGCGCCGTAGTACGAGCTCTTCGACGGGTACGACGAGTACGGCGTCGGCTCGCCGATGTAGTCGAACCCGGCCCAGATGAACGAGCCGGCGACGAACGCGCGCGAGCTGTCGTAGAGGTACGAGCTCTGGGCGCTGTCGCCGAACCCCGCCGACTCGTTGTCGTACGACGAGCACTGCCGGTCGGCCATGGACATCGAGGTCGCCTTGGTCAGCGTGCCCGCGGGCGTGTGGTAGATGCCGCGGCTGCGCACCGCCGCCGAGATCTCGGTGCCCAGCAGCTTCCAGGTCGGGTTCGCGGAGTGGTCGGCGTCGTAGTCGCCGGCGTAGGGCGCGTAGTTGTAGCCGACCACGTCCAGCAGCTTGGCGACGTTGCGATCGTCGCCCTCGCTGACGTGCGGGCCGCCCATCTTGTTGGACGCCCAGGTGATCGCGCGCGTCGTGTCCAGCGCCTTCACCCAGCTGATCAGGTTCGTCGCGGTCGCGGTGGTGGACCCGCCGACCTCGTTGCCGATGCTCCAGAGGATGACGCTCGGACGGTTGCGATCGCGCTTCACCATCGCCTGGATGTCCCGCTGCGCCCAGGCGGTGAAGGACTTCCCGTAGTCGTTGGTGGTCTTGGTCTGCTCCCAGGTGTCGAACGCCTCGTCCAGCACCAGCACGCCCAGGCGGTCGGTGATGTCGAGGAACTCGGGCGCGGGCGGGTTGTGCGACGTGCGGATCGCGTTCACGCCCATGCTCTTCAGGATCTCGACCTGGCGTTCGAGCGCGCGGTAGTTGATCGCGGTCCCGAGCGCGCCGAGGTCGTGGTGCATGTTGACCCCGCGCAGCTTCATGTTCTGGCCGTTCAGCGAGAAGCCGGTCGTCGCGCTGAACGTCGCCGTTCGAAACCCGAGCGGCGCGATGTACGTGTCGACGACGGCGCCGCCGACCTTGACCTCGACCTTCACCTGATAGCGGGTGGGCGACGTGACCGACCAGAGCTGGGGCGACGCCACGGTCAGCATCTGGCTGATCGTCGACGTCGCGCCCGCGGCGACGCTGGTCGCGGCGCTGTCACCGGTCGTCACCGACGCGCCGGTCGGACCGAGGACGGTCGACGTCACCGTGACGGACGCGGCCGCGGCGCCCTGGTTCTGCACCTCGGTCGCGACCGACACGCTCGCCGAGCCCGTCGACACGGACGGCGTCGACACGAACACGCCGTTGTAGGGCACGTGGACCGGGTTCAGCTTGGTGAGCCAGACGTTGCGGTAGATGCCGCTGCCTGAATAGAAGCGGCTGTTCGGCTGGTTGTTGTTCACCTTCACGGCGATGACGTTGCTGCCACCGAAGGTGATGTTCGGCGTCAGGTCGTACTCGAAGCTGGTGTAGCCGTAGGGCCGCGTGCCCAGCGACGTGCCGTTGATCCAGACCTCGCTGTTCATGTACACGCCGTCGAACTGGATCAGGATGCGCTGGCCGCTGGACGCCTGATCGACGGTGAACGTCTTCCGGTACCAGCCGATGCCGCCGTCGAGGTAGCCGTTGTTCGAGCCGCCGGGCGAGCTGGAGTTGAACGCGAGCGAGATGCTCCAGTCGTGCGGCAGCGTCACGCTGGTCCAGGACGCGTCGTTGAACGTCGTCGCCTGCGCGTTCGTGACGTCGCCGCGGTTGAACTTCCAGCCGCTGTTGAAGTCCTGGCCGCGCAGACCGTTGTAGACGCCGACGCCGACGCCGACGGGTGCGGGCGCGCCGCCCGAACCGCCGGCGCTGGAGCCCGCGCCGCCGCCACGCCCACCCGTGCCCGTCGTGCCGCCCGCGGCAGTTCCGGCGGCGCCGCCGCGCCCGGCGGTCCCCGAGGTGCCGGCGGTCGCGGCCGTGCCTGCGCCGCCGCCCGTCGCGCCCGATCCCGTCGTGCCGCCGCCGCCCGAACCGCCGACGTCGCCCGTGCCTGCCGATCCCGTGGTCCCGGCGGCACCCGACGCCGAGCCGCCCGTCGACGACGATCCCGCGGCGCCCGGCGAGCCGGCGGTACCGGTCGACGAAGTCCCGCCCGTTCCGGGTGAGCCGCTGACCCCGGCGCTACCGGAGGCGCTCGTGCCGCCGCTGCCCGGCGAGCCGGACGACCCGCCGCCGCAAGATGCCGCCCAGCAACTGGTGACGGCGATCCATACCGATAAGAGTCGTCCTGCCTTCGTCATCAATCTCCAGCGCCTACTGCAGCGTCGGTGTCGTCCAGGTGATCCACTTCGTGAGGTCCGTGTTGTACGAGCTCTTCGCGATGTTCGTGTTCGCGTTGGGCATCGCGGCGAGGAACTTGTCGACGAAGGCCTGCACGTCGCCCATCTGGCCACTCGGGAACACGCAGTGGCCCGAGGCCACCGCCTGCGTGAAGCCGATCCGATCCGGAACGCCGAGCGCCTTCCAGACCTCGGTCGCCGCCTTCATCGAGACAGATCCGGCCTGGCTGCCCAGGCGATCGATCCCGGTGTTCTCGATGGCCAGGATCGCGCGCGGCGCCACCATCGCGACCAGCTCGTGCATGTCGACGGGCAGCTTCACCGCGTCGGCGTTGTGGAAGCTCTTCAGGTTCTGCGCGTACCACGCGGTGCCCTGCGCGGCGTCCAGATCTTCCGTCCCGGTCTGCGTCGCCATGAAGCGCCACGAGGCCTCGCCGCCCCCGCCCGACTCCTCAGGCATCGTCAGCGCGATGCGCTCGTCGAACGCGCCCGCGTAGAGCGCCATCTTGCCCTGGTACGAACAGCCGGTCACACCGATGCGCTTGAGATCGATCTTGTTCGTGCTCGCAGTCTGATACAGCCCGTCGATGAGCCGGCTGACGCCCCAGGCCCACTCGATCATCGCGGCGGCGTTCTTGTCCGGATACATCGTGAAGTACGTTCCCGCCCCGCGCGTCACGTTGAACGCGTCGGGCACGAGCTGCGAGCTGGTGAAGGTCATCGTCGCGACGCCGCGCCCGCTGAAGATGCTGGAGGGCAGGCTGCCGGTGGCCGTGTTCATCCCGATGACGAGCGGGAACGGACCGTTCCCGCTCGGCGTGGTGATCGTCGCGGTCAGGTTGATGGTCGCTCCGCTCTGCGTGATCGTCACCTTGAGCGAGTTGCCCGAAAGGGTTGCGGTCACGCCGGTCGGCGGCGCGCCCTTCGGCCCCGAGACCCAGTACTCCATGATCGATTTGATCTCGGCGCGCCGGCACCGCCACTGATCCTTGGTGCTGATGCGGGTGCCGTTCGTCATCAGGAACGGATCGGGCAGGTTGGAGATCATCGGAAGCGCGCTCATCGCGACCGGCGCGGGCGGCGCGGGGCAGTCGGCCCCCGTGTTCTCCTTGTCGTAGCTGCCGGGCAAGCCGCCCGTTCCCGTCGAGCTGCTGCCGCCCGTTCCGGTCGAACCGCCGGTCCCCGACGCGCTTCCGCCGGTGCCCGCGCTGGATCCGCCGCGGCCCGCGCTACCGCCACCGGAGCCGCCGGTGCCGATCGATCCCGCTGTCGATCCACCGGTCGTGCCGCCGCGCCCGGCGCTGCCCGGGTTGCCGCCCGCCGTCCCGCCGCGCCCCGCCGCGCCCGGACCACCGGTCGCCCCGTTGCCGGCCGCGCCGCCGCCCGTCGCGCCGCTGCCGCCCGCGCCGGTCGCCGAGCCGCCGCTCCCGCCCTCGCCGCTGCTGCCGGCGACGCCGGCCGGACTGCCCGTGCCGGCCGTTCCGGTCGTGCCAGCGCTGCCCGACGTTCCGGCCGCGCCCGACGTTCCGGCCGAGCCCGTCGTTCCCACATTGCCGGCCGTGCCGCCGCTGGTACCGGCGGTGCCGGTTCCCTCGCCGCCGGTCGACCCGCCGCAGGACCACATCAAGAGGGACGCACCGAAGACCGCAAGCGCGCGCGAAACCTTGGCCGGCATGGGGAGCTCCTTGTTGGCCATGGAATCTGGCCTGTCGTTGTATCCCCCGGACGGGAGCGCTGTACGTCGACCTTGGCCTCCTCACGGTTCTCGCACCGTGAGGACAACGGTGATGCGCGCGTGCGATCTTCGCTACTTGGCGCCGTAGACGTGGTGGGTCACGTAGCGGACGCTGATCGGAACGTTCGATTCGAAGGTTGCTTCGATCAGGACCTGGAACGCCCCCGGTAGCTCGCCGGAAGGCGTCAGGACGTGCGAGACGATCTCCTTCACCCGGGCGGGATCCGTGACGCTCTGAGCGAGCGCCCACATCAGCTCGGCGCCAGCGCCGGTCAGCAACATCATATGGTGCCCGGCCTGCGGGCCCGGCAGCACGCTGACGACGCCGTACTTCTTACCTGAGCCGTGGGTCGCCGCGTTCGGGTACTCGGCCACCTCGCCGGGCCCGGGATGGCGGTTCTTGACCGCCGCGCCGTACTCGCTGTCGACGAAGTCCAGGTCGGCGTCGCGCAGCACCCGCCGGATGGCCGGGTTCACCGTGGACTTGCCGACGAAGATGACGTTGCTGTTCCAGATGTCCTCCCAGCCGAGCGCGCTGGAGTACCTCAAGCTGACGTCGCGATTCAGCGTGCGCCCGAGCAGGAAGGCGGCCTGAACGGCGCCGACGTCCGCGTAGTCGCGCGTCTCGATGAGCTCATCGGCGCCCATCCGCTCCCGGAACGCGGTCAGGGCCTTCGATCCGGCGACGTCTTCCTTCTGATTGGTCTGGAAGTCGCGGACCACCAGGCCGGTCGGGGGCGCGTAGAGAAAGAGGCGGATCTCGAAGGAGAGCAGGAGCGGCGTGTGGGGATCGAGGAACGGCTTCCAGAGCAGCTCGGTCTCGTGCGTCGCGACGCGCGCGGCCAGCCCGGTCTCGGGCGGCTTCGTCCGCGTCGCCCAGAACGCGAACGCCAGCAACGCGACCATCAGGACGATGCCGGTCAGCACGCGGGGCGAGAGCTTCTGCGTGCCGACCGCGGTGGCGGCGGTGGTCGACGTCTCGACGGGCGCGGCGATCGCGGGCGGCGGCGCTTCGGCGGGCCGCTCGGGCTCGGCGGTCGCGCGGCGCTGGAAGCGCGGAACGTAGGCGCCCTTCTCGATCTCGATCTGGATCGGATCGTCGGGCGCCTCGGTCTGGTAGTAGGCCTTCAGCTTGTTGCGAAGCTCGTAGGCGCGGCTGCGGACGCTGGAGTCCTCGGCGGGCGAGTAACCTTCCGGCCGTCCCAGCACCGACACGCCCAGCGCGTATTCGTTCAGCTGGTTCGCGCGACCTTCCAGCTCGGCCTCGCAGACGTAGCGCAGAAACGCGCGCAGCTGATCGGAGCGGCCGAAGGTGCGGCTCTCGAGCACGCGGGTCAGGGCCAGGCGTTTCTCTTCGTTGGAGATCGCGGGCAGGCCCATCGCGGCGAAATCATATTAACCGCGGAGGCCGTCCGTCGCGGACATTGCATGAGAACGGACCTCGCATGAGAACAGCGCAGCTTCGGTTTGCGATCATTGCCGTGCTGGCGGCGTTTGGATGCGGCGGGGGTGGCGCGGCGCCACAGGACGCGACGACGGCCGGCGACGGTGAGGACACCCTCGACGGTGGCGCGGGCTCGGGGGGCGGCGCGGGAACGGGTGGTGCGGGCGGCGGCG
>Ga0207701_10004868_pt1 | contig 13581 bp, 12 predicted proteins | sample KBSSwiSSwithPhiX_FD_184294 | JGI IMG/M metagenome (GOLD analysis project Ga0207701, IMG submission 184294) | Switchgrass rhizosphere bulk soil microbial communities from Kellogg Biological Station, Michigan, USA, with PhiX - S5 (SPAdes) (version 2) | ecosystem: Environmental > Terrestrial >... | reverse complement strand
GATTCTGTTTATCGACGAGATCCACACGATTGTCGGTGCCGGCGCGACCAGCGGCGGCTCCATGGACGCGTCCAATATTCTAAAGCCTGCCTTGGCCTCCGGGGAGCTTAAATGCATCGGCTCGACCACCTATCACGATTATAAGAGCTACTTCGAGCGCGACCGCGCGCTGGCCCGGCGTTTCCAAAAGATCGAAATTCCGGAGCCGAGCCAGGAAGACGCGATCAAAATCCTCGAGGGTTTGAAGCCGCATTATGAAAAGCATCACGGCGTACGTTACAGTAGCGGCGCGATCCGGGCGGCGGTCAAACTTTCGGCTAAGCATATCAACGACCGGCGCTTGCCGGACAAGGCGATCGACGTCATCGACGAGATCGGCGCCGCGGTGAAAATCCAGCCCGAAGAGAAACGCCGTAAAACCATCGGTCCCAAAGACGTCGAAAATATGGTCGCTAAAATCGCCAAGATCCCGCCGCGCAGCGTGTCGAGCTCCGACAAAGAACAACTGCAGAATTTGGACCGCGATCTGAAGCTCGTTGTTTATGGCCAAGACTCGGCGATCGACACGCTGTCGAGCACGATCAAGCTCTCGCGCTCCGGTTTGGGCCACCCGGAAAAACCGATCGGCTGTTTTCTCTTTGCCGGGCCCACCGGCGTCGGTAAGACGGAGCTGGCCAAGCAGCTTGCCAAAACCATGGGCATCGAGTTCTTGCGCTTCGACATGAGCGAATACATGGAAAAACACACGGTATCGCGCCTCATCGGAGCGCCGCCGGGCTATGTCGGCTTCGATCAGGGCGGTTTGCTGACCGACTCGATCAATCGCAATCCTTACGCCGTGCTGCTGCTCGATGAAATCGAAAAAGCCCATCCGGATCTTTTCAATATTTTGCTGCAAGTGATGGATCACGCGACCTTGACGGATAACAACGGTAAAAAAGCCGATTTTCGCAATATCGTCTTGATCATGACGACCAACGCCGGCGCGCGCGAGATGAGCGGGGCGCCCCTCGGCTTCGGAGCGCAGTCAAACGCCGGCAAGGGCAAGGAAGCTATCGAAAAAATGTTCAGTCCGGAGTTTCGCAATCGACTCGATGCGATGATTACGTTCAATTCCCTAAGCCAGGAAAATATCGAGCGTGTGGTCGACAAATTCATCATCGAGCTCGATCAGCAACTCAACGAGCGCAAGGTTTTCCTGCAGCTTACGGTCCGGGCGCGGGGCTGGTTTGCGGAGCGCGGCTATGATCCGACTTTCGGCGCGCGGCCAATGGCGCGGCTGATTCAAAACGAGATCAAGAGGGTTCTTGCCGACGAGATCCTATTCGGCAAGCTGCAGAGCGGCGGCAAAGTTGAAGTCGACGAAAGCGAAGGGAAGCTAATTTTTTCCTATAGCACGCCGAGCGCTCCAAATCCGTAACCGGCAGGCCGCGCAAGCCGTCGCCATTTCTCTGGTCAGAGTGATTTCACGCCCGGATGGAACAACTAATTGTAGTCCTGTTTCTGATCTTTTTCGCCCTCGATTTCCTCATTGAATTTGTCCTCAACGAGTTGAATCTGCGTTTCGTGCGCGCTCGCTCGGCAGAGAAAGACATCCCCGATTCGTTTCGCGGCAAAATAAGCCCCAACGCCTACGAAAAGTCGGTAGAATACAGCCTTGCCAAAGGACGCTTCGAGAGATGGACCGAAATTTATAGCCGGGCCGTTACCCTCGTGGTTTTATTCAGTGGGGTGCTGAGCTTGTTAGATCGACTGGCCGGCGGCCTAGCACAAAAATATTCTCTAGGCAGCTATGGCCAAGGCATCCTCTTCTGCCTGGCAATAGGTCTGCTTTTTTTTCTCGCGGGCCTTCCGCCAAGCCTTTACTCGACCTTTGGCCTCGAAGCCAGGTTTGGCTTCAACAAAACCACCGTCGGCGTTTACCTCAGTGACAAGCTCAAAGGGCTCATTCTGGTTTTGCTAATCGGCGTGCCTTTTCTGTTTGTCGTGCTTTGGTTGATGGATGTGATGGGGCGCTTTTGGTGGATTTGGTCGTTCGGCTTTATCACGACGTTCCAACTCTTGATGATCGTGGTTTTTCCGACATTCATCGCGCCGTGGTTCAATAAATTCGAGCCGCTCAAAGAGGGCGAGTTTCGTGACCGAATTCTTGCCCTCGCCGATCAAGTCGGCTTTAAGACAAGCGGGATCTATGCGATGGACGGGTCAAAACGTTCGTCTCATTCGAATGCATATTTCACCGGCATCGGGAAATCTAAGAGGATCGTCCTGTTCGACACGTTGATCGAGCAGATGACGATTGACCAAGGGTTGGCGGTGTTGGCGCATGAGATGGGGCATTACAAAATGAAGCATATCGCGCGCATGCTGATCGTCCAGACGGTTTTTTTATTGCTTGGTCTATTCGTCCTCAGTTTACTGCTCGATTTTGCGGCTCTTTATACGGCGTTCGGATTGACGCCGAGTCATCACGCTGCGCTGATTCTCTTTAGCCTCCTATCCGGACCAGTGATTTTTTATCTCGGGCCGCTCATGAACGTGCTATCGCGCAAGCATGAATACGAAGCGGATCGCTTTGCGGCGCTCACCTTGCGCGACGGCAGACCGATGGAGGATGCCCTGATCAACCTTACGGTGAAGAATCTGTCGAACTTGACGCCCCATCCGTGGTACTCGGCGTACCACTACTCCCACCCGACACCGGTGGAGCGAATCAGTGCGATGCGGCGATCTCCAGCGTGAAAAAAAATTTTGCCGGTCCTTTTCATTTCTCGGGGAGAATAAATTTATCAATAATTGATTTGATTACGGCCGACTGAATTGGTTTTTGCAGATATTCGGCCATTCCCACGCGCAATGCTTCTTCGCGCCATTCCCATCCACTCAAGGCGCTGCAAGCAACGATCGGAATATTGGCAGTCGTTGGATTTTTCTTAATCACTCTGGCGGCATCGATACCGGTTATATCAGGGAGATCAAGGTCCAACAGAATAAGATTGGGTTTGGCCGAAACGGCTTTTTCTATCGCCTGAGTTCCGGTTCCCGCCTCGAGGATTTCGTAGCCGGAAAATCTTAGGATAGACGCGAGAATGTGCCGCAAGTGTTCATGGTCGTCAACTATGAGGACAGTCTTTCCCATGTCGCCCAGCTTGCCCACCAAGACGCGCTACTGAGTTACCCGATTCATTGAAGCATGCCAAAATGGCAAAGGAAATGGGTGAGCTTAGTAACAGTTGGTGCGGCCCGAAACGGAAGCTTTTAGAGGAGATGATTAAAACGGATCGAGCAAAACGGCAGCAAACGAGAAGAGGACTGTTTTAAATGGTCGGGGCGAGTGGATTTGAACCACCGACTTCACGGTCCCGAACCGTGCGCTCTACCAAGCTGAGCCACGCCCCGACCCGCACAACGTAGCACACCGAAACGATAAAACAACAGTTCGGCGACGCTTCGTGGCAGGCCAAAGCGCCAACCTCAGCAAAGGCTGGCGCGCCTCAGCTACAGTTGGCCGTGGCTTCACGCATTCGCCGGATCGTGTCGGTGTAGTTGGGTGTCTTGAAAATGCCGGAACCCGAAACGATGACTTCGCCGCCAGCGCGGCAGACACGATCAATGTTGTCGGTTTTGATCCCACCGTCGACTTCTACCAAGATCGCTGATCGACTTTGATCAATCCGTTTTCTGACCTCCTCGATCTTGGGCAGCACGTCGGGAATAAAAGCCTGGCCGCCGAAGCCGGGAAACACAGTCATCATCAGCACCATGTCGATGTCCGAAAAGCAGCCTTCGACTTTTTTCAAAGGAACGTCAGGATTCACGGCGATAGAAGACTTGGCGCCGAGATCGCGTATTTTGTTGAGCGTTGCATTCGGATTGGGACAGGTGTCGGGATGAACGGAGATCCAATCGGCGCCGGCTTTGATGAATTCCGGCGCATACTTATCAGGGTCGGTGATCATTAAATGAACGTCGATGGGAATTTTAGTTACCTTGCGCACCCATTCCACGACGACCGGACCGATGGTGATGTTGGGCACGAAATGACCGTCCATTACGTCGACGTGTAACCAATCGGCGCCGGCCGCTTCGACGGCCTGAATTTCGTCTTTCAGCCGGCTAAAGTCCGCGGAGAGAATCGACGGGGCGATTTTGAGCGATTTCATTCAGGACCCCTTTCTCATACGCGCGGCGAAAAAACCATCGGTGTGGTCGCGCTGCGGCAGCGCTTGGTAAAACTTGTCCCGCACCATCCGGCTTGCCTGTATCGGAAGATAGCGCGCGGCCTCCTGCAACTCAAACTCTGGGTGCTCAGCCAAAAAGAATTCGATGTTTTGTTCATTCTCGGCGCGGCTGAGAGTACAGGTCGCATAAACCAAGACCCCGCCAGGCTTCAAGTAAGCGACGACTCGACGGAGAATTTTTGCTTGCAAGCGACTCAGCCTTTCAATGTCGCTTTCGTTTCGCTGCCATTTGATTTCGGGATGGGAGCGAAGCGTGCCGAGACCGCTGCAAGGCGCGTCGACAAGAACACGGTCGAAGTATCCCGCGGTGAGGGTCGGCAGTTTTTCACCGATGTCGGCGCACACGAGGTGCAGCGATTTAAGGCCGAGCCGGTTAACATTCTGACGAATCCTTTCGATCCCCGGCGCCGACTTGTCGATCGCCACCAGTTCGCCTTGATCCTTCATCAGCTCGGCGACATGCGTGCTTTTCCCGCCCGGCGCGGCGCAGGCGTCGAGGATCCGTTCGCCCGGTAAAGGCGATAAAAGAAAAGCGACGAGCTGCGAGGCCTCGCCTTGCACTTGAAAAAGCCCGGCGGAGAAACCCGGCAGATTTTCCACTGCGCCCGCTGACTGCACTGAAATTGCTTGAGGCGAGCAGTTGCCGGCAGTTGCGTCGACGCCGGCTGCGGCGAAGCGTTGCAATAGCTCTTCTCTGGCGCACAGGAGCGAATTCACGCGCAGCACCAGCGGCGATCTTTCGTTATTCGCCCGCATGAGTTCTCGCGCCGAGGCGACACCGAATTCTTCGCTCCAGCATTGAACGAGCCACGGCGGATGAGAATACTCGATGGCGAGCGCTTCAAGGGATAAATCTTCCGCGTTTGGCGCGATATTGCGGTGCGCTTGTCTAAGAAAACTGCGCAGAACGCCGTTGACAAAGCCTGCAGCCTTGGCGCCGCCGCGCGTCTTAGCCAACGCCACCGCTTCATTCACCGCGGCGTAATCGGGAATTCTGTCGAGGAAAACCAGTTGATAGCAAGTGAGGCGTAGTAAATTTCTGAGCCCGCCGTCGGTTTGCTCCAACGGGCGGCGTAAGTGATGACTTAACTGCGCGTCAATTTTGCCGCGCCAACGAAGCGTGCCGTAGACCAGTTCCGTAAGGAGCGATCGATCGCGCTCGGTCAAGGACTCGGTTTTTAGCGCCTGATTGAGCAGAATGTCGGCATAGGATTTTTTGGTATCGACTTTGAGCAGGATCTCACAGGCGAGGCGACGAACGCTGGCTTTTGCTATTTCAACCGAGGCGGTCACCGGCTTTGATCCTCGCGCCTTTGATGAATTCAGCGGCGGGAAGTCGCTTTTTGTTTTCTAGCTGTACTTCCTCCAAGGCGATGACTCCCGAAGAGGTCCTTACCCAGAAAGCATCGGCGTGCGCGCGCACGATTTCGCCTGGCCTTCCTGCGAATTCACTAGATATGAGCGTGGCGCGGTGTACTTTAAGCAATTTGCCGGCTAGGTAAGTGTAACTGCCGGGCCAAGGATCGAAACCGCGCACACGCCTTTCGATCTCGACCGCGGCCCGGCGCCAATCGATCAACCCATCTTCTTTTTTTAAGATCGGCGCCAAAGTCGCCTGCGCTTCGTCCTGTTCCTGGGGCCTTAGCGTTCCTTGCTTGAGTCTGCGAATGGTTTCCAAGAGCAAACTAGCGCCGATAGGTGTGAGTTTTTTTTGCAGCGAGCCGGTGGTTTCGTCAGGAGCCAGAGGAAGCGCGTCTTGCAAATAGATGGCGCCAGCGTCCATTTTTTCCACCAAGCGCATCGTCGTCACGCCGCCCTGGAGTTCACCGTTGATGATTGTCCAGGCCGCGGGCGCGGCGCCGCGATATTTGGGTAAAAGCGAATAATGCACGTTGAGACATCCGTGCGGCGCCAATTCAAGAATTGCCTTGGGTAAGATTCTGCCATAAGCGACGACGACGATGATCATTGGCTGCCAAGCACGCAGCACGTCGAGAAACTCCGGTGTTCTGATTTTTTCCGGCGCGACGACGGGGATGCCGCGTGCTTCAGCAATCCTGTGCACAGGTGGGGGTGCCGTCTTTTGACCACGACCGGACGGACGATCGGGCTGTGTAACCACGCCGACGACGGAATCAGATCCATCGCAAAGCCGCTCCAGCGTATCGGCGGCGATCTGGGGCGTTCCCATGAATACGATCGGCCAATTCGTGGACATTGGAAATTCGTTGTGATTACACGATTCGGAAATGCTGTGTTGGGAGCGTGGGCGCACGCTTAAATCATTACGCGCGCACCTTCTTTGGGTGGTTCAATGCCGGTCTTCAGCATTTTCTTGCGCCTACGACTGTAGAGATCGCGTTTCAGCCGACTGATTCGATCGATGAAAAGTTTCCCGTCCAGATGATCGATTTCATGTTGCAAGGCGACAGCGAGCAGCCCTTCGGCCTCAATCTTGAACTCCTTTTCGTTTTCATCGAGAGCAACCACTTCGACTTGCGCCGCGCGTTTAACTTCGGCGGTGAAATCGACGACGCTCAAACAGCCTTCTTCCCAGATGATTTCCCCTTCCGCCCGAGTGACCACAGGGTTGATCAGCTTATAGATCTGTTTATGCGGATTTTCGTGATCGACATCCATGACGATGATTCGTTCCAACGCGCCGACCTGCGGCGCAGCGAGCCCAACCCCAGGCGCCGCGTACATGGTATCAAGCATGTCATCAATCAGTTGCACCGTTTGGGCGGTGATGTTTTTCACCGGCGCCGAGGTTTTTTGCAGCGTCGGCTCAGGATATTTTAGGATTTCCAAAATCGCCATACTTAGAAAAAATTCATAACATACTGTAGGGATCGACATCAATGTGGAGGCGCACGGCGCGCCCAGGCGGCCAGAGTTGTCTTGCCTGCCTGGCAAATTCCAACAAAGCTGAGCTCTGTTTGCCTCTGAGAAGAAGCTGCCAACGATAACGATTTCTAAGCTTTTCGATCGGCGCGGCCGCCGGCCCCAGCACTTCGATTTGCGCGAACACCTCGGGCTTGCGCGTCTTCAATTCCCTTAATCGCAGCGCCAACTCTTGCGATTTTTTCTCGACCTCCGACAGCTTAGGCCCATCGATACGCAAATTCACCAGCCGGCTGAAGGGCGGATAGTTGAGCGCCTGGCGAAATTCACTCTCGGCGGCGAAAAAATTTTTATAATCGTGACGCACGAGATGTTGAATCGCGTAATGATCGGGCGCGTAAGTCTGGACGATAACTCGCCCGGGATTATCGCCGCGCCCCGACCTTCCGCCAACTTGGCTTAACAACTGAAAGGTTCGCTCGGCGGCGCGGAAATCCGGTAAATTGAGCGACAGATCGGCGAGCAAAGCGCCGACCAGCGTCACGCCGGAGACGTCGTGGCCCTTGGTAATCATCTGAGTGCCAACTAAAATATCGATCTCGCCTCTTTCCCACCGGCGGATTAACTGTTCATGAGAGCCGCGCTTCGTCGTCGTGTCTCGGTCCATCCGCGCCACGCGCGCGTGCGGCACCAAACCCTTGAGCGCCTGTTCGATCCGCTCGGTGCCGCTGCCAATTCCAGTAAGAGTCGGATGATGGCACTGTGGGCAAATGTCGGTCGTCGGCCGGCGATAATCACAGTGATGACAGGAAATTCTTTGCAATCTTAAGTGCAAGGTCAACGTCACGCTGCAATACGGACAGCGCCACACGTAGCCGCATGAAGTACACTGAAGAAAGTTAGCAAAGCCACGGCGATTCAAAAATATCAACGTCTGGTGGCCAGCTTGGAGATTTTCCTTGAGCGCATTGGCGAAGGGCTCGGTGATGAGTTGGCTGTCCGTGTCATTGACATTAGTTGTCGCCGTCGATTGTTTCGCGTTGGCAGGACGGGCTTGCACGCGAAATTGCCTGCGTAAATCAATCGCCTCGATCGTCGGCAAAGGACGCTGTTCGACCCTGCGGGTCATCTCAAGAAGTTGATAACGGCCGTGGCGGCAGTTTTCATAGCTCTCGAGGGCTGGCGTGGCAGAGCCCAAGATGACAGGGCAGTTGAGAAACTTGCCGCGCACCACGGCCACGTCGCGACCGTTATAACGGAGTCCATCTTCTTGCTTGTACGACGAATCATGTTCTTCATCGACGATGATGAGACCGAGACCGGGAATCGGCGCGAACACCGCCGAGCGAGCGCCGACGACGACATCGACCTTTCCATGACAGATCTCTTGCCACTGCGCCCAGCGTTCCGCCTCGGTGAGGGCGCTGTGAAGCACGCCGACCTTTTGTGGGAAGCGAGCATGGAGTCGATCCAAAAGTTGCGGTGTCAAGGAGATTTCGGGAATCAAAATAAGGCTTTTCCGGCCAAGCTCTTTGGCTCGCTCCATCGCGCGGATGTAAACTTCGGTTTTGCCGCTGCCAGTGACGCCGTGCAGCAAAAAAGTTTCGAAGCCGCTCATTTTGATTCGACTTTCGATTGCGCGCAGCGCGGTGTCCTGCTCGGTGGTCAAGTCAAATCTCACTGGAATGTTGATTGTCAGTAGGTCGGTCGCGGCAAGAAGCTGGCTTTTTTTACGTCGTTGTCCGGCCAAATGCTCGTCAATTCGGATCGCTCCGAGCGCTTCGAGGCGAGTGAGAATGCGATCGAAACTTCGGCCGGGAAATCTCGCCGCGAGTGTCTTCACGGTCATTTTCCCTTTTTGGCGCTGTAACTCGTCGAGCACTTTTCGTCCGAATCCCTCCGTGTTCCACATCTCGGTTTTCTCTAGGGTGATCGTTTTTTGGCTTTGGCGCCGCGATTTCGCTGGCAGCATCGTGGCGATAACTTCGCCCAGAGAGGCCAAGTAGTACTGCGCAATCCAGCGGGCCAGCTTGAGCAGATGATGATCGAAAATTGGCTCTTCATCCAACGGTGCGACGATCGACTTGGTCTTGGCCACCGGGCTGGCTCCAACAACTTCGATCACAATTCCTGTAACCGTTCGCTTTTGCAGCGGAATCAAGACTCTGGTGCCGGGCTTGAGATGGCCTTCTAGGGCTTTGGGAATGCTGTAAACGAGCGGCTCTTTTAGCGGCGCCGGCACGACAACGAGAGCAAATTTTTCTCCCTCGGTCATCGCTCGATTTGTATCCAGCGACCTGGATAAAAGCAATCTGAGACAAACTCCCCGTCGGCGAACTATTTTGTCCAATTCTGTTGCCGAAGAGTGCCGATTTAGCGGATCAGGTTTTCAAAAAAATTCCCGATATAGCGAATAATAATCACAAATTCATGTCAGCAAGGAATTACACTGTTTGGCAACTACTTTGCTTTAATAGCGCCACCAAATGTCATAATTAGGTATAATTGCGCACAATTTTTTTTGACGTGGACTCCTTAATTGATTAAAGAAATCAAACCCTTCCGCACTCCTAGGTCCTTCCATAGGAGGGACTAGCGGCGATGGATCAGGAAAACAACGTCAAGAAGCTGCGCGAAGCGAAAATGTTGAGCAAGACCGAGCTCGCGCGCTTGGCCGGCATATCTCCTTTGACCCTCGATCGCATTGAGAAAGGCAAAGCTTGCCGCATGGCGACCAAACGGAAAATCCTTTTCGCTCTCGGTTTAACCATCGAACAAAAGCAGACGCTTTTTGAGCAATGAATTCATGTTTTCATTTTTGAAAAACGTTAACTTGGGATTTTTGAATCCTTTAGGCGCAGGCGACGATTACGTCGCTCTCGATATCGGCTCCAGTTCCATCAAGCTGGTGGAAACGGTCGTCGATAAGAACGGCTATCGCGTTCTGAGTCTCGGCATCTTGCCGCTGCCGGAGTACGCTATCCAAAACAACATGGTTGTGGACTCGAAACCGGTGGTGGAAATTATTCGCAAGTTGATTCACGAAAACGGGGTCAAATCCAAACAGGTCATCTCCGCAGTTCCCGGCCGGGCGGTGATTATGAAGAAAGTGCAAATGCCCAAACAGGAGCCGGCGGAACTCGAAGCGAATATCGAGTTTGAGGCGCAGAACGTTATTCCCGAGAATTTAGAAAACGTCAATCTCGATCATCAGGTTTTGCAAGAGGCGGAAGACGGCAACAAGATGGACGTGCTTTTGGTCGCCGTCAAGAAGGAAATCGTCAACAGCTATGCCGACGCGATCCAAGCAGCGGGGCTAATGCCGACCGTGATGGACGTCGACTACTTCGCATTGGAAAATATGTACGAAGCCAATTACGCCGGTGAAAGCGAGAACGGCGTGGTCGGAATCATTCATATCGGCGCGCAATACACCAGCATTACGCTATTGCAAAACGGTATTTCCACGTTCACCGGCGATCTTTCACTCGGTGGAGCTTATTTCACCGACAGCCTTGCCAAGCAACTGGGCGTGTCCGTTGAAGCCGCCGAGACATTCAAAGCAACCGGGATGCTCGACGGCAAGAAAGGCTTGGACCTCGATGCGACCCTGCGTTCGACAACTGAAGAATTGGCCGAGGAGATCAGGAGAACCGTGAGTCTCTACGGGGCGGTCCCATCCGAGGACGGCGACGGGCTCAAAATGATTTTTCTTAGCGGTGGCGGTGCGAAACTCGCCGGTCTGCGAATCTTACTCGAAGAGCGCATGAGCGTGCCGGTGCGGCTAAGCGAGCCGTTTCGTGGTTTTAACGTCAGTAAGAACATCGATCGCGATTACCTCCTCGACGCGGCGCCGTACTTTGCGGTGGGAGCCGGACTATCGATCCGTCGACCGGGGGATAAATGATCCGCATCAATCTGCTACCGGTCAAGGCGCTCCAGGCGGAAGTGACCCGGCGCCGTGAAATTATTATCGGTGCAGTGGTGTTGGGCGCCGTGCTGGCCTTGCTGATCGGTACTCATATTTATCAAGCTTTAGAGCTGTCGGGCTTGCAAACCGAACTCGCGTCATTGCGCGCCGACCTTCAAGCGCTCAACGTAAAAATCAAGGAAGTGGGCGATCTCCAAAATAAGATCAAGGACCTGCGAAGCAAGAACAAGATCATTGAGAATCTGAATAAGAAAAAAAGCGGCCCGGTGCTGGTCATGGAAAATCTTTCAAGCGCGACACCCAATAGTCTTTGGCTCACCGATCTCAGAGAAAGCGGCGGCAATGTCACGATGAACGGTCTCGCGGTCGATAATCAGACGATCGCGGATTTTATGAAGGCGATCGCGCTTTCGAAACATTTTAACAACGTCGAGCTCGTCGAAACTACCCAGGGGGCGGGACCGACGGCGTCGCTAAAGAAATTTTCCATCAGGACCGGGGTCCTGTACAGATCGCCTGAGGCGGTTCCCGCGGCGACTAAAACTAAAATTGATACACCCGCGAAAAAAGAGGAGAAGAAGGGTTGAATCAGTTGGTCGACAACATTCTCGAACGATCGACGGCGCAAAAGGTTGCGATCCTCGGCGCTACGATTATCTTGCTCGCGGCGCTTTACTACAGTTTTTTATATAGCCCGCACGCCGACGAAACGGCCAAGTTGGCGGACAGCGTCGAAATCGCGCGGAATGAAAAAGCCGTGAAAACCCAGAAAGCGGCAAACTTGGTGCGGCTGCGAAAAGACCTGCAGCAACTCGATGCCGAGCTTAAGCTGGCGATCTCCCAACTTCCTGAAAAAAGGGAAATCCCCGATCTGCTCAGCAGCATCTCGGCGAAAGCGCAGCAGTCCGGGTTAGACGTTCTTTTGTTTCGTCCGCGTGTGGAAACCTTTCAGGATTTCTACGCGGAAATCCCGGTCGATATCACGGTCAAGGGCAATTTTCAGAACACCGTCAGCTTCTTTGACGAAGTCGGACATCTGAGCCGGCTGGTCAACATCGACAACATCGGATTTAAAAATCCCACGGTAAACGGCGACCAGGTACTGTTGGAAACGACCAGTGTAGCCACCGCCTTTCGCTTTTTGGATGAAGCGGAGCGCAAGAAAGTCGCCGAGGAAAAGGCCAAAGCGGCCAAGACCAAGAAATAAGCGGCACGATGAATTTACGCGATATCCAAAGACTAGCCTTGTTGATATGTTTCGTCGGCCTTACGGCCGGAAATACGCGCGCTCAAGAGCCGATCCCGACCCCGTCGGAAAAAATGCAGGAGGCGGTCGGCAAGCTCAACAAAGCGCCGGCGACGATCGGCCAGTCGTTGCAGGGATTACGCGATGCGGCAGCGGCGAAGCTAAAACAAACTCTCGGCGCCGGCGCCAAGCCGGACGCCAAAGCGGCTCCGGTCGATCTCGACCTGCCGCAAAAAGCTGCCGAAATTCCAGCGGGCGCCGCGGCTTTGAAAGAAAACGGTCGTGACCCCTTTAGGCCGATGACGCTGCGCAGCAAGGTTGCTTCACGGCAGCGCGAAAATCTCTCGCCGCTCGAGCGCTTCGAGCTCGGCCAACTCAAAATCGTTGGCATTGTCTGGGATATAAAAGAACCACGAGCCATGATCGAGGACACGGCAGGGCTCGGTTACGTAGTAAAAATAGGGACTCCGATTGGGAGCAACGATGGCAAAGTGAAGACGATCCACCGCGACCAGATTGTTATCGAGGAAAACTACACCGATGCCTACGGTGGACAAAAAAAACGTGACGTCAGAATGAGACTCTCGACGGAGTAGAGACGATGATAAAAACCGGAAACTTTCTTGTATTGCCTCCCGACAAGCTCCGCGAGAATTGCGCCAAGGCGCTTTCAATGTTCGCTCTGCTTGGCTCGATTGTTGGAGCCCACGGCCTAACCGGTTGTGCAAGCGGCAAGGAGACGGTCTTGCAGCCTGACAGTCAAACGGCGAGCCCGGCTAAGCCCGCGCCGGCGAAGCCGCAAAGTTCCGGTGCGCCGAGCCAAAGCTTGCAAGAGTTGAGCGTACGCGAGGAGCAGGGCCAGACTACGTTGTTGGTGAAATTTGCTCAGCCTGTAACCCAGTACCGCCATTTTACACTCCCACAACCCGCGCGGATTGTACTGGATGTCCTCGACGTCAACAAAGCAACGGCGGCAGACGAAACCTACCGCATCGATACTAACTGGGTATCGGCGTTACGATTAAACGCCAACGACAGCAATCTTCGTCTGGTTGCCGAAATATCCGCCGCGTCCGTTCCCGCCTACACGATCGCAGCGGAGGATGGTGGATTGAAGATCGTTATCGGCGCCCGGGATCCAAACGCAACCGCGAGAAGAAATAGCTTACTGGTTGAAGGCGGCCGGCGGGTGGGTGCGCGTCAACTCGTGCCGGCTACTGGCGCGGAAGCGCGAGCGTCATCAGGCGGCTTGGAGGATCGATCATCAAGTGAGAAAACCTACACGGGTCAAAAGATATCGCTGGACTTCAAAGACGCTG
>Ga0207701_10004866_pt1 | contig 13583 bp, 16 predicted proteins | sample KBSSwiSSwithPhiX_FD_184294 | JGI IMG/M metagenome (GOLD analysis project Ga0207701, IMG submission 184294) | Switchgrass rhizosphere bulk soil microbial communities from Kellogg Biological Station, Michigan, USA, with PhiX - S5 (SPAdes) (version 2) | ecosystem: Environmental > Terrestrial >... | reverse complement strand
TTTTCTGGCGTCCCACCCACGGCCTGTGCGGCAGGCTATAGAGCAATACCGGGCGAAAATAGATGCAAACCCGTTGCTTGCCGTTGAGAACGCGATTTTCGTGCAGACTGACGAGAACATCCCGTTGCAGGTCTGCCGCGACATCGCCAACTACATTGGAGGGGACAGCAACGACATTGCGCTGACGCAAAACACGACCACGGGTTTGGCCCTTCTTTATCATGGGCTGCCGTTGCGCGAAGGCGACGAGATCCTGACCACTACGCACGATCACTACGTGCACCACGAATCGATCCGGCTCGCTACAGGGCGGTGCGGAGCAACGTGGCGCAAAATTCCGCTCTTCGATTCTTACGACTCGATTTCGCCGGACGAAATCGCTGAGCGCATTCACAAAGCGATCGAACCAAAGACACGGGCGGTCGGCGTTACCTGGGTGCACTCCAGCAGCGGCGTGCGACTGCCCATCGCCCGGATCGCTAAGACATTGGCGGAAGTAAACCGCAACCACGACGAAAAGGATCGTGTGCTGCTGATCGTCGACGGTGTGCACGGTTTGGGTGTGGAAGATCCAAGGATTACGGCATTGGGATGCGACGCCTTTGCAGCCGGCACACACAAATGGTTGTTTGGCCCACGGGGCACCGGCTTCGTTTGGGCGAAGCCAGAGGTTTGGAAGAGAATGCGCCCGGTCATTCCATCGTTTAGTTCATCGGCCCTTTTCGGCGCGTGGGAGGAGGAACATGAACCGGCGCCACCGGCAAGAGCGGCCTGGTTTTCACCGGGCGGGTTTCAGGCGTTCGAACATTTTTGGGCGTTACCGCAAGCGATTCGTTTTCACCAAAACATCGGCCCGGCGCGAATCACCGCGCGGACACACGAACTCAATGCTCAAATGAAAGAGGGACTGGCGCGCATGCCCGGTGTCCAGCTGTACACGCCGCGCGATGAAAATCTTTCCGCCGGCATGGTCTGCTTCGATGTGAAAGGGACAAAACCGGAGCAAGTAGTAGAACGTCTTCTTGGTCAGCGCATCGTCGCTTCCACCACTCCGTATCGCGCATCGTACGCGCGCGTGGCGTGCAGCATCGTTAATACGCCGCAAGAAGTCGAGACGGTGCTTCGAGCCATTCGTGAATTGGCGTAAGCGTATATCGCGTGTCTCACAGAGAAGCGGGGGCTACAGGTTATCGGCCGTTAACGCTTCGATGAATTCGTGCGGCGTCTCGGCATTGAGCAATCTCGATCGGATCGTTTCATCTTTCACCAACCGCGCCAGGGTCCCGACGCAAACCAGATAATCGCTCAGCAAGCGCTCGGGAACGCCGACTACGAAAATGAGATGCGCGCGCTGTTGATTTTCGCCGAATGGAATTCCGGCGCGGCTACGGCCGATACCGATCACAATTTCATCAACTAAATCGGTACGCGCATGTGGAAACGCGACGCCGCTGTCGACGGCGCTCGCATGCGTCTGCTCACGTGCGAGCACTTGTTCGAGAAAAGCTTCCGGCTTGTCGATTTTCCTGCTGCTGACGTCGGATGCGAGCACGTCCACGATTTCACGAATCGCATTCGCCGGTTTTCGCGAACGCAAGCGAAGAATCACCTGTTGTTCGTCGAGGAGATCTGCGAAAGGGATAGGCATTGGGGGTGGAGAGATTTATTGGATTATGCGGCAAACGCAGTTATCCAGTTAACTAGCAAGCTGTGGCAACACAAGATACAGCGATAGCGCACAAAGAGGAACGGACAGTTTCGTTGCAGCGGAGCATTTACGATCCGGGCTATGTCAACGCCATGTCGCATTTTTATCGGGGCGAACTGGGCCGGATCATGGTGTGGCGGCAACGGCTGGATATGACGACCAACTGGGCCATCACCAGCAGCACCGCCATTATTACAATCGCTTTTTCCACCCGCGGCGTGCCGCACATCATTTTCTTTTTTAACCTCGCCATCGTTGCTGTGCTGCTCTGGATCGAGGCGCGCAGATACCGTTTTTACGACGCCTTTCGTGCGCGCGTCCGCATGCTGGAAGCGCATTTTCTTGTGCCGATGGTCATGGAAAATCGCGAACTGCTCCAGGGCGAATGGAAAAAGCTCGTATGCGAAGATTTGATCTTGCCATCCTTTAAAATCACCAAGCTGGAAGCGATCGGCCGCCGGATGAAACGCAATTACATGTTCATTTTCATCCTGATCTTGATCGCGTGGCTGACGAAGATCTTTTTGCACGCCAGCGCGCCGATCAACGATGTCGTATCGTTTTATCGGGCGCTACGCATCGGGCACATCCCGTCGTGGATGGTGGCGATGGTCTTCGTGGGTACGTTTGTCAGCGTGATTTCCATCACCATTTACGTTAGCAAACGTTCCTCAGGCGAAATCTCGGAGTTCGGCACGCACCGCTCGCTCTGGCGCATTTAAGGCCTGCGGACGCGACAGCAATCGTTCTACAACGAAATCTGAAGGCCTTAACCAGCTATGTCAGCAGACTTCTTCTGATTTTATCTTTTCTCGGCATTCTCGGTAGCCAACGGCGCTAAAACCAATGGCCGTGTCAGTGTAATTAGAGTGGCGAATTTCGGCTGGAACGTATGCCTCCTGCTAAAACAGGAATAACAGTTTAAACAATGGAACCGGGCGAAGCGCTTGGTATTGCCGCGCAGGTTGCGGTCGCACTGGCTGGTTTCGCGGGCGTGGTCGTGGTCTTTCGGCGTGAAGCGGTCCACGAATGGTCCAGCGTCGACAAACTGCGGTTACGTCTTTTGCTCGCTAATTCCATCGTGCCGCTGGGCCTTTCCATGCTGGGATTGCTGCTGCTCACCATCAAACCCAGGCCACCAGAAATCTGGAGATGGTGCAGCGTTATCTTACTGGTTGCTACTGTGTCGTTCGTTACGGCAACCACGAAAGCCTTCCGGCGTTTAAACCTCCCATACGCACAGCGCGATCGCGTCACCCGATTTGTATTTCTCCTGTTCGGAGTTTTCGGCATGACAGCGATGCTCCTGCAATTATACAACATCGCGTTGCTCGGCGCGTTCTGGCCATTTTTCGCGGGAATCGTATACCAACTCGTCGCCGCTATGGCCCAATTTGCGCGGATGATCCTTTTGCTACCCGAATAAGGCAGCACAGGCTCTGCCCAGTGAAAATCTATTCGGTCGCTTCGGTGTCGTGAAGGCGACCGTAATCCACCGTGAGCTGACCGCGGCCTGACTCGGTATAGATCTCAACGAATCGCTCGCCGAAGCGGACATCGCGCCAGCTATAATCCTGTTGTGCCTGGACGGGAGCAGCTATCACCGGATCGATGCCCGACACTGAAACCGCAAAGAGCGCGCGACTGTTTTGAAGCGATTCGAGCGTGGCTCCGTACAGCGGACTACTCTTGTCGATCACGTGCCGAAGCGTCAGTGCCGCCGGAAAGATGATCAATTTATCGAAGTGTAGCCTTAGCGTGTAAAAATACCGGAAGTCGCCGCCTTCAACCAACGGTTCATCCCGCATGAACATGATCCGGAACTCGGTATCGACGATGCTATGCTGGTGTTGATTACCGACGCGCACCATGAGCGTGGGCTGGCCATTCAATGCGCTGATCACCATGCATCGGCTAAACGCGATGCGCGCCACGGGCCGCGAGAAGCGGACGAAAATCAACCCGGTCACGACTGCGAGCAGGAAAATACCGCTCATGATCTCAATCGTGCTGATCACATGTCCATAGAGCGTCTGCGGATACATGTGGCCGTAGCCGACTGTGGCCAGCGTTTGCACGCTGAAAAAGAAGCAATCAAAAAACCAACTTCCGCCCGTGCTACCCGCAATACTCTCGCGATCGAGACTGTAAAGCGTCGCGAACAACAGGTTCAGCGCGATGTACACTGTGGCGACAAGCGCGGCGAACTGCGGCCACCGCAAAGCAAGCAGCCATTGATAAACGTCGCGCGGCTGCCAGGCACCAACGTTGACTTTAACAAACTCAACCTGACCAGCTTGAACGGAAACACGGTTGTGTCTCCGTTTCTTTAGCTTCTTCTTCATCATCTCGTGAACTCAAACCGATGTAGCCACGGATCTGTGGGCCGTCTCATTTCCCTAAAGTACCGTACGGGTCAACGGGCTATCGCACCTGCGGTTCCAGTGAAAAGCACGATGGAGACGGGACGCCCTCGTCCCGAGAACGCAACCATAACCGCATGTTCGGCCCCGGGGGCAGGCCGTCTCCATAGGATTGCAATGAAACCGTGCCGGTTTTGCGCTCCGGGCACAACCAGCTCAACCTAACGTAGAAACAAACTTCATAATCGCTTGGAAAATTCTGCGATCTACATCTTCCTGTGTCTCACCTGTTGCCTGAAGCTGGCGCTTCGGCACACGCAACGAATGGTCGCCGCTCTCGACAACGTGCAAAAAGTTTTCCGCTTTCATCTCGGTTCGGACGCGCTCCAGCAGATCCAGCGGACACAACGCGTCGCGCGCGCCTTGCACAAACAGAATAGGAGTAGTCAGCGCGCGTAGAACTTCGTCGCGGAGCCTTGTGCGATCGCCCATTGCGCAAAGCGGATAGCCAAGACAAACCAGGCCTTCGACTTTTTCCTCAAGCGACACGTGACAGCCGATACGCCCGCCCATGCTTTTGCCGATCAGGAATGTTAAGTCCGTTTGATATTTCTCTCGCGCCGCTTCCAACGCCTTACGATGCGCAGCAATCAATTGTGGCAGCGGGTCAGGCCGTTTGCGTCCCGCGCGCATGTAATCGTAGTCGAAAGTCTCGACCTCGCCGACCTCCGACAAGCGCCGCTTCCAATTTTGCATCCACGGATGCGAAGAAGGCGCACCCGCTCCTGGAGCGAAAAGGATTAACCGGCGGCTCATGGGACTTTCCTGTGCAAACACTCAATCCAAGACCGCTGTTGCTTCAATTTCGATCAGGAATTCGGGAACTGCCAGAGCCGAGACGCCGATCCACGTACTTGCCGGCGGATTCTGAGGAGAAAAGGTTTCTCTTAAAAAAGTACCCACCGCTGTTCCGCACTCGGCTTGATAATCCACGACGTAAATCCGTAGAGTGACAATGTCTTTTAACGTGCCGCCAGCCGCTGCCATGGCCTTTTCGAGGTTACGGAATGCTTGCCGTGCCTGCTCAAGGACGCTATCTCCACCAACGATGTTCTTCTGTTCGTCCCAAGCCGTTTGTCCCGAGATGAACACCATCCTTTTCCCGGTGGCGACCACGATCTGAGAAAATCCATACGGCAGGCTCGGAAAAAGGTTATTCGGGTTAATGTATTCTTTTGGCATAAGTCACTAGCGGTTGCGGCGGCTGGTTAGGAGCGCGGCCTGATCTGCGGAGTATTCGGTGGACGGGGTGATCGTCGCAATTGCATCAGGGCGATAAATGAAGTGATCAACGAGATGATAAGCACGAAGATCGCCAGGAGAAAACCAGTTATTACAACGGGCACCCACCTATAGGAAAGCGGAACGTTCATCAGCCAGAAGCAATAGCCAGCCGCAACCAGAGCAAGCCCGCCGATCAGAACAGCGATCGTCAAAACCAGTTTAGTTTTCATAAGTTCGAAAATCCTGAACCGCCGATCTATTGCGCGGCAGCTTTAGCTTTCTTTTCAAACTCTTCCCATGGCTGCAATTTCCAAGGGTGCATTTCGTATACAAAAACTCCGGATCTCACTGCCGGGTCGTTCTCCACAATCGCCTTTGCCTCTGCCTCGTGCGAAACTTCTAGCAGGACAGCTCCACCAGCATTGTCGGTAAGGGGACCCCGCTAGCTTCATAGAACCTTTAATGTAAAGGCTCAGCATGTACTTTCCGTGCTCCTTGAGTGGTTGCTCCATCACCGATTTTCCGGTCAACCACGCGGGACCCGGCCGATAGAGGACAAGGTACGTCGTTTTCGTTGCTGTTTCCTGCGGATCGGCCGTTTCGGTGGGGCTCTGTGCCGAGGAATATATCTGCGGGAGGCTGAGTATAAGGATTATTGCGAGCATTCTCATCTTCGAATAATTGGTTAGATCCCTGGGTGAAAATGTCACGACGTTGCGTGTCGGCGTCTGGTAAGATGCGGACGGCCGATTTGGAATCGACGCCATTATTTGCCGCGAGGTTGCCCCGCGGCCGGTTTAAAGTCGAACTTACCTTTACCCTCTTGATAAAAGACGCAATCGGTTCCCGCACGGCAGCCACTCACGTGGATCCAGTTCCCCGGCATGATCACCACTGAACCCGGACCGAAATCTTTGGCCGAAGCCGCGTCGGGCCCGGTATACCAGACTCCGCTGATGATTACGTTCTTGATCTCGCTGCTATGAGAATGCAATCCGTTATCAGTGCCTGCGCGGACTTTACGCATCTCCGTATAGGGCCCGTTCCTGGGATCACCCGAGAGAATGGCAAATTGCATGCCCTTCCTCTCGGGCAATTCGACCCACTTCAAGTCTGTCAATGACACCATAAACGGTGTTCTGTTTTCTTGCTTCGGTGACGCGTCTTGGGCGAGAAGCGTCATCCAAAGGCATACGACACTTGCTGCTGCGAAGAATATTTTCATTCTTTTGTCTTCGTTTCAGCCAGCTTCGATAACTGCGCAAATGTTCCGGCGCTTGGTTGGGGGCCTCCGCGAAGGCGATGTTGGCCCCAACGTGTGATAAGCGTGAGTGGTAGCATCATTCATTTTACGCCTAAGCAAGGCCGGCAAGCTCAGGACGCAGCGATGTGATGTGTGCGAGCGCTGTTGAGCTTTCGGAGAGCATCTCGAAATCTTGGAACTCGAATCCGGGAGCAACGTCGCATCCCAGGAAGCTGTAATCTCTGAGAGGCCTTGCTGCTTGCCAACACCCAGCGGGGACCACGAACGTCGGATGAGTATTTGAACTGCCTCTCCCGAGCACCGCTTGATGCACGACATTTCGGCCATCAATCCATAGACCTCCAGTGAATCTCCTTCATAGAAGTGCCAGGCCTCATCGGACGCGACCCGGTGCCAGCGCCCATGCTGGCCCTTGACGAGCAAAAAGTAAATCGTCGTCAACGCGGAACGCTCTGATCTCTCATCCAATGGCTGCACTTTGTGTGGGGATCGGAAAATCTCCCGAAAATGGCCTCCCTCGGGATGAGGCTGCAGACTAAGCTCGCTGATCAACTCCTTTGGACGTTTATGCATCGCTGTTCGCTGCATCGCTTAGCTAGGCCTGACATGCAACAACGGAGAGACATCGAATCCAATGATTACCTCCCATAGGAGAAAAAGGATAGCCATCGTCGAATGAGTGCGGATGCGTGTTGATCGAAAACCGACAACCGCTGCCAGAAGGCCTACCAAATTAAATCCCCAACTCAAAATGCCCGCCCCCTTGATGTAAGCTAGACCACCTTTCATGTATGAATCTATGAGATCAATGATGAGACTCAGCGCAAAGACCGAATAGAACCATCGACGCTTGGCCAGAAAATACTCATTCATGTCGTCCACCTTGTCCCAGTCCCGGGGAATAAGAAGAGCCACCTGAAGAACCAGGACCACTGCGAAGCAGATAACAAGGAAGTGGTTCCACAGGCTCCACTGTTTCAGAAGTTCAAGCAGGCGAAACTCCCACCACCAGAAAAGCACCATCAAGAAAAACAAGTAGGCCAACCAGAAAATAGTCGCCCAACTAATACGCAACGGACGTGTGCTCTCCGTAAGACGTTCGATCGCTCCACTAAGTCCTAGAAGGAGATTGGTAATCTAGACCGATGATTATGGAGATCAGCACCATCACGTGCTGGAACTGGTCGCTCATATCACTTGGGGAGAACCGCGTGGTTAGGTCCGAGTTTCAAACACATCACGAACCGGTGGTAGAAAAGACATCGCTACGATGGCTCCGTTCAGCATGACAACACACCAACTGATCGCGATGGCAAATGACGGCGTCAGCGACAGACCCCGATAGGGCCAAAAGATGCTGTCAACGACTGAGAACACGAGCGCCAAAACAAATAGCAAACGCGCCCAGCGCCCAAAATACCACAGACCTGCAAGAACCACGAGCAAGACGAATTCGGCGGCAGCATGCGCGAAAAGCGAAGCATGCGGATGCAACAAAGTGAACGACACATGTCTCCTGGCATCCCAGCCGAAGAACCATTCCACAAGCAACCAGCCGACGCGCGCGAGTAAGAGGGCACGATAAATCGAGATGACACGCATAGGTCTAACGAGATCGAGATAAGCCGCGGCAGGGAGTCGTGGCAAAAACGCTGTACTTATATCGCAATAGAGCTGTTGACTTCATTGAATGGTTAGATGAGTCGTCGTGTACTTTAGGGGGATGTGGCCGGCTCGATCTCCAGCGGGTCAAGATAGACGCGTTTGATTTTGTTGAGCGAGCCCGTTAGCCCACATCTCTTTGAGAACGCCGTCCAGGGCCTCGCGTAGCTCCTTCGAGTCCTTCCGTAGGGCGAAGGTCGCTCGCATCGGCTGGAGAAGCGCGTTCTTGTATCCACGCCCGTCTTTCTGTTTCAGCACGACACCCCTCTGCCGCGTGTAGAACCCCACGACGACGTCGACCTGCCCGCTCCGCAACGCGTCATCCAGTTCGGCCAATGTGCCGTCCACCGGGAGAATGATTGCGGTTGGAACGTGCTCCCGCGCCCAAATCTCCGGGTAGCTTCCCTTTATTACGGCGATACGCTTCCCAGTCATGCTGGCCGCGGTGTCGAACGGGCCGGTCCCCTCAATCCACAATGAACCCACTCCGCCGCGCACGAAGTACGGCATGGTGAAGGCGTAAAGACGCTCGCGATCGGGTGTCGGCCAATAGTTGTTGGCGATCAGGTCGATTTTCCCGTCCAGCAAGGACTGGCCAAGCTTACCGAACGTCATCGTCTTGAAGTCGACCTGCTTGATGCCTACGCGTTTCGCTGCCACCCGGATGATCTCGCGATCCATACCGGTGAGCTGACCGTCGGGACCGACGACATTAAACGGAGTGTATTCGGATACGCCACCAACGATGAGAGGGCGTGCTCCGCTGCGGAGTGCGCCTAGGGTGGGTTCCGACAGCCCTTGGGCCATCACGACCATTGCTGCGACGAAGGTCGCCAGCAGCACACAGCCGAAACCCGCATGATGAAATCTTAACATCGTGTTACCCCTTTTGCTCGCCGTCGCAGCGGAGCGGCAACAAAACCGCTGTCCTGGCAAACAGACTAGTGAGAACGCCGGTTGCGGACAAATCAAAATTGCCGGACCAGCGCGCAAGATCTTTGCTCACGCGCAGACAATGACCCTCCGCTGCTGAAGTAAGTGAACCTACTTCGATCCCACCGTGATGTCGGAAAACATTAATCGAAAGAAGCCGCGTATGCCGCTTCTAGCCGGATCTATACGCACGTGTTGAATGGGCTTGGAATGGGCGTGAAGAGTCCGCTGGATGAAAGTTTGTGATCGCTAGAGCGCGCTCACCGACACGCGAGCTGCGTGTGCTCCCCGGACGTTTCGATCAGGAAAACAATTTCGGCAGGACATTAGCAACGAAATCCACCAGGCCATGTCCGATCATGTTCGCTACAAGATCGCGGCGCCACAGATAGAATCCAGTCAGTATTAATCCTGCTGCGAATGCGATGAGAATGTTCGCCGCGCCACCTGACCAATGGCCAAACGAGAAGATCACCAGCGGAATCGCGACCGACCAAAAGCGGCCGAGACCGATCATTTGCAAGCGTTCGATGGCATAGCCGCGATAAAATAATTCTTCTACCACTCCCGCGCGAAAAACGATCGCCGTGATCAACCATAGCGGCAGTTTTTCGAACGCGGCGGAGCCTGGACCGTGTCCATAGCCGGTGACATAAGCCAGCGCGCCGACTACCACAGCGCACACGATAGCGACGATGAACCCCCACAAAATGGATTTCCACCAGCGCGCGGTGCCGAGTCCGATGGAACGCAATGGCAAATGTTCGCCGCGCCGGATGATCGCGATGAGAGCGATCGCACTCACCCAGATCAACGCTTCCTTTAAAACTGCCGAGGCAAACGTGGTTTCAGGAACGAAGAACACGAACACCTGGCGAATCGCGACCATCGCAAAAAGCGAGATGGCCAGTCCGGCCCACGTGGCACGCGACACTTTCGTGGGCAGAGACGGTTGCTCGGGAGTAAGAGCGAATGATGCGCCGACATTATCTGTTTGCATGATTTTCCATTAGGATGCGCAAAGGTGCCGCTTGGATTCAAGAAAAGACCAGAGGTCTGCGGCGCCGACCAGGACGGATAGCAGGCGAGGCGTCTGCCCGAGAACGGACGAAATGTGATCGCCTTTCGAATGCGGCGCGCACGGAGTGACGCGCCCTACCATGGGATTGTAGCGATGAATCGCGCCTTCAGCGCTCGCTCGTGCTTTGGCCGTGAAACCTCAGGCGCTGCCTCAGGCTAGAATTGAATAGCGGGCCTTTGGCGCTCAAAAATCGTTTCGGCGCGCATTCGTCCCGGTGACCAGGCTTTGGTCGGTGCCCTAGCGATAAGAATTCCCGCTTTCCTGATTTGTTCGTTTCCGTTGCGTGTTGCTATTGTACGGTCACAACAGTGCCGACTGGAATTTCGGAGAAGAATTTGCGCGCGGTATCTTCCGGCAATCGAATGCAGCCGTGTGATGCCGGATGGTTCGGCACATAACCAGCGTGCATTCCAAAATCAAGGCAGCTCAGGCGCATGAAATAAGGCATCTCGACGTGGTAAATCGTGGAACGATGATTGCGTTCCTTGTTGGTGATCACAAACTCACCGCGCTTAGTCGAGTAGCCCGCCTTACCGGTGGAACATCGCGCGTGATAGATCGGGACGCCGTCCCTAACGAGAGCGACCCGTTGCATTGCCAGAGAAATTTCGATCCGCAATTTGTCCGGCGCCGGTCCGCCGCCGAGAAGAATTTGTGCCGATCGCCAGTGCCCGGTCTCCGCGGCAACATCCAATGCCGACATTTTGTTCCGGGTCGTTAGGCGCGTCCGGTTCGCTCCGCCGTCGATCAGAGGCTTCAAATAATCGACCTGGCCCAGGCCCGAGGCGAGCATCAGCATCGTGACGCTGCGATCTTCTTCGATGTAGCTACGCAATCCGTTCGGAAGCAGGGCCAGAAAATCTTTGTCGCAACGGGAGGGGAGAACCGTGTTGGTATCTGCTCCGCAATTCAACAGCGTGTTAAATAAAGACACGTTGCTGCTCGCGATGGCATACGCAAGAAACGGCACGTTCTTGCCTTCGGGTGTAGGGGGCGCGGAGTGCTTGCTGAGGAGCAACCGGATTTCATCGTTCTTCCCGGCTTGCAGCGCCCTGGATAACGCGCGCCGCGTGCTGGTTGTCCAATCCGCCATTATCGGCAAACGCTGCTCCACGGTTTTAATGATCTCGGGATGCCCGCCGTCGAGAGCAAGGCTCAGAAGGTCTTGTCCGTCCGCACACCGTTTCTCCGGATGAAGATTGGTTGAGCGCGCCAGGAGCAACTGGAACATTTCCAGCTCTCCGTGAACCGCTGCCGCCATAACTGGTGTAAATCCATTCTGGTCGGCGAGATCAACCGCCGCTCCGGCATCGAGGAGCCGGCGCGCCGTCTTCCAATCCTGTTGCGACGTCGCGATCAACAATGGTGTGCGACCTTGCCCGTCGCGTCCGTTTAGATCGACGCGTTCCATCAGACATAAATCGACCAGCGAATCGCGCTGAATCGTGACGGCGCGCACCAATTCGTCCGGCGAAATGATGATGCGTGTAGGAGGCTCCGGGCCGATGGCGATTGCCCACAAAACAATCAAAATCAGGGCTACAAGGCCGGCTCGTAAGACAAATCGCCTGTGGAAGATGCGCATATTGTTGGCTGGGCTGCCAATTATACGATTCTCGTCAAGGAATCTGGCACGGCTGCGCTGAAACGGCGAGTCGATCTTTGAGTGAGACCGCCGCAGGAGTGTTTCGCTCCGAGGAAGGCGATTGGACGCAGCGGGTTGAACATTGCATGTTGGCTACTGTCAAAATCCCAACCTATGCGTTTGTCCATTTTCGCTCTTTGCTTTGCGCTCAGTACTTCGTTTGCGGCGCAACCGGAGACCGTGCCCAGCGATGCCGGTCCCGTGAATCCATCCGCGGCTGAAGCAGGCAAGGATGTCGTTCATCAGTTGAACAATGCTTTCGCAAAGGTGTTTGAAACCGTAGCGCCGGGTGTCGTGATCATTGAGACTTCCAAGAAAAACGAAGTCAGCGAGAGTTCGCCACTCGACGACCTGTTTTTTCAAGGACCTCCGGACGAAAACCGGCCGCGCCGCAATCCCGGCACGCCGCGATCAGTTCAAACTGAAGGCTCCGGCTTTATCGTGCGGCCCGATGGGTACATCTTGACCAACCTCCACGTGATCGAGGACTCGGACAAAATCGACGTGAAATTGAGAGATGGGCGCGAGTTCCCGGGGCGAGTGGTAGGGGCCGACGAGAGAACGGACATTGCGGTGATCAAAGTTGACGGAAAAGATTTGCCGGTCGTCCAGCTTGGCGACAGCGATTCAGTGCGCGTGGGACAATTTGCGTTCGCGATCGGCGCGCCGTTCAAGCTCGATTACACATTCACTTACGGCGTGATCAGTGGCAAAGGCCGGAGCAAACTGCTTCAGAGTGGCGGCTATTCCATCTCAGATTATTTGCAGACTGACGCTTCGATTAACCCGGGAAATAGCGGCGGACCGCTATGCGACATCGACGGGAGAGTGATCGGCATGAACACGCTGATTAATGGAATGAATCGTGGCCTGGGCTTTGCCATTCCCATCAACATGGCTAAGGACATTGGTGGCGAACTCATTGCTGGCCGCAAAATCGTTCGGCCCTGGTTGGGTATTCGGATCGAAACGCTGGGCGATGACCCCTCGATCCGCGAATTGTTTAAAGGCGCGGACAAAGGCGTGGTGGTTCGCACCATCGAAGCGGACGCGCCGGCTTCGAGGAGCAACCTGCGACCTTTCGACGTGATCACGCATGTCGATGGGAGTGCTGTCACGTCCGATTCGCAGCTGCAACATGAAATCTTGAAAAAGAAAGTTGGTCAGAACGTGGAGCTGACCGTTTGGCGCAAAGGCCAGGCGATTAAGGTGCCTGTGAAGACTGGTGAATTGCCAGATGAGATTACTCGCGCGTCGAATCAGCCGGTTCAACCGAACGAACCAACACCGTCCCGCGACGGCGGGATCGGCAAATTTGGATTGCAGGTGCAGGAACTGACGAAAGATGTCGCAGAGCGTCTGCACTTGCCGACGCAGCAGGGTGTGATAGTTACCGACGTAGAAGACAACAGTATCGCCTCTGCTCAGGGCATTGAACGCGAAGACGTGATTACTGAGGTGGACGGGAAGCCTGTGACAAACGTGCAATCGTTCCGTGAGGCGCTTAACAAAGCCGATCCGAAACGGGGCGTGCTTCTTTATCTTGACCGCAAAGGCAGCAAAACTTTCGCGGTGTTGAAAGCTGGCGGATAGCTGAAGTGTAGCCACGGCCCTGCGGGCCGTCTTTGGCTTGCCTGAAATAA
>Ga0207701_10004864_pt1 | contig 13586 bp, 11 predicted proteins | sample KBSSwiSSwithPhiX_FD_184294 | JGI IMG/M metagenome (GOLD analysis project Ga0207701, IMG submission 184294) | Switchgrass rhizosphere bulk soil microbial communities from Kellogg Biological Station, Michigan, USA, with PhiX - S5 (SPAdes) (version 2) | ecosystem: Environmental > Terrestrial >... | reverse complement strand
CATCGCGCAGCCGAACCCCTACCGGACCATCGCGACCGGGACCTGCGACGGGACCCTGTTCGGGGGCGACGTCGTGAACGCGGGCACCGCCGGCTACTGGACCGCCTGGAGTCAGGGTGGAACCATCCGCCTCGAGCACTTCACCACCGGCGCGTCGGACCAGACCGTCACCGCGGGCAGCTCGATGCACCCGCACCTGGTCTCGTACGGGACCGGGCGCATGCTGCTGACCTGGGCATCGGGCACCGGCATGGCCGCGCAGGTCTACGACTCCAGCACCGGTGCTCCGATCGGCGCCCAGTTCACCATCAACGTGCCCGATCACCCCTGGCAGTCGTGGAAGTCCTTCCCCGACGGTAGCGTCGCCTATGCCGGGGTCCGCGCCGCCTCCAACACCGTCCAGGTCGCCCGCGTGCTGCCCTGTAACCCGTGAGCCAGTGGCCCGTGGCGGGCGACCTTGTGCGAACCCTCGCGCGGGCTAGTGGGGCAATGGTCTGAAGGCGGCCCGCAGCTCCTGGACCAGGAACTTCGGCTGCTCCCAGGCGGCGAAGTGGCCGCCTTTGTCGAGCCGGTTGTAGTGGATCAGCTTGGGAAACGCCTTCTCGGCCCAGCTCTGCGGGCACTGATACAGCTCGTCGGGGAAGGCGCTCACCGCAACCGGGATCGAGACCCCCATCGGGGCGAAGAAGGCCAGCTTGTTCTCCCAGTAGAGGCGGGCCGCGGAGATCGCGGTGTTGGTCAACCAGAACAGCGTGATGTTGTCGAGCACGTCATCGCGGGTGAGGCCCTCGGGCTGTCCGTTGAACACGCGCGTGATCATCTCCAGGCTGCGGTCGTCGTGGTCGATCATGAAGGCGGCCAGGCCGGCGGGTGAATCCGAGAGGGCGGTCAGCGTCTGCGGGCGCGACCCCATGAGGATCGCGTAGCCCAGGTGCTTGTAGAAGGCGACCACCTGCTCGTACGCCCGTTTCTCGTCCGCGGGCAGTCCGGCCGGCGCCGGGGCGGAGGCCGCGATCGCCTTGGCGAGCTCGGGGGGCACCGCGCCGGGCATGTTGACGTGAATACCCAGCAGCTCGGGAGGAGCCTCGACACCCATCAACTGGGTGACCAGCGAACCCCAATCGCCGCCCTGCGCGACGAACTGGTCGTATCCCAGGCGCTTCATCAGCACGATCCAGGCGCGCGCGATCTTGGTGGCGTCCCAGCCGCCGGTGGTCGGGCTTGGCTTGCCCGAATACCCGTAGCCCGGCATCGACGGGATGACCAGGTGGAAGGCGTCCGATGCCTTGCCGCCGTGTGCCGTGGGATTGGTGAGCGGATCGATGATCTTCAGCTGCTCGACGATCGAGCCGGGCCATCCGTGCGTGACGATGAGCGGCAGAGCGTCCTGGTGTTTCGAGCGGACATGGATGAAGTGAATGTCTAGCCCTTCGATCTCGGTCAGGAAGTGCGGCAGGGCCTTCAGCCTGGCCTCGCACTTGCGCCAGTCATAGTCGGTGGCCCAGTAGCGCGCGAGCTTCTGAACCGTGGCCAGCTGGGTACCTTGCGAGATGTCCGCGACGGTTTCCCGGTTGGGCCACCTGGTTGCGTTTATGCGCTTACGCAATTCGGTGAGCTCGGCTTCCGGAACGTCGGGCACTTGAAACGGACGAACGGCGGGCTCGCCAGCCGCCTGCTCGCGGCCTGGTTGGGTGGTGCTGGGTTGGGTCACGGTGGCCTCCTCTCTCGGGTTCTCGGTGAAGCCGGCCGCCGGGCGCGGTGGAGCGCACGAAAGCGGCGGATCGGCCCCCGCGAAAGTGGATTGCCGCCGATGCGTTGGGGAGTGCACCGTCTTCAAGAAGATCCGATTTACGGATCAGACGTACGGAGCTGGTCCTGTCAGCGAACCTCGAGGATCCCGATCGGCTCGCTCGCGAAGCGCCTGGCGATGGCGATCAGCGAGGGCGCCTGACCCGGGTCGGTGGTCCGGGCCACCTCGCCGACGGCGTCGAGGTCCACGCTGATTCCGGTCAGGGACTCCTCGCAGCGCAGGGTGAGACCGCCGCCGGGCATCAGGTCGCAGGTCGCCGTGCCGGCGTCGCCCGAAACGGCGGCGATCCGGTGCTGGGCGTCCAGCGTTCCACGCAGCGAGATGGATTGATCGCCGCCGACCAGCAGCTCCGGCAGCTTGTAATCGATCCGGAACTCGTCGCCGGAGATCTTCAACATCGGCGATTCGATGGGATACCGCCCCTCGGGCGTGTCGGGTCCGGCGGGCACGACGTAGGCCGCTCCCGGCCGCGGTGCGACCACCTCGGGGGCCATGCCGGCGGCGTCTCCAGTTGAGGTCTGGCTCGCGCCGTCTGCCGCCGGGTCGATGGTGCCATCGGCGGCGTCCGGTGGCGTCACGATCCCCACCGTTTCGCCGCCGCCGCCGCGCCCGCCGGCCCGGTCCGGCGCGGTGGCCGATCCGGCCGAGCACGCGGCGAGCAGCGATGGCAAGAGCAGCGTCCAGGTTCGCGCTGATCGCATGATCCCCCTGGTCATGGTCGCGCGCGCTCCCGGACGCGATCGTTGTCGGGCGCGGTCGCCGCGGGCGGCCGGACCCGGTATCGCGTGCCGCGCCCGCTGCCCAGCCGTTCGACCAGACCCTGCCGGTGCATCTGCGACAGATCCCGGCTGACGGTCCGCACCGACCCGCGCACCCGACCGGCCAGATGACCGACGGACCACTCCGACGCGTCGGTGAGCTCGTGCGCGAGCCGCGCCCAGCGGCTCCGTCGGGTCTCTTCCGCGGCACCCGCGCGCGCGTCGGCGGCGGCCGGCGCTGCCTCGAGCTCGGCCAGGGACGTCGGCTCGGTGTCCAGGCGGTGCCCGTGCGCCACCAGCGCGATCCCTTCGGCGATGCGGTAACCGCCCTCGACGGTCTCGATCCACATGTTGTCGCGGCCGAGCGCGGCGCGCAGCCGGGAGATGGTGGTCTTCACCAGCGAATCGTGGCGCTCGGGCCGGTACTGGGCCACGCCCCACACCACCGCCAGCAGCGCTTCCTTCGATTGCGGGCGCCGCGCCAGCGCTGACAGGATCGCGCGACCCCGGGGCGGCAACCCGTCGAGTCGTCGGGTGTCGTCCTCGGACTCCAGGACCACGGCGTCCTCGAAGAGGTGGATGCGCCGCCCTGGCACCAGGCCGCACGCCTCCGCCGTCAAGCCCCACAGCCCGGTGCGCAGCACCGCCCGGGCCGCGTCGCGCGACGCGATCCCGCAGCGCGCCTCGGCGCCCACCGCGCGCAGCGCGCGGGTCAGTTCGTCCATCTCGTCGTCGCGGGTGTTGGCGCAGGTCTCGGGCGCATACTGCTGCAGGCAAGATCGGGCGCGCTGCAAGCCATGGTCGGCCAGCAGCGCCTGCACCTCGCGGATCGCCGCCGCGCGCCGCCTTCTGTCACCCAGGAAGGTGGCGCAACCGAGATCCAGCCCGGCGATCTCGGCGTGCAGCAACGGATCGACCAGTCCGGTGGCGATGCGCCGGGCCTGCACGATGTGAGCTCGGGCGCGCGCCCATCCCTCCCTGACCCGCGCCACCTCCGCGCGGGTGCAGGCCAGCGCGGCCTGCACGCGCGGCGCTTTGCCCGCCAGGCGCGCCGCCCCCTCCAGCGCCCGCGCCGCCGCCGCGCCGCGGCCGACCAGCGCGTAGCACTTGGCCAGCTCGGACAGCATCAACCGCCGCGAGTAGCCGTCCTGAATGTCGGTCGCCTCCAGCAATCCCTCGAGCTCGGCTATGGAATCGATCGGGTGGTTGACGCGCGCCCGTTCGAGAGCGATCGAGGCCTCGATCACGCGCACGTTGACGTCGAAGCCCAGGTGGCGGGCGTGCTCGCGCGCCTGCTCCAGGAGGCGCAGTCCCTCGTCCAGATCACCCCGCTGCGCCAGAACATGCGCCCGCATGTCGGTCGCCAGCATCTGGACGTAGGCGAAGCGCGCCTCCAGCGCGCAGCCCTGAGCGTTGAGCGCTGCCGTCGCCGCGCGCGTGTAGCGGGCCTCGAAGTAGTGACAGCAGGCGACGGCCTGGAACAGGAAGGCGCGCGCCCATGGGTCGCGCCCGTGCGACGTCTCGCGGTAGGCGCGCCGCAGGGCGCTGCGCGCGCCGGCGAAGTCACCCGAGCGGGCACGCCCGACGGTCAGGAAGAAGCCGCCCGCAGCCAGGGTGCGGACCGCGGGTGCGGAGCCACGGCGCGCGTTCTCCAGGAACAGCTCCGCCTCCTCGATGCGGCCCACGAAGCATAGCGCGCCGACCACGAAGGCCTCGTCGCCCGCGCTGCAGCCGGCAGCGCGCGAGTCGATGGTCTGCGCCAGGATGTCCGCGTACCGGCCCGCGAACAGGGCGCGGGCCATCTCGGTTTCCCCGATCGCGATCTGGTCTCGGCTGCTGCGCATCAGGACCGCTCCCCGAATATGAATGGTTGCTGCGCGAATCACGCCACGGGAAGTGACGGCCGGTTACATCGGCGTGGCGCGATTGTACTGCGGCCCCGCGAGCCGCGGCCGAAAAAGGGGCGGTTCGCGGGCCGGAATCACGCCAGAAAGACGCAACCCGCCGTCACTTCCGGTGGCGGGATTGCTCGGCCATGTTCCGACCACATTGCTGACGGAGTCGGCCCATGACCACGATGACGCGAAGGATCCTGGTGCTGGTGTTGCTGGCCGGTTGCGACGATGCCAGCCATGGCGTGTCGGTGACCTCGGATGGCGGGGTCACCAGCCCGGATGCCACTGCCAAGAGGGGCAGCCTGGACAGCGGCGCGGCGATCGGTACCGGCGACGGCGCTGGCACCGGTGGCGATGTGCACGGCGCCGGCGGTCAGGCCGGTAGCGCGGGCGAAGCCGGGACCGGCGCCGCCGGCGCGCGCGGCGGCGCGACCGGCAGCGGCGGCGCGACGCTGGCGATCGGCGGGCGCTCCGGTGCGGGGGCAATCGGGGCGGGTGGCAGTGTGGGGGCAGGGGCGGGCGGCACCGGCGGCGCCAGCGGTGCCGGCGGGCGACCGGGCACGGGCGGATCGGGGGGCGGCACCGGCGGCGCGACGTCCTCGACCTGCGGCGGCCCCGGGCAAGGTTGTTGCGCGCTCAACGCGTGCACCGGCGGCGGTTGCTGCAGCCGCGGCGTGTGCGTCGCCGCCGGCGGTCGTTGCAACGGTGGTGGATCGGGCCTTTGCCAGAATGGAGCGTGCCAGAACGGCGGTGGCGAGCTGTGCGGCGGCGTCGGGTTGCGCTGCTGCGACGGCGACGGCGGAAACTGCACCGCCGCCGGAACCCGCTGCCTGGGCGACATATGCGTGCCGTGCGGCGCGCTCGATCAGATCTGCTGCGCTGGCAGCGCCACCGGCGCGTGCGGGCCGGCGCTGCTGTGCATCGCCAACCAGAGCGACGGAGACGGGAACGGCGACGGCGACAACGGGGGCATCTGCCGGTAGTGAGTGGCGGTCAATGCGCCTGCTCAGGAGGTCAACGCCGGGCGAACCACCGTACCGGAAAGAATGTTCTGCGAAATGGTGTCGGCCGGCATGCCCACCGCCGCGGCGAGGGTCTTGGCCATCGACGGCAGCGTGCTGCCGTACGGGATGTCGCCCGACGCCGACCCGAGACCGGTCGACGATTCGATCGGCAGCGCGGCGTACTCCGTGGTTCCCTGTCCTCCCCCGGCCGCCGCTCCCTGGGTGACCGTCGGTCCGCCGATCACGCTCCCCTTCACGCCGGCCCCGATCATCAAGGTCACGTGATGCCGATCGTTGTGCTGGCGCCCGTTGGCGTTGAACCCGTTGACCATCGTGCGCCCGAAGACGTTCGACATCACGAAGGTGACCTGATCGGCCAGATTGGCGGTCGATAGCGCCTGCATCATCTTCGCGATGCTGGAGACCCCGGCTTGATGTCCCGCGATCTCGGCCGCCAGCCCGGTGTCGCCGTGGTTGTCGCCCCCGAAGCCGACATGGACCACCACGACCGGCGTGACCTTCATCTGGAAGAGAATGATCGCGGCCTGGATCTGCGCGTCCTGCGAGTTGTCCTTGATGGTGCTCAGGCTGCCGAGCAGGCCCTGCTGCAAGGTCCGCAGCTGGGTGGCCGAGGTGGCGTACTGGTCGATGAAGCTCCGCTGGGCGGTGTTGCCCTGGCTGCGCGCGAAGGCATTGAGAGAGTCCAGGGTTTGATCCCGCAGCGCGACGAGATTGGCCGCTCCGAGGCCATTCTTCGGCGCCGCGAGCACGCTGGCCAGGGTCGTCGGGGTGAGGAAGGCCTGGGGCTGCCCCTGGTAGTAGATCGCCTCGATCGCCCCCTCGCCACCTAGCGATAGCGGCTGGGGACGCACGGTCCCCAGGGCGGGAGCCAGCTCGCGGGAGAGAAACGACGGCAGCATCTCGCCGTTGGCGACCAGCCCGAGCAGCCCGAGCACCTTGACCTCGTCCGGGTGGATGATCGTGTAGGTGCCGTGATGGAAGAAGCAGGTTCGCGCGAGCACGGGCGCAGGCAACGTCGACCAGATCTGGGCACCCTTCACGGTCCGGGCACCGAAGCTCATCGGCGTCGAGACCATGGAGGGAGCGCTGGGATGGGCGATGCCGGGATCGTCATAGGTGCCAGGCGCGTTGCAGTTGACCGGATCGCCGTTGAACGACGTGCTGTAGATGATGTACTGGGGTTTGCTGATCGGCGCTGGCGGGGCGCCGGCATCGCCAGCCGCCATCGCGCGCCGGGGGTCGAGGAGGATCGCGGCGGGGATGCCCGACACCAGCGACCGCAGGCCGACGAAGCCGGCACCGAAGAGCATCCGCAGAACTGCGTCACGCCGACCAAGCATAGCGACTCCTTCCCTATTCTCCGACGGACGCGACCCAGGGCGACAAGCAGGCGACGGTGAACGTCGACTTGAGCGCGACCGTCGCCTTGCTGCCGTTGCCGGTCGCGGAGGTGTAGTGGCTGGTGAGGATCGAGATCGGTTGCGCGTCGCGGCTCGAGTCGAGCCCCATCAGGCCATGCACCATGCTGGCGATCGACGCGGTGACCGAGGCCGGGGTCGCGCTCGAATAGAGCGGCGGCGCCCCAGCGTCCACGACCTGGTCGGCCACGTAGGCGCACACTTGCTCGAGCGAGCTGCGCCAGAATGGGTCGGGACCATTGATGTACAGGGGCTGCGCCACCCCGCGACTGTATCCGTCGACCGGGAGCTGAGCCGCGATCGGAGGCACCGGTCCCGGGTTGGCGCAGGAGCTCGCGCACGGCGCCGGAGGCACGGCAGGGTCGAACGCGCAGTTGCAGAAGGGAGGGCTGGGAAGCATGCTGGTCGCGCCGCCGCTGCCGACTTGCAGCGGAATGACCTTGTCGCCACACACGTCGTTCAAGCCGAGACGGCCGTTCAAGGTGGCGCACAGCTGGGCACGACGCACGATCGGAACGACGGCGCCGATCGTCTGCGCCGACGAGGTCGGTGACGCCCAGGTCACCAGCGGTGAGGTGAACAGTTCGTGGACGAGCGTGTTCCAGCTGTAGTTGCTGTCGGCGAAGACCTGCGCCACCCGCTGAACCTCCGGGTCGGTCGCCAGGCAGGAGCCGCTGTTGGCCCACCCGCACAGCTTCAGGGTCCAGGCCGTCTTGAACTGCGGGTGGGCCGCGATCTGACTGGCCAGATAGTACAGCGACGAATCGCCAGACGCGGTGACACCGCCGAACAGGAAGGTTCCCGTGACGGCGGTCTGCTTGGGATCCTGTTGCTGACTGTAGTTGGTCGTGAGATTCGAGCGGAAGAAGCGCGCCATGGGCTCGAGGTTCCAGTGACAGCGGAGGCAACCCGGGTTCGCGGCGTGCACCGGGTCGAGCCCCGGCGCGTTCCTGGTGGTGATGGGCTCCGTGCCGTCGAAGGCCTTGCCCAGCCCCACGATCATCGTCTGATCGATGGTCACGCGAGCCTGGTTGCTGATGTTGGTGGGAAACTGGGAGAGAAACGCCGGCGTGGTGAAGTACCCGACGCGCTGTTCGAAGAGCGTCAAGGTGTTGCTGGCGCGATTACCGGCGATATCGAAGAAGCGCGTCTGCTCCGACAGGTTCTTGGCCTGGTTGATGGTCACCATCCGCCAGTCGGTGTAGTCCGCAGCGACCAGCAGGCGAGGGTGGGACGGCCGGTCCAGGAACTTGCTCGCTCCGTAGCAAATGTATGACTGGTTCTGCGGCTGCCACCAGAAGTTGCCACCCAGGATGAAGCTCGAAAGCCAGCCGCACAGGTTGTCGCCCTGGGCGAAGGAGGTCTTGCTGTTGAAGATGACCGGATCGAAGCTGCCGCACGGCGGGCTCCCCGCCGGCGCGTCCTCCGTGCCCAGGCTGGGGTAGTTGTATTGCAACGCCAGGGTCGGGAGCGAGAACTTCAAATAGTTGGGGCTCGCGGGATTCCCGCTGTCCGCGAGAGGCACGGCCTGCGAGGTCAGCTGGAAGCTCCAGGCGTGATCGGTGTCGTAAAAGCGGCAGATCTTCGACCCCGCGCCGGCCGACGTCGCGTCGGTGACCATGCTGCTGTCGGCGTAGGCGTAGTAGGTCATCATCGCCGTGGTCATCATGTAGCGGGTGGTGGTCACCGCGCTGGTGAACGGCTGCTGTTCCGCCACCAGCCTGGTCACCGTCTTGGCGAAGCTCTGCCGAAAGTTCTGCAACAGCTCGTCGAAGGGGCTGATCGATCCGTCGTCCAGCTGGGTGACGAAGCCGATCGCCTGGGACTGGGACTGCTGGAAGGCGTCCGCGAAGAACAGCTCCATCTTCGCCGTGTACTGGGGCAGCTGCATCCAGGTCGTGACCAGACCGCTCAGTGAGCCGGCGTCGGCCCTGACTGCGTCGATCTCCGCCTGGGTGGGGGCGAGGCCGGTCAACAGAGTCTTCACCTTGGTCACGTAGGCAGGCACGGAGAATGGCTCGAAGGCTGCCGCCGGCGCACCGCCGGTCCCCCCGGGCGTGTCCGCGCTGCCGCCATCGGCGGCGCCCCTACCCGACGATGAGCCGGCGCCGTTCCCGCGGCCGCCGCCGATTCCCGACCCGGTGCGCCCAGCGCCACCGCCGGCGCCGACCTGCCCGGTACAGGCAACGACGCAGGCGAGCGCCGCGTAGCCCGCCCACGTGCCCAGAGGCGTCCTCGAGCTCGGCAATGGTCGGTCGGGCATCGGACACCTCTGTATCCGATGAGTGGGACCTCCGCGGTCCCGCGATCACCCCTTCTTCATTCACCAGGTCCGCAGGGCGACGGCACGCAGCGAGAGCAGGCCGGCCACGACCGGCGATCGATACGCCGCACCGAGCCCGTCGATCCCGAAGTCGTCCCTCCGCAGCTGCGATAGCGCCGCGGCAGAGAGCTCCCAGGCCAGGTAGTGGGTGGGCCGGTAGGCCAGCGCCACCTCGGCGGGCAGGGCCAACCAGAAGCGGGCTTGCCGGCCATTGGTGGTGAAGCCGCTCGCATCACCGGTCATCGCGCCTGCATACGCGCCCGAACAGAGATCGACGCGCACCTTCTGTCGCTGCCAGGCGGCGTAGCAGGCGCGCACCAGCCCGCTCACCAGCTCTTGCCGTATGCTGCCGGGCCCCAGCGTGTGGTCCTGCGCCAGCGCCCACAGGACGCCCAGGCCCGCCCGCCAACGTCCGATCGCGCCGCCGAGCTCGGCAGTTCCGGCCAGCGAGAACGAGCCGAGAGCCCCCATCAACCCCGCTGCCCCGACCGACAAGCTGGCGGCGCGCGGCGCGGGCGGAGGCGCCACCAGCGCGACCGCCGGAGCGACCAGCGAGGGAGCAGGTTCGGGTTGGTGCTGCGCTTTCCGCTGCTCCTCTTCCAGCAGGTCGGAATCGAAGAGCAGCGCCAGGGTGACGGCTGTCGCCTCGCCCAGCGCCACGCAGGTGGGTCGGCGCGACAAGATGGTGCGGCGTCGCCCTGGCGAGCCCGCGGTGATGGACGCAGCGAAGGCCTCGCCGGCCTGGGTGAAGGCGACCCGGTACTGCGCATGCCCTTGCTCCTGCGCGCCACGGATCGTTTCGATGCGAGCGGCCAGCCACACCGCATCCGGACACGACTCTGCCCCGGCGGCGCGCTCGACGGTGAAGCTGGGCTGTGCCCGCGCTTGCCCGCTACCCAGTAGCGACGTCAGGACCACGGCCCCGAGGAGCCGCCCCCGGCAGGGTTGCCTGGCGTCAAAGCCAGCGATCATCTTCACGTACACTAGCACTTCCCAGGAAGTCGCTCCCCCGCGGCGCGTCCAACCGTCCCGCCAAGGCCGCGCGGCGGCATTCTTGTGATCGCGCGGCGCTGTTCCCTCCACATACAATAAAGTGGGATCCCGCCTATGGCCCTGAGCTCCTTTCCGCTTCGAGCGCCCCTCGCCGGGAAGGCCGAGGCCGTTCTCACCAGGAGGCTGGATGGTGTGGCTGGCGCAGCGCCGAGTTTTCGCGCGGTCTACGACGAATACTTCGACTTCGTCTGGCGTTCTTTACGTCGACTGGGCGTGCGTGAGGCCGACGCTATGGACGCCACCCAGGGCGTCTTCCTCACCATCCACCTGCGCCTGGCGAGCTTCGAGGGGCGCTCGCAGCTGCGCAGCTGGATCTTCGGCATCTGCATGCGGGTCGCCAGCGACCATCGTCGCTCGGCACCCGTCCGGCGCGAGGTCATCACGGACCAGGTCGACCTGAACCTGGGCGCGACCGCGCACGACGCAGATCCGCTGGTCCGGGCGGAATCCCGCCAGGCCGTCGCGATCGCCGAATCGATCCTGAACCAGCTTCCCGAGGACCAGCGCGTAGCCTTCGTGCTCTTCGAGCTCGAGGAGATGTCGGCCGAGGAGATCGCCACGCTGGTGGACGTCCCCGTGGGAACCATCCGGTCTCGCTTGCGGCTGGCTCGTGAAGCGTTGCATCGCGAGGCCATGCGCCTGGCCGCCCGCACTCCGACCAGACAGAAAGGCGTCGTCTGATGTCAGACTCGAAGCGGCTTCTCAGCACGACGGGCGAGCAGCACGAGATCGAGCGCAGCCTGCTGCGCAGCCTGCGCGATGTGACGGCACCGCCCGACGCCAAGGCCGAGACCTGGACGCGCCTGCAGGCCCAGCTGGCGGCGACAGCGGCGGTCGCCGCGGGCGCTGCGGCCGCGGAATCGGTCGCCAGGGCAGCGGTCGGCGGTCCGATGGGGGCAGGCGTCGCGGCCACCCCGACCGGTCTGGCGACGGCGGGAGCGATGGGGTCCGCGGTGGTCAAGCTGGGGCTTGGCCTGCTGGTGGTGGGATCGCTCACCGCCGGTGCCGTGGCGCTGTGGCCGCGCGGGAAGCCCGCGATCAGCGCGCGAGCGGTCGCGCCCGCCCCATCGGTGCCGGCCGCGGTGGCCATGCCGCGCGGGCCGCAGCCACCGGCGGCGCCCGCGCCGGCGACGGAAGATCCGGCGGCCATCGCCGCAGTACCGTCGAACAGCAGAGCGATTCACCCCAGGCGCCCCGCGCCGTCCGCCATTCCCGATCCCCTCGGCGTGGAGGCCGCGATGATCACCCAGGCGCGGGCTCAGCTGCGGGGTGGCGATGCCCGCGCCGCGCTGTCGACCTTGGGTCGACTGCAGTCGCGCTCGCGCAACGGGGCGCTCGGGCAGGAACGCGAGATCCTCACCATCCAGGCGCTGTCCGCGCTGGGCGAGACCGAGGCCGCCCGCCGCCGGGCGCGCGCCTTCGTCGCGAGCTATCCCGACAGTCCGCACGCAGCTCAGGTGAGGGGCATCGCGCACGGCCGATGAAGCGGGGCAGCCTGGCCGGAGCGCGGATCCTGCTTGTCGCGCTGGCGGGCTCGATCGTCGCCTGCAGGGCCCCCATCATTTCGCTGGGCTCGTGGTCGGCGGACGCCGGTACCGGATTCTATATCGAGGCCGAGAGCGGCCAGCTCAGCGGGGGCTTCACAGTGCTGGCCGACCCGACAGCCTTCGCGGGACAGGCCATCGAGCCGCCTGCCGGGGTCTCGTCGCCGCCCAGCAGTCCGGGCTCGGCGCGCGCCCTCTACGAGTTCTCGCTCGCCAGTCCGGGCAGCTACATCATCTGGGGCCGCATCCATTCGCCCGACACCGCCCACAACACTTCCTGGGTCCAGGTTGACCGGGGCGTCTGGCATCTGTGGCGCGTCTCGACCGGCGAGATCTGGTACTGGAACAAGATCCACGACGGCTTTGATTACAACACGCCAGTGACCTTCGACCTGGCCGTGGGGATGCACCAGCTGTCGGTAGCCAGCGCGGCCGATCACGTGGGGCTGGACAGCTTCTACGTCACCGATGGCGCCGACCGACCGCCCCTCGACGACACGCTCTGTACTCCCCCGGACACCATCCAGATCGGCGGCAACTGCATTCCCAGCTGCGGCAGCCTCGGGGGCAACACCTGCGGCGCGGAGGTGTGCGCCGGTCGGACAGCCCTGCCGGTCTACGACTGCGCCGTGTGCTGCATCGTCCCCTGAGAAGTGGACTCGCGTCAGACACTCCTGGTCAGTCGCTCGCCGCAGTTGAAGCAGAAGGCTGAGCCGCCTCGACGCTGATCATCGTGTCGGGCGGGCGCGCAGCGTATCGGGCTCACCTTCGCGTTCACGATGCCGCCGCAGCCGGGGCAGCAACGTACTGGGGCGTCCGAGCGCCGATGATTGAGATTGGGACACGGGACCTCATCGCGTGGCATGGGCGGTAAGCCTCCTTGAGTTTGGTTAGCTCGCAGGCGATTCCAGTCTCGCAGTCCGCAGGCAAGACCATGGGCCCGACGGGGTCGTGGTGGCAATGCCGAAATGCCGCGGGTGATCGTCCGAAAGTGCGACGTGTTGCTTGACGTATGCCGATATCGGCATATGATTTGTCGCCATGGCACGAGCGACGACGACGTCGGACGTCTTCAACGCGATCGCCGAGCCGCAGCGCCGGGAGATCCTGCTGCTGCTGCGCGCGGGTGAGGCGCCGGTGACCGAGTTGGCCCAGGAGCTGGGGATGACCCAGCCGGGGGCGTCCAAGCACTTGCGGGTGCTCCGGGAGGTGGGACTGGTGCGGGACCGCAAGGCAGGCAAGCAACGCCTGTACGGCCTTGACGCCCGCGGGCTGCGACCGGTTCACGAGTGGACCGGCGGGTTCGAGCGATTCTGGAACCAGAGCTTCGACCGGCTGGACACATATGTGCAGGACCTCAAGCGGCAACGCCGGAGGAGGAACTGATGAGCGCGACGGGACGAGGAGCGCCGGCGCAGTCCGCGACGGCCGACCGCGAGATCGTGATCTCCCGGGTCATCGACGCCCCACGCGAGCTGGTGTTCGAGGCGTTCACCGAGGTCCGGCACCTGTCGCGCTGGTGGGGACCGGAGGGGTTCACTACCACCACGCGGGCGTTCGAGTTCCGCGTCGGCGGGGAGTGGGTCTTCGTGATGCACGGACCGGACGGGACGGACTACCAGGAGTGGATCTCCTGGACCGAGATCGCCCCGCCGGAGCGGATCGCGCTGCTGCACGGTGAGTCCCGCGGCGACCCGAACGCCTTCGAGTCGGTCTTGACGTTCGCGCCCGACGGCGCGGCGACCCGGATCGAGATGCGT
>Ga0207701_10004863_pt1 | contig 13588 bp, 12 predicted proteins | sample KBSSwiSSwithPhiX_FD_184294 | JGI IMG/M metagenome (GOLD analysis project Ga0207701, IMG submission 184294) | Switchgrass rhizosphere bulk soil microbial communities from Kellogg Biological Station, Michigan, USA, with PhiX - S5 (SPAdes) (version 2) | ecosystem: Environmental > Terrestrial >... | reverse complement strand
ATACCTCCTGATGTTTCTCCAAAAAGCAAGCACCAGGTAAATGATAACAGGCGAACCCATCGTAAGTATTGAAGCATAGATAAAAAACTGGCGGATCTTACTGGTTGCAATGCCCAGCCTTAGGCCTATGGCAGTACAAACGCCAAAGGCGCTCCATTCGATGTAGTTCTTAAATCGGTTCATGTTTGCTAAATTAGATTTTTCAAACAATTCATCCAATTCCCTGTTATCAACATACCTGTTTTTCGTACTTTCGCAACCCATACATATTTCAGATTTCAGATTGCGGATATCAGATTTACGAAAGTGTATCTTCTTTCAATCTACAATCGAAAATCTTAAATCTTAAATCCTTCATCATGGTATTTGATCTCGCACTAATCAAGAAAATTTATTCCGAACTTCCTGCAAAAGTTGCAGCTGCCCGTAAATTGGTCGGCAAGCCTTTAACTCTTACGGAGAAAATTTTATATGCACACTTATCCGGCCCTTTACCCGCTTCGCCCCATAACAGAGGTAAAGATTATGTAGACTTTGCACCTGATCGTGTTGCTATGCAGGATGCCACAGCTCAAATGGCTTTATTGCAATTCATGACCTGCGGCCGTCAAACAGTGGCTGTTCCATCAACCGTGCATTGTGATCATTTGATACAGGCAAAAGTTGGTGCAAAAAAAGATCTGCAATTGGCGATCGAAACAAATCGTGAGGTTTATGATTTCCTTGGTTCTATTTCTGATAAATACGGTATCGGTTTCTGGAAAGCCGGAGCCGGTATCATTCACCAGGTAGTATTGGAAAATTATGCATTTCCCGGAGGCATGATGATCGGAACAGATAGTCATACGCCTAATGCTGGTGGACTTGGGATGATCGCAATTGGTGTAGGTGGCGCTGATGCGGTGGATGTAATGGCAGGACTTCCATGGGAATTAAAAATGCCGAAAGTGATCGGTGTAAAACTAACTGGAAAAATAAGTGGATGGACAAGCGCAAAAGATGTGATTCTTTGGGTTGCTGGTCAATTAACCGTAAAAGGCGGTACAGGTGCGATCATTGAATATTTTGGCGAAGGAGCGGATAGTTTAAGTGCAACTGGAAAGGGAACTATTTGTAATATGGGAGCAGAGATCGGTGCTACCTGTTCGCTATTTGCTTATGATGAAAAAATGAGTGCTTACCTCAAAGCAACTGGGCGCACAGAAGTGGCTGATACAGCTGATGGCGTTCGTGAACATCTTCGTCCTGATGAGGAAGTATATTCAAACCCGAAAAAATATTACGATCAAGTACTAGAGTTGGATCTTAATACACTTGAGCCTTACCTGAACGGGCCTTTTACTCCTGATCTTGCCACTCCTATCTCAAAATTGAAAGAAGCAGTAGAAAAAAATGGCTGGCCCGAAAAAATTGAAGTTGCATTGATCGGCAGTTGCACTAATTCATCTTATGAAGATATTAGTCGTAGCGCTTCTATTGTTGAAGATGCAAAAAGCAAAGGATTAAAAGTGGCTTCTGAATTCACCATCACTCCAGGTAGTGAGCAAGTACGGTACACAATAGAAAGAGATGGTTTCATAAAAGAATTTGAAGATGTAGGAGGAATGGTGCTTGCCAACGCCTGTGGTCCATGTATCGGCCAATGGGCAAGACATATAGATGACCCCAACCGTAAGAACACGATCATTACTTCTTACAACAGGAATTTTGCAAAAAGGAATGATGGGCTGTCCAGCACTCATGCTTTCGTAGGTTCACCTGAATTAGTGACCGCATTAGCAATGGCAGGAACACTTAATTTCAATCCACTAAAAGACAAATTGAAAAATGATAAAGGAGAAGAAGTTTTATTGAAAGAGCCAACAGGATTTGAACTTCCTCCAAAAGGTTTTGCTGTTGAGGATGCAGGCTTCCAGGCGCCGGCAGCAGATGGAAGCGGTATACAAGTAAAAGTAGCAGCTGATTCAAAACGTTTACAATTGCTTGAGCCATTCAAAGCATGGGAAGGAATTGATCTGAAAGGGTTAAAACTTTTAATTAAAGCAAAAGGGAAATGTACAACTGACCATATCAGTATGGCAGGACCATGGTTAAAGTTTCGCGGACATTTGGATAATATTTCCAACAACATGCTGATCGGGGCCATTAATTTTTATAATGATAAAACAGATTCAGTAAAAAATCAATTGACAGGCGAATATGGACCGGTGCCTGCAACTGCAAGAGCATATAAAGCTGTTGGTATCGGCAGCATTGTTGTTGGTGATGAGAACTATGGCGAAGGTTCATCAAGAGAACATGCGGCGATGGAACCACGTCATCTTGGTGTTCGTGCAATACTTGTAAGAAGTTTTGCAAGGATCCATGAAACCAATTTGAAAAAGCAAGGAATGCTTGCACTTACATTTGCCAATAAAGAAGATTATGATAAAGTGCAGGAAGATGATAGCATCGATATTAATGATCTCACAAGTTTTGCACCAGGCGCTTCTTTAATTGTTGTATTGAATCATAAAGATGGAAGTCATGATGAGATCCTGGTAAACCATACTTACAACGAACAGCAGATCGAATGGTTTAAAGCCGGTGGCGCATTGAATGTGATACGGTCTCAATTCGCAAAAGTCTAATTGTAATTTCTACAGTAAAAAATCCCATATCGCTATGGGATTTTTTTATTTTAATAACAATTCGTCAGCAAATGCGGAAATGAAGAAAAATCGTTGATGGCAATCAATAAAAAAATAAAATCTGGAAAAAATATTCAGCATTAGCTTCATAATAAGCTACTGTGGAAAAATAAACGATCGTATTCCATTATCGGCTGAATCCAGAAAAACAATTTACTCTACATTCGCGTTTCAAATTTTTTAATCCTAAACCCTAACGTATGCGAAGACTTTGTAATCATTTGGGGGGGGCTATTGCTCCTTTTCGTTTCATGTAAAAAAAATAACACTGAACTTCAAATTGATCATTCAGATGCAAATTCAGTAATGGCGACCCTTGCTTCAGACTGTGATACTCATCCTATCATTGATAATATGCCCGGATACAATACCAACACAGACACTACAGAATTACCAACTATCTTAGGAAGCCAGCGAAATAATCCATACACGCTAAGCAGGATGAGAATAGCTTATGATAATCTTGGTTATGCAGGGCTGGCGGTAAATGCTACAAATTTATATGTTCGGTTTCTACCCAACTCAGCAAGTCAGCTATCTACATTAGATTCTATAATGGATTCACAAAACCTGGAATTATTTGATGCACCGATGGATTATGATGTATTGCAGGAAGGGGATTATTATCAGGATCCATCCATTCCTGATACATCAGTTACGTGGCAATATGCTGTGGTGCCAACAAATTTTTTAGCACCTGCAGGCATTACCTATGAGGTTTTATCGCAGATTCATATTCCAGGAGATGATTATACCGCAATGGAAACAGAAGCAGAAAGATTAGCTTCAATACAAGATAGCATTGATTGCAGCGAAGGTGGCGCCGGCCCTTTAGCCAAAATCATTCAACCCAATTTTCCTCAATGCCCGCTGGACTATCACTGGGACGTTACTGCTCAGGAATGTGTTTGTAATTGTTGCCCGGAAGGCTATCAATGGAGCGGTAATAAATGTGTACCTAAACCACCACCGCCACCACCATCGCCTGCAACGGATGCACAAGTGCCTGCAGGAAATATTACGGTTTCAGACAATAATCTTGCAACAACTCCAACTCCTCCCGTACGAAATTTAAGGGTGGTAGCAAAACGTTGGTTTAAAATTGAAAGAACCTATACAGATAACAATGGCCATTTTCAATTCACTAAGCGATTTAAGCATAGCGTAAAAATCAATGTAAAGTTTAAGAATGATTTTGCTGCGATAAAAGTTTTCAGACTGACCAGTTTTTGGAGAATGTTGTACCCTGTAACAGCAAACATTGGAGTTTTTGGAGGCAATAAAAGTAATATCAATCACAATTTTGATAAGATTAATACTACTGTTGCAGCGATGGGTAATCTTTTCTGGGCTGGCGCCACAGTACATAATAGTGTGCAGGAGTATAGAGAATTTGCTGCGCAAGAAAATTTTGGTTTACCGCCAACAGGTTTAAAAATATTTATTACAAGATGGGCGCATGGATCTGGGATGACACCTATGTGGAATAAACGATGGTTCAGTGGCCTCCCCCAAGAAGTCGCATTTACATTTTTTGTTGGTCAGCTTTATCTTCCTGCAGCTGGTGTTACTGCTTTTCTTACTGTGTTAAAGCATGAGTTGGACATGGGTATTAGTTACAGAGGGGCTACTGATGATTACACAAATTTCTTTTCAGATGATTTAAAAACCACAACTTATCATGAGCTTACCCATTCAGCCCATTATGCTGCGTTAGGTAATAACTGGTACAGTCAGTTTGTGACTGCCGAAATCGATGAGATCATTAATAATTTTACGTCGGGCAACTCTCCATATGGAGACGGCAGTAATCAATCTAATTCGCCAATTATAGCTTTAGGGGAAAGCTGGGCATATCATATGGGTCAGTTTTTGGCTGACAGGCAATATGGAAATCAGAGTTCTTGTGCAGGTGAACAAGGCACTTGTTACAGTAATGGTTCTATAACTGGGCTAAATAGTCATCGGATTGCTTTGGAAATTTTTAATCCTACGTTTACTTCTGATCCATTCTATTGGATACCTAAAGGATTGTATTATGATTTGTTAGATGTAAGGAATGAAACGATAGCAACGGGAGGGCCTATAGATGATAATGTATCAGGGTATACCAATCAACAATTCTTTAATGCATTTAATTCAAGCATAACCTCGTTAGAGGCTTATAGGCAAAACCTACCAAATATTAACAACCAGGCAGTGGAGGTTATAAATTTATTCCAGCAATATGGGTACTAGCAGTAAACTCATTCTGGTAGTGGCAATTTTTGCCACTACCATTAGTAGCACCTGTAAGAAGAAACTTATTTGTGCTGATGCTAATAGCTATTCGTTTCAGATAGGTATATCAGCTTATCCCGATAAGGACAGTATTCATGTAAGCGATACATTATGGCTAGAATGTAACAGTCCTTCTAATCTAAAGGATTTGCTCTCGGGTGATATGATTGATTATAGCGGTGTGAAAAACCTTGAAACTGTTCTAACACTTTTGCAATTTCAAAATGCAACCAATGTTCAGGGTGCGATTAGGAATTTTAGTATAAATGTAATTAAAGGAACCCAATTTAATAGTTCATCTGACCCAACATCAAACCAAGAATATTTAATTACAGAAGAGAATAAGATTTTCAAACTCAAACTAGCTATCATTCCGAAAGACACAGGACGTTTTGTTTTAACTATTAGTAACGCATCAGGTATACATAGAACCAATGATGTATGTACAAAAGCAGCTTTTGAAATTGATTTTCAAAATACAAACCAACACTTTTATTTGCTTCAATTATGGCGGCCAGATTTATATTTGACACTTGATGCATTAGGCAAACCGAAGGTTTATTATTTTAAAGTTTATTAACAATTAAAAGAACATACAGTGAGAAAATGGCTAAGCTGAAGATTTTTAGAGCTTTTAAGTCCTTAATGTAACCATCAATCTGCCATAAATTTATTTCAGCAATATGGGTACTAATTATAAAAATTTCATGGTAGTGACAATTATATTTGCCACTACCATTTATAAGTACTTGCATAGGAGTAAGTTTATTTGATCCGGGAAGTTCTTATGCCACAGAACGTTTTAGATATATTTTAATTAAAGGAAAATTAGCCCCTAAGAAAATTTTAAGAGCGATATTGAATAATAAATATCGTTCCTTTCTATTTGTATGAATAAAAGTATCAGGTTATTATTGTCATTAGCGTTTGTCTTTTTTATTGCAAATAAAGATGCGGCGGCTGCCGTTGTACCTATTGATTCTATACCAGCTACTAAACCATGGAAGCTTTCACAACAACAATTTTTGGATCAATATGGGAAAGACGATACCTCAAGGGCTATTATTAACTACTATTTCGAACAACAACTAAACAAAGGCCGAAAAAATTTTTTAGTAAATACACTTATAACAGTAGTAAGCATTTCTGTGTTTGCAATTATAACTACAAATGGCGCAGCTGGTGCAGTAATAATTGGAGCTCCTTTTATTTTGGGAGGGGTGATTTTTGGTATGCTTGCATTTAGTAATGCAATTAACATGATTTATTTTTCCAGGAAAAAGCTGTTCAAGGTTTTAAAGAAATATTTTGAAACTAAAAGAATTCCTGATTCGTTAAGGAAAGATATTTACCGGAAAAAACATTTGAGTTAATTGCACTGGTCAATTTCATTCCTTCAAAACTCTCAAACTTGACAATAAAAAGTCCCATAATGATATGGGACTTTTTATTTTGATACCAGTTTCTTTATTCCCGGAATTATTTATCTTCTAAGCAACTTCTGCTTTAAAATTGAAATTGGCCAGTTATTTACTAACTTCCGTATATTCATAATTAAAACCGTTCTATCATGGAAGAAAATAAAAACACAGAACAGGATGCCACTAAAAAAAACTCCCTGCTTGATAAAGCTGAAGAGGTAGCTGGAAAAATAAGCGAAAAAGCCGGAGAGGTTTGGGACAAAGTGGAACACGAAACTGAAGAAGCCTGGAATAAAGCAAAAAACAGTGAACTGGCAGGTAAGGCAAAAGTAAAACTTGAAGAGTTGAAGGAAGATGCAAAGCATCTTTATGAACAAGCAAAAAGTGGTGAACTCGCAGACAAAGCCAAAGTAAAATTTGAAGACTTGAAAGAAGATGCAAAAGACCTTTATGGCCAGGCAAAAAGCGGTGAGCTTGCTGACAAGGCTAAAGTAAAACTTGAAGGTTTGAAGGAAGATGCAAAACATCTTTATGAACAGGCAAAAAGTGGTGAGCTTGCTGACAAAGCGAAAATAAAACTTGAAGGTTTAAAGGAAGATGCAAAAGAATTATGGAATAAGGTTGTTGATAAGCTTGACAACGAAGAAAATAAAAAGACTACGCCACCACAGGAAGATCCCAAATAATTATACTTCAGTAATACTATTCAGTTTTATAAAGATTTGCTGATTGCTTATTCGCTGTTTGCGGAGAATTATCAATCACCATAAAATCTGCGGGTGAGCCATGCTGGCTTATCAGATCCTTATACTTCACTTTTAAACTTCTTTTGAAAGTTCCAAGATAGCCTGGTTTGGAAATTTTTTCCGGATCTAGTTTGATAGATTCGATGTGGTCGTTTCCTATGTACATCATCAATTGCATAGTGGTAAAGTAGAATACAAATCAACTTATTTTTCACTTTTATTGCAATACCAATTTGTACTCAATTTTGAAAAGTAAGTTTACGAATAAAGCTGCGGCTTCCCGGTTTAGGTGAAATACTGTGGCTCGTCCAATCTTTGTAATTTGCTAATAATAAATCTCTTACTATGTCAGTCAACAGGAGAAATTTCTTAAAGGCCTCAGGACTTTCTTTATTGCCTGCAGTTTTCCCTGCTGCACCTATATTAGCAAACAATGTAAATAAGAAAACATTTGCCGCAAACGAGCCTGTTGTAAAATTGTTTGGCGATGGAGAATTTTATGACGGCCTTCCATACCTTGAACAATTACAAGCCGCTAATAGTAAACAACAAATTAAAGTTGATCGCTATGGTTTAGGTGGCGCAGTTGAAGAGTTGGAAAAAAAATTCGAAGCTATTACTGGCAAGGAAAAAGCGATCTATATGCCAAGTGGCACTATGGCGAATCAACTTGCCATTGCGATGCTGAGTGGTGAGAATACAAAAGTCTTTGTGCAGGATACCAGTCATGTGTACAGGGATGAAGCTGATGCAGCACAATCAATTTTTAATAAGCGGTTAATGCCATTGGCGAAAAATCAAACCTTTTTTACTGCCGATGAATTAAAAAAAGCGATTGAGAATCTTGACAGCGAAGAAGTATTTAAAAGTGGTCTTGGTTGTGTTTCTATAGAAAACCCGGTGCGTCGTACAGATGGCCGGATGATCCCAATTGATGAAATAAAAAAGATCAGTGAATATTGCCGCAGTAAGAATATTAAGGTTCATCTTGATGGTGCAAGGATCTATCTGGCTTCAGCATGGTCAGGTACCTCTATAAAAGAATATGCAAGCCATTTCGACACAGTTTATATTTCATTGTATAAATATCTTGGTGCAAGCGGCGGTGCTATTCTTTGTGGTGAAAGATCTTTGATTGAAAAAATGCCACACATGATAAAGATACATGGCGGTAATATGTTTGGCAATTGGTTAAATGCAGCAATGGCTTCTTACAAACTAGATAGCATTGAAGAAAGATTACAGGAAGCCATCAAAAGATCAAAAGAAATTTTTGCATCACTTAATCAAATACAGGGAATAAAAATTTCCCCATTAGATGGAGGCACAAATATTTACAATATGAAATTCCCCGCGGGAATTCAAGGCCAAAAATTTGGCGAGAGTCTTAATAAATATTTTATAGGTATGCGAAGTCCAAATGAAAATGGAGAAGCAAAAATTTCAGTGAACGAAACCTTGCTCTATCGGGAACCTAAATATATTATTGATGCTATTAAAGAATCGCTCACTAGAGCAAAATAAGGTCGTATAAAAATTACCGCCTTAAAAAATCAGTATATAGCTTTTGCATCAGTGCTTTTGCGATTCTCTCGTGTTCCTTATTTGTTTTTCCTTCTTCAAAGACGGTTCTCTTTCCTGTATTATCAAAAAGCAGCCTGCTACTATCGGTTACAAAACCTATTCCATCATTGTAAGTAAAAAAAGCCCAGTGTTTTGAAGTTGAATCGAAAACATTTTTACCAAATGGAAAAGGATCTGTTTTGAAATGAAGTTGTTGTGTTAAACTGCCGGCCATATCAAGTTGATCGATCGTTTTTCCAATTACAACATTTTGCTTTTTCAATGCACCCCCAAGCCATAGAATGGGTATTCGATAATCATCAGCACGTTTTCCTGTTACTGGCAAATAATGTCCGTGATCAGCAGAAATAATTACAATTGTATTTTGCCATGATGGCATTTTCTTTAATTCATTTATTAAACTATACACAACAGAATCAGTATAATGAAGTGAGTTAAGAAATTTTGTTTCCTTATCATTTCCATTAAATACAGTTGGAACCGGCGTTTCAAATGGTTCATGACTGCTCAACGTAAGCCAGCTTGCAAAAAAAGGTTGCTTCATTTGTGGAATATCGCTCACCAGTTTCCTCATCACCGCATCATCATGTGCTCCCCATTTGGAGTTCATGTCTATTTCTTTAAAATCGCTTTTTGTAATTAACTGTTGAAATTTTTGTGCATTGAGATAGCTTTTGATATTCATGAATTCAGGCTCACCTCCATAATAAAATTGAGTCGAATATCCATTTTGAAAAAACAGATCACCTAACCCTGGAAGTTTGGCTGTCTTCTCCGGGTAATTCACAATTGAGCCTTTCGGCAAAGCTGGATATCCACTTAGAATTGCGCCTATTCCCTTATCTGTTCTGTCACCGGAAGAATAACAATTACTGAAGTAGATTCCTTCTTTCATTAATATCGGAAAAAATTTGATCACAGGTTTTCCATCAATATTTTTATTTAAAACTTTCTCAGTAAAACTTTCCCATATTATTACAATAACATTTGTCTTTACTAAACTGCTATCATTAATAACCTGCTCAACCTTTCCCTGGCCATCAAAAAGAGGATCTACAATTGCATCTACTTCTTCATTTCCCATATATTGATACAAATGATCATTTAACTGGCCTCTTTGTATGGCTGAGAACATAAAATTCCATGAAGGGTTAATCGCTGCATTATTTGCATATTGACTATTGCAGAAATAAACGCTGCTCTGGTTTAATGGAGATAATTGAAATCCCCCACGTATCGGTATAATAAGCGAGCCAGTAAAAAGTAATATCAGCAATGCCTGCACAAAACGATATTTACTATTTTCCAAAAGAACTATTGATCTTGAAATAATTTTCCTGAAGATCCAGAATAAGAAAAGATAGACAACAATAAGACCTATAAAGATCAATACAAGTGGAAGATGGCTGATAGAGGCCCATGCTTCTTTTGGGCTAGATAAAAATTTCAATGGAGTCGAGTCAATCCTTGTTCCCCAGGCTTTAAAACTTTCAACATCAGTAATTATCAATAGTAACTGTATAAAAAGAATAATACCAGTATAAATTAAATAGATCCATTTTTTTCTGAAAAAAGGAATAAATAAAGAGGTAATCACGAAAACACAAACCAACGCTGTTAAATAAGCGGCCATTGAAAGATCCATCTTTAACCCATACCATAAACTTTGCAAAACAAGTGAAGATGGGGTCTCTTTTGCATAATCCATCGTTGATAAGAGAAAAAACACCCGGGCAACTTCAAAAAAAACGACCCAGGTAAAAATATAAATGAGGAGAAAGAATATTTTTTTTAGCATGATATAAAGATCAAATGTCACCTCTTATTTACAGATAGAAGAATTTATGTTCGATTTGCATTTTCAATTATGGTTCAGAATATCTCCCCTAGTGCCAGGTCAATACCAAAGAAATCTTTACTGAAACCAAAATCCAAACTTATGTTGGTCTTTGATATTTTATTAAACTTCAACCTTACTCCGAACCCTGCGGCCGGATGCCAATATACAAAACGATCGGTTAAATACTCTGACGTTGTGTGCAGGTTAGAGAAGATGACAAAACCCCAAAGACCATTTTTTGAAATATCCCTTCTATACTCAGTTTCAAAATAAAGTAAATGCTTTCCCCTATACCTGCTTTGTTGAAATCCCCGACCTGAATGATTTAAATAATCCCAACCAATGCTTGGCAGGTCAAGGTACGGCACCTTACCATTAACAACTCCCCAATAGTAAGTCCAAAAGGCGAGAAGGTTTTTTTGTTTTTTACTAAATGAAAAATATTTCCTCATATCTATATACACCGATTGCCAATCATCAGTGCTACCCAGTTCATCCAAATTGAAACGATAATCGGTAGAAAAATAAAAGCCACCCTCTGGATTAATTGCATTTCGGCGTGTATCTATAAGAAAGTTTAAGACAGGTCCGCTGGAGATGGTACTATTTAATAATTGATCCTTGTAATCATAGAAAGGAATTTTAGCAAAATGAGTAGAATCTTCGGAAACACTCAGACCATAATGGTAATCCAACGTATAACCGGCACCCAAAAAAACATTTTTTCCCAATTCTTTTAATAAAGATTGGTAAACTCTTACATAGTTATAGTCTAATATTATATTCTTTTCTTTTTCATTTTTACCACCAAGACCCCAGGTCTCCTGTGGATAGATCATAAAACGGGTGTCACCTTTGGATAAAAATTTATTATTAGGGAACCAGATCAGTTGACGAATAGGAAACACAAGTTTTCCATCAAAACTAAACCATGGTGAAAATGTTATAGTTGAGAGTGATGTGGATGACACCGGACCTGTATAAAAAGCCGCATTTAATGCAGTCACAATCGCAGCGCCTCCTCCCGGAGAAGCCCCACCAGTTGGCACAAGTGAAAATTGAACTTTTTTGTTTTGCCTTGTACTATCAGATTTTGTGGGGCTGATCTTAAAGACTTTTAGAATAACATCGATGACGTCCTTTTGATTTGTGACTGTAGTATCAATCTGGACTTGTTGTGAGCTGGCTTTTGTAAATAATGCCAAGCTAAGAAAGCCAACTAATAGTTTCTTCCAGCTGAATTCAAACTTCAAAACTCTTGGGTACAAAATCACAATAAGAGAATTTATATGCCTGATATAGCCTGGAAACATCGCCTGGTTTAAAATGGTTTTACTTACGAAAATAGAGAATATTTTATCCGAAAATGAGTACCTTATAAAAGCAATAAGCAATAAAAAAAGCAATCCTTTTGGGGATTGCTTTTTTATAAATCAATTTAGATAGTTAACTGATCTTTTCTACCTGCATATAATTCAATTCGACAGGCGTTGAACGTCCAAATATTTTTACGGTTACTTTCAATTTTTTCTTTTCATCGTTCACTTCTTCGATCACACCATTAAAATCATTAAATGGTCCTTCAATGATCTTGATCGTTTCGCCTACTATGAATGGCTCACTCATACTTACACCACCAGCTTCAGCCATTTCATCCATCTTACCAAGCATCTTATTTACTTCGGCCTTGCGTAATGCGATCGGATGCTCTTTACCAAGAAAATGGATAACATTTGATGTATTCTTGATCGTGTCGCGAAGATCATCAGAAAGTTTACCATCCAGTATCTCGATCATCACATAGCCAGGGTAATAGTTACGTTCACGCATCACCTTTTTACCATTTTGCACTTTGTATACTTTTTCAACTGGTAAAAAAACCTGCTTAACGATCTTATCCCATCCTCCACGTGATACTTCCTTATCAAGGTATTCTTTTACCTTTCTCTCCTTACCACTTACTACACGGAGTACAAACCATTTTGATTCGGCGGCCTGCGGTGTTTCTGTTGTATTTGTTGTTTCCATCTTAGAAAATGTTATAGATGAATTTCAATGTCACATTTGTTATAAAGTCCATGCCCGCAACCAGCGCTGTAATAACAAGTGTTGCCGCAATTACGATCATAGTTGATTGCTGAAGTTGCTGCCATGTAGGCCAGGTCACTTTTTCCATCAGCTCTTTATAACTCTCTCTGAAATACGTTGCGATCTTATTCATAGTCGTTTGATGTTTAATATTCGAGGCTCAATGTTCGGGGTTGAAAAACTCAAACCTCAAACCAAAAACTTCGAACTATTTAGCACGGGTACTAGGATTCGAACCCAGACTGAAGGTTTTGGAGACCTCTGTACTACCGTTATACTATACCCGTAGAAAGCTAAAAGCTATTCCGTGTTACCGAAACAGCTTTTAGAATCTTATTTTACAAAGATAAAAATCTTTGTATTTCAATCAAAGCTAAAAGCTTACAGCTTATAGCCCATTTTTTATTTCAAGATCTCAGTTACCTGACCCGCACCTACTGTACGACCACCTTCACGAATCGCAAACTTCAAACCTTTTTCCATCGCAATTGGCTGGATAAGTTTTACAGTCAACGATGTATTATCACCAGGCATAACCATTTCAGTACCTGCTGCTAATTCTACTTCACCAGTTACATCGGTAGTTCTGAAATAGAACTGAGGACGGTATTTTTGGAAGAATGGAGTATGACGTCCACCCTCTTCCTTGCTCAGTACATAAACTTCGCATTTGAAATCAGTGTGCGGAGTGATAGAACCTGGTTTGCAAATAACCATACCACGACGGATCTGGGTTTTTTCAATACCACGGAGCAACAAACCTGCGTTATCTCCAGCTTCACCTTCGTCAAGCAACTTGCGGAACATTTCCACACCTGTTACAGTAGAAGTCAGCGGAGTTGGTATCAATCCTACGATCTCAACACCTTCACCAACTTTAACACGACCTCTCTCAATACGGCCAGTAGCAACAGTACCACGACCAGTGATTGAGAATAC
>Ga0207701_10004862_pt1 | contig 13588 bp, 12 predicted proteins | sample KBSSwiSSwithPhiX_FD_184294 | JGI IMG/M metagenome (GOLD analysis project Ga0207701, IMG submission 184294) | Switchgrass rhizosphere bulk soil microbial communities from Kellogg Biological Station, Michigan, USA, with PhiX - S5 (SPAdes) (version 2) | ecosystem: Environmental > Terrestrial >... | reverse complement strand
AGGAGGCCGCGTTCTCGGAGTATGTCTTCATCGATACTCGTACCGACCGATACCTGCCCGACATGCCGATCAAGGTCCTGCTGCGCGACGACGACGGCAACGACGAAATCAAGGCGCGCGAGCAGGCCGCTGCGAAGGCCGCGCCGCTGATCGCGCAGCACAAGGTCGCGCAGCCCGGCACCCGCCACGAAGGCAAGGCCTCGATGGCGCTCGACGAGATCGGCATCTATCAGATGAGTCCCGGCCCATTGGCGAAAGCGCAGGCCTTCGCGTTGCCGGATGGCCGCAAGGCGCGGCTCACGGTCTCACAGCGCGCTCTCGGCAAGGCCGACTGCGACGGTGCCGGTGGACGCGGCGTGAAAGGCAAGGTCGCCGTCGCGGGCATCAAGCTGACCCTGACGCTCGACGGCAAGCCGACGATCCTGCAGGAGGACAGGAAGCTCCCCGAAGCGCGCCGCTGCGTATCCGGCTACGGCATTGCGGAGACCTATCTGCACGCCGCGCCGGATGGCGCCGTGACGATCGCGGCCATCATCGAGACCGTCGACAACCACGACTACCACGCCGGCCCGAACCGGCGCTTCATGGCGGTGACGCGCCGGCTTGCGCCGAAATAGCAGGCTTCGCGCCCGCCCGGCCGCGTTTTACCTCACCGGGTAATCCCACCCGGCGCTGCAACTCGATCGCACCGCGATCAACGCCGCGCGCGCGCGCTTCGGCCTTTTGCCGCCGACGAACCGTCAGTGATACTGGATCGTCACCTGGGCCAGATCGTCGCCGAAATGACGATCGACCCATCCGAGAAAGGCGGTACACAGCTTCGATTCATCCGCCTTGCTGCGAGATTTGACCTTGGCGGTCACGAGGTTCGCGGTGCGCTCCAGGTCGACCGAACCGGTGAACTTGGCATGCACCCAATGGGCCGCATTGCGCCGCTTCGGCCCGGTACGGCTGAAGGTGCCGCGTCCGTTCTTGCGGATGTCGTCCTGCTTGCGGATGATGGAATCGTAGAATTTGCGTCCATCGCGCGGCACAATCTGAAGCCGCTTCATCGTGCGTCCCCGTGATTCGTTCCGGGGCGCCAGCATTGCACGGCCGCACGCAATTGTTGAGGCTTGCCCGATCTGCTACAGCCCGGACTTATCGGCGAGGCAATGAATGATCCCGCGCTACTCCCGGCCCGAAATGACGGCGATCTGGGACCCCCAGACCCGCTTCCGCATCTGGTTCGAGATCGAGGCGCATGCCTCCGACGCGATGGCCGAGCTCGGCATCATTCCGAAGGAAGCCGCCTTCACGATCTGGGAGAAGGCGCGCCACGCCACCTTCGACGTCGCGCGCATCGACGCGATCGAGCGCGAGACCAAGCACGACGTGATCGCGTTCCTGACGCACCTGTCCGAGATTGTCGGTCCGGAGGCGCGCTTCGTGCATCAGGGCATGACGTCGTCCGACGTGCTCGACACGTGTTTCAACGTGCAGCTCACCCGCGCTGCCGACATCCTGATCGGCGACGTCGAGAAGCTGCTGGATGCGCTCAAGCGCCGCGCCTTCGAGCACAAGATGACGCCGACGATCGGCCGGTCGCACGGCATCCATGCCGAGCCGGTGACGTTCGGGCTGAAGCTCGCGCAGGCCTATGCGGAGTTCGCGCGCGCGAAGGATCGCCTGATCGCGGCCCGCAAGGAGGTCGCGACCTGCGCGATCTCCGGCGCGGTCGGCACCTTCGCGCAGATCGACCCGCGCATCGAGGCGCATGTGGCGGCGAAGATGGGTCTCACCCCCGAACCGATCTCGACGCAGGTGATCCCGCGCGACCGCCACGCGATGTTCTTTGCAACATTGGGCGTTGTCGCCTCCTCGATCGAGCGGCTCGCCATCGAGGTACGTCACCTGCAGCGGACCGAAGTACTGGAGGCGGAGGAGTTCTTCTCGGCCGGGCAGAAGGGTTCGTCCGCGATGCCGCACAAGCGCAACCCGGTGCTGTCGGAGAATCTCACCGGCCTTGCCCGCATGGTGCGCGCCTTCGTGACGCCCGCGCTGGAGAACGTCGCGCTGTGGCACGAGCGCGACATCTCGCACTCGTCGGTCGAGCGGATGATCGGCCCCGACTCGACGGTCACGCTCGACTTCGCGCTCGTGCGCCTCACCGGCCTGATCGACCGGCTGATGGTCTATCCGGAGACCATGCAGAAGAATCTCGACAAGCTCGGCGGGCTGATCCACTCGCAGCGTGTGATGCTCGCGCTCACCCAGAAAGGTGCATCGCGCGAGGAGGCTTATGCACTGGTCCAGCGCAACGCGATGCCGGTGTGGCGCGGCGAAGGCGACTTTCTCACCTTCCTGAAGGCCGATAGGGACGTGAAGCGCTTTCTCACCGACGCCGAGATCGAGACGAACTTCGACCTCGGCTTCCATCTGAAACACGTCGACACGATCTTCAAACGCGTGTTCGGCGACGCCTAACCGTTCCGCATCACTTCGCGGCGGCGGCAGCTGCGGCAACAACCTCGCTGATTGTTACCGACGCGGTTCCTTCATTCCGTGAGTAGAAACGAGCATAATGCGTCCAACCGATGACGGCGTCGTTCACGAACAGAAACAGAAAGCCGGCGTCCTTTGGCGTGAATTCGACCCCCGACTTGACCACCATGTACTCCACGTTGCCATACTGACCGACACGAGCGACAATCGCGAACCACGGTTTCGTCAACTTTCGCCGTAGCGGAAGCTCCAGCAATTTGTCCCACCCCATACTCATCGACGTTGTCGGGAACGGCGACACGGTCGTACCACCGTCATCTTTCCAGCCGCTCACGTTGGTCACGTCGATCCGGTATTTCTTGCCTGCCTCGAGTTGGACGTCCGTGAGCTGGCACACGTCGTTTGTCTTCAACACAACGTTCGCCGGAAACACGGTTTTTGTTGAGGGCAGGTTCGATTCGCAAATCCATCCGCCCGATTCCATGAAGTCGAACGCCACCCGGCTCATGGAAACGAATATTGTCGCAATCAGGAGAGCCGCGAACGCTGTCGGCAGTATCTTTTGCGCAAAGACCCGATAGGGGATCGCAGTGATCCTCCATGTCCGCATCCGGTTTGCCAGCCAAAGTGCGGGGCCGCGTATCTCTCCTTCGGTCGTGCGTCCCTTCCTCCAAATCCAGATCAGGCAAATCAGCCAGATCAGGAACGGCAATTCCGGAACAAAGACGAGAGCGGCGAGGATGTAACCGACGCTTGACAGTATTGAGCCGGCAAGCAGGGTCAGTTCAAGTATGAGAAACAGAGCGACGATTGCCGTCAACGGCACGACCACCATCAATGCCGTGCGCATGCGCAGCTTGACGCTCGCTCGCGCCGCGAGCGTCCGATTGGCAGCGCCCTTGCCAGTCCAGGCGGCGAGCGCACGATCATGAATGCGCCTGTCGAGCAAAGCGCCCCAAACCGTCGAGACCAGAACCATCGCAGCGAGAAATCCGATCAGGAAAGGTTTCGCCTGAAAGGTCTCGATCCAAGGACTTACAAAACTGGGAAGAAATCCGCTGGCTAGTCCGGCCACATGGGTGATCGGGATGGTCATCCAGGCGAAATTCTCGCCGAAGTTTACCGTCTTGACCGAATCGTCGACATAGGCCGGCGCAAACAGCAGAAACGCGCTCAGCAACAGTGTCATGAAATAGGATACGCGACGCCACCAGACGGTGTCCCATATCAAATTCAGCTTGTGCTCGTCCGGCATTTGCTGGAGCGCGGAAAAATCGACCGCCACGCGTTTCCGCCGGCTCATCTCGGCAGCTCTTCCGGCAGGTGCGCCGAACAGATCGCCTTTTTTCTGAATCGCCTTGCGATAGGCCTCGAAGGTCAGGACGTTCGGTTTGTTGGGAGCGTCCACGTAGGAAGCGGTCTCCCGTCCTTTGCCGATTTTCGTATGTAGCGCGACTCGGTCACGACCCGCACACCGTTCGGAAGGCCGAGCGGCGCGTACGCGTCCGTGCCCATTGCCATTCGCCAGACGACCGTTTCATGCACCTTGGGATTGGGAATTGTCGCGCCCTGATGGTCGCGCGGCGGGTCGAGCCGTCGTGGGTCATAACGGTAGTAGGCGCCAAGCCCAGCGCGCGGATTGTAGATGCGGCCGTAGGGGGAGACCTTCACCTCCAGCGCGGCGACCGCCAAGGGATTGAACCGGACACCGCGCTTCCCGGCTTCCTTGATCATCCAGCGCAGCGGAACATAGGCGAGCGCATCGTCGGGATATCCGCCGCCCACGTTGGCATGAGCGCCCGCGAACCAGACCTGCGTCAGCGTCTCGTCATCGGTGTGATCGCTCGGCTCCAGTTCGGTCTCATCCCACAAGAGGGGATGAAAGGTCTTGCGTTTGTCGTCGATGGAAAGCGCATGACAAGCCTTCTTGATCCTTCCATCGAGCTTCTTGTCGCGCAGCGAGAGCGGCCATATCCACGATCAACGCCCTTGCCGAATTCGACCACCGGAACTCCATAGGCGTCCACTGTGTCCCACAGCCCGAGAAACGCGATTTCCGGAACCTGGCGCGTCTTGATGCTCCTGAGTTCGGTACGCCGCCCACAAATCCAGTCGCCAAGCCACACCGAAAAATCGCGCAGCGGACGGGCGATTGTGTGCAGACCGACGTACAGCGTCTGTTGAATGCGAAACTTGCGATACAACCGAAGCGCCTTGCGGTGCAGATCGTCGCTTGACGTTGCATCATCGACCAGGCCCTGCGAGAGCACGAAATTGATGAGAACACGGATCGTGAACGCGCCACGGCTGAAGCCGAACGCAAAAATCTGGTCGCCGGGCTCGTCGTTGTTGGGATCAGGCGCCTTGTAGTTCAGACAGAGGAAGCTGTAGAGCGACAGCACGTTGCGCTTGAGGCCCCAGCCGACAGCGCCGCCGAAGACCGCAAGCGGCTTGATCGACGAGGTGCCCACGCCGTCGTCGTACGACGCGATCTGGCTCGCATTCGAAAGGTCGAGCGCGTCATAGACGCGCCACACATTGGTCTTGAATAGCTTGCCCGCGCTGTTGCCGGTGCCGTCCGACAGCAGAACGATGTTGCGACCGACCCTATCCGCCATGACATAGCCCCTCGCCCGGGCAGCATGGTAACTTCAGCGTGGCATAAATACAGTCTCTGCGTGTTCCCCTCCCGCAGCACAAACAAATGGACCGGCGGTCGCCCGCCGGCCCAATTGAAACCCAAGTGCTGAGACTTAACGCCCGCCGCGCACGATCGATCCGGCAAAACCGGGCTGCGCTCCGCCACCGCCGCCGGCCGGCGCGACAGGAGCCGCGGCCGCCGGAGCACCGCCGCTAAAGCCGCTACCGCCGACACGTGCACCGCCGCCGACGCCGATCCCGGTGCCGGGGCGCTGCCAGTTCGCGGGAGGTCCGGCGAAGCCGGTGCGGTTTTGCCCGCCCACCACCGGCGGCGTGCCACCCGGCCGTCCGGCCCAGCCACCAGGCCGACCTGCCCAGTTGCCGCCGCCGTTCCAGCCCGGCCGGCCCTGCCAGCCATGCCGATGCCGGAAGCGCGGGTTGGCATAGAAGTACGCCGACGGCCCATAGGCGTAGCCGTAATCGTAGTAGCCATAGTCGTAGTCCGGTTCGTCATAGACGTACGGCGCCGCGGCAACCACCGGACCGCGGGCTCGACCGCCCATCGCGAGATGACTGCGGCTCGCGAAGCCCGAGCCGCCGCCGAAGCTCACCCGGCACCAGCTACCGGTGCAGCGTCCGACGTCCACGGTCTCGCCGCCCTGAATGGAGCCGACGACCGGATATTGCGTGCCCGGCCCGGAGCGCACATTGAGGTCGGTCTGCGCGGTCGCCGGTACTGCAAGGGCGGCGCCGGTCGAGAGCAGCAACGCCGCGCCGGCGCCAAGCAATTTGGTTCTCAGTGTCATGGCCTGTTTCCTTGGTCTTTAGGTTGCCTGTCTGGCAACCGATGCGTCGCCACCCGGTTCCGAACATTGCGGATTTGACATGTGGGGCGGCGTTCCGGCCCGCCCAGGTGCGACGCGTTGGCGCCCAATTAACCCTTCGCTTAGCCCTGTTGGCCACAATCCGGCCGGACGGGAACCTGATCATGGCGGCACATCGACCGGCCCCGCGAACCGGGCAAGCGCACGACACACGGCTGCGGCTGGTCGTGGCGCCGCGCCTTGTTCCGGAGGCTGGTTATCGCGCAACCTTGCGTCCGGTTTTGACCGGCCCGACGATTACGCCTCGCCACATGTCCGCTCCCAAAATTCTCGTGTTCGATTCCGGCGTCGGCGGGCTGACCGTTTTCCGCGAGATCGCACGGGCGCGCCCCGATGCGCGCTTCGTCTACGCGGCCGACGACGCGTTGTTTCCCTACGGAAAGATTCCCGAAGCCCTGCTGGTCGAACGGGTCGGCGGACTGATGGCCGATCTCATCGCAGCGCATCGTCCCGATCTCGTCGTCATCGCCTGCAACACCGCCTCGACGCTGGTGCTGCCGGCGCTGCGCGCGCGCTTCGCGCTGCCTTTCGTCGGCACCGTGCCGGCGATCAAGCCGGCCTGCGCGGCATCGCAGTCGAAGCTGGTCTCCGTGCTCGGCACCGAAGCGACCGTCGCGCGCGAATACACCCACGCGCTGATCCGCAACTTCGGCGAGGGCTGCGATTTGACGCTGGTCGGATCGGGCCGCCTCGCCGCACTGGCAGAAGCGTCGCTGGCAGGCGAACCGGTCGACGACGCGGCAATCCGCGCCGAGATCGCCCCCTGCTTCGTCGAGGACGGCGCGCGCACCGACACCGTGGTCCTCGCGTGCACGCACTACCCGCTGCTGATCGAAAGCTTCGAGCGCCTCGCGCCATGGCCGGTGCGCTGGATCGATCCCGCGCCCGCAGTCGCACGCCGGGTCGTCGAGCTGATTGGACCTGCGACCGGCGAGAAACACCACGATCTGGCACCGGCGATCTTCACGTCGGGCAAGGTTGCGACCGCGGGATTTAGCGCTGCGCTGCAGGGCTTCGGGCTCGCTCCGGCAAGCGCGGCGCCGTTGCCGGCGGTTTGACACCCCGACCCTTTACCCCTAGAACGCACGCGCCGCGCCGGTTTTTGCCCGCGCGGCGTTTCGCGACCCGTGGTCCGTACCTTCCGCTTTGGTGCAGGACCTGTCGGCCCCGGCGAACCCGGAGCAGCAGGAGGGCGCGTTTCCTCGAAATACAAGCAAATTCAACAAGTTGAGGACGCGAATGACTAAGCGCGCTGAAGCCAAGTATAAGATCGACCGCCGCATGGGCGAAAACATCTGGGGCCGCCCGAAGAGCCCCGTGAACCGCCGCGAATACGGCCCCGGCCAGCACGGCCAGCGCCGCAAGGGCAAGCTCTCCGACTTCGGCGTGCAGCTCAAGGCGAAGCAGAAGCTGCGCGGCTACTATGCCAACATTTCCGAGCGCCAGTTCCGCAGCATCTACGACGAAGCGATCCGCCTGAAGGGCGACTCGGGTGCCAACATGGTCGGCCTGCTGGAGCGCCGGCTCGACGCCATGATCTACCGCGCCAAGTTCGTGCCGACGGTGTTCGCCGCGCGCCAGTTCATCAACCACGGCCACATCAAGGTGAACGGCCGCCGCGTCACCATCCCGAGCTATCGGCTCAAGGTCGGCGAACTCGTCGAAGTGAAGGATGCGTCGCGCGAGCTCGCGCTGGTGCTCGAGGCCAAGGCGCTCGCCGAGCGCGACGTGCCGGACTACATCGAGGTCGACCACAGCAAGATGACCGCGAAGCTCGCGCGTGTGCCGACGCCGCAAGAGATTCCCTATCCGGTGCGGATGGAGCCGCACCTCGTGGTGGAATTCTATTCGCGCTAGAATCGGCGCTCATCGGATGCGAAGGCCGCCCGCGAGGCGGCCTTTTTTTGTGCCGCGACACATCTTTCGATTGTTTGTCGAAACAAACTCTCACACACTGCGCGGGGGGAGCGGCCATGACAGACTGTCCGGCGGAAGCCCGATCCAGAAACATCGTCCTGTTGTCCGACGGCACCGGCAACGCGGCCTCCAGAGTCTGGCGGTCGAACGTCTGGCGCATGTTCGAGTCGCTCGATCTCACGTCGCCGGACCAGGTCGCGATCTATGATGACGGCGTCGGCACGTCTTCGTTCAAGCCGCTCGCGCTGCTTGGCGGCGGTTTCGGCTGGGGCCTCAAGCGCAACGTGCTCGATCTCTATACCTTCCTGTGCCGGAACTACGAGCCCGGCGCGCAAATCTATGCGTTCGGCTTCAGCCGTGGCGCCTTCACCATCCGCGTCGTGCTTGGCTTCGTGGCGAACCAGGGACTGGTCCGCCACTCGCTTTCCGGCGGGTCGCGGCTGCCGGAATCGGAGCTCCAGCGTCTCGCCAAGCAGGCCTACCGCACCTATCGCGCCGAGCGTTTTCACTCGGTGCTGCATGTCGAACGGCTGTTTCGTTTTGTCCGCAACGCCTTCACGAAAATCGCGGACGCGCTGCTGCGGCGGCCGCGCTACGAGCAGGCCAAGAATATCACCCGGGTTCCGATCCACTTCGTGGGGCTTTGGGACACGGTCGCAGCCTACGGACTGCCGGTCGAGGAAATGACGCGCGGCATCAGCCAGTGGATCTGGCCGCTGGAGCTTCCCAGCCGGCGCTTCAATCAGCGCGACGTTCGCTGCGCCCGCCACGCCCTCGCGCTCGATGATGAGCGCACGACGTTCCATCCGGTGTTGTGGACGGAGAGCGACGTGCCGCGGCCCGCGCCCGATGAAAACGGGAAACGCTGGATCCGGCAGGAAAAGCTTTCGCAGGTCTGGTTCTCCGGCGTTCATTCCAACGTCGGCGGCGGTTATCCCGACGACTCGCTGGCGCGCGTCCCGCTTGGCTGGATCATGAATGAAGCCAAGCGAGAGGGCCTGCGCTTCAAAATCAATCCGGACTCGGTCCTGAACGCGACATCGGGCGCCGATCCCGATGGACGCCTGTATGACCCGCGCAAGGGTCTCGGTGGTTATTATCGCTATGGCCCGCGCAGAATCGAAGACCTGTGCAACGTGAAACTGTCGCGCCGCGACGGCGACGAAGTGTTCGTCGCGCTACCCAAGATTCACGAAAGCGCGTTCCGGCGCATGAAGAACGGCGCGCACAGCTACGCGCCGATCGGCCTGCCGACGCGGTATGCCGTGGTGCTCGAGAACGGTCAGATCGTCGAGGGCCAGGAAAATCCTTGCGAAGTGGTCGAACTCGCCGGCGTGCGCGCGACCGCGCAAGAGCGCATCTGGGACCTCGTGTGGTGGCGACGCATCGTTTATTTCGCGACGCTTCTCTCGTCGCTTCATCTCGTGCTGTTTCCCCTCATTTACCGCACGGAGCGCGCCGAGGAATTCACGACGCCGTTGCGTATCGTCTCCGAAACGATCCGCCTCGTCGGAAGCTTCCTGTTGGGCTTCGGATCATGGTGGATCGACAGCTTCGCCGCCAATCCGGGAAAGTTCGTCATCGGCGTCGCCGTGCTGACCGGATTGCTGATCGCAGGCGTCGCACTCGGCAACAAGATCACCGATTCCATGCGAACGATCTGGCAAAGCTCCTTCGAGCAGCGATTGAAACTCACCGGCAGGGAGAAGTCGGGATTCGTCTACAAGCTTCGCACCAACGATGCGTACAGAGCGGTTCTCTGGGGCGCCAAGCGGCACGTCCTCCCCTTCCTGTCGGCGATTCTGATCGTCTATCTCGGCCTCACGGTGATCAATCACGTGATTTTCGATGCGCGCGACGCGATGGGTGCCTATTGCCGCGAACGCGAGAAGCCGGTTGCTTCGGTGGAGTACGGCGCTGCGCAATCCGCGAGCGGCTTTCCGACACGGGATTTCTGCTGGTCGACCGGGTTCCGCGTGCAGGAAGGCGGGCGATACCGGATCACCGTGATCGAGGACCCAAACGCGCCGTGGTATGATGCGACGATCGACTCCGAAGCGCGCGGTTTCGAGGTCAGCGAGCGCGAGGATTTCAGCACGCGCGTGGTGATGACGGCCGCAATTCCCCTGCGGCGCGCGTTGGGTCGCCCGTGGTTCCGTCCGATTGCCCGCATCGGCACAACCGGCAACGATGAATATCCGCTCGATCCCGAAACCGCGCCGGCATACAACAAGCCCGGCAGCGATCGCGTGGTGGCGGAGTTCAAGGCCCGCCGCGACGGCGAATTGTTTCTCTATGTCAACGACGCCGTCTTCATGTGGCCGATCCCGCACGACCTGCTCTATCGGAACAACAAGGGCACCGGGACGGTGTGCATTGAGCGACTTGGCCGCCCGCCGTCGCAACCCGCCACGCGCGATGCCCCGGCTCAAAACGCCGTGTGCGCGCAAAATGCTTCGGACAGATCCAGGCCTGCGGCTCGCTAAGCATGATCCCGCGAAGCCCGGTCCGGATTCGATTGGGCTCGCGTCAGTCGACCGTCGCCCAGATGCAGCCGGCAACAACAGCGATTGCCGGAATGCCGGTGACCAGCAGCGCAGCGCGCCGCCGCGTATTGCGCCAGACAAATCCGACGATCGACCCGCCGATCCCGACAGCCAGAAGTGCGGCGACGAACAGCGCCCACTCACCGTCAAACGAGCTGTTGTTCCAGCCGTAGACCAGGATCGGCGCGATCAGCAGAAGATAGAGCGAGGCAAGCACGTCCACCGCGATCGCGGCGAACAGCAGCGCCCTCATTGCGCCCTCGAGATCAGGCGGACGCGCCTTCCTTCACGGCGAGGCCCTTCTCCTTCATCAGGCCCTGCAGCTCGCCCGCCTGGAACATCTCGCGGATGATGTCGCAGCCGCCGACGAACTCGCCCTTGACGTAGAGCTGCGGGATGGTCGGCCAGTTGGAGTAGGCCTTGATGCCGTTACGCAGGTCGTCGGACTCGAGGACGTTCAGTCCTTTGTACGGCACGCCGATGTAATCGAGGATCTGCACGACCTGGCCGGAGAAGCCGCACTGCGGAAACTGCGGCGTGCCCTTCATGAACAGCACCACGTCGTTGCTCTTCACTTCATTGTCGATGAATTGCTCGATAGCCATGATTGTCCTCGTGTTTCAGCCCGCTCGGCTCCCAGCCCCGGGTCAGGCATTCTTGTCATATATGTAGCGCAGGTCGGACCTCCACCCCAAGGCCCAAGGTTCATTTTTTGACCGGCGCATAGAACGTGCCTTCGACTTCGAAAATGTCGTCCTGATTGAGCCGGGCGACCTCGATGATCGTGCGCGGCGGGTAAGGGCCCTGTCCCCACAGCTCCCCCTGCACCTTGTTGACCAGGGGCCGGAAGCGGGACATGTCGGTCACATAGACAACCAGCCGCGTGGCGTCCCGCAGCGTCGCCCCTTCCGACTCCGCGATCAGCTTCATGTTCATGAAGCCCTGCCGGATGCGCGCCTCGTCCCCTTGCACCAACTGGTCGGTGGCCGGGTCGATGCCGCGCATCCCCGCCACGAAGACGAAATCGCCGGCGCGCGTGCCCAGGTTCCAGGTCCCGGTTGGTTTGATCGCTCCCGGCGGCGACAGCGTTTTCACGCCGTTTGGCGATAACGGCTGCGCGTGAGCCGACCACGCCATGACGGTCATTGCCGCGACTCCCATGATCAGCTTGTACATTGCACACCCCCTGATGCCGACGTGAGCCAACTTCAGCGAAACGCATTCAAGTTTCGGACCGCTCAGCCCTCCGGCGTGCCGGTCTGCAGCGCCAACGCATGCAGTTTGCCGCCCATTTCACCGCGCAGCGCCTGATAGACGAGCTGATGCTGCTGCACCCGCGACTTTCCGCGGAACGAGGCCGCGATCACGGTCGCCGCATAGTGATCGCCGTCGCCCGCAAGGTCGCGGATGGTGACCTCGGCGTCGGGGATGCCGGACTTGATCAGCTTCTCGATCTCGCTCGCGTCCATCGCCATTTGCGGATCCTCGGCCTGCGCGCAAACAGGCTGCTAATTCGCGCCCCCCGCCATGTAGGCCGGCAACCACCCCTCGTGGCGCTCACGCAAGGCGTTTAGCAGAAGCTCCCGTTCCCCGGGAAGGGTCAAGGCCGCCCCGTGGGTCATGCCGATGCGCCGGATCGGCACACCGGCGGCCTTGGCACGTACGGCCAGATCGTCGGCCTGTGCGGGCTTGATCGTCACGACATAGCGCGCCTGGTCCTCGCCGAACCAGAAACCATGCTCGGTAAGGAAAGCGGGCGGGCCGTAAAGCTTCGCGCCGATGCCGGACGCGAGCGCCATCTCGGCTATGGCGACCAGCAATCCGCCATCGGACAGGTCGTGCACGGCCGTGACGACCTTCTCGTTGATCAACGCGCGCACGAAGTCGCCGGTGCGCCGCTCCGCGCTCAGATCGACCGGCGGCGGCGCCCCCTCCTCGCGTCCGCAAATCTCGCGCAGATACATCGACTGGCCCATCCAGCCCTTGGTCTCGCCGAGCAGCACGATCAGCTCGTCGGCCGCCTTGAAGGCGATGCTTGCGGAGTTCGCGAAGTCGTCGATCAGTCCGACACCGCCGATGCTGGGGGTGGGAAGGATCGCGCGGCCATTGGTCTCGTTGTAGAGCGACACGTTGCCGGACACGACCGGGAATTCCAGCGCCTTGCAGGCGGTCGCAATGCCCTGGATGCAGCCGACCAGCTGGCCCATGATCTCCGGCCGCTCGGGATTTCCGAAGTTGAGATTGTCGGTCACCGCCAATGGCTTCGCGCCGACCGCTGACAGATTGCGCCAGGTCTCCGCGACCGCCTGCTTGCCGCCCTCGAACGGATCGGCCTCGCAATAGCGTGGCGTCACGTCGGTCGTCATCGCGAGGCCTTTCGGCCCTTCCTTCACGCGCACCACTGCGGCGTCGCCGCCCGGCCGCTGCACCGTGTTGCCGAGGATCAGGTGGTCGTACTGCTCCCATACCCAGCGCTTGGAACAGAGGTCGGGAGACGACAGCAGCTGCTCCAGCGCGTCGGCATGGGGCATCGGCGGCTCGATGCTCGCCGGATCGATCACCGGCAGGCGCGGCGAAGCGCTGTGCGGGCGGTCATAGACCGGCGCCTCGTCGCCCAGTTCCTTGATCGGCAGGTTCGCCATTTCGTTACCGGCATGGCGCACGACGAAGCGCTTGTCCGGCGTGGTCTCGCCGACGATCGCGAAATCGAGCCCCCATTTGCGGAAGATGTCTTCCGCCTCCTTTTCCTTCTCCGGCTTGAGCACCATGAGCATGCGCTCCTGGCTTTCGGAGAGCATCATCTCGTAGGCCGTCATCGCCGTCTCGCGCGTCGGCACCTTGTCGAGATCGAGCCGCACGCCGAGATCGCCCTTCGCGCCCATCTCGACCGCCGAACAGGTGAGCCCGGCCGCGCCCATGTCCTGGATCGCGATGACGCAGTCCTTCGCCATGATCTCGAGGCAGGCTTCGAGCAGGAGCTTTTCGGAGAACGGATCGCCGACCTGCACGGTCGGGCGTTTCGATTCGGAATCCTCCCCGAACTCCGCCGACGCCATGCTGGCGCCGTGGATGCCGTCGCGCCCGGTCTTGGAGCCGAGATAGACGATCGGCATGCCG
>Ga0207701_10004861_pt1 | contig 13589 bp, 14 predicted proteins | sample KBSSwiSSwithPhiX_FD_184294 | JGI IMG/M metagenome (GOLD analysis project Ga0207701, IMG submission 184294) | Switchgrass rhizosphere bulk soil microbial communities from Kellogg Biological Station, Michigan, USA, with PhiX - S5 (SPAdes) (version 2) | ecosystem: Environmental > Terrestrial >... | reverse complement strand
TCGCCTTCACCATTGAGCTCGCTCAGGCCCCGGCGCTCGTCCGGACCGAGCTCGACACGGGCGACGTCGCGCAGCAGCACGGGCGTGCCTGCTTCCGCTTTCACCACCAGCGTTTCGAGATCGGCGCGGCCTCGAAGATAGCCTTTGCCGCGCACCATGTACTCCGTTTCCGCCATTTCCACCACGCGCCCGCCGACGTCGCGGTTCGACTCGCGTATGACTTGCGTGATGCGGATGAGCGGAATGCCGTAGGCCCGCAGCTTCACCGGATCGACCGTGACGTGATATTGCTGGACGAATCCGCCGACCGAAGCAATCTCTGCGACGCCATGCGCCTTCGTGAGCTGATAGCGCAGGAACCAGTCCTGAATCGTACGCAGCTCGGCCAGCGTGCGGTTCGCGCCGAGCACGGCGTACTGGTAGACCCAGCCGACCCCGGTGGCGTCGGGACCGAGCTGCGGCGTCACGCCGCGCGGCAGACGGCCGGCTGCGAAGTTCAGGTACTCCAGCACGCGTGAGCGCGCCCAGTACACGTCGGTGCCGTCCTCGAAGATCACGTACACGAACGACGCACCGAAAAACGAGAATCCGCGCACGACCCGCGACTTCGGCACGGACAGCATGGCCGTCGTCAGTGGATATGTGACCTGATCCTCGACGACCTGCGGCGCCTGGCCCGGATACTCGGTGTAGATGATGACCTGAACGTCGGACAAGTCGGGCAGGGCATCCAGCGGCGTCTTGTAGACGGCATAGACGCCGGCGAGCACGATAAAGAACGTGGTGAGCAGCACGATGAAGCGGTTGCGCGCGGACCAATCGATGATGGTGTTGAGCATGTCAGCGCTTCCCGCTCGTGGCCGACTTCGGCTCGAGCTTCGTGACGACGTACTCGCCGGACTTGCGCTCCACGAATTCGAGCGTGACCGCGCTGCCCGGTTTGACCCCGGCGCCGAGGCTCGGATTAGCGAGCAGGAACTCCATCGTCATGCCCGGCCAGTGGAGCGTCGCAACAGGGCCGTGGCTTACCGTGATCGTTCCGGCCTTCGGATCGATGCTCTCGACGATGCCTTCCGCCCGATGACCGACGCTCGCGCCCGATTGCGGCTCAGCCGGTGCGCCGCTCGATTGCGAAGACGTCAATCCGGTGATGGCCGCCTTGAGGTTGCTCTCCGCATCGATCAGGAAATTCGCGCCGACGACCACCGCTTCGCCCGCTTTGACACCCTGCTGCACTTCCACGTATTCATCCGTGCGCGTGCCGAGCTTCACTTCGCGCGGCTCGAAACGGCCTTCGGCGGCCTGCACGAGGACGACCTGCCGCGTCCCGCTGTCGAGGACGGCGGAGAGCGGCACGCTCACCACGGCGCGGCGTTCCCCTGCCGCCAGCTCGACCGACGCGTACATCGCCGGCTTGAGCATGCCGCCCGGGTTTGCCAGCTCGATGCGGACTTTTCCGGTGCGCGTCTCGGGCGTGATGGTCGGATAAAGGAACGCGACTTTGCCTTTGAAGACTTTGCCCGGAAAAGCACTCACCTCGATCGTCGCGGCCTGGCCTGGCCGCACCTGAGCGAGGTCATGTTCGAACACTTCCGCGAGCACCCACAGCGACGATAGATCTGAAATCTGGTAAAGCGTCTCGCCGGGCATGAAGCGCATGCCTTTGAGCGCGGGCTTCTCCACGACGACGCCCCCAACCGGTGAGTGCAGCGTGATGGTGCGCCGTGTCGTGCCCGAGGTCTGCAGTTCCCGCAGCTCCTGATCGGAGATATCCCAGTTGCGCAGGCGGGTGAGGGCGCTCTGCATGAGCTGTTGCATGCTGCGCTGAAGCTCGGGGCTCGCGTTCTTTACGTCCTCTATGCCTTTGGCGGCGATCAGATATTCCTGTTGCGCCGTAACGAGATCCGGGCTGTAGACATCCATCAGCGGCTGCCCGCGCGCGACCGGCTGTCCGGTCGTGTTCACGTGGAGTCGCTCGATCCAGCCCTCGAATTTGGGCGCGACGGTACTGATGCGTCGCTCGTCGATCTGCAGCGTTCCGACGGCACGCAAGGGGCGCGACAGCTCGCGCACGCGCGCTTCTTCGGTTCGCACGCCGAGTTTCTGGACTTTCTCGGTGCTGATTCGGATCTCATTGCTGCTGGCAGGTTCTTCTTCGCCCTCGTACACCGGGACGTAATCCATGCCCATGGGATCCTTCCTGGGTACGGGCGATGTGTCCGACAGCCCCATCGGATTACGGTAGTAGAGGATCTTCCGTTCGCCTGCCGGCGCCCCCGCGGATGCGTGTGTTTCCGTATGTGCAGTGCCCGACTGACGCGCGCCGATCCAATAGCCGCCGGCGCTTCCGATCGCGACCAGGAACACTGTCGCGGCAAGTGCGAGCGCGGGTTTCATTGCATGCTCCCGGTGTGATCGTTCATCGTGTGCTCCGTCGCACCGCCGCTCAGGAACTGAATTTCGGCGAGCGCCTTGTGATAGCTGGAGACCGCCGATGCGTAGCCGAGCTCCGCGTTGAATATCGCCATCTGCGCGTCGAGCATCGGCATGAGCTCGCCTCGATTCACCTGGTAGGCAGCAAGCGCGGCTTCGAAGGTGAGCCGCGACTGCGGCAGGATCTCGGCGTCGTAAAGCCGCGCTGCGCGCAGACTCTGTTCGGCGGTGGCGGCCTGATGGTGCAGCCGGGTCGCGGTCTCGTTGCGCTGTGCCTCATACAGATTCACGGCCTGTTCCTGCAGCGCCTGCGCTTCGGCGATGCGCGGACCGGTCTTCGTGGCACGCCAGACCGGAAGGTTGATGGCGACGGTCATACTGACCAGGTCGGAACGACGCGTGCCGTCCGGCATGCTGTCGCGCTGGCCGTACGCGAAGCGCACGTCGAAGTCGGGATAGCGATCCTTCTGCGCGAGCTCGAGAGCGCGGTCGGCGCGGCTCACCATCGTTTGCAGGGCGCGTAGTTGAGGGCGGTTTGCCCACGTGCTTTCCTCGGGGCTGGCGGCGCTGGCGGCCGCCGTGTCGAGCTTCGGAAGCAGCGTGAGCGGGGGCGCGTTGTGGGCCGGGCGGCCGAGCATCCGGTTGAGCTCGGCTTCGAGCATCGGGCGCTCCCGTTCCAGCTTGATCTGCTCTTCGCTCATGCGTGAAAGCTGGGTCTGCGTTTTCAGCACTTCCACCTGCGTTGCCCGCCCGACCGAATGACGGCCTTCAACCACTTTCAGGAGCTGCGTGACGACCGCACGGTTCTGCTGCACCACGCGCATGGATTCCTGTACGAACGCGAGCTCGTAGTAGGTCGTGCTCACGTCACGGGCGATCCGGTTCACCGTCTCCTGGTAGGCATGGGCAACCGACTCCGAATCCCTTTCGGCGATGTCGCGTTTGAGCGCGCGCTTGCCGGGGTACGGAATGCGCTGGGACAGACCAAGCATCTTCATGGTCATGTCTTCGCGGTTGAAGCTGAACGAACCGGTCGGCAGGTTCAGCAAGCCGGCTTCCAGCATCGGATCGTCCAGAGCAGCCGCAGGCGCGACGCGCTGGGAAGCCGCCTCACGCTCATTTGCCGCGGCGCGGATCTCCGGATTGTTCTTCAGCGCTTCGGCAACGAGCTGCTTCAGGCTGACACCCTTGGAATACGCCTCCGCGTGTGCGGCGGCGGGCGCGAATCGGATGGGCTCGGCGTCCGGCGCGACGCTATCCGCCGCGTAAACCCCCTGGCTCGCGCCGATGACGGCCACGGCGCTGTAAAGCGCGCATTGCAATTTGCGCATGCAATGCGAATGGGTAGTGCGCATAAATCCTCCGCATGGAAAGACACGTGAGCGCGAGCACCGGACGGCGCTGCGCCTCCAGGCGAGCGAAGGATCTAATTACGTAGACGGCAGTGGAGCAGATGAATCGGGGGCGGCGCGCCGGCGAAGGCGACCTGCCTCGTCCAGCCGGGCTTGGCCGGTTCTACCGGCTGCTCGAAGGAGCTGGCAGGCAGCGGCAGGATGGCGGGCGCAATCGCCGGCACCTTGACGGCTTCGCCCGCGGTCAGGCCTGACTCGCACGTGCTGTGCGCGGCTTTGCCGGAATCGCTGTCGTCATGAGGAACGGAGTGGCAGCCGAATGCCGCATCGCCTGCGGTACCGTAGAGCTGATGCGCCTGAACCAGCCCCACCACCTGGCACAGGAGCAGTGCCAGCATCGCGCAGCAGGCAACCAGCGATTTCATGCGCCGTGAAAACATCGCTGCATATTAACGACCGGCGCTCGGCCGGGGAAGGCGTGCGTGCGCGTTGACTTGATCTGAATCAACACTGTCCGGGAGCGGACGAGCCTGGCCGGCGTACACGTACGTAAACGGACGCGGCCCGCGCACATGGCGGGTGTCGAGCGTCGTGATGGCGAACCCGGCCTCGGCGATCAGTGCATCGATCCGGCGGTCGAGGCGACATCCGCCTGCAAGCTTTGACCACAACGGGCTCAGTCGCCGCTGCCACGCCTGGACGCTCGGGTCAGGTGCGAGTCCATGTTCGGCGAACAGCAACAGTCCGCCGGGTTTCAGCACTCTTCTGGTCTCCCGCAGCGCCTTCGTCGCCTCCGGTATCGAGCACAATGTAAACGTCGTGACGACCGTATCGACAGTCCCATTCGCGAGCGGCACACCGCGTGCATCGTCGTGCAGGATGCAAAGATCGAACGCGGTGTGCGCGGCACGGGCCTGGGTCATGCGCAGCAGTTCGGCCGAGTTGTCGAGCGCCAATACCTGCTCGACCTGCGGTCCATAAAACGGCAGGTTGAGCCCCGAGCCCGCACCGATTTCGAGCACATGGCCGTACGCGAGTGGAACGATCTGTTCACGGTAGCGCGCGATTTCGCCCACGCGCATCCCGCGATCGATCAGGTGGGGCAGAACGTGGCGTTGATAAAAACCCATATCGGCTCGCTGTGCGGCGGCCCGTGTGCTCGGCGGCGGCGTATTATCCGCCCCCGTCGCCCGGCTGCTACTGAGCCGCACCGGAACTTCGCGGCCCAGGATCGAAGGCGCTTTCAATAACTGGTACACTTCGCGCCGTCTTTGCAAGGCTATAGGCAGTTTATGAAATGGAAGGCAAGAAGCACGTCAAGTTCGGACGCAGACTCGTATTCGTCGGCTTCGGCTCGGTCGGACAGGGTTCTCTGCCGCTCCTTCTGCGGCATATCGACATGCCGCATGACCGCATCGCAATCATCACCGGCGACGAGCGCGGTCGCGCCGAGGCCGCGCACTACGGCATAAAGTTCCAGGTCACTCCACTCACGCGCGAGAACTATCGCGCGGTTCTCGAGCCCTTGATCGGCAAGGGCGATTTTCTCCTCAATCTCTCCGTCGATGTCTCCAGCGTAGCGCTGATCGAGCTGTGCTACGAACGGGGCGCGATGTACATGGATACGTGCATCGAGCCGTGGCTCGGCGGTTACACCGACCAGAGCGTCTCGCCGTCTCACCGTTCGAATTACGGCTTGCGCGAGGCGGTGCTCGCGTTGCGCGCGAAGCATCCGCATGGCGGCCCGACTGTCATTCCGACGCACGGTGCGAACCCGGGCCTGGTGTCGCATTGGGTCAAACAGGCCATGGTCAATATCGCTCGGGACATCGACGGCGACGTGTCCATTCCGAAGTCGCGGCAGGCATGGGCCGAGCTCGGCATGAGGCTCGGCATCAAGGTCGTTCATTGCGCGGAGCGCGACACGCAGCGGGCGGAGCCGCGCAAGCGGCGCTTCGAATTCGTCAACACGTGGTCGGTTGACGGTTTCATCGGCGAAGGGTCCCAACCGTGCGAGCTCGGCTGGGGCTCGCACGAAAAACACTTTCCGCCGGATGGCAGGCAGCACGAGTTCGGCTGCAAGGCCGCGATCTATCTCGCGCGGCCCGGCGCCTCGGTGCGCGTGCGGTCGTGGACGCCGCTCGAAGGGCAGTATCACGGTTTCCTCATCACGCACGGCGAGGCGATCTCGATCTCGGATTACTTCACGGTCAGGCGTCACGACAAGGTCGTATACAGACCGACGTGCCACTACGCATATCACCCGTGCGACGACACTGTTCTCTCCGTGCACGAGCTGGCGGGCAGAGGCTGGGTCGGTCAGGAGCAGCGTCGGATCCTGATGGACGAGATCTACGAGGGCGTGGACGAACTCGGTGCGCTGCTGATGGGCCACAAGCGCGGCGCATACTGGTACGGATCGCGGATCTCGGTCGAGGAAGCGCGGAAGCTCGCGCCTTTCAACAATGCGACCAGCATCCAGGTCGCCGCGGGCGTCATGGGTGGCGTGGTGTGGGCGATGGAAAACCCGCACGCCGGCATCATCGATCCCGATGACGTCGATTTTGAGCGTGTGCTGGAGCTGGCGAATCCGTATCTCGGGCATGTGGTGGGCGTCTACAGCGACTGGAATCCGCTCGTCGGCCGCAATCACCCGTTTCCGGAAGACGTCGATATGACCGATCCATGGCAGTTCAAGAATTTTCGCGTGACGTAGCGCTTGGCCCCGGGCACCATGCGCGGAACGGAAGCCGGCGTTTCGCTGACTGCGTAAAGCTGCGCTTCCTTTACGCTAGCGCCGATCGCGTCAGTGTCGTCCTTGCATGAGGAGGGTTCGCGATGACGCACGAGTCCCTCGCCCCGTCTGCGTGGGTCGTCCGTTGGGCGCAACTCATCCCGCCCGGCGGACGGGTGCTCGACGTGGCTGCCGGGTCAGGCCGACATTCGAAGTGGTTCGCTGCCCATGGTCACGCCGTCGATGCCGTCGATCGCGACGCGGCGTCGATCTCGTCATTGACGGGGACGCCCGGACTCAACGCGGTCCACGCAGACATCGAGGCCGGCGATTGGCCATTCCCCTCGCGCGCCTACGCGGCCGTCTGCGTGACGCACTATCTGCACCGGCCGTTGCTGCCGATGCTCGTCGAGGCACTCGCGCCGGGCGGTGTCCTGCTTTATGAGACCTTTGCCGTCGGGAACGAGCGCTACGGTCGTCCGCGAAATCCGGACTTTCTGCTGCGTCCCGGCGAACTTCTGGAGGCGGTGCGCGGTCGGCTGAGGGTGATTGCCTACGAAGACGTCACGATCGCGGAACCACGCCCCGCCTGTGTGCAGCGCATTTGTGCAACAGCAATCCGGGATGCGGCGCTTAGGGTACAATCTCCCGATTAAACTCGTGCCGAGAGCACTGTTTTTGCAGGAAGATTATGCCAAGACTGCAAGGTAGCCTGGTCGCCATCGTAACTCCGATGCGCGACGATGGTGCGCTCGATCTCGATGCGTTCCGGCGGCTGGTCGACTGGCACGTGCGTGAAGGTACCGACGGCATCGTCGTGGTTGGCACGACCGGAGAGTCGCCGACGGTCGATTTCGAAGAGCACTGTCTTCTCATCGAGACTGTGGTGAAGCAGGTTGCCCGCCGCATTCCGGTGATTGCCGGCACGGGCGCGAACTCCACCCGGGAAGCGATCGAACTGTCTGCGCATGCGAAGAACGTCGGTGCAGACATGACGCTGTCGGTCGTGCCGTACTACAACAAACCGACGCAGGAGGGGCTGTACCGGCACTTCCGCGCCATCGCAGAGGCGGTCGATCTCCCGATGCTCGTTTACAACGTGCCGGGCCGTACGGTCGCCGATATGCAGACCGACACGACATTGCGTCTGGCGCAGGTGCCGAATATCGTCGGCATCAAGGATGCGACCGCGGACCTGCAGCGCGGCGCCGAACTGCTGCGGCGTAAACCAGCCGATTTCGTTGTCTACAGTGGTGACGACGGCACGGCGCTCGGCCTCATGCTCCTCGGCGGCGATGGCGTTATCTCGGTCACCGCCAACGTGACGCCACGACTGATGCACGAAATGTGCAAACGCGCGGTCGCCGGCGATCCAGCAGGCGCGCGGGAGATCAACAACAAGATGGTGGGCTTGCACCGCCATCTTTTCTGCGAAGCCAATCCGATTCCCGTGAAGTGGGCCGTGCAGCAGCTCGGACACATTGCAGGTGGTATCCGGTTGCCGCTGACGCCGCTTTCGAGTGCGTATCACGATCAGGTCCGCGAAGCGATGCGGCAGGCCGGCGTCGCGTGACGCGGTCGAGAATCGAGGAGACGTAATGAGAACGTTACTGCTGCGCGTGCTCTGCTTCATGGCGGGCGTCGCGCTTGCTGCGTGCAGCGCCCTCAACTTCGAGATACCGACGAAGAAAGTCGAATACAAATCGGTCGCCAAGATGCAGCCGCTGGATGTGCCGCCGGACCTCGTCCGCCCCGCCACCGACGAACGTTTCAACGTGCCGGACGGACGCGGCGGCGCAGCCACGTTTTCAGAGTATCAGAAGGACCGCGGCGCACGCGAGATCGCGACCAGTGGCGGCCTCGTGATGCTGCCGGAGCAGGACAACGTGCGTCTCGAACGTGCCGGTACGGAGCGGTGGCTCGTCGTGAAAGGCGATCCGGAACAGGTCTGGCCGGTCGTGAAGGATTTCTGGCAGGAGACCGGTTTCATCGTCAACACCGAAAATCCCGAAACCGGCGTCATGGAGACGGACTGGGCTGAAAGTCGTCCGCGCGTTCCCGACGGTTTCATTCGCAATACGCTCGGCAAACTGCTCGACGTCGTGTATTCGACGGGCGAACGCGACAAGTTCCGGACACGGCTCGAGCGGGGCGCTCAAACGGGCACGACGGAGATCTACGTCAGTCATCGCGGCATGGAAGAGGTCTATACCTCCCCGGAAAAGGACCAGACGAAGTGGCAGCCGCGGCCGCCGAATCCCGAGCTCGAAGCCGACATGCTGCGCCGGATCATGGTACGGCTCGGGGTGCAGGAAGAGAAAGCGAAGTCCGTCGTTGCGACAGCAGCGCCGACAGTCCCGCGCGCCACGCTCGAAAAAGGCGGTGACGGTGCGGCGCTCGCGCTCAACGAACAGTTCGATCGTGCATGGCGTCGCGTGGGGCTCGCGCTCGACCGAGTCGGGTTTACCGTGGAAGACCGCGATCGCTCCAGGGGCCTGTACTTCGTGCGCTACATCGACCCCGACGTCGACAACAAGAGCGCGAGCAACAAGGGTCTGTTCTCGAAGTTCAAGTTCTGGGGCAGCAGCGACGACAAGGAGAAGCAGAAGGAGCAGTATCGCGTGCTGGTGAAGGATGCGGGGGACCGCGCCGAAGTCAACGTGCTCAACAAGGACGGCGGGCGTGAGCAGTCGCAGACCGCGAACCGCATCCTGTCATTGCTCTATGAACAACTGAAGTAACGGAATGGAGGGCCATCGGTGAGGCGTAGGACTGCTGAACGAACTGATCGGAATCGAGCAACGCCTCCCTCCTTCCGCCTCTCACCTCCCGCTGCATGATCCGCTTCGCTTCCCTCGGCAGCGGCAGCGAAGGCAACGGACTCGTAGTCGAATCGGACGCCACCCGCGTCCTGGTCGATTGCGGCTTCACACTCGTCGATGTCGTTGCACGCCTGAATCGTGTCGGTCTCGCGCCCGAAGATCTCGCTGCAATCGTCGTGACGCATGAGCACGAGGATCATGCCAGCGGCGTCGCGAGGCTGGCGCGGCGCTACAACCTGCCGGTCTACCTCACCTACGGCACGCTCGTTTCACTGGGACCGGGCGGGTCGATGATGCCGGACATCAAGCTCATCGACAGCCATACGCCATTCGCGATCAGGGATATCGAAGTTCACCCGTTTCCCGTTCCTCATGACGCGCGGGAGCCCTCCCAATTCCTGTTCAGCGACGGCGATCTGCGCCTGGGCCTGCTCACCGATGCCGGAGACTCGACTCCGCATATTCAGCGCATGCTGTCAGGGCTCGATGCGCTGATCCTCGAATGCAATCACGATCTCGATCTTCTGATGAGCGGTTCGTATCCGCCGACGCTGAAGCGTCGCATATCGAGCCGCTACGGGCATCTCGATAACAGTACGGCCGCGCGCATCCTGTGCGGCATCGATTGCAGCCGCCTGCAGCATTTCATAGCCGCACATCTGTCCGCCCAAAACAACACGCCCGAGCTTGCCCGGTCGGCGGCGGCCGAGGCGCTCGGGTGCGAGCCGGGCTGGATCGGAATCGCTACGCAGTCGGAAGGTCTCGCATGGCGGCAGGTTTCGTAAAAAAAGCCGGCCACAGGACCGGCTTTCTACTACGACGCTGTCAGCCCTACTTCTTGTCGCTCTTGTCGGAGGCATGCGGCTCTGCCGCCTTTGGAAACGGGCTATCCGAGGCGGCCGGGGCAGGCGCGGGGGGAGGAGGCGGCGGCGTCCCGGTCGCACCCGTCGCAGACGAGGACGTGCTGGGGGGCGGGGCAGCATCCGCCTTTGGTGCTTCAGCCGGTGCAGGCGTGGGCGCGGCCGGGGGTGTTGTTGCCGTGGTGCTTGGTGCCGTGGTGCTTGGCGCCGTGGTGCTCGGCGCTGGGGCTGCGGGCGGCGGCGTTACTGTTTTCTCTTCTTTCTTACTGCAGGCCGAGAGGCCGATCGCCAGGCAGGCGACGAGTAGGAGCGAGCGGTTCATGTTTTATCCTTTAGCACAGTCGTCAAACGTTCACGGATGAACGCCGGAAAACCATTGTCATAGCGGTTTCGCCGGTCGCCCTACCATTTTACCAGCAGTCGCTGTACGCATGCTGAGGCACGGACGCTAGAGACCCGAGATGCTGCGGGCGAGCGCGGGTTGCGACGCATCCCACAACTCGGCAAAACGCTCGATCAACTGCTGTGCACCGTCGATATCGTCGAGTCCGCGCGCGAACCGCGCGTGCTGGTGGTGAAAACGATGTACATAGCTGCTCGCATCGAAGACGATAAACGGATCGTATATGTGTCGTGCAAAGCGCGGTGTCTGTCGCAACTTGGCGACATGACCGAACTGCTGCACGAGAGCGACAAAGCGCGGGCATATACGCTCGACCGATTCGACCTCGTGCAGAACGACTTGAAGGGTGTTCGGCGCGCCTGCTCTCAGCAACCGCGCTAACGCATCGCAGCGATGAGACGAGTTGTATGCCGCAGAGAGTGTCCGGTCGAAAATGCGAATGACGTGCTGTGTGCCGGCAAGCAGCACGCCGATCGCGTGTTCGTATTCGCGCACGCTCTCGAACCGATCGTACCGCGCATGGGGTAGGCCGTGAGGCGTCGAAGTCATCGCAAAGCGCACCTCATTCAGTCGCTCAATTCTATGTAGCCGGCCCCGTACCACTCGTGCATCAGGCGCGACGCTTCCGCAGACAAGGTCACTGGAGGCGCCAGGGTGCGATCGTTCGCAAGGTTTCGGATCAGCGGCAGTGCAGACCGCGGACAAGGGACCGATTCGCCATTGATGAAGAACGTGCTGCCCCGGTAGAGCAAACGCGTTGCGAGCGCGAGTCGCAAACCGTGTTTCCGTGCGCGTCGCGTGAACGTTGCAGGATCCAGTGCGGGTCGTGGTCGCGAGAACACGATCTGCGGCTTCGGTTCGCTGAGATAGCGCCCGAGAAAATCGACCACGTCTGTTGTCGACCACTGGATCCGCTTCAGCGTTTCGACACTTGCGTCGACCAAACGCGACGGAATACGCGCCGGCTCTCGTGTCGCCGTGCTTCCCGGATCCTCGTAGATCCCTGCCAGCGACATCCGGTCGCGCAGGTAATCCAGAAAACGCTCTGCCAGCTCCTGCGCGTGCGGCGCGCGAAAGCCGATGGAACAGGTAATGCACTCGTCGACGGCAATGCCGTCGTGCGCCCAGCCGGGCGGCAGGTACAGCAGATCGCCGGCATCGACCACCCATTCACGGTCCGGCTCGAAACGCTGCAAGATCCTGAGCGGTGCTGCGGGGACGAGATCGACGTTGGCCTGATGGCCTACTCGCCAGCGACGCCGGCCTTGTGCTTGCAACAGGAAGACGTCGTAGCTGTCGAAATGCGGACCCACGCCGCCTTCCGGTGCGGCGTAGCTCACCATCACATCGTCGAAACGTGCATACGGTATGAAGCTGAGCTCGGCAGCAAGGCGCGCTGCGCTGGCGAGTGCGAGATCGACCCCGTGCACCAGCAATGTCCACCCACGGTGCGGCAATCGTGCGAAATCGCGCGTCGTGAACGGTCCGTCGCGAACGATCCAGCGGCCACGTGCGCGTATCACGAGCTTCGACTCGAGCTCCTCGCGCCCGGCAAGCTTCATCAGACGCTCGCGTGTGATGATCGCAGCGTATTGCGGCAGCGCGCCGCGTGTGATGAGCGGCTCTCGTTGCCAATAGCGTTGCAGAAACTGCGTCGCACCGATATCGGCAGGAAATTTCTTGCGCATGTGCGGCGAATTATATGCGTGCGCGGTTCTTGACCGCCGCGCGGTTTGTTCACACAATGCCAGAGGCACTTGGATGGAGGCTCCGTATGGAGCTCATAAGGGGGGGAAATCGGGTCACGCTGCAACCGGGGCAGCCGGCGCCATCGTTCGATCTGCCCGACGCCGATCTCAACATGGTGAGTCTCCACGAATTCAAGAAGCACAAGAACGTCGTGCTGTATTTCTATCCGCGGGACGGCTCGCCCGACGGCACGATGGAAGCGATCGACTTCAGCGAGCTGGAAGACGAGTTTTCCCGCCTGAAGACCGTGGTGCTCGGCGTGAGCATGGATGATTGTCTCTCGCACGGCGCCTTTCGCGACAAACACGGTGTCAGCGTTCAACTGCTCGCGGATCCGGACGGCGAGGTATGCCAGCGTTACGGTGTCCTTCAGGAGAAGGAAATGGAAGGGCGCAAGCGGCGCGCGATCGTCCGCTCCACGTTCATCATCGACCGCGACGGCCTGCTGAGACATACCCTTTACGGCGTGAGCGCGCGCGGACACGCGGCCGAGATACTCGGTCTCATCAAGAGCATTGGTAAATGCAAATAGCGAAGGATACGGTCGTCGCGCTCGAGTACGAGCTCTACGACACGGATGGTGAGTTGATCGAGAAGACCGAGCAGCCCATGGAGTACCTGCACGGCGGGTACGGCGGGATGTTCCCGGCCGTCGAGAAGGCGCTCGAAGGCAAGCAGATCGGCGAGAAATGCCGGGTGCGACTCGCGCCGGACGATGGCTTCGGCGATTACGATGCCGAGCTCGTGCACATCGAGCCGCGCGAGAAGTTCCCTGAAGACATCGAAATCGGGATGCAGTTCGAGGGTGAAGGCGAGGAGTCGCGCGAGTCGATCGTCTACACCATCACGGACATTGCGGAAGGCAAGGTCGTCGTCGACGGCAATCATCCGCTCGCCGGACAGACGCTGCATTTCGACTGCACGGTGAAGGGGGTCCGCGCAGCGAGCACGGACGAGTTGTCGCACGGACACGTGCACGGCGAGCACGGGCACCACCACTAGCCTCAGCCGGCAAATCCGTTCGCAGTGAGGAGGTCGATGATGACCGTCTCGCAAGGTGAACGGATTCGTTGTTCGTGCTTCGAGACGCTCGCGCTCCTCAGCACGACCGGTTCCTTCACTACCGATCAGCGGCCGCCGGTTGCGCCTGCGAGCTCGTCGCGCTTCCGTGCGTTGCGTGAAACGTGGCATGGCCGTTTTCGATCGTGACCGTGACGAGCGTCCACGCTGAGAACG